>Ga0334893_1000020_pt1:0-25000 | contig 355326 bp, 354 predicted proteins | sample GraSluR3_MG_5_FD_207218 | JGI IMG/M metagenome (GOLD analysis project Ga0334893, IMG submission 207218) | Sludge microbial communities from methane-producing bioreactor in Wageningen University, Netherlands - Granular Sludge_09_05-R3 | ecosystem: Engineered > Bioreactor > Anaerobic >...
GGAAACACATCAAATCCATTTCCAGCTATAAATAAATCTGCTGCGCCAAAAACACTTCTTAAACTTTCTTTATAAGAAGATATTTGTACCCTATCTATTACTCCTAATACTAATGGTACTGATATTAGTGCCACTAAGGCCAATATTACTATTACCGCTAATAGTTCTATTAACGTAAACCCTTTTTTATTTTTCATAATTTGTTCCCTTCATATTTTAGTATTTTATATTCAATACTAGTCTACCAAAATGTTACATATTTCGTCAATAACTACATGTAAACTATACACTAAAAAAACATTCATATAAATTACTTATGAATGTCTTTTTTTTAATCACTTATTAACACATTATATAGTTCTTCACATCTTTTTTTATTCATTGAATCTATTCCATTTAATCGATATGGCATATTGAGTTTATCATACTTAGATACTCCTAATAAATGATATGGTAATAGTTCTATTTTCTCTACATTATTTATAGAACTAACAAACTGTTTTAATCTTAGTATATACTCTTCCGTATCATTAATAGTTGGAATAATAACCTGACGTAACCACAATTTTTTATTTTTCTTTTGACAAAGTTTTAAAAAATTAAGCGAATCTGAAATATCTTGACCCGTCATCTTTAAATATCCTTTGTCATCGACATCTTTTATATCAAAAATTATTAAATCAGTATATTCAAGTATTTCATCTATATTATCATTACCGAATCCCGATGTATCCAAACATGTATTAATACTATTTTCTTTACACAGTTTAAGACTTTCTAATAGAAACTTAGACTGCATTAACGGTTCACCGCCCGAGAAAGTAACACCACCATTTTCGTTAAAATAATTTTTATATTTTAAAACAAATGCGACTAATTCTTCTGGTGTCATCAATGTTTTTTCTTCTTTATCCCATGTTTCTGGATTATGACAAAATAAACACCTTAATGGACAACCTTGTAAAAAGACAACAACTCTAATACCAGGACCATCTAACAAACCCATCGTTTCAATTGAATGAATATTACCTTGCATCTAGATAACCTCGTGGAATGTTCTATTTATAACCTCTAACTGTTGATCTTTATTTAATCGGTTAAAATTAACTGCATAGCCAGATACACGAATTGTTAAACTTGGGTATTTATCTGGATTTTTCATTGCATCAATCAAAGTTTCTCTATTGAAGACATTAACATTCAAATGCTGAGCTCCTTGTTTAAAATAACCATCTAAGATATTAACAAGATTATTAATTTTTTCATCATCACTATGTCCTAAAGCTTCTGGGACAACAGAAAATGTATTAGAAACACCATCTAAACAGGCACTTTCATATGGTATTTTAGCAACCGAGTTAAGTGCTGCTAGTGCTCCATTAGTGTCTCGCCCATGCATTGGGTTAGCTCCAGGTGCAAAAGCAATCCCGGCCTTTCTTCCATCAGGAGTAGCTCCTGTTTTTTTACCATATACTACATTTGAAGTAATTGTTAAAATTGATAATGTATGAATTGCTCCGCGATATAATTCCTTTTGTTTAAGTTTATTATAAAAATTAGTTACAACATCAACTGCTATATTATCTACATCATTATTGTCGTTTCCGTATTTAGGGAATTCTCCTTCAATAATAAAATCAACTGTCAGTCCTTGTTCATTTCTAACTGGTTTAACTTTTGCATATTTAATTGCTGATAAGGAATCAGCCACAACTGATAATCCTGCTGCACCAAACGCCATTAGTCTATCGACTACGCTATCATGTAAAGCCATTTGACTTGCTTCATACGCATATTTATCATGCATATAATGAATGATATTCATAGCATCCACATATGTTTTAGCTACCTTATCAAGAACTTTATTATATGACTCGATTACTTTGTCATAATCCAAATATTCCTCATTCATCTTGTCGATACCATCAACAACATGCAATCCTGTTAATTCATCAATACCACCATTAATTGAATATAATAGTGCTTTTGCTAAATTACAACGGGCACCAAAGTATTGCATTTGTTTTCCTACTGCCATCGCCGAAACGCAACATGCAATCGCATAATCATCACCAAATATCGGTCTCATTATATCATCGTTTTCATATTGAATAGCATCTGTTATTATTGATAACTTAGAACAATATTTTTTGAAGTTTTCTGGTAAATCGTTTGACCATAAAACGGTTAAATTTGGTTCTGGAGCTGCACCAAGATTAATTAAAGTATGTAAGTAACGATACGAAGTTTTTGTTACTAAACTTCTACCTTCTTTTGTCATACCTGCAATCGCTTCAGTCACCCATGTTGGATCCCCTGCAAAAAGTTCATTATATTCAGGAGTCCTCAAATGACGAACTAGTCTTAATTTTATTATAAATTGATCTATTAATTCTTGTGCTTCCAGTTCACTAATCAAACCAAGTTTTAAATCTCTTTCAATATATATATCAATAAAAGTAGAAGTTCTACCTAAACTCATAGCCGCACCATTGTTTTCTTTTATTGCTGCTAAATAACCAAAATATAACCATTGAATTGCTTCTCTTGCATTTTTTGCTGGTTTTGATATATCAAAACCATATTCACTTGCCATGTTTTTTATATCTTTTAGTGCATCTATTTGATATGTTATTTCTTCTCTTAATCTAATAGTTGAACTATTTATATCATTTAAGTTATTTAAATCGTATTGCTTTTCTTCAATCAGTCTATCAATTCCATATAAAGCAACTCTTCTATAGTCTCCAATAATACGTCCACGACCATAAGCATCAGGTAGTCCCGTTATTAAACCCGATTTTCTCGCTAACTTTATATCTTCTGTATAAGCTGCAAAAACACCATCATTATGTGATTTTCGATACTCCTCAAAATGTTCACTAATTTCAGGACTGATATTATAACCATAAGCTTCTAAAGCGCTATTTGCCATACGAATTCCTCCATACGGGTTAACTATTCTTTTTAATGGCTTATCAGTTTGAAGTCCAAATATTATCTCATTTTCCTTATCAATATAACCAGGCATAAAATTATTAATACCTGACATGGCGTTAATTTCAACATCTAATATTCCTTTTTCTAATTCTTCTTTCAATAAAATTTGACATTTATCCCAAATCTTTTTTGTTTTATCACTTATACCAACTAAAAAAGATTCATCTCCTATATATTCATTATAATTAGCTAAAATAAAATCTTCTACATTTATCTTGTTTTGCCAATTAGTTCCTGTAAAATTTTTCCATGCTTCCATCATATTACCTCCATCATTGTGTCTTAATATTATATCACAATAATTAAAAAAATGGTCATAATTCAACCATTTTTTTTCATTTTTTGCGAACATTTGTATTTGTTGGGTTTATTCTGTTTTTTGAACGAATTCTTTTTCATTCCAAATCGTTATGTTCAATTCTTTTGCTTTATCGTACTTACTTCCAGGATTTTGTCCAACTATAACCACATCTGTTTTTTTACTTACAGTATTAGTGACAACACCACCATATTGTTCTATTATTTCTTTTGCTTTATCCCTACTGATTGATTCTAAGGTTCCTGTTAAAACAAAAGTTTTATTAATAAATATATCATTCGATATTTGTTGTACGTTATCTAAGTATTCCATATTTAATCCAATTTTTTTCAATTTGCTAATTAAATTTATATTTTCATCATGGCTAAAATAATCAACAATACTTTTAGCTATTACATCTCCAATATCCTTAATCGAAACCAAATTATCATAATCAGCCTCTATTATATTATCTATATTTAAAAAATGTTTAGCTAAGATTTTTGCTGTTTTATTACCAACGTGTCGAATACCTAATGCAAACAGTAATCTTTCTAGTGAATTTTTCTTACTCTCTTCAATGCTTTCAAGTAAATTATTAATACTTTTTTCTCCAAACCCTTCTAGTTCCATTAACTGTTTTTTATTATTTTTTAATTCATAAAAATCAGCAAAATTCTTTAAATACTTCATATTGTAAAAATCTTCTACGATTTTTTCTCCGAAACCTTCTATATTCATCGCATTACGACTAACAAAATGAATTAACCCCTCTATTTTTTTTGCATCACAATTTTCGTTAACACAATAATAAGCTGCTTCCTTTTCTTTTCTTACTAACTTGCTTTCACAAATTGGGCAACTATTAGTCATAACAAATTCCTTTTCGTTTCCAATACGTCTTTCTGTTTTTACACTAACAACTTCTGGAATAACATCACCAGCTTTTCTAATTGCCACCGTATCCCCAATTTTAATACCTTTTTCCATTACAAACTCTTCATTGTGCAGCGTAGCTCTTGATACTAAGGAACCTGCAACTATAACTGGTTCTAATACAGCATTAGGTGTTACTTGACCAGTTCTACCAACGCTGAAAATAATATCTTTAAGTTTTGTTAAAACTTCTATTGCGGGAAATTTATAAGCGGTTGCCCACTTTGGATACTTAGAAGTATATCCTAATCTTTTTTGATCATTGATATCATCTAACTTTATTACAATTCCATCTATCTCATATGGCAATGAATTTCGGTCGATTGTCCACTCTCCAATATATTCTAGTAGCTCATTTATATTGTTAACTTTTCTAGTATTTGGATTAATTACAAATCCTAATTTCTTCATAAATTGTAATGAATCATAATGTGAATAAATTCCATAATCTATAGGATTAGGCAAATGGTAAATAAAACAATCTAAATTACGACTTGCAGCTATTTTAGAATCTAATTGCCTAACACTTCCTGCAGCAGCATTACGTGGATTAGCAAACAACTCAACTCCTATATTTTTTCTTTGTTCATTTAAACTAGTAAAAGATTTTTTACTCATATAGATTTCACCGCGTACTTCTATATCAATTTCCTCGGTTAGAGTAAGTGGTATGCTTTTAACTGTTTTGACATTGTGAGTTATATCCTCACCAATAATTCCGTCCCCCCTTGTAGCTCCTCTTACCAGTTTTCCTTTTTTATATAACAAAGATACAGCAAGCCCATCTATTTTTAATTCACATACATATTTAGGATCACTAACTTCTTTTTTTACTCGCTCATCAAAAATAGTTATTTCCTGTTCGTTAAAAACGTTACCAAGACTTAACATAGGAATATTATGACTAACTTTATTAAACTCTTCTATAACCATGCCACCAACTCTGTTTGTTGGAGAATCATCTTTAACCAAATGCGGATTTTCATTTTCTAAACGAATTAGTTCATGTAAATATTTATCATATTCTTGATCGGTTATACTAGGTTTATCCAAAACATGGTATTCATAGTTTGCTTTATTTATAATATTTATTAACTCTTCTATTCTTTTTTCTATCATGATATCACCTATTATTATTATACCATTTATTAATTATTTAAAGATAAAAAAAGATATATTTTTTTAAAAATATATCATAAATTTATTATAAAAATCAAAAGCGTTCATTTATATAATTCTCTATTTTTTCTTTTAAATCAGCCCGTTTTAACCCATACTCTATATTAGCTTTTAAATACCCAAATTGATTACCAACATCATAATAAGTACCCTCAAACTTACAATCATAAAACGGTTGTTTTTTCATTAGAGCCACCATAGCATCTGTAAGTAAATATTCACCATTGACTTTAGGTATTAATTCTAATTCATCAAATATTTCTGGTTTTAAAATGTATCTGCCTAAACCAGCACTAGTACTAGGTGATGTTTCAATAGATGGTTTTTCAACTAAACCTTTTATTAAGCCAGCAATTTCATTTTCATATTCAATAATACCATAACGATTAACAGTACTTTTTTCAACCTGTTGGACACCTATAACATTGCAATTATATTTCTCATATACATCAATCAATTGTTTTAAAGCTGGTACATCTGAATCAATTAAATCATCACCATACATAACCGCAAATGGCTCATTACCCACAAACGTTTTTGCAAGAGATATAGCATGTCCTGTACCCAATGGTTCTTCTTGTCTAATAATATATATATTAGCCATAGAAGATAAATTCTTTACTAATTCTAATTGCGTAATCTTACCACTTTTTTCAAGTCTATTTTCAAGTTCATAACTACGATCAAAATGATCTTCGATTGCCTTTTTATATGGACTAGTAATTAATAAGATTTCTTCTATTCCACTTGCTACTGCTTCCTCTATAATATATTGTAAAGTTGGCTTATCAATTATAGGTAACATTTCTTTTGGAATAGCTTTTGTAACAGGCAAAAACCTAGTACCCATACCAGCAACAGGTATAACTACTTTTCTGATTTTTTTCATTTTATTTCTCCTTTTGTAATACTGAATATGTAAAAAGGAAAGTAGCTAGTCCACCAACAAATAATACTATCCATAAAAGAGGATTATTATGATTCTCAAAAATCCAGTCTCTTACTGGTTGCATAAATTCATTTAGCTTATCAAGAATTCCTAAAACACTAATCATTTTAACACCTATACCTTTCTAATACTTTTGTGTCCTTTAATCAATTTCTTTATTCCATGTGGATGCGGGAATGCGATTGTTAAAATTGTCTTTTCAATTCCAACTACCACACCCAATCCAAAGCTGTCATGTTTGATATGATCTCCTACTTTATAATCAATAGTTTCGTCAATCATAGACGACATTGAACTTTTCTTAAAAGTAAAGTTATTATCTACTACAACATCACATTCAAGATAGTCATTATTTATTTCTTCGATAAAGCGGCTTGGTGCATTAGAACTATCCATTCCATATATCGTTCGTCTCTTAGCATTAATTAACCACAGTTGTTTTTTGGCTCGCGTTATCGCCACATAGCACAAACGTCTTTCTTCTTCAATACCATCGTTATCTAAAAGCGAGTTTGTATGGGGAAATATTCCCTCTTCCAAACCAATAACAAACACATAATCAAATTCTAATCCTTTTGCTGAGTGAACAGTCATTAGCGTAACAACATTATCATTATTCTTATACTCTTCAACATCAGACACCAAACTTATTTCGTTTAAGAAATCATCTAATGATATTATACCATTTTTTTCTTCAAATTCTTTAGTAATTGTTTTAAACTCTTCTAAGTTTTCAAGTCTAATATCTGCTTCCATAGAACCTTCACTAACCAATTCCTTTTTAATACCACTTTTATTCAAAACTAGCTCTACTAATTCTGTTAAAGACAAATTTTCTTTAACAGCTTTTATTTCTTCAATTATTTTTTTAAATTCTAGTTCTTTTCCAGCTGTAATAACATCGTATAAACATTTGTTTTCACTATATGCCTTATTAGATAGATTTTCAATTGTCTTTAACCCAATTCCTCTTTTAGGCACATTAATAACACGAAGTAAATTAACATCATCATATTCATTATGAAGAACCTTTAAGTATGCTATTAAATCTTTTATTTCTTTACGATTGTAGAAGTAAAAACTTCCAACTACTTTATATGGAATATTCTCTCTTAGTAATGATTCTTCCATATTACGAGATTGGGCATTAGTACGATACAAAACCGCTATATCACGTCTTTCAACACCATTATCGATTAAAGTACGGATTTCTTTCATAACATAGTACGATTCATCTTTCTCATCATATGTTCGGTGATATTTCACCTTTAAACCAAGCTCATTATCAGTCCATAAATTTTTATCCTTACGTTGCTTATTGTTTTTTATAACGTCATTTGCAACATTTAAAATTGTTTTTGTAGAACGATAATTCTTTTCTAGTAGAATAACTTTAGGATTTTGATAATCTTTTTCAAAATTCAAAATATTACGATAATTTGAACCTCTAAAAGAATAAATCGATTGTGATTCATCACCAACTACACATATATTTTTATATTTAGCACTTATCATTTTAGTTAAAATATATTGAGCTTCATTAGTATCTTGATACTCATCAATCAATATATATTTAAATCTCTCTTGATATTTTTTCAAAACATCTGGATACTGTCTAAATAAATAAATAGGTAGCATTAATAAATCATCAAAATCTAACGAATTATTTGTAACTAGTTTATTTTGATATTGTTTATATACTAAAACAACCTTTTGTTCAAAATCTGTACTAGCAAATCTATCATATTCTTCAGGAGTCATTAATTCGTTTTTGGCCCCACTAATTTTATTTTTTATAGCTCTGGGATTATACTCTTTAGGATCCAAATTTAAACTTTTCATTATTTTTTTTATAACAGTAAGCGAATCATCACTATCTAATATAGTAAAATTATTTTTATAACCTAACAATTCATAGTTTTCTTTCATCAATAACAAACCAAATGAATGGAATGTAGAAATTTGAATTCTATATGCTATACTTCCAAGCATATTTATGACTCTACTTTTCATTTCTTTTGCTGCTTTATTTGTAAATGTAATAGCTAAAATAGCTTCTGGATTAATCTTTTTTTCATCTATCAAATAGGCAATTTTAGTTGTAAGAACTTTTGTTTTACCACTGCCTGCACCGGCTAATACTAATAAAGGTCCATCAGTAGTAACAACAGCCTCTTTTTGTTCTTTATTTAAATTATCTATGTTCATCTTATCACCTATACCATCATAACACATAATACTTTTATTTACTATTTTTTCACCTGTTTTTTCCGATTTTTTTGACCTCAACTTGAACTAAACACTTACCTAAAACAGATTTTAAAATACTTAAATCACCATTATGAGAAGATAAAATACTTCCTAAAATCAATTGCTTATGATCTTGATTATCCCATAAACTATAATCTAGTTCATAATTCCCAAAGTTTAATTTTTTACTCATTTCATGGACATATTCTCTAAAAAATTCTCTTTGTGTTCTTCCATTACCTTCTCGAAACGGATGAACAATATTAATTTCAGAATAATAGTAAGCTAAAAATTCTACTAATTGTTCAACAGTTTCTATATATATAATTTTCTTTTTCATTTCTTGTAACAAACACCTTAAATATTTATAAATATATTCAGGTCTACAAAAAGGTGTATTTCCTTTTGACATATTTTCAACCCTTATTTTACCTGCAAAATCATACAAATAATCAAATAAAAATTTGTGTATTTTCAAATAATGGTCAACATCAAAATTCCCCTCTATAGGTTCTAAATATAATCTTGATAAATTATACGTTGTCATAGTTCTTTCAATATTTTCAAGCGTCATTTCATCTTCAATACCCAGTTTGTTAATTAAAATATCAGTTCCCTCGTAGCAATATTTTGACTGTTCGGTAAAAACCTCTGCAATTCGTCTATTTACTTTTTGAATTGTCATTTTCTTCCTTGTGTTTCTTAAACATCATGACTATTTTATATAACAAACTATCAGGATGGGTATTTGTTTGTAGTGCTTCTTTAATCATTTTTAATTCTTCTTTAGTTGGGTTAATACTCTCAACATTAACGTTGGATACTGCCCCAGCTATCGCTTTGTCTATTTTTTCTTCAGACATAATTAACACCTCTTTCAATATTATAGCACACTTTTGTCATATCACATACTAGCGATAAATGAATATAATATCATGAAAATATGAAAGGAGAATGTTTTTGAAAAAGGTGGTTATTTCGTTAATTGCTTTATTTTTAGTGGCTATTATAACTAGTTTACTAATATTCAATAATGCAGATTCAAAATTAACAAAAGTAAAAGTGGGTGAAGTTACACATAGTATCTTTTACGCACCACAATATATAGCACATTCACTAGGATATTTTGAAGATGAAGGACTAGACGTTGAGTTAATATTAATACCAGGTGCTGACAAAGTAACTGCAGCTGTACTATCTGGTGATGTTAACATTGGATTTTGTGGTAGTGAAGCAACTATATATGTATATAATCAAGGGGAAAAAGATTATCTTGTTAACTTTGCAGGATTAACAAAACGTGATGGTAGTTTTATAGTATCAAGAGAAAAATTTGACAACTTTAAATTAACTGATTTAAAAGGTAAAAACATTATTGGAGGCCGAAAAGGTGGTATGCCAGAAATGACTTTTGAATGGGTTTTAAAGGAAAATGGAATTGATCCAAAGAAAGACGTATCAATTGATACAAGTATAGCATTTGCTGCTATGGCTGGCGCTTTTATTGGAGGAACTGGAGATTTTGTTACTTTATTTGAACCACTCGCTTTACAAGTTGAGAAACAAGGATTTGGTTACGTTGTGGCATCAGTTGGTCAATTAGGTGGAGAAGTACCTTATACAGCTTATAATGCTAGAAAAGGTTATATTGAAAATAATAAAGCTGTGATCGAGGGATTTACTAGAGCAATTCAAAAAGGGTTAGATTACGTGCATACTAATTCTGAAGAAGAAATTGCAAAAAACATAATTAGTTATTTCCCAGATACTTCAATGAATGATTTAATTGAAATTGTTAAACGTTATAAAGATAATGATTCATGGTATAAAACAACTACAATTGGAGAAAACGATTTTAATCGTGTTCAAACAATTATGGAACATGCTGGTGAATTAGATAAAAATGCACCATATGACAAGTTAGTTGATACTAGTTTTTCTAAATCTATAAATAATGAATGAAATATTAAATATTAAGGACTTAAAGAAAATTTATCATACCAAACAAGGTGAAACATTAGCGGTAGATAATTTTTCTTTTAATTTGTTGGATGGTGAAGTTGTAGCAATCGTAGGCCCTAGTGGTTGTGGAAAATCAACGATTTTATCAATTTTATGTGGATTAGAAACCAAATCGGATGGAGAAATCGTTTTTAAAAATGATTCAAGCATAGGATATATGTTACAACAAGATAGTCTATTTAATTGGCGAACAATTTTAAAAAATTGTTTATTAGGATTAGAACTTAATGATAAACTTAACAAAGAATCCAAGGAATACGTATTAAATTTATTAAAAACTTATGGGTTAGAAGATTTTATTAATAGCTATCCTTCTAATTTATCAGGAGGCATGCGTCAACGTGTTGCATTGATTAGAACATTAGCTACAAAACCTAATATATTATTGTTAGATGAACCATATAGTGCTTTAGATTATCAAACAAGGCTAGCCGTTTCTGATGATGTATATAAAATTATAAAAAACGAAAAAAAGAGCGTAATAATGGTTACACATGATATTGCTGAGGCAATAAGTATGGCAGACCGTATTATTGTCTTATCAAAAAGACCCAGCACTATAAAAAATATCTATGAAATAAATTTAACAAATAGGTCTACACCAATAGAAAATAGAAAAGCTAAAGAATTTGCGTACTACTATGATTTGATATGGAAGGATCTTGATTTCCATGTATAGTCATGAACATTATAAGTATCTAAAAAAAATAAAAACAACGCAAATACTTATTAGAATTTTTCAAATCACAATCATCGTTTTTTCTCTTATTATATGGCAGTTATTAGCTGATTTAAACGTTATTAACACTTTTATATCATCTAGCCCTAAAGAAGTTATAAGGACGCTTATAAGCTTGCACAATACAAATAACCTGTATCATCATATAGGTATTACTGTATATGAAACAATCATTAGCTTCACATTAGGAACTATATTAGGAATTTTAATCGCAACTGTTTTATGGTGGAATAAATTTTTAGCTAAAGTGATGGATCCATATTTAACTATTTTGAATAGTTTACCTAAAGTAGCACTTGGACCTATTATTATAATTTGGGCAGGAGCTGGTATAAAATCTATTATTCTTATGGCACTATTTATTTCAGTCATTATTACAATAATAAATGTTTATCAAGGTTTTAATGAGACTGATCAAAACAAAATTAAATTAATGAATTCTTTTAAGGCTAGTAAGCAACAAATATATTTTAAATTAGTTTTACCAAGCAGTTTTTCTAACATCATTAGTGCATTAAAAATTAATGTAAGTATGTCTTTAATAGGTGTAGTAATGGGGGAATTTTTAGTCTCAAAACAAGGCATTGGATATTTGATAATGTATGGGTCACAAGTATTTAATCTTAATTTAGTTATTACTGGAATTATTATTCTTTGCATTGTTTCTGCAGCTATGTACTATTTTGTTACTTATATTGAAAAAAAATTAATTAATAAAAACGAATAGAAAAAAGATGATATATTTTTTATCATCTTTTTTGTGTAACCATTTTAAAAACTTTATGATGAGCACGAGCAATATTTTCTGGGATCTGATCTAATAATTCACATGGTGAAGTATTACTCGACCCTGTGTATATCTTATAAAAACAATCTAAAAGTTCGTTACCAACACCTAAATCTCTTAGGTATTGCAAATAAACATAGTATTCACTTGCTGAAAATTTATGAATTTCACCATTAGATATAGTATTTAATATCATAAATATATAGCACATCCACTCACTATCAGCATTTGGTATATGAAATATATTATCATCTTTTGGATATTTATATTCCATATCTTTGATATTAGGATTGGTACTTAAATATTTAATAGGAAAAGGCTTGTTATTAGCAATCTTACAACTATCTAAATCAACAGTACATATTCTTTTTTTCTTTAGGTCAAATAAGAAATTGGCTTCATGAACATCACCTAAATAAAAATCTTTATCATGTACAGTTGTTCTTTGAATTTTTTCTAATATCTGACCAACTTGTTTCAAATAATCTATCTTTTCTAAAATAGGAACACTCTTATCACTAAGAATTGTCTTTAAATTTATATTATCGATAAAAGGCATTGAAAAGCCAACTACTTTGTTATTAACAATAACTAATTTTTCAGGAAGAATCAATTCATCAATATTTATATGTTCCTTATTATCAATTAACGTATTTATAGTAAGTAATTTATTTCCAAAGTATAAACCTTCATCAATAAAATAAATTTTAAGAATTTTTTTACTTGAGTTAGTATACCACATATACAAATTACACTCAGTACTTAAAACACCTTTTTCTAGAACATATTTTTGTAGCGAGGTAAATTTATTCTTGTTTATTACTAATGCATTCATAAATATCCCCCTTTTTTTGACCTATTCTACCACAGCACATATCATTTGTCAAAATAATTTGTTAAATAATATTCTTTTATCCCAAAAATATAAAAAGAATTAATTAAATATAACTAATTCCTTTGTCTTATCTATTTTTTATGTCTCTAATTCTTTCTTTTACAGCATCTACATTTCTAGCAGTAGTATCTTTTATTTCCCTTTTAATTTCTTCAACATTTCTTTTAATTTCTTCTTTTTTGTCTTCGATTATTGAATCAATTATTTGATCTTTTTGATCGGGTGAAACATTATCTCCTCTTGTTTTTTCAACTTCCCATAAATCGCTTTTGAATCCGTCAATTCTATCTTGATATTCTTTTTTCACTTCATTTTTTTCTTGCTTCCACGCATCTTTAGCATCATCTATAGTCATTTTTAAATCTTGGTGTCTAGCACTAACAACATTCTTAACTTCACCTTGTATTTCCCTAATCGACATATTTACTAATTCTTCCTTATTTAAGTCAGTATTTAAATTAGATACTCTATCAACCAAAAGCATTTTCCCATAACTTATTCCATAGTTATCAGCTTCTTGCTTTAATTCTTCACTTAGTCCCCTTGTCACTAAAACGGCATATACTTTTCTAGTTTCAAAATGATTATTTAATCTATCTATAATTCTATCTTGTAATTCAGTTCTTCTGTTTTCTTCTTCGCCATAAGTTGAAATCATAACTGCATTCTCATCACTTAATTCATCAATGTAACCCATTTCTATTGCCTCATCGATAATTTTAGTGCTAGCTTCTTCAATACTCATTCCTACTAGATTTAGATCAGCTAATAAAATATCTGCATCCTCATTAACTGGTATAGCCTCAACAACTTTGTTGTCTTCATTAACAGCTAGTTCTATATTTGGATTAATACTTATTGTTACATACTGAAGATTAGCATCATTATTTAGATAATTATATCCTACTATAATTCCAACTAGTACTACAGCAATTATTGATAAAATACTAATAACTTGTGTTTTTTTCATATTTACCTCCCAATATTTTAAATTTAATTGTTTTTTTCCCTATAAATTTTCCTTACCTCATCTAACGATTCATGAGTTCCAACGTCATACCATGCTCCTTGAAATTTATGTACATAAGTTGGAAATAGTTTATGGATATATGTTACTAAACGACCAGGGGCATCAGGATTTCTTTTTTCATCCAGATACTGATCAATAAGTCTTAATGATTCCTTAGGATAAATATATATACCAAACGATACGATGTTTCCCTTTGGATCTTCTGGTTTTTCTTCTAAATCCGTTACTTTATTATTTTCATCAGCTACAATTACTCCAAACCTCTTTAATTCATTTCTATCATCAAGAACTTTACCTGAAATAATTACTGATTTCTTTTGTTTAAAATAATCAACCATATCATTCAAATTATATTCAAATAAATTATCACCACAAATTATTAGTAAATCATCCTCTATTTTTTTTTGTTTGATAACATAATGAATATCTCCAATAGCTCCTAAACGATCATCATTTGATATTGTACCATCATTTAGAATAGATATTGGTTTGACAGATTTAATACCACGTACCCAATTCTCAAAATGCGAACTATAACGATCGTTTGTAACCAAATACATCTCATCAATATCCTTAATTTTATTAACCTCGTCTACAATATAATTTAATAATGGTTTTTCTTCTTCAATTTCCAATAGTGCTTTAGGAAAATTCTCCGTTATCGGAAATAGTCTCGTCGCATATCCTGCGCATAATAAAATACATTTCATCTAAATTCCTCCTTAATTTAAAGCATCACTTGCTTTAGCTTTTAAATCTAATTTAGTAGCTCGTCCCAATTTGTAAGCATAATATCCAGCAGCACCTATCATTGCTGCATTATCAGTACAAAATTTAAGTGGCGGAAATACTAAATTAATATTACGTTCTCGACACAAAATTGTCAATTTATCACGTAATCCTTTATTAGCTGCAACTCCTCCAGCAACAATCAAATTCTTAACTTTATATTCATTCATTGCACGCATTGTTTTCTTAGTCAATATTTCTACTACACGATTTTGAAAAGATGTAGCTAAATTGGTTGCATTAATTTCATTACCTCTTTGCTTTTCATTGTGAATTAAATTTATAACAGCGCTTTTAATACCACTAAAACTAAAATTATAAGATGTATCATCCAGTGGAATTGGCAAATTATAAGTATCATCCCCCTCATGGGCTAATCTATCAATAATTGGCCCACCAGGATAATCTAAATTCATAACACGAGCGACCTTATCATAAGCCTCGCCTACAGCATCATCTAATGTACCACCAATTTTTTCAAATGAATAATCCTCTTTCATATAAATCAGTTCAGTATGCCCGCCACTAACAACAAGTGCTATTAGAGGGAAATCCATTGGCTTCACCAGATTGTTAGCATATATGTGCCCCGCAATATGATGAACTGGCACTAATGGCTTATTATATATGAAAGCCAATGTTTTTGCTGCCTGCAAACCAATAAGTAATGACCCTATCAATCCAGGTCCATAAGTAACAGCAATTGCATCAATCTCATCAATTGTCATGTTTGCTTTTAGAAGCACATCTTCAATTACTATTGTAATACTTTCAATATGATGACGACTTGCAATTTCGGGTACAACGCCACCATAAAGAGCATGAATATCCATTTGTGATAAAACGACTGTTGCTATCTCAGTACAGCCATTCTTAATAATAGAAACACTAGTTTCATCACAACTAGATTCAAACGCTAATATATATATATCTTTCATTTATTCACCAACACTCTTTCCATCATAATGCCATCTATATCACCATAATAGTTTTTTCTAACAGCAGTCTTTTTAAAACCATATTTGCAATATAAATTTATTGCTTTAATGTTATTTTCCATTACCTCCAAAGTTATATTTATACAATTACTATTACAACAGTCATTAATCATAAATTGCATTAAATTAGAAGCAATTCCTTCACTTCGACATTCATTTTTTACTACTATATAATTTAATTCACTACGGTCATATATTACTGCATAACTTATAAATCCAACAATTTGATCATTATCACAATAGACGAAGTATTTATTGAATGGATTATTAACTATATCACATTCTGTAATATCCTTTGTATCTATTTCATGGATTAATTCATTTAAAACTGGCAAATCTTCAACTTCTAACTTTCTAATCATGAAATCACTTTCTTTAAATTTTCTTCAGCCTCAGTTAATTTTAAATAATTAGGTATTAATGTATGTGGATTAATTCCCACATCTTCTTTATGTTTATCAATCACTCTAATCAAATCAATTTCTGGTTTTATCATACTAAGTGGAGACTTTATCTCATCATATCCAACTAAGCTGCATTTCGAATTTTTTGGTATTTTTTTTATTAATTCAGACAGCCTAATATGTGAATCTTCTACAATAATATTTAAATTCATATCATATATACCAGCGAAAACAAATTCTCTTCTTGCATCAATATAAGGAATTAAATAATCACCATCATATTTAGTTGTTGCCATTACTTCTAGGCTTGATACTGGTATTACGGGTATTTCAAGTGTCCAAGCAATTGTTTTTGCAATTGTAACCCCGACTCTAATACCAGTAAATGAACCCGGTCCATTAACAACGTATATTTTGGATATATTTTTTATATTTTTGTTTGCATCAGTAAATAATTGCATTATCAAAGGAAATATCCTATCTGATAAAGTTGTATCATTTTTTTCATTTATACATGATAAAACATTGTTGTTTTCAACAATGGCTAATACTATACGATTAGAAGAAGTGTCGATAAATAAATTTATCATAACACGGCCTCACATAAATCTTCATATTTTTTACCATATGGGGTAATTACTAAAACTCTTTTATTTTCCCCTAATACTTTAAATTTAATAACAAGTCGTTCTTTTGGTAAAATATCTTTAATGGTATCTGACCATTCGATTACTACTACACCGTTTTTATTAAAGTATTCTTCAATCCCTAAACCTTCCACATTCCCATTTAAACGGTAAACATCCATATGGTATAAAGGCATTTCTCCTTCATACTCTTTGATAATTGTAAAAGTAGGAGAGGTAATACTTTCCTTTATGCCTAAGGCATTAGCAATCCCTTTTGTAAAAATAGTTTTGCCACTACCTAGTTCACCTTCTAAGCAAATGATCATATTTGGAAACTTTTCTGATTCAATATTCTGCGCTAATTCAATTGTTTCTCTTTCATTATGTGTTGTTATTCTAAATTCCATTCTATATCACCTAATTCATTATATCAAAAAAAAAAGTATTAATACAATAGCTATTATTGTTTTTTAATAATTTTATTTTCTTGTATTAATAATATATCCTATATATTGATTAATATTATCAAATAAAGAAAAAAACTAAAGAAAATTTAGTCTTCATAATAGTTATTTTTTTATTTCATAATCAAGTTTTATTTCTTTTTCAGATAAAACCCTGTTATACAACTTTACATCATCTATAAACCCATCATAATAGTTATTACTCCATGAATACAGACCTAATAAAACTTTACCATTAAACAAAAATGGATTAGTAAATAAATCACTTCTTATTAAATTACCATTTTGATAAATTGTAATACGATTGTTTGCCACGGTCACAACAATTTGATGCCAAGAGTCAATAAAATTAGGTGCGTCCCAACTTAAATTGGTTCCTCCATCTTGCCAAAATCTTACCCTAAGTCTCGTATCACTTCCACTAAACGAGACAATAATTCCTTCATATGAATCATTTTGACCAAGTATGTTAATAAAACCATCATATGTTCCAATTCTTTGATTTGCTTTTACCCACATAGAAATAGAAAATGGTTTATCAACTCCATTAGCTTGTGACAAATTATCTATATTACTTATTTCTATTACATTTTTACCATCAAATTCATATGCACCATTACCTATTTTAGCCTGTTTATCCCATTTTGGAGTTTTACTAAAATCAAGTTGTGCATGATTGCTATTTACTGAATAATCTTTAATAGTTGCCTCTCTTACTCCATTTACAAAAGGTGTTGGGTAACTCTTTTCTTCTAATTGTGCGTTAGAAAATTCGATACTTACATCTGATAAGCCTCCGTAAGAACTATACCAACTACCTGCTAGAATATCTAATCTCAGCCTATCAGTATAGTCTGTATACGATGTAGTAACATGTACTCTTTTGACTCCGCCTGTTCCGTCTAAATCAACTCTACTAAGAGGTTGCATTACTGCAACTACATTTTTAAACATAACCAATCTCAAAGCAAAAGTTCCAACCACGTCATTTTTAAAGTCTACGGAAAATGTTACCGCAGTATTAGGATTTGTAATCCTTTCTAAGTGTTGAAATAAATAATAATAATTACCACTTTCTAAATCAGGAATGTTTATTTTTCCCCAGTTATTACTCACAGTAAAATTTCCTGAACCGATAGTTGCTAATTGCCAATTTGAAGTGTTATCGAACCTAGGATTCAATAATAAATTTTCAGTCGGTTCTTGAAAATCATCAAACTTATAATGAGCAAGCAATCCATCCTCAACTGAATTAGTAATATTATCAGAACAATTAAGATATGGTGTATAATCATATTCATTTTGTCCCAATTTTGTGACTAACATGTAACCATCACATTCTTTTTTACTATCATTTGGACTCTTAATTTTACTAATCAATCCATTATTTCTAAGTTCACTTAAAGTAATTTCAGTAGTATCACCAATACCACTAGGTAAATATTCTGTGTTATTGGTAAGATAAATTTCTGTTACTCTTGTTAACATATTTTCATTTTCTTTATGCGATTCAATTCTTATTTTATCTATAACCTTTAATATTGTCGTTGTAGTAATTAGTGCTATAACAGCCAGTATTACTATTACTGCTAATAATTCTATTAATGTAAATCCTTTTTGGTGATTCATATTTCCTACCTACCTTCTTATACGTATATTAGTGGAACATAATATTCAAAAATTAATTAATAAAATTTTTGAATTAATCTTCGGACATAACTTAATTAAATTTTATCAATTCTTTTAAACAGATAAACATTAAACACTTTTCCCTCAAAGTATTGATTATCACTTGCTATTAAATCATATTTTTCGAATAAAAACGGCATATTCAATCTAATTATCTCTGATTCAAACATTGAAGGATATACGATAAACATCGTTTTTTGTTCATCGATATATCGTGATTGTTCATCAGCATTTTCGGGGTATTTATCATAACTTAAGTTTTGCTGATGAAAATATTTAACATTAGGTAAAGTATTGGTAGTAGTATAAAATCCCCAATCTAATTCACGATAGTTTAATATAGTTGGGTCTTTCTCTTTATTGATAATTTGAGCAAAATTATATTGAACCATTGTATTTTTACTCATTCCGATTAAATATATATTGCTAGACAAGTAAAATGACAGTAGTATTGTTACACAATAGAAAACGATATATAGAATGTATCCAAATCTCCAATTTAAAACTTTATCTATATGTAGGTTAAAATATTTACATATATTTATGAGTGATAAAAGAATAAATGGTAGTAATATCAAAATATAATATTTTTGAATTACACCTCCAATATAAATACCTAAAATAGCAAATATAATAGATGAAGCTAAAAAGAATTTACCATATTTACTTAAACTAATATTTTTTATAAAGGAAGGTATTTGAATTACTAATAAAAATATTATTAAATTATTAGACAAAGAAGATTTAAAGAAAATATCGAAGCTATCTACAACACGTGATAACAAAGTCCCTTCGTTAGTATAAGCAAAAATATTAACCATAAAATATGCATATATAAAATCAAATAAAGCGTTATTATAAATGAAATAGATACACCATAGTCCGAAAGGAATAAACATTCCTGTTAAAAATATTGCACTGCTATAAAGCATTTTTTGGTAATCCTTTTTAATAATTAATGAAACAATAACACTAAGCATCCATATAAACCAAAAGCCTAAAAAAGTGTATTTAATCATAAAAACAAATCCAGCAATCAGACCATTGATAAATATTTGCCAATAACTTATTTTATCTTCCTTTAGATATTTCAAAAATTGATATAGACTAAACGCTAAGAAAGGAAAAGTTAATTCCTCTGCACTTCCACCATGGCAAAAAGCAATCGAACTACATAATAATAACCCTAAAATAGGAATAATAATTAGATATTCTTTTCCTTTTAAAAATAAACTAATAATTTTATAACAATAAAATAGAAAAAAAAGTAAAGAATATGACTTCTATTAAAAATATACCTAAAAAAGTAGTATTTGAAAATAAATAACCAAAGCCATAAATTAAATATAACAGTGGTCCTTTTTGTTCAAATAAATCTTGGTACAAGATTTTACCATTAAATAGACCTTTCCCCATTGTGAAAAAAGCATTAGCATCTACCCAATCGTTGAAAGGATATAAAGGTGAAGATTTACTGTTTATTAATATTAACAAAAATGATGTTACAAAACAAAAAAGAATAATTAATAATATATGTTTATTTTTTTTTATGAAATTCACTTCATTTCCCCCCCAATAACTTCTCTAATTATATATTTAGGACGAGCCTTTGTTTCCTGATAAATTTTACCAACATACTCACCTATTACACCTATCGAAAACATTTGTAGTCCTCCTAATAACCAAATGGATCCAACAATAAATGTCCACCCATCAACCGTTTTTCCGCCGATTTTGACTATTATTGAATATATTAGCACCAATACACTAACTACACTTATGCTAAAACCAATAGTCATTATACTTTTAATAGGTTTAATACTAAAAGACGTTATTCCGTCTAATGCGAATGTTATCATCTTGTTAAGGGGATATTTAGTTTTTCCAGCAAACCTATTTTTTCTGTCATAATAAATAGTTGTACTTTTAAATCCAAGTAGAGGAATTAATCCTCTTAAAAATAAATTAACTTCTCTAAATTTCTCTAACTCGACCAATACTCTTTTACTCATTAATCGATAGTCAGCATGATTATAAACAATATCTACTCCCATCAATTTCATTAATTTATAAAAAAATAATGCCGTATTTCTCTTGAAAAAACTATCTTTTTTTCGTGACTTTCTAACTCCGTATACGATATCATGACCTTTATAATATTGGCTAACAAAAAGATCGATGGCATCAATATCATCTTGTAAATCAGCATCCATTGAAATAACCATATCGCAATATTTTTTTGCTTCCATCAGTCCGGCATATAATGCATTTTGATGTCCACAATTACGTGATAAACCAATTCCCATAATCTGACCATTTTTTTTACATAAATGCTCTATAATAGACCACGTACTGTCTTTGGAACCATCATCTATAAAAACTATTTTGCTCTGTTTGCTTATTTTTTTTGCTTTGATCAAAGCATTTAATTTAGTTAGTAATTTAGAAGAAGTTTCATTCAGTACTTCTTCCTCGTTATAACATGGAACAACTATATATAATAAATTATTCATCTACATCCACTTCCCTATACTCCTCTATAATAATATCATAATGAATAAGTTTTTTCAACAAGAAAAAAGAACTAGAAAAACTAGTTCTTAAATATACAAAAAAAAATTGGCAACTTCCTATTTTCGCTTACACTATCGTCGGCGTTAAAGTGCTTAACTTCTGTGTTCGAAATGGGAACAGGTGTATCCACTTTGCTATCGTTACCAATTTATATATAGAGAAATAATTCTCTGAAAACTAAGATAATGTGTAATCTATCAAATTTTTAAAAAATTAATAGGATTAAATCCTCGATCTATTAGTATTAGTCAGCTCAACATGTTGCCATGCTTCCACCTCTAACCTATCAACCAGATAGTCTTTCTGGGATCTTACTTTTTAAAAAATGGGAAAATTCATCTTGAAGTTGGCTTCCCGCTTAGATGCTTTCAGCGGTTATCCATTCCATACATAGCTACTCTGCACTGCCACTGGCGTGACAACAGATACACCAGAGGTATGTCCGTTCCGGTCCTCTCGTACTAGGAACAGCTCTCCTCAATTTTCCTACGCCCACGACGGATAGGGACCGAACTGTCTCACGACGTTCTGAACCCAGCTCGCGTGCCACTTTAATGGGCGAACAGCCCAACCCTTGGAAGCGACTTCACCTCCAGGATGTGACGAGCCGACATCGAGGTGCCAAACACCACCGTCTATGTGAACTATTGGGTGGTATCAGCCTGTTATCCCCGGGGTAACTTTTATCCGTTAAGCGACGACCATTCCATTCTGAATCGCCTGATCACTAAGTCCTGCTTTCGCACCTGCTTGACTTGTAGGTCTCGCAGTCAAGCTCCCTTATACCTTTACACTCTATGAATGATTTCCAACCATTCTGAGGGAACCTTTGAGCGCCTCCGTTACTCTTTAGGAGGCGACCGCCCCAGTCAAACTACCCACCAGACACTGTCCCTATACCGGATTCACGGTACCAGGTTAGAAATCCAATTTACTAAGGGTGGTATTCCAATGATGACTCCACTCGAACTAGCGTTCAAGTTTCATAGTCTCCCACCTATGCTCTACATAGTAAACCGAATCCCAATATCAAGCTGTAGTAAAGCTCCACGGGGTCTTTCCGTCCTGTCGCGGGTAACCTGCATTTTCACAGGTATTAAAATTTCACCGAGTCTATGGTTGAGACAGTGCCCAGATCGTTACACCTTTCGTGCGGGTCGGAACTTACCCGACAAGGAATTTCGCTACCTTAGGACCGTTATAGTTACGGCCGCCGTTCACTGGGGCTTCAATTCGAACCTTCGCATTATCGACTAAAAGTCAAAGCTAAGCTCTCCTCTTAACCTTCCAGCACTGGGCAGGCGTCAGCCCCTATACATCGTCTTACGACTTAGCAGAGACCTGTGTTTTTGGTAAACAGTCGCCTGGGCCTATTCACTGCGGATCTATCTCTAGATCACCCCTTCTCCCGAAGTTACGGGGTCATTTTGCCGAGTTCCTTAACCATAGTTCTCTCGCTCACCTTAGGATACTCTCCTTGCCCACCTGTGTCGGTTCTCGGTACAGGCACCTATATAATTAACCCTAGAAACTTTTCTTGGAAGCTTGGCGTCAAAGGATTTCAGTAGTATCTCTACTACCTTCACCATCACACTTCAGTCATTTAGTATTACGGATTTTCCAGTATACAAACCTTTGTGCTTAGACCAGAATCCATTAACTGGTTCCTTCTAGCCTCCTTCGTCATTCCATCAGTCATATAGGTGGTACAGGAATATAAACCTGTTGTCCATCGACTACGCCTTTCGGCCTCGCCTTAGGTCCTGACTTACCCTGGGAGGACGAACCTTCCCCAGGAACCCTTAGGCAAACGGTGGACGGGATTCTCACCCGTCTTGCGCTACTCATACCGGCATTCTCACTTCTAAGCGCTCCAGCAGTCCTCACGATCTGCCTTCATCGCCCTTAGAACGCTCCCCTACCACTTTACATACATAAAGTTCGCAGCTTCGGTAATATGCTTAGCCCCGGTACATCTTCGGCGCAGTGTCACTCGACTAGTGAGCTATTACGCACTCTTTAAAGGATGGCTGCTTCTAAGCCAACCTCCTAGCTGTTTTGACAACTCCACATCCTTTCCCACTTAGCATATATTTAGGGACCTTAGCTGGCGATCTGGATTCTTTTCCTCTTGCGTATGGACGTTATCACCCATACACTGACTCCTGAACAAACTTACTTTGGCATTCGGAGTTTGATTACACTCAGTACAGCTAGATGCCGCCATCGTGTATTCAGTGCTCTACCTCCAAAGAGCTATAGTTCAAGGCTAGGCCTAAACCTATTTCGGGGAGAACCAGCTATCTCCGAGTTCGATTGGAATTTCACCGCTAGCCACAAGTCATCCGCGCACGTTTCCTAGTACGTCGGTTCGGTCCTCCATTTGGTTTTACCCAAACTTCAACCTGCTCATGGCTAGATCACTCGGTTTCGGGTCTATTGCATCATACTATGTCGCCCTATTCAGACTCGCTTTCGCTTCGGCTCCGTCTCTTCAACTTAACCTCGCATAATACAATAACTCGCCGGTTCATTCTGCAAAAGGCACGCCATCACCCATTAACGGGCTTTGACTTCTTGTAAGCACATGGTTTCAGTATCTATTTCACTCCCCTCCCGGGGTTCTTTTCACCTTTCCCTCACGGTACTTGTTCACTATCGGTCACTAGAGAGTATTTAGCCTTACGGGATGGTCCCCGTGGATTCCGACAAGATTTCTCGTGTCTCGCCGTACTCAGGATACCCTATAGAGTTTATGACATTTCGTTTACGGGACTATCACCCTTTATAGTTCAGCTTCCCAACTGACTCAACTATATCATAAATTTATAACTCTTTAATATAAGGTCCTACAACCCCAGTCCTAAGACTGGTTTGGGCTCTTTCCGTTTCGCTCGCCACTACTCGGGAAATCGATTTTTCTTTCTCTTCCTCCAGTTACTAAGATGTTTCAGTTCACTGGGTTGCTTCCATATAACTATGTATTCATTATACAGTATCTACGCATTACCGTAGATGAGTTTCCTCATTCGGAGATCTCCGGATCAAAGCATACTTACTGCTCCCCGAAGCATTTCGCTGTTTGTCGCGTCCTTCATCAGCTTCTAGTGCCAAGGCATTCACCATGCGCCCTTAGCAATTTAATCACCATTTTTTTGTTATTTTTTTCCTAATTTGATGAGATATTTTAATGTCTTATATCCGACAAGAATATAAGACTACCACATTATCTAGTTTTCAAAGAACTATTACCTGAGAGAATAATCTCTCAAAACTAAGCAAAACATATTAATTAATTAGTCAGATACGTAATTTTTAATCTTTCTCCATAGAAAGGAGGTGATCCATCCCCACCTTCCGGTAGGGAT
>Ga0334893_1000020_pt1:27500-355326 | contig 355326 bp, 354 predicted proteins | sample GraSluR3_MG_5_FD_207218 | JGI IMG/M metagenome (GOLD analysis project Ga0334893, IMG submission 207218) | Sludge microbial communities from methane-producing bioreactor in Wageningen University, Netherlands - Granular Sludge_09_05-R3 | ecosystem: Engineered > Bioreactor >...
TAACTTTTATCCGTTAAGCGACGACCATTCCATTCTGAATCGCCTGATCACTAAGTCCTGCTTTCGCACCTGCTTGACTTGTAGGTCTCGCAGTCAAGCTCCCTTATACCTTTACACTCTATGAATGATTTCCAACCATTCTGAGGGAACCTTTGAGCGCCTCCGTTACTCTTTAGGAGGCGACCGCCCCAGTCAAACTACCCACCAGACACTGTCCCTATACCGGATTCACGGTACCAGGTTAGAAATCCAATTTACTAAGGGTGGTATTCCAATGATGACTCCACTCGAACTAGCGTTCAAGTTTCATAGTCTCCCACCTATGCTCTACATAGTAAACCGAATCCCAATATCAAGCTGTAGTAAAGCTCCACGGGGTCTTTCCGTCCTGTCGCGGGTAACCTGCATTTTCACAGGTATTAAAATTTCACCGAGTCTATGGTTGAGACAGTGCCCAGATCGTTACACCTTTCGTGCGGGTCGGAACTTACCCGACAAGGAATTTCGCTACCTTAGGACCGTTATAGTTACGGCCGCCGTTCACTGGGGCTTCAATTCGAACCTTCGCATTATCGACTAAAAGTCAAAGCTAAGCTCTCCTCTTAACCTTCCAGCACTGGGCAGGCGTCAGCCCCTATACATCGTCTTACGACTTAGCAGAGACCTGTGTTTTTGGTAAACAGTCGCCTGGGCCTATTCACTGCGGATCTATCTCTAGATCACCCCTTCTCCCGAAGTTACGGGGTCATTTTGCCGAGTTCCTTAACCATAGTTCTCTCGCTCACCTTAGGATACTCTCCTTGCCCACCTGTGTCGGTTCTCGGTACAGGCACCTATATAATTAACCCTAGAAACTTTTCTTGGAAGCTTGGCGTCAAAGGATTTCAGTAGTATCTCTACTACCTTCACCATCACACTTCAGTCATTTAGTATTACGGATTTTCCAGTATACAAACCTTTGTGCTTAGACCAGAATCCATTAACTGGTTCCTTCTAGCCTCCTTCGTCATTCCATCAGTCATATAGGTGGTACAGGAATATAAACCTGTTGTCCATCGACTACGCCTTTCGGCCTCGCCTTAGGTCCTGACTTACCCTGGGAGGACGAACCTTCCCCAGGAACCCTTAGGCAAACGGTGGACGGGATTCTCACCCGTCTTGCGCTACTCATACCGGCATTCTCACTTCTAAGCGCTCCAGCAGTCCTCACGATCTGCCTTCATCGCCCTTAGAACGCTCCCCTACCACTTTACATACATAAAGTTCGCAGCTTCGGTAATATGCTTAGCCCCGGTACATCTTCGGCGCAGTGTCACTCGACTAGTGAGCTATTACGCACTCTTTAAAGGATGGCTGCTTCTAAGCCAACCTCCTAGCTGTTTTGACAACTCCACATCCTTTCCCACTTAGCATATATTTAGGGACCTTAGCTGGCGATCTGGATTCTTTTCCTCTTGCGTATGGACGTTATCACCCATACACTGACTCCTGAACAAACTTACTTTGGCATTCGGAGTTTGATTACACTCAGTACAGCTAGATGCCGCCATCGTGTATTCAGTGCTCTACCTCCAAAGAGCTATAGTTCAAGGCTAGGCCTAAACCTATTTCGGGGAGAACCAGCTATCTCCGAGTTCGATTGGAATTTCACCGCTAGCCACAAGTCATCCGCGCACGTTTCCTAGTACGTCGGTTCGGTCCTCCATTTGGTTTTACCCAAACTTCAACCTGCTCATGGCTAGATCACTCGGTTTCGGGTCTATTGCATCATACTATGTCGCCCTATTCAGACTCGCTTTCGCTTCGGCTCCGTCTCTTCAACTTAACCTCGCATAATACAATAACTCGCCGGTTCATTCTGCAAAAGGCACGCCATCACCCATTAACGGGCTTTGACTTCTTGTAAGCACATGGTTTCAGTATCTATTTCACTCCCCTCCCGGGGTTCTTTTCACCTTTCCCTCACGGTACTTGTTCACTATCGGTCACTAGAGAGTATTTAGCCTTACGGGATGGTCCCCGTGGATTCCGACAAGATTTCTCGTGTCTCGCCGTACTCAGGATACCCTATAGAGTTTATGACATTTCGTTTACGGGACTATCACCCTTTATAGTTCAGCTTCCCAACTGACTCAACTATATCATAAATTTATAACTCTTTAATATAAGGTCCTACAACCCCAGTCCTAAGACTGGTTTGGGCTCTTTCCGTTTCGCTCGCCACTACTCGGGAAATCGATTTTTCTTTCTCTTCCTCCAGTTACTAAGATGTTTCAGTTCACTGGGTTGCTTCCATATAACTATGTATTCATTATACAGTATCTACGCATTACCGTAGATGAGTTTCCTCATTCGGAGATCTCCGGATCAAAGCATACTTACTGCTCCCCGAAGCATTTCGCTGTTTGTCGCGTCCTTCATCAGCTTCTAGTGCCAAGGCATTCACCATGCGCCCTTAGCAATTTAATCACCATTTTTTTGTTATTTTTTTCCTAATTTGATGAGATATTTTAATGTCTTATATCCGACAAGAATATAAGACTACCACATTATCTAGTTTTCAAAGAACTATTACCTGAGAGAATAATCTCTCAAAACTAAGCAAAACATATTAATTAATTAGTCAGATACGTAATTTTTAATCTTTCTCCATAGAAAGGAGGTGATCCATCCCCACCTTCCGGTAGGGATACCTTGTTACGACTTCACCCCAATCACCTATCCTACCTTCGTTGGCCCCCTCCTAAAAGGTTAGGCTACCAACTTCGGGTATTACAGACTCTCGTGGCGTGACGGGCGGTGTGTACAACACCCGGGAACGTATTCACCCTGACATTCTGATTCAGGATTACTAGCGATTCCAACTTCATGGAGTCGAGTTGCAGACTCCAATCCGAACTGGGACCGATTTTAGAGATTAGCTCCACCTCACGGTATTGCTTCTTTTTGTATCGGCCATTGTAGCACGCCTGTAGCCCTAGACGTAAGGGGCATGATGATTTGACGTCATCCCCACCTTCCTCCGGTTTGTCACCGGCAGTATCATTAGAGAACTCAACTAAATGTTAGCAACTAATGACGAGGGTTGCGCTCGTTATCGGACTTAACCGAACATCTCACGACACGAGCTGACGACAACCATGCACCACCTGTCACCCGGATAGCCTCCACTATATTTCTATAGCTTTGCCGGGGATGTCAAGCCTAGGTAAGGTTCTTCGCGTATCTTCGAATTAAACAGCATGCTCCACCGCTTGTGCGGGTGCCCGTCAATTCCTTTGAGTTTCAGCCTTGCGACCGTACTACTCAGGCGGAGTACTTAATGTGTTAACTTCAGCACCGGTTTCCCGACACTTAGTACTCAACGTTTACGGCGTGGACTACTAGGGTATCTAATCCTATTTGCTCCCCACGCTTTCGTGTCTCAGCGTCAGTAATAGCCCAGCAAGCCGCCTTCGCCACTGGTGTTCCTTCTAATATCTACGCATTTAACCGCTACACTAGAAATTCCACTTGCCTCTACTATACTCAAGTCTACCAGTTTTTAAGACGTACCGAGGTTGAGCCTCGGGCTTTAATCTTAAACTTAATAAACCGCCTACACACGCTTTACGCCCAATAAATCCGGATAACGCTCGCCCCCTACGTATTACCGCGGCTGCTGGCACGTAGTTAGCCGGGGCTTTCTGGCAGAGTACCGTCAGCCTACCATCATTTCCTATGGTAGGGTTTCTTCCTCTACAACAGAGCTTTACAATCCTAAGGACCTTCATCACTCACGCGGCATTGCTCGATCAGGGTTTCCCCCATTGTCGAATATTCCTAACTGCTGTCTCCCGTAGGAGTCTGGGCCGTGTCTCAGTCCCAGTGTGTCCGATCAGCCTCTCAGCTCGGATATGCATCGTTGCCTTGGTAGGCCATTACCCCACCAACTAGCTAATACACCGCAAGCCCATCTCAAAGTGAAGCCGAAGCTCCTTTTAGTATAAAAAGTTATCTTTCTATAAATCATCCGGTATTAGCAATCATTTCTAATTGTTATCCCAGTCTTTGAGGTAGGTTACCTACGTGTTACTCACCCGTCTGCCACTAAGTGGCGAACCAATTCCAACTTTGTGCAAGCACTCTATCTTCCTTGGACCACTTCGTTCGACTTGCATGTCTTAGGCATGCCGCCAGCGTTCATCCTGAGCCAGGATCAAACTCTCCAAAAAAAAATAATTTTTTGTTTGAATTGATTTTTCTGACTATTTGAATTAACGTTTTGCTCAGTTTTCAAAGATCATTTTCCGCTTCTTTGTGAAGCGCATTAATAATATATCAAATACCCTTGATTAAGTCAACACTTTTTTCAACTTTTTTTGCATTTTTACAGTTTTTGTTGATTTTACAAAGTATTTCCTCAAAAGGACATTACCAAGATATCAAAAACAACGAATTAAGTCAATGCTTTTTTTGTTATTTTAACGATTATCCACATATTACCAAAACAAAAGAATTAATCTGTATTTTTTAGCATACAAATTATTCCCCTCTTATAATATATTCAGTTTTCTAACAAAAATTACTACTATTTGTAGTTTCTTTCAATTTAACATATTGATTATAATATTCTTGATTCTTTCTTAAATCAAAAAACACATCTTTACTTTTATACCTACTTATAAGTTCCTCTAATCCCTTATTTATTGATTTATCTAAATCATCAGAATAATTCATTATTCTTTTGTGATATTTATATTCCATTTTATCTAAAACTTTATATTCTCCACTTGGAAAGACTCTTAAATCAAGATCATAATCTATATATTTGATTGTATTCTCTTCAATTAGAAAAGGTGTAGCTATATTACAGTAATAATAAATGCCATCTTTCTTTAATTGTGCTATTACATTAAACCAACAATCTTTGAAAAAATACATAATTGCAGGTTCTTTTGTCTTCCACGTGTTTCCACTGGATTCAATAACCAAAGTTTTATTATTGCCAAAAACCATATAATCTTTTTTTATATCTAATAATACAGCTTCATTCCATGCTCGATGTATTTTTCCGTTATGTTTATAGCACTGTATTTGTAGTTTATCTCCTATACACATATTTTTCATATTATCCATCTCCTTTCCCTATTATAAACTTTTTTAGCGAAAAAAGAAAGAAAAAAAGCGATAGTTTTGACAACTACGCTATTTTTTTAATGTCTCTAGTGCTGTTTGCAATTGATTATCGTTTTCCTCGTTCGGATCTTCATAATACTTATAATCCATAATAACTTTAACATCAGGCTCAATACCTTTTCCTTCTACCCAATACCCATTTGGAGTTAACCATTTTTTAGTAGTGAATTTATATTGTCCGCCAGATGGCATAGTTTTAAGTTCCTGAACAGTACCCTTACCGAAACTCGCATCCCCGATAATAGTAGCCCCATATCGATCTTTTAATGCTCCCATCATAACTTCAGACGCAGATGCACTTGCTTTATTTGATAAAACAACAATAGGATATTTCTTTGTAATAGCACCCGTTGAATAAGATTTTTCAACATCAGTTTTACTTTCTGTTTGATAGATAACATGTGAAGTATCTAGAAATAATGAAATCATATTCTTAACAACACCAAGGTGTCCTCCTGAATTATTTCTTAAATCTATTATTAATGAATCTATATTTTCTTTTTCTAATTTTTCTAACTCTTGTTTAAATTGCTGATAAGTATTGGCTGCGAAAATAGTTACATTTAAATAGCCAATCTTCTTATTATTTTCCTCATACGTTTTAGAAGATACCGATTTTATTGTAATTAATTCTTTAGATATAGTTATAACTTGTTCTTTATCATCACGTACAATAGTAACATCAAAACTTTTGGCATTACTATTTTTTACATATGAAGTAAATTCAGTTGAGGTATACCCCATTAAATCTATATTATCTATTTTAGTTATTATATCAAATGCTCTTAAATCAGCTTTGTCCGCCGGCGAGTCTTCAAAAACTCTCAAAATGACAAGATCACCATCAGTATTATTAGTAATTTGTATTCCTAAACCAGTATAAGTACCATTTAATTGAATATTAAACGTTTCACTTGCCTCATCATCCATATATATAGAGTGTGGGTCTTCAAGCGAATCAACCATACCTTTTATTGCTTCATTGATTAATTCTTCCTTATCAATATCCTCATAATAGTTATTTATAATATATTCGTAATTACTGATAAATTCTTGAATTTCAGGATCTAGAGTTAAATTTTGGTCTTCGTCAGCAGTAGTCTTATTCATCATTTTATATTGCAAAAACAGACCCGTTGTCAAACTAATAAAGCAAGTTAGTAGTACAAGCACCACTACTTCTTTAATTCTAAATAACGATTCGATTTTTTTAACTTCCACTACCTTCTCGACTTCTTTTTTTGCACGAGGCTTTCTTACTATGTTTTTTTTCTCTGCTCTCACCTTTTTAGTTTGTGAAACTTTCACCTTTTTATCTTTTTTTTCTTCCATAACATCACCTTTTCATTATAATAACAACTATTATGTGCATTATATTAATACATCAATATATTTTATTTAATCATTTCCTTTAATTGATTTATAATATTTTCTTTTCCTTCATAAGTATTAACAATCTGTTTATTTTTAATCTTAACCAAAGTTGTTTCCTTAAATCTTATATCTTTAATATGTGCAATTTCGAATACACTTTCCTCTGCTATAAAATTTTTATTAAATACACTATCTAAATTACAAGAATATACCCTTATTGAGTTATCTTTATTCTTATATATAGATAAATATGAATTATACAAACTGACAAATTGATCTTTTTCGGTAGTAACTAAAACATAATATTCACTATTATTTTTAGTTAACATTTCGCCAATTATAATTTCATCATATTGAATTTCCGTTTTTGGCGGAGGCGTTGTATTTGTTTTTTTATCTTCCCTAGTTACTAGGTATGTAATCAAAAAGAACAAAGAGAATATTATTAATACTGTTAAAGTTACTTTTATTAACCTTTTTACTTCATCGTTAGTTGTTGTAATAATTATTTCTTCTTTTTTATTTTTCTTATTTTTATTTTTCATTTCCTATCACCTAGGCAATATTATATCACAATTAAGAAAAAATAGATACAAAAAGTATCTATTTTCCAACTGGCATTACACTAACTGATCTAGCTATGTTAAGAAGTTCCTCTTCTGACGCTACGTCAGATACAACATAATATTCGATACCATTATTAACCCAGGTAATTGAAGATTCTGATATTGCTGCTACAGTCCCCGTTAATATAACTGGTTCACCATACATTGGAATAGTTAATAATTCATTTTCTTTAATAGCCGTTTCCTGTACTAACATAAATGGTTTATCACCAGAGAATGTTAATATAATTCTTTCTCCATTCTCCTTAGTTATTTTATCTTGACTTGCTAAATGTGTATTGTTTGGTATATACATCGGATATATAACATCATCGATTTTACTTACTGGTTTAACATCTTCATCAACAACAGCTGTTGCCATGTTTTCTTTTAATGTGAAATATTTTTGATCATACGTTGCTTTCATATCCATCTTATCAAATTTCATTTTTATTTGAACCTGTTCTTGTTCATTCAATACATGAACTTCAGTTATGCTTAAATTTTTATCTAGATATATATTTTGTTTAGTTAATGCTTTATTACTAGAATAATTGACTTTGGTAGTAAGTACATATCCTTTGTCGTTTTCCTTAAATTTTCTGTCTTTGTCATTTTTGATGTCTTTTAAAAGTGTTTGTAATAGATAGCTTTGTGAATTATTGTAAGGCCATTCACTTTGAAATTTAAAACTCTTATTTAATGACGGAGTTAATACATACACACCATCATCATTTCTTAGAATTATCTGTTCATGATTATTTGTTTTATTTTTCAGACTAACACGATATTTTTCATCCTTTTCATAGGATACATCGACATCATATAAATAACTATCTTCATTGTTAATCATCTCAAGAACACCAGTCAAATGATATCCTTTAGCGTTTTCAATTTTTTTAGTTAAGTCCTTAACCACATCTTTCTCTCCATATTTTCCACATCCAATCATAAATAAACATCCTAACGTGACAAGAAATAATAATATTGTTTTTTTCATTTTTCCACCCCATAATTTAATTTCATTTAATTATATGGAACTGCTTTTTAAAATATGAATGAATAATTTACACTTTTTAGTCAAAAATAACTAATAAGGAAGAAAGGAGACAAAAATGGAAACATTGCAAAAAATAGCATTATTTATAACCATTATTGGAGCTATAAACTGGGGACTAATCGGAATGTTTGACTTTGACTTAGTTGCAACATTATTTGGTGAAATGACAATGATTTCAAGATTCGTCTATAGTTTAGTAGGGATTACTGGATTAATTAATATTGGAATTTTATTTAGTCATATCGACAAATAAAAAACTTTATCAACTGATAAAGTTTTTTTCTTTTTTAAGTTTGTTTCTTTACAATGCGAATACGTACCTTTTTGGTTTTAGCTAAATATTGAACTTTCACATCACTACCTTCGACATAAACCTCAACTTCATGTTCTCCCTCGCCATAACCTTTCAAGTCCAGATAAGCAGTTATATCCTCGGCTTTTATTTGTTGCAATACCGATTCAACACCTTTTAACACGACTGAAACTTTAGTATCCACTTGGCTAAGACCTTGAACAGTATAAATATCATTAAGGTTTCGATATTCGATACTTATATCATTAATTTCCATATCAATCGATTTTTCTAAAGACACATTTACTGTTACATTATTTATACTCATTGATTTTATTCCAACCGGCTTAGACAATTCCATTTTATATTGACGATTTTCTTTTAATCCGTTGACATCAATTTCAACTGGAATAAATTTGAGATTAGCAAGATCGTCTTCATTCCCGTATACTAAAACCTTTGTTTCATTAATATCAATAGAACTGATTGCCCACCCAAATGCTAAATCTCCTTTTGGAATTACCTTAATAGGCAACTCTTTACTAGGTGATGCAATTTCGATTTCCGCATTTATTCTCTTAGGGACAATTTCAACATCTACTACATTACCTTTTTCATCATACGCTTTTAACGGAACGTCTTTTAGCGTTATCACACCTACTTCTTGCTTAACTAGATTTTTGATATCTATTAAAGCTTTTACAGTAGCAACCTTTTGCAATTGATGATCTGCTCCTTTTATAACAACTTTGTCGTTTGCTATATTAACACTTTTTATAACTAATTTAGACGATAAACTATCCTGATTTAGCAAATCTACCGTAAGTGTTTTTGTTGCTGATATCTTAGGATAAATTATAACAGTTGCCTCTGATGGGTTAACTTTGTAATCAATTGAAGGCAACGCTTGATTATATTTAATATTAACTTTATGAGTTCCCGGTTTTAAATCACTTAAATCTACATTTATATCATGTGAAGGAGATTGCTTAGCAAAATATAAATCTGCTTTACTACCAATTAATGTTATATCAACAGAAGTTGGTAATCCTTCAATAACATAAGCTTCTTCGTTATATATAACATTTACAGGTTGTTTCTTAAGAACCTCTGCTGAACTCTCTGAAAATATTAATATTTTTTGGTCAACTACTATAAAAATAGTAACAGCAACAAATAGTGAAACGAAAAGTAGAGTATTAGACTTTGATAACCAATTCTCAAACATTTTTCCTGATTTATCAAAACGAGATGTTATTGATAAAATCATTTTTGTTATTGGAATAAGAATTCTTTTATCAATAAAAACCCATATTTTATTGAAAAAGTTTCTAATTGCTTTGGCTATTATCCTCATTAACAACTTCCTCCTCTTCCTCATCAACTAAAATTGATTTTTTAGGTCGCAATTCTTCTAACAACATTAGTTTAACTTCATCAAGAGTCAAATTATAATGTAGTTCTCCTCCGACCGCAATTGACAATCTCCCTGTCTCTTCAGATGCGACAATGGAAATACAATCTGTCTCTTCAGCAATCCCAAGAGCCGCTCTATGTCGAGTCCCTAATCTTTTGCTTATTTTCAAATTATCACTAGTAGGGAAAACAGCTCCAGCACTTGTTATTTTGTCTCCCTGAAGAATAACCCCACCATCATGTAGGGGATTATTCGGAAAGAAAATAGATATTAACAATTCACTAGATATATCGGCATATAGTTTTTTGGATTTTTCAATATATTCATTTAAACTATTATCTCTTTCAATAATAATTAATGCACCCATACGCATTTTTTTCAAATATTCTAAAGATTGTGATATTTCGTATACAACGCGTTCTCTCTCATCAACCGTAAGCACCTTATGCCTACCAAGCAATTGACTTCTACCTAGTTGTTCAAGCACATTTCTTATCTCTGGCTGAAAAATAATTATCAATGCAAGTGGTCCCCACATTATCATATAATCTAACAAGTAACCAATTGTTACCAGATCTAATAAATCACTTACTATTTTTAGAGCTAAAATAAATAAGATTCCCTTGAAAAGCAGAACCATCTTCACATTCTTTCTTAAACTTTTTAATATATAATATAAAACTAACCAAACTAATAAAACATCGATTAGTTTTTTTATCATAATAACAATTCCATCAAAAGTCATAATATTCCTCCATTTACAAAACTTCACTATAAATTATACCATAATATAGAGTTATTGGAAATATATATTTTCAATTTATGTAGTCCAATAAGAAAAACAATGTCTATATCATAAACATTGTTTTTTTTATTTAGAATTTCCAAACATCTTCATCATCGGGATCGTTTTCTTTTAAAGTATCAATATTTGGTAGTTCAATATTTGTTTTCGTGTTATCGTCATCTACTTGAATATCATCAGCAACTGAAGTTTCATTTTCCAAAGCCACTGGTTCTTCTGGAATCACTTCTTCTATTCCAGCAGGTGTTTCATTAAATAAATCATTTGATTGTATTTCATTAACTTCATCGGTTTCTACTGCGGAGTCAGTTTCAGTAGCTACTGGCTCAAGATTAATATCATTAATAGTTTCATTTGGTTCTTCAAGTGGTGCATTAAGATCTTCTGAAACTAATGGAGCCATCAATTCTTCATCAATAACCGGGGTTTCTTCAACTGCTTCAACATCACTTGTAGGATCTAAAGGAACTGTTAAATCCTCATTAATTCCAGCCACAGTGGTTTCATCTACATTTGGGTTTAATGCTACTTCATCGTTCAAGCTAGCATCTTGACCAAATATCAAATTATCTGCATCTGTAACAACAGGAACCTCTTCTATCGGTTGTACCGGTGGAGCAACAACTGCTTCTTTATTTGTTTTTTCAATTTTTTCTTTCTTTTCTTTTTTAGTTGATTCCTTGCGACCAAAATCAGTTCTCTCAGCAATATACCCAATTAAGGCCATTACTAAAATTATTCCGCCAACAATAAACCAAACATAATTATCGGTAATAAAATCCATATTTACCCTCCTATTCTCTATCTATATATTAACACTATTTTTTTACTTTTACAATAGTTTTTTTTATAATTTACTACTATTGATTTAATATTTATGATTATTTATCAAGGTAATTTTCACCTTTAAATGGATCTGTCATAAGTAACCCATTATAATTACGTTGCCTTAAAACCTCATATAACATTATTGCCACTGAATTTGATAAATTTAATGCTCTAACATTATCATTAATCGGAATTCTCATACAACGCTCAAGATCGTTTTGCAGTATTTCTTTTGGAATACCAGTACTTTCTTTACCAAAAATAAGATAAACATTCTCATTTTGATTACTATAATCAAAGGAAGTATGTGGTTTTTTTCCATATCTTGTCAAATAATAATAGGTTCCTTTATTTTTTGAAACAAAATCCTCATAATTCTCATAAATATGATACTCACAATTTTCTATATAATTAACACCACTACGTTTAATGCTTTTCTCGTCCATCGAGAAGCCTAATGGTTTTATTAAATGTAATTTCGCTCCTGTTCCAGCACAAGTCCTTATAATGTTTCCGGTATTTTGGGGAATTTCTGGTTCAAATAATACAATATTTATCATTATGGTTCAATAACCTCATACATTTCTAAGAATTGATTTACATCAGACTCGTTAATTATTTTATCACTTTTATATAAAACATCAATTATTTTACCCTCTCGTACAATTAATAAATTTGTTTTACTAACTAGAGTAATATTTTTATTAACCAAGGATTCCACCATACGTTTTTCCAATACACTATAGTTATTGTTTACAACTTCCTTAGTATCAAGATAAACAATGTCATCTGTTATTTCATTATTTAAGATAAAGTTCTTAAAACTTTTTTCAAAATTTTTAATAGTATCATCTTTGCTTGAAGCCATGTAAACAACAATGTTTGGATTATCTAATAAAAAATTATCTATCTCTTCTATTTTAATTTTAGCAAGCACTTCTGAAATAACTGAATTAACTTTTTTGTATTCTCTAGTAGCCTCATACCATGAAACAAAATAAAAGGTTAGCACTACTGTAGTTACAGCTAAAACGCCTAAAATAAAATAATTTTTAACAGGAATATTTCTTTTGCCCATTTTACCACTCCATTCTTATTTATAGTTTAACATATTTATTATTTTTTATCAATTTAATGGAGCTATTTTTTGAGATATTTATTTGTAAAAATATATGTGTAAAAAATAAATTTATACATAAAAAAACAACCCTAATAGTTGTCTTCTACACTTTTTATTTCATCTATTGTAACTTCTGGCAAAACAATATTTTCATCACTACACAATTTTTTGAATTTTTCTCTAAATAAAGTTAATTCTTTTATGATGCTATCCGGATATATTCTTTTGCTTGTTTTTATAGCATTATATATATCAAGAACATTTACCTCAGATTTATTTTGAAACAAAGCCTGTGAAAAACCTTGGGTCAAAACCGAGAAAGCAACGTCTGGATACATAGCGGATAGTCCGTATATTCTTTTAAATTCTGAAGTTGCACTTACGATAGATTCTATTAATTGGCCAGCCACATAATCATTATACTTAAATTTTATGCCTGTTTGTTTTTCTATTTTACGTAATGAACCTAATAATATTTTAACTGTTGTTTCTTCATTAGGTTCTAATACTTCAATTTTTTCAAATCTTCTTAAAAATGCACGGTCGCGGATAATATAAGTGTCATACTCAATAGTAGTAGTCGCACCGATTGCTTTTATTTGTCCACGATCTAAAGCCGGTTTTAACATATTTGCTAAATCCATAGGGCCTGCATCTTTAGCACCTATCAATGTATGAATTTCATCAATAAATATTATTGTTTTATTCATTTGTTTCAACTCATCCACAAAAATATTCATTAGCATTTCTTCTCTTCCATCAATCTCGATATTACCAATTAATGAAGTTGAATTTAATTTTATTATACGATAACCTTTCAGTGCATCTGGCACCATATTTTTTTGAATTAGGTATGCTAATCCTTCAACAATTGCTGTTTTACCAATCCCCGGTTTACCAACTAATAAACCCGATTTTTCTGGTGTCAACAACACTATGATAAGTTTCTTTATCTCATCGTCACGTGCAATAGCAGGATTTGTTATATATGTTCTTTTTGTTAAATCATCACCATATGTATTGATAACACTAAACCTATTATCTTCATCGATAATTTCAATATCTTCTTTAAAAATATCTTCCATAGTTCACCTACTTTATATAATTATTTTTTCTAAACATTTCAATAACTTTGTCATAACTTTTATTTCCATCAATTCGATTAAATATAGACTCTTCTTTTCCATTTTCTATAAAAATAGTAGTCGGCGTTCCATCAAATTCAACCATATCATAAAATTGGTCATATTCTTCATTGCTTAATTTAGCTACATCAATGTAATGTACACTAACTTGGTGCTGTTTTACGACTCGATTAATTGTCAACGTGTAAGCAGCGCAATGACTACAATTTGATGATCCGATATAAAGAACAAAACTTTCTTCATTCTCAATCATTCTATTAAAATCGGCAAACTTTATCTCTTTGTACGTTTTTAGATTGTTAGTACAACCTGTGAGAAAGATAAAGGCAGCAGCTATAATTGTTAATACTTTTTTCATAACTTACTTCCTTCCTACTTGTAACATTATAATTATATAACATTACGATGTAAAAAAAAAGAGGTTTTTGTTTATTTCTCTTTTTTATATACTAATAATTGGTCTGGTAATAAATAAATTATTTGATTTTGCTCCATCAATACACTTAACGGAATGTTAAAGTGCTCAGTAACCGAAAATAAAGTATCTCCATTTTGAGTCACATAAAAATCTATACCAGCTTTTGGAACTAACATTTCTTGACCAGGATAAATATAATCATTTTTTTCTAATCCATTTAATAAAGCCAAGTTGTCGACTGAAACATTATACCTTCTTGATATATCATATAATGTATCACCTTTCATTACTGTATAAATATCAAATAATTGTTCACGTACAGCTGGAACAACTAGTTGTTCACCTATTTCAACATCATAATCAAAATCGAATCCGTTTATCTTTCTAATATCTTCTGATGTTGATAATACTTTTTTTGCTATCATATCAATATTGTCACCATTTTGAACATTGTATATTTTGTACATTAAATTCACCTCAATATATTATATGAACTAGGTGACAAAATACCATTATTTTTTTAAATATATGTTATAGAACAAGCTTTTATTAAATTCGAATTCGTCATTTTTAAATAAAGTTCTTACTCCACTCTTATCATTGTAATATTTTACTTCATTGTTTTCACTAAAATACACATAATCACGAACATAATTAATATTATCTATTTTATTAGTAGAAAACAAATATGTAATAATTTCTTCATTTCTAATGTTGGCACGATATATATCGTATACACTCCCTACTTTTTTATAAAAATAATAATGTCCAGACAATTCGTTTCCAACTCTATCAATTCTCACATAATCACTATTACTAGAACTATCAGTGATATCTTTAAATAAAATATCTTTTTTGACTGCTTCGTTGGCATCAATTCGTTCCCACTCACCTTTGTTGTAATATCTTACCCCTGTTTCAACATTTCCAACTTCGATAATTTTACGTGATTTCGTATCAACCTCATATTGCCGTTTACTATTTCTATCAAATAAATATAGCGAATTACCAACAGATCCTTGAACGTAAGAATCAAAAGATATTTTTCTGTTGCTTACTGCTGCCTCAACTTTGTTTGAGGTCAAATCAACTATAAAAAACTTACTAAATTCATAATTTTCTTCATAGTTAGCCGTTACGTAAAACTTACCAACCATAGCGCTTAATTTTCTTTCATATATGTCATTTATAAATATATTAACATCAACTATTTTTTTCAAATTTATATTATTAATGGTATAAATACCCTTGTAATTATTTATTCCTACATAATGGTTATCTAAAATGTTATTTGGATAAACAGTAATTGGTGACTCATCTATTTTATCAGAACGATCATCTGTCCACTTACTTACACTATAATTTTTATCTTCTATTGTTGTCACAAAATTGTCAAGTTCTTCATTTTGTCCTTTTAGGTTATGATAATAAGTTATTACATTATTATTTATACACATGATATCTAAAAGTACTTTTTCGCCTCTAAAAATAGGTAAAATACATTCATATTGTTGATTTTTAAAATGTCTAATTTTTTTTATAATCATATCACTTCTATTGAAGTTTTCATAGGTTTGAAATGAAAAAACAGTATCATCAATTTCGATATTGAAGTAATAATTATTTATTTCGTTTTTATGATTAAGTGTATATATTTCTTCCACATTAAAAACTTTTTCATCCATTTTTATTTCATAATTTAACGTATGCCCTTTACCAAAAAATTTAAAACCAAATTCTATACCCAAATATAGCGAAAATAATATTATAAGCATAACCAATAGTCTTTTCATATTTTACCTCCTTATTTTCCTAAATATATAATACCATAATTTAAAAGTGTTTTCAATTAGAAAAAATAAAAGGTGAAGTTTTATACACTCGCACCTTTATTAGCCGTAAGACCTGCGTATTTTTTCTTTTCACGCATCATATATTCAGTAATTTCTGTCTCTATTTCTGGTAAAGCATCTTTTTGAATGTTTGATAACTTAACCAATTCTTTTATTGTATCTATATAAACTTTTCCCCAAATAATACCCATGCCAACTTTTATATCATTAAACATGTCTGGAGTGATTGCGGTAAAGAAATATCCAAACAACAATCTCTTTTGCCCCAATAAAATTCTTTTATTAGTAAGTACAACAACATAAGTTGTTATAACATCAAGCGGATTATCATTTTTTTGAGCGGCAAAAGCATACTTTACGACTTCACCTTCATTTAAGTGTTTCTCAATAATCTTACAGTGTGATTTTAGTCGCCAGCTCAAAGTCATTGGATATCTCTTTTTGAACTCGCTTACTTTCTCGTATACTAAATTTTTCATATATTTTCTCCTTTCATATTTTATTCTTCAATAAAACCATTTTTCTTCAGGAATTCAATATATGCATCTTTTCCTACAAAACCATTACTGATATCAAGAACTTCATTTCCTTCTACAATTAACATTAATGGCGTTCCCCATTGTTCTTTCTTGTAGTAGTCTAGAGAATCCATAAATTCATCATACTCTTCTTGTGATTTTATTTTTCTAAGATCAAACCAATTAATTTCAATTTCATAGTCCCCTGCTATTTCATCTAAAACTGGTTTAGCACTTTCACAGGCACCACATCCAGATTGAGCAATCAAAAGGATTGATTTTGTTTTACTTTCTAACACATTATTATATTCCTGATAATTGATGTTAGTTAAGTTTGTTTCCTCACCTGGTAGAATTTCGTTTTCACCAATTATACCACCTGTTTGTAGAAATTCAAATAATTCCTCAGCCTCTACATATCCCGGTTGTTCTGACACCACTTCACCATTAACAACAATAGCAAGATATGGAGTACCAAAATTAGAAACATCTTGTTCGAAAAAATCAAGAACTTTATCTAATTGCTTACTGTTTAACTTATCTGTATTTATATAATTATATGTAAAATTGTAATCGTTAGTAAATTTATCTAATATTGGTTGCAACTGAACACAATAACTACAAGAAGGTCTTCCGATGTATACCAAATTAATTGCAGTATCATTAAATAATTCTTCAACAGCATTAACTATTTTTTCTCCTTTAGAATAATTCATATAATAAGCTAACGGAATCATTAATATAACCGCTGCAATAACTGCTAATACCGCTATTGTTTTTTTTGTTTCATTCATTTTTTTTACCTCTTACTTTCCACAACATTGTTTGTACTTTTTACCACTACCACATGGACACATTTCATTTCGCCCTACTTTAACAACTTTTTTTGGTTTTGGTTTCTTTGTTTTCTCTTTATCTACAACAGCCTCACCTTTAGCAACCTGTTGTCTTTCAATATTTTGTCTTACTTCTGCATTTAATAAATATATAGTCGTCTCTTTATCAACAGTAGCAAGTAAATCATCAAACAATTCGAAACCTTCCGTTGTATAAGCTCTAAGTGGGTTTTCTTGTGCATACCCTCTTAAATGAATTCCTTCTCGTAAATGAGCCATTGTATTAATATGTTCCATCCAATGTGTATCAATAACTCTAAGCGCAATCGCTTTTTCAAATTCATTTTTTATTTCCAAAGGAATAATACTTGTTTTTTCTTCATATTCAGCAAGTATTCTATTGTAAATAACAGAAATAACTTCTTCTTCTTTTTTATTTTGAATATCTTCTATTCTAATATTATCTTTTAATAATTTTTCATTAATAACTTCCATTATTTCTGATAAATCATTATCAGTTAAAAATCCCTCTGGCATTATATGACTATTAACCAAATCTTCAACATAATCTCTAAATGTTTTTGTTATGGTTTCGTGAATTGAATCACTATCTAATATTTCATTTCTTTTTTCATATATGATTGTTCTTTGTTGATTTATTACATCATCATATTGCAATAATGTCTTTCTAATATCGAAATTATTCCCTTCAACTCGTTTTTGAGCCGATTCAATCATTTTTGAAAACATTCCATTTCGAAGTGACAAATCCCCATCAAAGCCTACTTTTTGAAGTAATCCTTTCGTTTTGTCTGTTCCAAATCGAACCATTAATTCATCTTCAAACGATACACAGAATTGAGAAAAACCAGGATCTCCTTGACGTCCAGATCTACCTCTTAACTGATTATCTATTCTTCTAGATTCATGTCTCTCGGTCCCAATAACGCATAAACCGCCAATTTTTTTAACTTCATCAGTTAATTTAATATCGGTTCCACGACCTGCCATGTTTGTGGCAATTGTAACAGAACCTTTTTCACCTGCTTTAGCAATTATGTCTGCTTCTCGAGCATGATTTTTTGCATTAAGTATTTCGTGTGGAACTCCAGCTTTTTTTAACATTGCACTAATTAATTCACTAGTTTCAACTGCAATAGTACCCACTAAAACCGGTTGTCCTTCTTTATGTCTTTCCTTAATCTCGTCAACAATTGCTTTATATTTTCCTGATTTTGTTGCGAAAATTAAATCTCCATAGTCTTTTCTTACAACTGGTTTATTGGTTGGAATACGAATTACATACATGTTGTATATATCTCTAAATTCCTCTTCTTCTGTCTTAGCAGTACCAGTCATACCAGCAATTTTTTCATACATTCTAAACAAATTTTGAAAAGTGATAGTTGCTAAAGTCTTCGTTTCTTCTCCAATCTTAACACCTTCTTTTGCCTCTATAGCTTGGTGTAGACCTTCTGAATAAGTTCTTCCTTTCATAAGGCGCCCTGTGAAAGGATCAACGATAACAACTCGCCCATCTTCTATAACATAATCAAAATCTTTTTTCATTGCATAATTAGCTCTTAAAGCCTGATTAATATAATGAACTAAAGTTGTATGATTAATGTCGAATAAATTTGAAACACCAAAAGCTTTTTCACCTTTAGCAATCCCCGTTGCATCTAATGTAACTGCCTTAGTTTTTTCATCATAGATAAATCCTTCATTTTCTTTTAAACTTTTAACAAACGTATCAGCTTGTATGTATAAATTAGCTGATTGCAAAAATCCACCTGAAATAATTAATGGGGTTCTTGCTTCATCTATTAAAACTGAATCGACCTCATCAATAATAACGAAGTTAAGAGGTCTTTGTACACGATCTTGTGCCCTAACTACCATGTTATCTCTTAGATAGTCAAACCCTATTTCATTATTTGTTGAGTACATAATATCACAATTATAAACTTCTTTTTTCTCAGAAGGTGTTAATTCACGATAATTTACTCCAACAGTAAGATTTAGGAAACGATAAATGTTTCCCATCCATTCAGCATCACGACCTGCTAAATACTCATTAACAGTGATAATATGTACACCTTTACCTGTTAAAGCATTAAGATAAGCAGGCATTGTAGAGGTTAAGGTTTTCCCTTCACCGGTTTTCATTTCAGAAATATTTCCATTATGAATAGCAAGCCCACCTATTATTTGTACATAATAAGGTTTTTCACCAATCACACGAAAAGCAGCTTCGCGAACAACAGCAAAAGCCTCTACAATGATATCATCTAAGGTTTCCCCTTTTACTAATCTATCTTTAAAATAATCTGTTTTCCCTTTTAATTCTTCATCACTTAACGCAGTCATTTGACTGTCCAATTTCATTACCTCATCGGCAATTTTTTTAAATCTCTCTAACTCTTTATATTCATGATCAAAGATCTTTTTTAAAAAGTTCATATAATCATCCTTTCCTGTCTATTACCTATTTTATCAAAAAATAGGGAAAAATAATAGTGAAAATTTAATGAAATATAAAAAAAGGCATAAAAGCCTTTAATTTGTTTTAATAATCCCGTAATTGTTATCTTTTCTTCTATAAATAACGCAAATATTTGCACTCTCGACTTCTCTAAACACAAAGAACTCATGACCTAATAAATTCATTTGTAAAATTGCTTCTTCTTCACTCATTGGTTTCATTTCTATAGTTTTTCTTTTTACAATAACATTTTCTTCATTATCATTGTGTTCTGTTTCAAAATCTATGATAAAACCAGAAATACTTTCTTTATTAACCTTTTTATGCATTCTAGTCTTATTTTTTCTTATTTGTCTTTCGATTTTTTCGCTAACTAAATCGATAGCTGCATATAAGTCTTTATGGCTTTCTTCGCCTCTCAAGATAACTTTTTTAGCAGGAATAGTAACTTCAACAATTTGTTCAATTCCGCGGATACGTATAGCTATATTAGCAGTCATATCATCAGGATTTTCAAAATACTTATCTAATTTCCCGATTTTTTCTTCTATGTATTTTTTAATTGCATCTGTTACCTCAACTTTATTACCTCGAATATTAAATCTCATATAATCAATCCTTTCTACATTTATTATACCATATCATACATAGAAAAAATATGTTTTTTTATGGTATTTTATGTAAAAATAAAAAACTACTATACTAAAGCAGTTTTTATTTCAACAACATTTTTAGCTTGTAGCCCTTTATCAGTTCGTACTAATTCGAATTCAACGTACTGTCCTTCAACTAATGTCTTAAATCCAGCTGTTAAGATTGCTGAATAATGAACAAATATATCCTCTCCGTCTTTGTATTCGATAAATCCAAACCCTTTTTCATTATTAAACCATTTAACTTTACCTCTCACAATTAAATTCTCCCTTCTAGTAATCCCTTACAATATAAATATACTGTTTTTGCCTTTATAATTCAAGAAATTTAAGACGTCAAAGTTCGACAATTTATCTCCCTTTTATATAACAGACATCTTTAATTTTACTGTATTTTGTTTGATATACGCATAATGTGTTTGAATATTACTTTTAGGTGTCTAAAATCAAATATTTGAACTTAAATATATACCAATTTAGCATTTTAGGCGACACCAAGCCAGTTTTATACGGTTTATTTTTTTGCGCATAAATAACGTGATAGAATCTATATAGAATAGGAAGTTAGGTGTTAGTTGTGAAAGGAATAATTATTGATAACTGTCTAAAAATCATAAAAAATAACTCAAATTATAATGAAATAAAAATACTAGAAATTAAATATGGGCTAGAAGCTATATATATATTAATAACAAAAACCATTATTATAATTACTCTAGCTTATTTTTTCAACCTATTGTACGAGTCAATCCTTTTTACAGTTTTATATAGTTTAATAAAAATGCCAACTTTTGGACTGCACGCTACTAAAAGTTGGATATGCTTAGTCTCTTCTTCAATAATTTTCATTGTATTACCATATCTATGCACATTTATAGATGTTAATATTATTACAAAAATTATTGTTGGTATAATATGTATTATCTTTATATTAAAAAATGCTCCAGCTGACACTTATAAAAGGCCAATTATAAATAAAAAAAGAAGAGATATCTATAAATTTATCTCTACATTAATTGCAATAGTATTTGTTTTTGTATCAATTTCTATTAGTAATATTTTTATTTCAAATAGCCTAATAATGGCTTTGATTATTCAAAATATCTTAATATCACCATTAACATATAAGATATTTAGTTTACCATACAATAACTATTTAAGATATAGACCAAATCCTAATTAATATGGTTTAAATTATTTTAAACATAAAAGAAGTAAAGGAGGTAGTATCATGGGAAAATTATTCTCAGCAATTTTAGCAGCTTTAGGAATAGGAGCAGCAGGAATAGGCAGCCAAGCGTGTATGATTTGGTATGTTGATGAACCTGAGGCACCAGCTAGTTTAATCAAATAAGAGCGAATCAAAAAAACCAAAATATAGATGCCTATATTTTGGTTTTTAATTTCTGTTTAAATATATTTCCTATTATTTCTCTTTCCAAGGTTAATTGGTTATTTTTTTCAATAATTTGTTTAACTAAACTAAGTCCATAACCATGTCCTTTTCCTTTTGTTGTGTATCCTTTATTATCAATCTTTTCTAATTCTAATTTACCTTCAAAATTATTTGAAATTGTTATAGAAAAATTATTTTCATCATTATATACATGAATCCCAATATTCTTCTCATTTAAGTCTTCAACCGCCTCTATCGCGTTATCTAGTTCAACGCCTACAATAGTACATATGTGTTGATTTGTTTTAGTGCTAACCTTATCAAGTAGTGACTTATCTAAATTTTTACTGATTTCTAAACTAACATTAATACTTTTTTCTTTCATTATTAATAACTTTTGATATATTAATCCCTGCAAACCACCTATAGGTAGCTTTTTCGTTTTGAATAAAAGTTCTTCATCATCTTTGTATTTTATATTTATCAAACTGTCAATATATTCTCTAGTTTTTTTATCTTTAGAGTCTATCATTCCCTTTACTGCAATCATATGATTTTTATTTTCATGATTATTAATACGTTGCATTTCAAGCATTCTCTCATATTCGCTTAAATTATCAATTAAAACTTTGTATTCAACTTGCATTTTAAAATTATCATTTTTTTCTTTAAACAAATTTAGTATTATTAGCATATACATACCTACTAAAATTAAGTTAAAAATGAGCCCTGCCATTATAGATACATCAAAATAAATGTAATATAGCAAAATAGCTAATACTAATATAGACAAAACTAATAGACCTATTATAGTTTTTTTCGTTTTAAAGTGAGTCTCAAAATTATTTTTGCTAAATATGTTAATTACTTTTTTTATGTTAACTAAACTTAGTACAATTAATGAAATTATTGCGTTAGCAAAAACATTACCGAAAAATATTTCTTTAAATTCCTCTATTGTTATCCCCATTATACTTATAGTAGTCATTGTATATATTATTTCAGCAAGAATGAATAGGAATAACGCTATAAAAGTATAAAAAAAAGTGTTAAGAATATTCTTTTTAAATAATATCTTATTTGCGATAACAAATGTCATATAATTGATTACCATCCTAATGACACTATCTGTTACCACATATAAAAAAGTAAGAGACATTGAACTAATAGCTACTAATATCCAAAAAAGACAAGATTTATAATCGACTTTTTCTTTCATAAGTTTAGAGGATGCATATAAACATGCAAATGAAGTAACAATGCTGCTAGAAAAATAATTCAATACAGTTAACATTTTTTACCTACTTCCTTTTTAAAACTAGCTGATAGCAGATCTATCGAACTAGCATCATCAAAAATTATATTTTTTTTATGATAATCTACAACTCTTACCCTATCCATATTAATAATACATGCACGATGTGATTGTTTAAATCTACCGTCCACCATCTCCAACATTTCAGTTAAAGTTTTATTTATTCTAAACTGTGCATATTCGGTTTTTACAACACATTTTCTATCTATGCTATCTCTTGTTATATATAAGATATCATTAGCGGGTATTGTATATAATGCACCTTGGTCTTCAAATCTAATAATATTTTTTTGGCCTAAAATATCCAAAGCTTTTGTTATTGATGACTTTAATTTGTTTTCATAATCATCATACTTACATATGAACGACAAAAAGAGAAACTCGCTTTTTAAAATTGTATATCCTAACTCATCATGGGATGTTAAAAAAATAATAATACTATCAACATCTTTTTCCCTTATATACCTAGCAACATCAATTCCAGACGAAGTTTTCGTTTCAATGTCCAAAATATATACTTTACACGACTTTTTACTTTTAACTGTTCTATAAAACAAATCGTCATAATCCTCAAACACATGAGTTTTGTACATTAATTGATTTTTCATCATAACTTTGTCAATTATACTTATTACATTTGATCTAATTGCTTTATTATCATCGCATATTATAAAGTTTACCATCAAAAAACCACTCCTATTTGTATCCCCCTGGTTGCTATAGGTTAACCTCTATAATATTACCATAATATGGCAAAAATTGCAATACAAATACTTATTGTTTATTATTATAGTAAATCAACTTTTGACTTAAATAAAAAGTTTATAGGTAAATCGTTCACACTCTTTTATGTATTATGAATATGCTATTATTGAAAATATAAGAAGGGGTGGATTATATGTGTAATAATAACAATGATAATAGTTGCAAATGCATTGCCGAAATTCTCAAAGTTATATTGATTTTACAACAAAACGCTGATTGCGGAGGCAAAGATTGTTTAGATACATGTGACAGAGGTTTTCTAGGAGGATCAAGTGCAGCATGTCTTGGTTGTAACACAAGACCAGTAATGCTTTATACTTGTTGTGGTAATGGAACACCATGGGAAATGCCAACAACTAAGACAGATGGTACATGCGGAACTCCTGGGGTAACTTGTTCAAGCGTATTTAGAGTAGAAAAATTAGATGATTGTTGCTGTACTTTTAGAGTTTTAGCACCAAATCTTGATGAAACAACGGCAGCTGCTATTCCTTATGTAGCAACAAATAGCTTCTTTACTATGAATTTAAACTGTGTATGTGCTATAAGATGCTTACAAGATACTTTTGTAGATTGTTTATAAAAAAATAGGCTTGATTGCCTATTTTTTATTTGCTAAAATTAATATCTTCAATATCTATTATTGGTATTAGTTCATCATCTATAGTTATTAAATTTTTGGTGTTCTTTCCGATTATTTTTTTTGTTATCGTTCCCGATTTAAGTTTAATGTCTACCTCAGCTTTATATACATAGGTAGGCGAATTGAATATAGCATTAATCTTTTGTCTTACTGTTTTATTTTTTAAATCGGGCAATTGCATGTCTATATCAACTTCACTTATTCTAGTTTCTTCATCAGGTTTAGTACTCTCTTTTTTTTCATAATAAACCTTTTCATTGTTTTTCAGTTCCTTATCTATCTTATTAGCAAAAACTTTCGGTAATTTTTTTTCCATAAAATAAATTCCCTCCTAAATCATTTTATGTTTTTAAAGTATAATATTACCTTTTTTATTAAAAAAATAATATCGTAACTAGTAAGGATGGGTTTGAGCATACTTCATTAACTGTTGATTTCCTAATAAAGTTGGGTGAATACCATCACTTCTACAGTACCCTTTTTTACATTGACCATTTTCATCTTTCATTGCTGATGCAGAATTTAAAAACTTAACGCCTAGTTCACTACACATTCTAGCGATGTAATAATTAAATGTATTTATTTTAGTATTATTTATTGGCCTTTGTTCTGCATCAAAATAAGAATCAACAGGTGGAATAGATTGAATTATAAGTTTGGTATTAGGACTAACCTGCAAAATATCTTTTATAAGTTTTTTATAATTTTCAACAAAATAATCGACTTTTATAGTTGATATACTATTAGTTCCTAATGTCATTATAACCATATTGGGCTGATACTGTTGGAATGCCTCTTTAAATGTCATGCCACTTTCTAAATGATTAATATAAATATTATTGGTTAACGCTTTTTCAGGATCCATTGATTCACGATGCCATAATCTTTTCCCATCAATAAGTTTATTCATTACATAATATAAAGCTATAGAATCTCCCGCAAAAATAATATTATCTGTATATTTTTCTCCCATATCAACGCCTTCTTTTAAGATAGTATCTTCAAATAGGCCATCTAGAGTAAATTCTTTAATACTCATTGTTATAGGCGATGAATTAATTACTTTGATTTTCCTATTAACGGATGTTTTATTATTACTATTATCAGATACCACGTATGTAAGAGTATACTCACCTATAATTTCAGTATCTAAATCCCCACTTATTTTTACCTTGTTGGTTATATCTCCATCATAGTTGTCAATTGCTTTATAACCAGGATCTTTAAAGTTTTCACCAACTATAATTGTTATGTTTTTTCCGCCAATCAAATCAATTTCTGGAGGTTCTAAATCTCTAACCTTAATTTTTTTGACAACTTCATATTTTTTGGTATCGTCTTCATAATAAAAGAACACTTTGTACGTCCCTATTTTAGTTATATCTATTTTACTTTCATGAGTTACATACCGAGTAATATCTTTTCCTTTAAAAGAGGCTTCAAAAATAGTCTCATAGTTTTCATTAACATTTATACTATTATTGGTTAGATTTACTTCAAAATCTTTTTTTATAAATTTTGAAAAACTAATTAAACTAAGTATTACAAAAACCGATACAACAATCATTCTATTTTTTTTCATAAGTACCTCCCTTTTACCTCATTATATATTGTGACAACCAAAAAATTTGTTTTTTTAAGTATTAACTATCTAACTTTTTAGATATATTGTATCCAATTATTAATAGAATAAAACCTATTAAAACTTGACTAATTTTATAACTATTATTCATTGTTTGAACAAATAATAATAATATCGAAGATAGAGCAAAACCAATAATTGCATAGTATGTTTTTATTTCGTGATTTTTAAAAAGATAAGCCATAACTTTAACAACCAAAATTATACCTAAAATTATACCAATACCAAATGGAATCAATATTCCAATATTAGTGATTATTTGACTAAAACTAGTTAAACTACTCAAAGTATCAATAATTATATCGTAGCACCCAATTAACATTAATATGGCAGTACCACTAATACCTGGAATTATCATTGTAGCAGCATCTATGAAACCTATTAATATCATAAGTAAAAAGCTACCAACACCATTTGAAACGACTACTTGATTATTAGTATTTAAAAGTGATAATAATATGACAATCAGAAACATGATAATCGAGATACTTATATTAGGAACATTTAAACTCTTCTTTTCCACTTTTGAAAACAACATTGGTATTCCGCCAATTATTAATCCAATAAATAGCAACATTGTTGGTAAGTAAAATGTATCTAATGAATACTTTATTACATTGCTAAATAAAACAATGGATATCATGACACCTAGTCCTAATGTAACTAAGAACTTAAAATTATTAACAATATCATCAAAAAAATTATTAATTGAATTAATCCCTTTTTCATAGACACCCAAAGAAATAGCTAATATTGCTCCACTAACCCCTGGAATTATCTTACCAATTCCTATAACAAACCCTTTGATAAATAAGATAACCCATTTCAACATATTCATCCTCCTTTATTTCTATAAATAATATGATAGTATATATAAGATTAGTATATTTTAGACACAAAAAAATAATGCTTACACATTATTTTCTTTTTTATTGAACGGCAATACATAATTTATGTTTGCATATTCACTTATTTCTTTATCTAATGAAACTAAATCCTTCTTTGATAATTGATTAATATCAGTCTTACTCATAGCTTGAAGAGCTAATTTCATCTCTTCATTACATGAGGTTAAAAAATTACTTAATGATTTAGCTGCTTTATTTATATTTAATTCATCTTTGTTTTTTCCATTATTTAAAAATAGTTGAGTCGGCGGATTTTGTGGTAATGCTTTTGTTGCTTGATTGTGAACAGCTGCCATAAGCGCAATTGAACCTATATAAACAGCATTAGCGCCTATTGCTAAAGCTTTTAAAAAATCACCAGGATTAGTTAATCCACCAGCTATAATTAAATCAAATTTATCCTTTATTTTTTTACTTTCAAGATATTTAACAGCCCTCATTAGGGAATATAGAGTTGGCAACCCCACATTATCTTCCAAGGTAGGTGCTGAATTTGCTGTTCCACCTTCACACCCATCAATAACAATATAATCACATTTAGTACTTGTTATCACATCTAATTCCTTTTCTATAAAATCAGTGCCAGCTATTTTAATTCCAATTGGAACATCATAACTTTTTTTAAAAGTGTCAACAATATTTATAAGATCCTCCTTATTTTGTATATCTTTCATTCTAGAAGCAAAAACCCGATCTTCTGCTATTCCCATTCTCCAATCTTTTCTTAATCTTGAACATATTTCGCTTGAATCTGTAACCGATTCAACTGCTCCACCCCATGCTCCTTGTCCCAATTGTATTTCTATTGCATCTAAACATTCTAAGTCTTCTTCTTTCATCAAGTCAGCCCTATTAAATTGACCAATAACTTTTGAAGCATTTTTTCTTACTTCTTTAATAATTGTAGATTCCCCCGTATTACAAGAAGTACCAACTTTTTTAGAGGCTTTTGCAAGTGCCACTGACATTTGATATGAAATACTACCGCCATACGACATTCCAGTAAGCATTATTGGCATTTGTAATTTAAGAGGTTTATTACATCTTTTGCCAATTACAACATTGGTTTTTATCTCCGCCACGCTAGGTGTTGGAAACATGAATAATTGCCTTGGATTCATAAGTATCTTTTCCCAAGGAGAAAAATTTATAGTACTACCATAAGGTCTTGACAAAATTGTTCCAGTTTGTGCTCTTAATTGAGCTTCTATAACATTCTTAGCTCCTAGTTTCTGCAAAGAGGTTATACCTATAAATGGATTTTCTCCATATTGTTTAGTAAACATCTCCCTAACATAATAATCAACCAATGGGTTTATTAGTTTTAAAAATAATTTCATTTTCATTCTCCTATCCTATATAGTTTTTGTCATATTCCTATAATTATGCAAACTTTTAAGTTATAAATTTTAATTTCGGTACCATAATAACAACGGGTGATAATATGAATTCTTTTAGTTTTAATGGAGTCAATAAAAAAAGTAATTATTTTGAAGGGTGGTATATACATCTTCTTGATAATGAAAAAAAGATTGCGTATGCTTTTATATTTGGGATATCTTTATACGAAAAAGACAAACATGCATTTATTCAAATAATTGATAAAAACGTTAAGGAACCGTTTTATTTTAGATTTGATATTAATGATTTTTACTATAATAACGATTCGATAAAAATCAAAGATAACATTTTAAGTCCAACGCAAGTGGTTATTAATGAAGGTCCCTTTGATATAGATTTATCAATAAGTGGTTTGAATGTTTTGGAAAATAATTTGCTAACACCTGGTGCGATGGGTTTAATTAAATATTTACCTATCCCTACTCATATAGAAATAATTTTCTTAGACTCTTTAATAACGGGAACAATAAATCAAGAAGACTTTAGTGGTAGCGCATATATGGAAAAAAATTGGGGCAGCAGATTTCCTAATAAATGGATATGGATTGAATCAAACAATTTTTCTAATAACAACACATCTTTTGTAATGGCGTATGCCAATTTGTTTGCTAATGTAGATGGGTTTTTCGCCATTTTAAAAATAGATGGTGAAGAATTGCGTTTTGCAACTTATAATGGTTTCAAAACGAAAGTAATAACTTCTAATAAAAATAATGTCGTGATAGAAATATCTAAGAGGGATTTAACTTTGAAAGTAGAAGTGGATTATAAGGATGAATATAAGTTAGTAGCGCCAGTAAAATACGGTAATATGACCAGAATAATAAGTGAGAGCTTAAATTCAGATTTGAAAATATCATTATACAGAAATAATAAATTAATTTATAGTGATACCGCTAAAGAAGTAGCATGCGAAAATACATATCACATAAATTAAAAAATACACAGTATCTGTGTATTTTTAGTATTTAAATATTAGTTTGATTGAAATAAAGCATCAAGGAAATTCCTATTAAAACAATACCTAGTCCACCAATAATAAAGCTGCTTTCTTTCCATAATAATAATCCTGTTACAATCATCACTATTCCTAAAATAAAATATACAATGGATAATTTTTTGTTTCTCATTTTCATTCCTCTATTTCTCTGGTTTATCAGAATTTAAACTTATATCAACTATATGTTTAGGCATTCTTTTATTTTCTGGTGGTGGTGTCATATAAGTTTCCCCAAAATGATTTATCAAATACTCGTGTGTATTATTTTGTACAGGCAACATAAGAGATTCGAATTTTACATGCTTAATAGGAAAAATATGATCATATTTATATTTATAAGGATGTAAAGGGTTACGATAAGTCCAAGTAAGTTCATCACCTATGTATTTGGATCTACGATTTAATTTACCGTACAATACAGCATTTCCTTTAAATAATTTTTTTAAAATTACTGGATTAATTCTTAAATTTTCAAAAAATATTATTACCGGCATTAATAATGTATTGAATAGACGAAATGGTAAATCTATAATTGTGCTATTAGACATATAGTCATATATAAAAATATCTATAAATATCCCGTCGCAATCAGTACATTTGTTGAACAACAGTGTATTTGCTTCTTTAACATAAGTACCTTTTTTGCGGATTTTCATAGCCGGCCATGTTACATCATATTTTTTATTTTTCTCAAAACAATGGAAAACGTATTCATCAGAAAGTTGCTCTTCTAATACTTTAATGAACTTATTATATTGATCACGCATCATAGCTATATCTAAATCATCATCCCATGGAATAAATCCTTTATGCCTAATAGCTCCTAATGTTGTTCCACTTGTCAACATATACTCTATATTATTTTTTTTACAAAGTTCATCTATATCTTTCATCATCTTAAGTAATACATCTTGGACATCCTTAACCGTTATTCTATTACCATCAACGGTATTTTTTAAAACGTATTCCACTTTACACCATCCTTTTTAATCATATCCCTATTTTACACCAAATTTTAACAAAATTCAATCTTTATATATAATATAAGTTTTAACAAACAATTTATGTAGAAGTAGACATTTGTAATCGCGTATGATATACTTTACCTAAGATAGATAACTACAATAATAAGGAGGTAAAATATGAGTGAGATGTGGCGCTTTTGGGGTTTAGTTTTACTAGCAATTGCTATAATAATCATCATCAGTATGATTCTTATGAAGATATTTAAAAAGACTAAGATTGTAGCAATAATACCAAGTTTATTAGTCTTTGTTTTAAGTATTATTTTATTCATTAAAGGCCGTTTTTTTTCTTACGCGATGGAAGATTTAGGTTATTATATTATGTCGATGATAATTTTTTTAGCAGCAATAATAACACTATCTACAACTTTGATTATACTTAAAATTAAAGAAAATAAAAAGTGATAGAAATCCTTATAGGAGTATTTGTAACCGCTTTTGTGTCAGTAATAATAACTTATGGGTTAGCAAAATCATATAAACATAGATTTACTAAATACATACCTATAATATTAGCTGTTATTCTTGGCACAAAATCTATCATTGACATATGTAGTGGTAGTGAAGGTTTTAAAAAAGTATCCTATGTAATATCTACTATAATATGGGTTGAAATATTTTTGACTATGCTTATAACAGCACTTATTATAGATATTAAAAAAAATACTAACAATAGTTAGTATTTTTATTTAGCTTTATAAAACCCGTGAATATTACAATAAGCATAAACTTCATATTCATTATTGTCAGTTTCAAAAGTTGCTGTCGGTTTATCATTGGGATTAAGTAATACTTTTTGAATCCTATTTTTTTCAACCAAAGCAATCCATTCAATGTAATGGTTTTCAATCATTGGATGAGCAATAGATCCAACATCTACCTTAATCATATCACCTTCTTTTGTAACAATAGGAATGTGCTTTTCAAAAGTTGTTTCCTCGGTGTTAATTTTTAACTCGGCCATTTCTTGTCCACAACAAACCAAAGTTCCTCCCCCATCATTTATTAATTCAACAATATTTCCGCATATTTCACATTTAAACAAACGCATTTTATTACCTCCTTATTCTTAAATATTATCATAATTTAATTATATCATATTTTAAACATATAATAAAGTCTTTAAACCCCACCTTTTTCCTTATGATATCTTAAATATAATTTTCTAATCCAGTCAACAGGAATTACCGTAAATGACAATACTATAATCCAACTAAAACCTATTAAATTGAGCCCAACAACTCTAAACAACTCACCTCCAAAATAAATTATATATATTTGAATGAAAGAAACAAGTGCCATTATTACAATAAACCCTTTATTCTTAAATATATTAGCTAGCAAGTTTAATCGATGCGTACGGGCGTTAAAACAGTTAAATACTCCTACAAAAATAAATAAGGCAAAGAATGCTGTCATTAGATATAATTCGTCCCCATCAGGTGAAAAAAAGTTCTTTAAGAATGGAATTTTTAAAAACAGTAAACAAAGAAGTAGAGAATATATACCAGTGAAGAGAATTTGACCTTTCATATATTGGTTAACAATAGCTTCATCTCTTTTTTTAGGTTTTTCCCTCATATATTCTTCTAAAGCTGGTTCTCCCGCAAAAGCTAGGGCTGCTAGTGTATCCATTATCATATTAATCCATAACATTTGAATAATCGTTATTGGATTATCAATTCCGATAAATGGTCCGATTATTGATAACCCAACGGCACACATATTAACAGTCAATTGTAGAATGATAAATTTTCTAATATTTTTAAAAATTGTACGTCCATACAATATGGCTTTAGAAATTGAAAGAAAATTATCATCTAATATAACAATGTCAGCCGCTTCTTTAGCAACTTCTGTTCCACTACCCATTGCAAATCCAACATCAGCCTTCTTTATAGCCGGAGCATCATTAACACCATCTCCAGTCATTCCAACAACCAAATCTAATTCCTGACATATTCGTACTAATCTACTCTTATCACTAGGTAATGCGCGCGATATCACTTTCAACCTAGGTATCATCTCTTTTAAACTACGATCAGATAAGTTTGCAATCTCATCTGAGGTCAATGTCAAATCACCTTCATTCAAAAGCCCCACTTCTCTAGCTATAGCAACAGCTGTATTTTTAGCATCCCCAGTCATCATAACTACATGAACCCCGGCAGATTCCACTCTAGCTAAAGTTTCTTTAACCCCAGGTCTAATTTCATCTCTTATACCTAATAATCCAACTAATGTTAAATTATTCAATCGCAAATCTTCATTTATTGGAACATTTGATATTGCTACTGCAATAAACCTTATACTTTTTGATGACATAGTTTCCATCTTTTTATAAATTTTTTGTTTATCAACTAAAACTTTTCTTGAGCCTGTTTCATCAAAATAATAATTCGATGCAGCTATAATTTTTTCTGGTATCCCCTTTACTAAATAAAAATTATATTCGCCACTTATTTTAGTAATTGCTATTTTATTTTTACTATCAAAAGGAATAACTTTTTCTTTCTTCACATTGAAATTATTAATTTGATAACTAGTAATATATTCTAAAAGTGCTCGATCAGTCGCATTACCCCCAATTGCATATGAACCATTTTCACTTATTACTGATGCATTATTATATTTTAAAGATACATTTAATAAATTTAGTAGTTTTTCTCTTTTAGATAATTCTGATGGCGTCATTTCAATATTTCCACCATTTATAAAATTGACTACCTGTAATTTTCCTTTTGTTAATGTACCTGTTTTATCGGTAAATAAAATATTTATGCTCCCTGATGTTTCTATTCCAAGGAGTTTTCTAACTAAGATGTTATCTTTTAGCATTCTTTTCATATTCATAGACAAAACTAAAGTAATCATCATCGGAAGACCCTCTGGAACAGCAACTACTATAACAGTAACGGCCAAAGTTACAGCATGCAAGCAATAACCGAGTATAATTGGTACATTGTTAATCATTTCTGATATTTTCACATAATCAAAGTTATTTTTTATAATTACTATATGAATCAAATAAGAAAAAGCAACTAAAAATGCTCCTATATACCCTAGCTTACTTATCCATTTAGCTAGTTGTCTAAGACGAAGTTTTAATGGACTTTCCCTTTGTTCTTCCTGTAATTCTAAACCAATTTGACCATATAGAGTCTCATCTCCAACTGCAGTAACAAGCATTCTACACTCACCATAACAAATAATACTACCTCTTAACAATTTGTTATTGTGTATATCCTTCAAAACTTCTTTAGATTCACCATTTAAAGCTGATTCATCAACATGGACACTATCAGATATTACAATCCCATCTGCTGGAACTTTATCTCCTGCTTGTAATAAAATGATATCATTTTTTACAACTTCACCTATTTTTATTTCCTTAACACCAGCATTACGATACACCCGACACTTTATCTTTGCAGCCTCTTCTTGTAGTTTTTTAAAGGAGGCTTCACTACCATATTCTGATATGGTAGATATGAAAGATGCCACAAAAATAGCAATTGCTATTCCGACTGTTTCATACCAATCAAAGTTACTTAATAAAAATAAAGTCTTAACAGCTAAGGCGATTATTAATATTTTTGTCATCGGCTCGCCTAAACTTTCAATAAATAATTTGATAAAGCTGTTTTGCTTTTTTGTACTTATTTCATTACTACCATACTTAGTTCGAGAATCGAGAACTTGCTTTTCCGTTAACCCTATTTCATAATTTTTCATATTTTCCTCCTATACAATAATATTAGGAGGATATAGGGGGTATAACAAAATAAAGGGGACAAAATAGTACAAAAAAAGCAAACCAATTAGTTTGTATTCTATTATTTAAATTTTTCCTTTTAGCAATATATTATAATTTTTAGGTTGCTACTATAACCGATTTTCAAGAAACTTAATACATTATAATGAGCACATTAAAGGAGGGAAGGATATGCAAGGAGGATATACCTATAACTATGCATTTATAATTGTTATATTTGTTCTTTTAGTAATCGTAACATGCGGCTGCGGAAGATATTAACAGCACAAAAAAGGAAAGGTAACCCTTTCCTTTTCTTAGTGATTTTGTATTTTTTAAATAAAATTATTGACAATAAAAATAGAATTAGTATATCATAAAAAGAGATAGCATATATATAAAATATTAAATATATGAATAAAGGAGGAATTCAAATGAAACTTCGAAAAAAAGATAAACACTATTTTGAATTAGTTACACATATTCTAAATAAAAAAGATTTTAAAAAAATAAAGAATTTTTCACATCACGGAACAAATAGATTAAAGCATTCTATGAGAGTTTCATATTATTCATATAAAATTGCTCGATTTTTCAAACTTGATTACAAGGCATCAGCAATCTCTGGGTTATTACATGATTTTTTCTTAGGAGAAGAAGATGGCACCCCTAAAAATTTTTTTAAATTTCAAATAGAGCATCCAAAAATTGCTGCAAAAAACGCAAAACACCATTTTAACATTTCAAAAAAAGAAGAGAACATCATTGAAACACATATGTTTCCTTTTACAAAACCATCAAAATATATTGAGGGTTGGATAATTAGCTTTGTTGACAAGACAATTGGCACATATGAATATACCATAAAATTTAAAACTCAATTTTCACTATGGTTTGCCTTATTTTTAAACTTATTTAGAGTTGGTAGATAAAACAATAATCAATGATTATTGTTTTTATCTTGAAATAAAAGATATGATTAATAATAGATAAATTCCGATAAAACTTTAGAAGATAATATCAAATAATAATGTACACATAAATTGTATTTTAATTAATAATATAAAAGTTTTAAAATTTTTAATTCTCTTCATAGTTTTGTGTTATAATATACAACAACACTATCTTTTAGGGGGATTAATATGGATCTAGAACTATATCGTGTAAATATTTACAATAAAATTATAAGACAATTCACAAATAAAAATATTGTTGTTTATAATAGGAGCGGAGAATTTTATAAAATAAACATGCCTGAATATGCAAGTGGCCGCGATTATGGAGATGCTTGGATATTTGGCGATGATTTCCATACTCATTTATATTATAATTTCACTATTAATTCATGTAGTATATATTTTCATTCACTAAGTAAAAACATAGAACTAGGAAGTACTGATTTTAAGAAATTTATTGAAACAATAGAAAGTAATTCTAATGATTTAATATATGTAGAAGAAGATAGGAAAAGAAATATCTTAGATCTCATCTACAATAATAGCAAACTATACTTTAACAATATAGTCATAGATAATAAACTTATTATCAACTTAAACAATTACTTCAAAAATAACAAAGGAATTACATTTAACAATTGTGTTATTGGCCCACATATAAATTTCACTTTATTACAAAACCAAGATATAATTTTCTCTAATATGAATATACAAGATTTTGGGATTTTCAAAAACACTAATAATGACTACACTTTTAACAGTTGTGATATTTCGTTAGAAAAGCAAGTTAATATTCAATCAGAAAAATTAGCACTCATAAATTGTAATATAAATTATAAGAAATTATTTTTGATATCATATGCGCCTAATTTACAAGTGTTAGAAATTGCTAATATAGACACTGAAGATTTAAACGATAACTATAATTATTTACCTGATTTTGCTCCTAATCTAGAAGTTATATCTATTGATGGGAAAGTAACAAATATGCTTTTTTTAACAAGACTAAAAAATTTACAAATAATTGAATTAAAAGGATTTTATAACTGTTTTGGTATGGCAAGTCCTGTTGTAAATAACATAAAAGAACTTGGAAGACTTGAAGAAAAAAATAAAGAGCAAGTTGAAATCAAAAAAATTCTTAAAGGATATAAAAATAGCGAAAAATTACAAAATCATGATACTTGCTCACTAGAAGTTAGCAGAATACTTAGATTATGTGAACTACACAATAGATTATCTTTTACAATAGATGAAGAAAAAAATTTAAAGGATATTTATTCAAAATATAAAAATTTATATGATTATGTAAATAACCCAAATTTTTTGGAGCTTGATAAAGGATATTATGAAGTCATAAATTCAAAAATAAAACTTAATTATGACAATTTAATTAATCCACTTAAAATTTTATTGCCCTATGAAGACAAATTCATAATTGAAAAGCAATTTTTAGGAACATATAACTCTTTGAGTCCAATTATTAAAGGAAAAGGGATTCTTATTCTTCATATTGATGGAAGACCAATTGTATTTACAAATCAAAAGAGTTTTAATATTGACACCAAGGAAAAGGCTTTAGAATTCGTTAAAAATTTTGTACAACAAGAAAAGGTGGTAGAAGAAGATGGTACTGATTATTTCGTAAATTCAATTATGGAAGAATTATTCAACATGGAAAATTATCACAAGGATATAAATAATCAATTCATTGAGTATGATTTTGTTGATTTCATTGATCTTTGTATTTCAGAAAAAGCTTGTGCTAATCCTCTTAATAGTCCTTTTAACAAACCTTTTCTGGCGAAATTAAAACAACTATATGGTGATCAATTATCAGAATTGTATAAATGCTTTGATCAATATAAAGAACGACAAATAAAAGAAAAATCAATTGTAGATAAAAATAAAATTGCAATAGAAAAAGTATTTGAACTAATTTTAAAAAGCGATAATTTATCTAAAGAAGATTTGCTTTTATTATATAACAATATACATATACTTTCTTTATCGAGTAATCATGGAGATAGATTTTATAATCCTAGTTTCATTATAAAAATATTAAACTATTTCAATATTGACATCGATTTAAAATCATTAACATATAACACATGTATTGAAGAGGATTTTATAAACAATTTTAATACTCTTGAACAACAAAAAAAAGAATGGCAAGAATATCTTAACAACAGAAGCATTCCTTTATCAAAACAAGCTATTAAACAACTTAGTTTAGTAAAAAAGAAAATATAGATCTGCAAGATGCAGATTTTTTTGTTTTAAAAAATGACTAATTTTTGTTGTTTCCAACATACTAAATGTTAGAGAGGAGAGTTTAATGAACAATAACTTTACTAATGAACTTATACACGAAAAATCTCCATACCTACTACAACATGCTCACAACCCAGTAAATTGGTATCCGTGGAACGAAAAATCATTGAATAAAGCTAAACAAGAAGATAAACCTATATTTTTATCAATTGGATATTCAACTTGTCATTGGTGTCATGTGATGGAAAGAGAATCATTTGAGGATATTGATGTAGCCAAAATACTTAATGATAATTTTGTAGCTATTAAAGTAGATCGAGAAGAAAGACCTGATATTGATTCTATTTATATGGAAGTATGCCAAGCCTTAAATCATAGTGGTGGATGGCCATTAACTATATTTTTAACACCAGACCAGAAACCTTTTTTTGCCGGTACCTACTTTCCAAAATTTGCAGCGCACAATAGACCTGGGTTAATAGATATTCTAACCAAGGTCACTTCTCTTTGGATAACTAGAAAAAATGAAATTGTCGATTCTAGCAATCATATAACAGATATAATCAGTAAAATTTCCAATTTTGACTATAGTGAAGAGATTTCTAATGAAGTATTAGATTATGCATTTGAACAAATGTCTTATGATTATGATAAGCATTATGGGGGCTTCGGGTATGCACCTAAATTTCCTATGCCTACTTATTTTTCTTTTTTATTAAGATATTATTATTCTAAAAATAATATTCATGCGCTTTCGATAGTTACTAATTCACTAAAAAAAATATATAAAGGTGGAATTTTTGATCATATTGGATTTGGGTTTTCAAGATATTCAACAGATAATAGGTGGTTAATACCTCATTTTGAAAAAATGATTTATGATAATGCACTTATGACTATTGCATATACAGAGGCCTATCTAGTAACCAAAGATGCGTTGTTTAAGAAGGTGGCCAATGACACATTATCTTATATTTTGAGAGACATGACTGGCGAAAATGGTTCCTTTTTATCAGCAGAAGATGCTGATTCAGAGGGTATAGAAGGTAAATTTTATACATGGGATTATAATGAAATAATTGAAATATTAGGAAAAGAGGAAGGTGAAAAATTTTGTAATCTATATAATATAACTGTCGAAGGAAATTTCGACGGAAGAAACATACCAAATTTAATAGATAAAGATGAAATAAATGCTGACAATGATATACGTGAAAAATTATTTGATTATAGGAATAACAGAATACACCCACATAAAGATGATAAAATACTGACTTCTTGGAATGGGCTAGTAATAGCTGCACTATCAATAGCAGGTAGAACTTTTAAAGAAAATAATTATATTATAGCAGCCAAAAGAGCTGTAACATTTATATACAATAATCTATTTAATAAAGAAGGGCGTTTACTAGCTAGATATAGAGATAAAGAATCTTCAATTTTGGCATATGCTGAGGACTATTCTTTCTTAACTTGGGGCTTGTTGGAGTTATACCAATCGACATTTGAACCGCAATACTTAAAAAAAGCAATTAAATTGCAAGAGCAACTAAAAAAATATTTTTGGGATTATGATAAAGGAGGTTTATTTTTATACGGTAGCGATAGTGAAAAATTAATAAAACGTCCAAAAGAAATATATGATGGTGTAATGCCATCAGCCAATTCAGTAGCAACAATGAATTGGTTACGGTTATTTAGCTTAACTGGAGATTATTCATTTAAGCAATTAGCAGATACCCAATTTAAAACATTTTCAAATAGCATCAATAACAACCCAACAGCACATTCATTCATGTTAATATGCTATATGTACTCAACAGAAATAACAAAAGAAATTATAATAAATGGGGAAATAGAAAATTATACAACACAAGATATATTGACATTAATTAATAATGATTTTAATCCATATGTAAGTGTGTTGTTAACAAATAAAGATAATCACTTTTTATTGGAAGAAATTATTCCATCAATTTCTAATTATAAAAAAATCAATGATTTAACAACAGCCTATATTTGCAGCAATAACACATGTTCTTCACCAGTGACTGATATAAATCACTTTAAAAATTTCATAAAAAAGAATTGATAATAATCAATTCTTTTTCTCTTGCTCCAACTCCTTATAGTTTAATAATATGTCAGGTGATTGTCCATAAACAGGGCAACCTACGTACTCTAGATGTTCATGAATCGAAATTAATTCAGATTTTAGCTTATCAAATTCAACCTCATTTTTATATGTATCATAAACATTATTTTTGAAATCGTTATCTTTATAGATACTGTTATTTCTAATATCTAGATCATAAAAATCCGGTCCTTTATCTATAAATAAGTAATCATGAACTATTGACCACATTATATTAGGTTTATCATTGTTAGTAAATTCAGCATTCTCCTCATTACTTAAAATCCATTTTTTTTCAGCCATATAATCAAGAATATAATCTGAACATTTTACCCGTTCTTCCTGCTTTTTCTCACACCCAATAAGTGATATTAATACTAAGGTAATGACACACATATAAATTATTTTTTTCAAATTAAATTTCTCCTCTCTAATGCTACTATAGTATATTGCTTGTTTTATTGTGGCACTGGTATTTGTTGATTACCTCTTAAAAAAGGATAAGATGTGCCTGATTGAATATTCCATATATTGGTAAAATCCCAATCTATAAAAGTATTTAAATTTTTCATCTCAGTCGTAGTTTTTCCTTCACCACTAGTAGAACTTTGAATTCCGTTTATGTCTTTATCCCAATAGGTACTGATGACAGTATGGTTATTAACCCTTCCGCCAATAGGAGCAGTATAGCTTCCACCGGTTATTGTTCCTGCAAAGTAGCAATTAATAATTTCGGCTCGAGCCGCACTTGTTGAACTATAAAGATATCCAGTTAGTCCTCCAATATAAGTGCTTCCACTTATATTAGAACTAGAATAACTATTTGTCATATAAAATCTATTTTGATATCCACTTATTCCTCCTAGATATGAAGCACCAGTTACAAAGCCATTACTATATGATTTATCAATATTACTGTACATAGAATAACCTACGATCATTCCAAGATAATTTCTACCGTTGATATCACCTTGAACAGATACATTACTAACAGATGATAAGTTTGCATATCCAGCAATCCCACCGATGTAATCTCTGCCATTAATACTCAAATTACTTAAGTGTAAATTAATGATACTACTTCCATCTCCTAGATACCCAAATAGACCCTGATAACTAGAGGTTGATCGATTTATATGTAAATTATTAATAACATACCCATTTCCATCGATTGTTCCTTTAAATTGTACACTATTATCTCCAATAGGTATCCATCCTTCGCCATTATTCCAACTAGATGTATCATTAGCGTTTATATTTGCTGTCAATATATAATTAGAATTAATTAAATATCTTATTTGATTTAATCCAATAAGAGTTGGTACTTGATACGGGTTTTCAACAGTACCATTACCCATAATTATTCTATTTGCTGTTGTTTCAGGATAAGTAGCAAATGGATTCTCCTGAAATTTCAAATATGGATATGTTTGATTTTCTCCAATACTCCATATGTTAGAAAAATCCCAATTTTCATAACTATTTTTATTCTTCATTTGGAAAATAAACATACCTTCACCATTACTAGAAGATGGTATATTTGCACTTTCAGCATCCCAATATGTATTTGTAATATTAATATAACTATTAGTTCTTCCAGCTATTGGATCTGTATAACTTCCTCCAGTTATATTACCTGCATAATATGAATTTTCTATTCGCCCTATAAGACTAGAATTACCACCAACTAAATATCCCACTAATCCGCCAACATATGATGTTCCACTTATATCAATAAGTGAGTAACTATTTATTAAGTTCATTCTGTTTTGATATCCACTTATTCCACCTAGATATGAAGTGCCTATCAATTCACCATTACTATAAGACTGATTAATATTAGTTGACATCGAATAACCTGTAATCATCCCAACGTAATTATTACCATTTACATTTCCTTCTATTCCTACATTTGTTATCTCTGCTTCATTTGAATATCCTGATAAACCAGATGTATAATTTCTTCCTGTAATGTTAATATTTAATAATCGTAAATTAGAAACACTTGCATTTGTTCCAAGATAACCAACTAACCCTTGATAATCGGTAGTTGGTCTATTTATATATAAATTACTTATTGTATAACCATTTCCATCAATTGATCCAATAAAATTTACAGAATTATTACCAACAGGTATCCATCCTGTTCCATTATTCCAATTTGTCGTATCACCTGCATTTATATTCGATATTAGGATATAGTGCGCATTAACTATATTAGCCATTTGACCTAACCCAACCAATGTAGATACTTGATATGGATCATCAATAGTCCCCGTACCTAAAGTTATTCCTCCCTGTGTTGTTTCAGGATAGCTTGTTAGTGGACCATTTTGATGTTTCAAATACGGATATGTTAGACCTTCATTGATACCCCAAATATTTTCAAAATCCCAATTTACGAATCTATCTTTATTTTTCATCTCAATTGTATAGATTGCTTGACCTTCACCCAAACTAGTTCTACCAACCTGTTCAGCATCCCAATATGTATCAGTGACTGTTATATAACTATTCGTTCTACCTGCGATCATATCGGTATAACTACCACCAACTAATTTTCCAGCATAATAACTATTTGTAATAAATGCTCGACTACTAGAATTTGCACCTAACAAATATCCTGTTAAACCTCCAACAGTTCCACTTCCAGTTACATTAGCTACTGAATAACTGTTAAATAAATCAGTTCGATTTTGGTATCCACTTATTCCTCCAACGTTAGTATTCCCAGTCAAATCACCAACACTAAAGGCATTATTTATCTGTGATAAAGTGGCATATCCAGTTATCATTCCACCGTAATTATAAGTAGTGACAGTTCCGCTTACACCTATATTACTCAATGATGATCCATTTAAATATCCAACTAATCCTCCGGCATAATTTCTGGCAGTGATATTAACATCGTTTAATATTAAATTTTTTACTTCTCCACCTGTATCCAAATATCCAACTAATCCCTGATAGTCAGTAGTTGGTCTATTTATATATAAATTATTTATGCTATACCCATTTCCATCTATTACTCCACTAAACTTGACGGAATTATCTCCAATTGGTAGCCATCCTGTACCATCATTCCAATTTATTGTATCACTTGCATCTATATTATTTTTAAGAACATAGTGCGCATTAGAGACATTTCTTATTTGATCTAGGCTTGCTAAATTTCTTATTTGATAAGGATTTTCTGCTGTACCATCACCTAACATTACACCATTATCGATAGTCTCGGGATATTCGTCCAAAGGTCCTCCCTGATGCCTTAAATAAGGGAATGTTTCATTTTCTATTATATCCCATACATTGTTAAAGTCCCAATCTATAAAACTGCTTTCCATTTTCATCCTAAAAGTTAATAAACCTTCGCCATGAGTAGCGCTAGATATTCCTGTTACTTCAGTATCCCAATATGTACTAGATATGTTAACATTACTATTAAACCTTCCTACTATAGGTTCTACATAACTACTACCAGATACAGTTCCTGAAAAATAAGAATTTGTTATATTTCCAGTTGCACTTGATGAGGAACCATATAAATATCCAACAAGTCCCCCTACATTACTACTTCCTGTTACATCGGCAAATGAATAACTATTTGATAAATTCATTCTATTTTGATAACCATTTATTGCTCCTACATTACTATTTCCTGTTACTGAACCTAACGTTACCACATTTGATACATCCGATAGCATTGAATACCCTGAAACCATTCCAATGTTATTGTAGCCCGATACATTACCAGCAACTGTAACGCTATCAATGTTTGACCTGTTTATATATCCAGAAACCGCCCCTACATAATTTTTCCCTGTTATATCAACGTTAATTAAATTTATATTAGAAATACTTGAATCAATCCCAAGATAACCAATAAATCCTTGATAGTCATCTGTAGGTCGATTTATATATAAATTACTTATTGTATATCCATTTCCATCTATAATCCCATTATAATTACTAACAGAATTTCCTAACGGAACCCAACCTGCACCATCATTCCAATCTCTTGTATATTCAGCATTAATATTAGTCATTAAAACATAATTAGCACTTTCTTCTAAGCGCACATGGTTTAAATCTGTTAAACCTCTTATTTGATATGGGTCTTCAGATGTTCCACTACCATAACTATAGGTATAATCAGGATCAATTACGCCATTAGATCCATTATCAATAATAATAATTTCCTCTTCTTCTCCATCTTCATCAACAAAATAATAACTATAATAACCATTTCCTCTATTTATAATTTTTATCTTTTGATCTTTATTTAAAATAGTATTCTTTTTTATATTTCTTAAATTACTACCAATTAAATTAGCATCTATTAAATCACCAATTGTTATATAAGTAAATGAGTCTATTTCAGATATATCAGCTAAAACATCACTATTGAAAAAAACATATTTTTCCGCTGCTTTTACTATTAATTCTTTTTGTCTCTCGTTTGCGGCATCTCTTACATCATCTATAATCCCCATTACTAATGGGACAGTAACACTCAAAATAATTGCAATAATAACTATTACCGCTAATAGTTCTATTAAAGTAAATCCCTTTTTATTCATAAACTCATCCCCTTACTGTCAATCATCTTGAAACCAGTATATAGCACGTAAGTACTCATATTTTAGATTTTACTAATTATAACATGTTTTCACTCATAAATACCACCCGCTTATACAGTTTGGTTACAAATCAAAAAAATCTAGTCACCTAGATTCATATAATTAATCGACCGAAGTTTTTTTGCCAAAAACTTTATCAGTAAATATCTTCTCGGCTTTGATAAGATCTATTCCTAAAATGTTTATGTTATTAATATCCGTTTCCTTTAACCCTCTTTTCTCAAGTTCATATAAATATCTAACACCTTGTGTCTTAAAACCTAACATTCTAGCGCATACCGTATCAACACTAATAGGATTATTTCCTACTATTACTAATCCAGTATGTCTACTAATTCCTTTTGTTGGACCAGTTGCGACCATAACCGGATTTAGACTTACAATTGATATGTCTATTTTAATTTTTTGTGCCATTGCTCTAATGAATCCATGCAAGTCATTATGAATTCCTCCATCTTTTTTTGGGGTTCCGTGCTCTTCAGTCGAGGGAAAAGACATTGTGATATTTTTAATAGAAGATGACATTGTTGCCTCTTCATGTTCTTTTAATTGAGTAAAAGATATTAATTTAGTCATTTCTTTATAAATTTTATTTATTTTTATTTTACTAGGGTAGTCGTGATCTAATTTTATATCAACATATGGTCCTTTATTTAAGTCGATAAATTCTACACCCGTTTTTTTTATTATCTTGTCATAACCTACTTTTTTCATCACTTCCTTAGTATCGCCGCCTCCAGAACCACTAGCCACTACTATTCTTTTAGGATTTAGTTTCTTTACCCATTTAATAATAGCTTCTAGAGTATCAGGACCAACAATTACTCCACATTCTGGATCTGGTTTTTCCTTATTTACCCAATTTGGAACAATAACAACTGTATCTTTTTGTTCAATTAAAGATGAGGCTTTTATTAAATCCAAACCCTCTAAAACGGCATTAACTTCTTTTTTAAATAAACATTTTGTTATAGCTACATCACTACTTGTATACTCCATTAATACACCTCCCTTTTTATTATTACAATATTTTATTTTTTTAACCACAAAATAAAAAAAACTTACATGCATGTAAGTTTTAATTCATTTTATCTACAATTTATACATATCTAAATGGTCTATTAAAGCAAAATAGCGCAAAAATGATAAATATTATTATAACTATCCAAATGATTCCTGCACCGCCATAACCATAACCATAACCAGGCCCACATGGTCCTCCACACGGATACATAATTACCCCTCCCTTTTTATATACCTATAGTAGAATATTCAAAATATCAATTTATAACTATAACATACTACCAATTAGACAATTTAATTTAAAATTAAAACCCGCTTTTGCAGGTTTCTATATATTAAGTTCTAGTAGTTCAGGAGTATATAAATTGCGATATATTTCACTTTTTTCTAATAGTTCCTTATGAGTTCCGGTAGCTATAACTTTACCATCATCAATTAGAAATATTACATCAGCATCAAGAATTGTAGATAATCTATGCGCTATAATAATGATTGTATGATCCTTTACCATACTATCAATTGTCTTTTTTATATAAAGTTGTGATTCATTATCTAGAGCTGATGTAGCCTCGTCAAAAAGAATTATCTTAGATCTTTTATCCAATGTTCTAGCAATCGCAAGTCTTTGTTTCTGTCCACCAGATAAATTTATGCCACCTTCTCCAATTATGGTGTCGTATTGCTTAGGTAATGACATTATATATTCATCAATATATGTTTGTTCACACTGCTTTCGCACTTCTTCTAGTGTTATATCAGGATTTACGAGTTTGAAATTTTCCATAATACTCATATTAAATAAGTATGGTTCTTGTCTAATGATTGAAATATGTTTTCTTAAACTTTCCTCGTTTATCTCTCTAATATCAATTCCATCTATTAATATTTTACCTGATTTAGGTTCATATAATTTTAGTAATAAATTAAATATCGTTGATTTTCCCATTCCACTTTTTCCAACAATAGCAATTTTCTTCCCAGTTTCAAATTTTATATTTAAGTTTTTTAAAACTTTAGAAGTACCGTCATAATCAAAATTGATATTGCTAAATTCGACTTCACCATTTATAGAATCTATATTAGTTACACCATATACCTCGTCATCATATAATTTATTATCCAAAATCTCTATTATTCTATTCATTGATACCAATACCCTTTGATATAAAACACCAAGGTCTGATACCTCTCGAGATACATCAAAAACACGGTGAGTATAGTTATAAAAAGCTAATAACAGGGCTAATGATATATGTTCCTTAAAGAACATATACCCTGCTGTAAAAATTATTATAACTTCAAATATAACTGAGATTGCCCATATAATTTTATTATAAACGACTTCATATTTTCTACCTATTAATTTTTTATTATATATAGAATCTATGTTTTTAAAAATAAGATCACTGACAACTCTCCTTAAACCTAGCACTTTAACTTCTCTCACACCAATTAAAGTCTGTGTCGATTTACTGACAAATTGATCAGTACACTCTCTCATTTCCTTTTCATTTTTTCTAATCTTTGGATAATATAGTTTAGATAAAAAGTATATAACGATAACCATTAATAATAATTCAATTGTTATTATCCATGAAATTGTAAAGGATAATATTATAATAAATATTGCATTTAATACCCGAGTAAGTAGTTTGATTATTCTTCCAATAAGTTCAATTATTTTGTCAGGGTCATTATAAATACGATTTATATATTCCCCAACATTATGTTCATCAAAGGCTTTAACTGGCATTTTTAAAACCTTGCTGTATAAATCTTTACTAATGCGTTTCATAAAATTTAATTCCAGTATATCATGTAAACGATCTTTTATATATTGAAAAAAAATAATTTCAATAAAATCAATCCCATTAGATAGTAAGAGAAAAAATATGAATAACTTCATATCAATATTAACAAGGGCTTCTAGTGTCTTACCATATAAGTAAGGATATATTAATGATAAAATTGTAAGTCCAACAGTTAGTGTAATAAATATGATAAATTTATATTTATCTGGCCTTATATATTTCCAAATAGTTTTAAACATCTTCATAAATTTCATAAATACCACTCCATTTTAATATATTATATCACAGAAATATGACTACTTTTTCACAAAAAAAAACGAAACAAACGTTTCGTCATATAGTTATCTAACTACCTAATTTACTTAATTCATTGATAAATTCAAATTGAATAGTATTGCTAGTTGCTTTGATTTTATTTCTAAATTTTTCGTCCCAATATACTTGTTTATTAACATCTAGTGCAACAGCAAATGTTAAATAATCTTCCCAAAGAATAACCTCTTCGGTATTCCTTTTTTGAATGTTAGAAAAATCTTGTAAAAAGTTCTTAAACTTAGCCATATTTTCTTGTTCACGCAATCCTGTTTTCGTTAGTTTAATATCCTTACTTATATATGAGGCAAAATAGAAAAAATCATATATAACAACTGATAAAACAATCATTGGAAAAGCCATCATAATTAATAAAGACGGAATAAATAAGATTATGTTTTCTAACGACATTAACCACATAATTAAATTGAATAATGTAATTACCACTAAAATAGGAAGTATTAAATTGGCTGCCAATTTTATTTTATCATTAGTATCTAATGTATGTCTTTTTTCTATTAAATTCTCATTATTAGCATCACTAATTATATTATCTCGCCACTTTATTGGAGAAAAAGCACTTTTCTTCTCATAAATACCAATTAAATATAATTCATGAGACATTAGATTACGATTGTCCTTATTAGTAACTACAATCTTGCCCTCTTGTTCTTTTAAATAACCGTGGTTAATTAAATAAAGAGTTGTTGCGATTACATCTTTATTACTTTCAATAGATTGGTCTAATATTAAACTAGCTAAAGCTGGGCTATAATTATTAGGTATATTTCTTACATATTTATAATCGCTAGATTCAACATATTTAGCATCTTGCAATCGTCTAACCTTATTAACTTTTTTTATTGGTTCTGTAAATACAAATATTATCATTTTTATCCATAGAACAATCATCAATGCCATAAAAAAAGCCACGATAAAACCCAGCAAAAGCGCAAAAATAGGATGGAATTCCATCGCATAAAATCCGAAAACCATAGGGATAACATATATAGAAAAAATAACTATTCCTATATTACGTACTATTTTACCTTTTTTCTTCATAGTATCACCATACTAATTATATCATACAAAATATCATTTATTTACTGTTGCTAACTCGAAATTTAACTATTTCATCTATTATTTCAAATGGGATCGGTTCATCTAAACGAAACTGAATAGTCCCTTTTGTGGTTTTATATTTACTTAATTTTTCTTTAAACACCTCAATAGCACGAGGTCCAGGATAAAAACCAATATGATTTTTATACGCAGCAAAATGTACTAAATTACCATTAAGTTTAAATGTAGGCATTTGGTAATTTATAGTTTCTATAGCCTCTGGAGCACTTTTCTTTATAACTTCTCGAATTTCTTGCAACTTAATTTGAATATTTTCAGGAAAAACACTTATATATTGATCAATATTGTTATATTCTTTCATTTTAATCACCTAACAACATTATAACAAAAAAAGAATTATTTTTACTATATTCATAATATCTGGGTTTATTATATAGTCGTATTATTTCTATTTTAATATGTTATATTAGATAGATTAGAACAAGGAACAAAAAAATTATGTATTCATATTATATTTATTATAGTCCACTAATTTCACTAAAGTGGAATTGAAAGGAGAGATTACATGAAACCATGTAAATCAGGTACAAACGCAAGTTTTATAATAGTTATTTTCATTCTTTTAGTAATTATTTTCTGTAATTGTGGTTGGTAAAAAAACTAAATCTTATTTTTAGCTTTTTTGTTTGAAATTATTTAACCCGTTATTTTTTTCTTTATTAGTAAGTATGCTATAAAAATTGTCTCAATTACTAGAATTATCTGCAAAAGTAATATAGTTGTATTACTCTCAATATTAGCTCTCGTAAAATTAGCCATTGACAATAAGTACTCAGAACAATGTTCTAGTTCGAATTCTACATAACCATTTTCCACCTTTAAATTATCACGATTTAATTCTATCTTATTGTCTTCTGATGAATAATAATATAATTTTAATACATCACCATCTTTATATTTATCGCCCACATATATTGTAACAGTTGTGTTTTCTGGCAAATCACCTGAATGATCAAAATTTAATATAAGATAATTAGAATAATTAGTCAATTCGTTAATAGCCTCTACATTTGGAGAAGTGAAATTTATATTAGTATTTATAGTTTTGTCATTAATCAACTTAGTACCATTTATTTTCCAAATGTAAGTTATGTTATCACTAGAATTATAATGATTTATAATAACTTGCTTCTGACTATTTTTTATTTCATTTAACATATCAGAACTTATTTCAGTATTATTATCTTTTATATCAACATTTATAGTATTTGCCGTTGTTGTTTTTACTATATCAATCAGTTTATCTAAAGTCGTTGTAGGGCCCTCACCACTTCTTGTAACATTTATCACATATTCAGTTACCGAATTATCCTCAGCCTGTACAGTAATTTTAATAATATTAATACCCACTTTTAATTCACTAGGATTATCTATAGTAACCTTAGCTTTATCACTATTTGACAATGCTTCAACCTTTAAATTTGTTATATTATTATCTACTTTCAAGTCATACTTTGTTGTTGATGAATTAAATTTAATATCATAATTAGTTACTTTTAAATTTTTCAATGTACTATCTGTAGACTTTGGGGAAGTTAAACCATCCGCATCTTTGCGATATATAGTTATAGTATATGTTTTTTTAGAACCATTTTCCGCTGTAACTACAATGTTATAAGTATTTGCATAAACATTTAAATTTTTATTGCCAGTTCCAATAATGTTACTGCTAGAACTTTCAGCTACAGCACTAATTGCAACAGAATTTTTATTGTTAGGTACAGTTATACTATAAGAAGTCTTGGTAGGACTAAAACCACTAATAGTTGTTCCATCAATTTTTAAAGATGATAGATTATTATTACTAGAGACAACTTTAATCGTTTTTACACTACTACTACCACTTATATCACTACCATTAGATCCTTTAACATCAGATAAAGAGATTGTTGTACTTTGCCCTGCAGTAAAAGTACTTTTTGCTTTAAAAGTAAAAGTAGCAAACCCAAAAGTTCCAGATTTTCCCGTTGTCTTATATGCAACTAACCTACTTCCCGTTACAACAGTAAAACCATTTAATCCAGATGATGACACTAATGTAAGTTTGGAAGAATCATAATTTAATAATCCATCAACCCCCATAATATTTGTTCCATTAACAACATTAAAAGTAACAGTAAATTGTTGGTTTAAGGCTATATTAGAAACCCCACTTATTGATGTTGAAAAATTGGCAGCCTTAACAGGAAGCACAATAAATAATCCCATTAATAGTACCAGATAAATCAATTTCTTTTTCATTTTATATTCCCTCCAATCCAGCTAGATGACGACTTAGTTTTACTAAATCTGTAATAGTTACATTACCATCATTATTAATATCAGCGTTTTCTAAATAGTTGCTTTGAATAGTTTCTAATCCAGCTAGATGACGACTTAACTTTACCAAATCTGTAATAGTTACATTACCGTCATTATTTACATCACCCTTAACTATCTTTACTTCAACATCTATATATTTAGAAACGCCCAGTTCAATCGAATATATTTCTATGACAGCATTCCCTATCTTTATAGGTGTAATCTTTCCATTTTTATCAACGGTAACAATATTTTCATCATCACTACTGTAAACATAATTTTTTCTTAAATTAAAGCTAGGATTATTTGTGATATTTAAATTATAAGACTGGTCCTTTTTTATATTCAAAGTTAACTTATCAGCCACATTATAATCAGTTAATTGATGAAAAGGCATTCCTCTTAATGTTGGCAGTTTACTATTAATGTTTATTTGCCATACATTATCAAAATCAAAGTTTATATAACTTTCACTTTCATATATTTCAGATTCCGTCAATTGTACACCATATATATCCTCATTTAAATTATATGGATTATAATAGTAAACATTATCAATAATTCCTCCATTATTAAGTCCAACAAAAAATTTAAAATTATTGTCTCTTAACATACCCAAATTATATGAATTTGACATACTACCAGATAATACACCAACGATTCCGCCACTATCAGTAACATTAATATCGTTATACCTATTCATTATCCCTAAATTAAAGGTATCATAAATATCACCCATTATTGATCCGGCTATACCACCAGCTTTACTAGAAGCTTCGATTAAAGCAGTATTATATGATTTATTAATATTGCCCTCTATATAACCAACAACCCCACCTATATACATGTCTGATGCAATAATATTTAAATTTGTCCCAACATTTGATATATCAACATATTGTGCATAGCCAATCAATCCACCTATATATCCTTGACCTTTAATATTTCCGTTTTCTAAGATAAGATTTTTGATCGTGGAATGCTCTGTATCAATTCCAACAACATTACCAAATAATCCTAAATAATATTCACTCGGACGATTAATATTCAAACCCTTTATTACATATCCATTTCCATCAAAATTTCCATTAAAAGCATTACCAGTATAACCACTACTGCTACTTTCGTTATTACCAATTGGTAACCAACCTTTACCATTATTATAAAATAAACCATTAACATTAGTCGTATCATAAGTAAAATCTAAATTACTTGTTAATCTATAAGAGGCAGCTAAATTATTTCTTATATTATTAAATTGCTCCACATTGGAGATAAGATATGGGTCTTCAATCGTACCACTTCCACCATCGTATAGTGAATCTATAAGCGCGCTATATGATTTTGAAGCATCTATAATACCTCCTGTAGATACCTTTGTTGTAAATGAACCATACGTTTTAACATTACTTAAAATATAATTCCGTATTTCAGATACACTGTAATTAGAGTTTTGACTCCAAAGTAAAGCAGCTAAACCAGATACATAAGGAGCCGCCATCGAGGTCCCATTAAAGTAAATATACGGATAATATCCATCTGGTGTGAGTGATAGCGGATAGGTGCTTAAAATATTATGGCCAGGAGCAGATACATCTACAGAATTGATTCCATAATTAGAAAAGTCCGCTAAAACACCTGTTTCTCTATGAGCAGCAACTGAAATAATATTATTATAGTTATAACTTGCTGGATAGAAAGGTAAAATATCGTTATTAGTACCATCATTACCTGCAGCACATAAAAACAAAGCATCCGTGTTAGCAATTGCATTGCCAAAAGCTTGATATTGGACAGGTCCTCCAAATGAAAAATTAAATATCTTAACTCCTTTATTGACCGCATAATTTATTGAAGAAACAACTTTATCTAAATATACATTTCCTTCTATGTCACTAACTTTTAAGGCCATAATTTTTACATTAGGTGCAGTTCCTACGATTCCTTCCCCATTTATTTCGGCAGCAATTATTCCCCCTACATGTGTACCATGCCCATTGTAATCCATTACATTATTATTATTTTGATAAAAATTCCAACCGTAATAATCGTCTATATATCCATTACCGTCATCATCTATACCATTACCTAATATTTCCTCAGTATTAATCCATATATTAGATATCAAATCAGGGTGGGTATAATCAATACCAGAATCAGCAATCGCTACTACAACTTCATCACGTCCAAAAGTTTCATCCCAAACTGGTGTAATATTAATACCGTATGTTGGGTTTTTAAATGCCCAAAGATAATCATAAAACTGTTCAGAAACTGGTGAATATGCTAATTTCATAACATAGTTAGGTTCTGCATATTCAATACCAGGTTCTTTATTAGCTAATATTAATATTTCTTCCATTGTATATTCATTAGGATTAAATTCAATCAAATAATTATCACTATCAAGTTTATCATTAACTTTTATATTATATTTGTCTTCAAGATAACTATAATCTTCAACATTGAAATTTATTATTAATTCATTACTTTTATATTTAGACTTACCTTTTCCTGCTTGATATACTTTTACTGGATCATTTGAAGATAAATCAATTAATTGAGTATTAGTATGATTATTAATACTATTAACATCAAAAATCGCAAAAAAAGATATAAGAATTATTAATATAGATACATTTAATTTTACAAATAACTTCATACTAACCCTCTATTCTATAAATACATTATATCACATCAATAAGAAAACAACCTCTTACGAAGTTGTTTTTCTGTTAATTTATATTCGTAATATTTTTGAGTAATCATATATGGTGTCATCTATCTTAAACACATATTCTTTTTTTAAATAACGAGCTGCCTTCAATGGTCCTAGTATACTCTTATTCCAATGTTTCAGAATTAATGGATCAAAAATACCATTGGTCAGGTAATTAACAATAAGTTTCTTTTCAGTTATAATAATTTTAACATCCTTAATATTAGCGATTTGATTATTTATCTCATCGCTAATGCTAGAATTCAAAACTCGATACCTTGATACGTCAATTTTATCAGCTAACATCAATGCGACCCCAATATTATTGCATATATTTTTACCACTAGAATGATCAGATATCGCTTGTACTATAATTTCTAAATCGTGTTTATCGTACAAACATTTCTCTAAATAATCCCTTGCAAGTTTACTACCATACACAGCATGTCCTTTTTTCACACCACTAATCAATCCGATATCGTGCAGAATTCCTGCCACCTTCCCTATTTCGATAGTCTTGTCATCCTCACCAAGATACATTAAAATTTGTTCCACATAACTAGACACTCTTATTGCATGACCTGTCGAATGCTCCCAATCCCATTTACCATCTTCTATAAACTTAATATTTCCAATTTCATTCATAATATTTATGAAAATAGGATCTTTTATTATTTGTTCATACATACAAATTAGCCTTTTTTTTCTGCAATATATAAAAGAAAATTAAAACAGTAATTAATTCGGAAAAGACAGGCGTAATCCATATACCAACAGTTCCAAATACTGTAGTAAATAAAAACAATCCGATAACAGGCATAGCCAAACTTCTTGAAACTGCTATAATTAGCGATTTTTTTGCTTGCTCTATCGCTGTGAAATATATTGATGCAAGCATACCTAAAGGCATAAATAACAATGACCACTTAACATAATTAGAAATCTCTAAACTTAGCGCTATTGCTTCTGCTTGATCAGGCAAGAATAATTGCACAGCTGCAGTTGTTTGCCATATCATTAATACAAAAACCATGATTCCAACAATAAAACATATTGCACCAACTCTCCAAAGTGTACCATAAACACGTTTGCGTAATTTTGCACCATGATTATAACTAAATATCGGTTGGCACCCATTCCCTATACCTAATGTTATAAACATTCCTATCATAAGTAAATATTGCACTACCGAAAAAGAAGCTACTCCAATTGCACCAACATTAGTTATAATCATTCTATTGAATAGAAAGGTTGTTATTCCTATAGCTATCGAATTAAATAATTCAGATGATCCATTTATAACGATTCCCTTAAATATATTCATGTTTAATATAGGTTTGGCAAATAATAATCCCGATTTTTTATTTTTTGATTTCTTTATAAAATAAATAACAAAAATTAAACCTCCCACAGTTTGGGATATTCCTGAAGCTAAAGAAGCGCCTATTATTCCTATATCTAGAACAAATAAAAAGATATAGTCTAGTGCAATATTGAGTAATGCACAACCTGCCATGACTCCACTAGCTAAATTTGGACTACCATCATTTCGAACAGACTGTTCTAAAATAAACATTAGTATAAGAAATACATAAAAAGGAATAAACCCCATTAGATATTGCCCGGCAAGAACCCCAAGATTCCCCTCGAAACTTCCTAGTAAATTTAATATTTGAGGCATAAAAATTAGATTTAGTGATCCGAATAAAATACCTATAATAACGCCTATTAATACTATTAATCCTAAAATCCGACTTGCCTTCTTATCGTCGCCAGCACCCAACAATACTGCTATTCTAGCATTTCCACCTATCCCTATCATTACTGCTATACCTGACATAAGTGCAAAAATTGGATACAATACATTTATAGAAGCAAGGGCATCCGCTCCTAAACGTCTCCCAACCATAATTCCATCTATTATTTGATATAATGCCATAAAAAGCATTGATGCTACGGCAGGCATAGCGTTTGCTGCTATTAACTTTCCTAATGGCATTTTTAAAAATTTCTCTCTAGTCTCATTTAATATTTCTACATTTTTTTCTAACACTTTAATTCACTCCTAAAATATTCTTGGCTTTTTACTTACTCTCGTTTCGCATAATCTCTTGAATAATATCTATTATTTTAACTACAACTTCTTCCATTTTGTGTTTGTCAATTTCAGATAGATGAACAAAGAAATTTTCAAACAATGATTCTAACTGTTGATCAATCATTTTGAATTTTTGTTGTCCAAATTCACTGAGTTTCAACACCACATATCTTCTATCATTTTCATCAGCAATTCTTTCTATTATATTTTGTTCAACCATTGAATTTACCATTATTGACATACTAGACGGTGATACTCCCATGTTTTTCGCAAGTTCTTTTAAACTAATATCAGGTTGAAGTTGTAGTTCGTACATTACCATGAATCTTTCTTCATTTATTCCTATTTTTTCTGCTATATTTGGAAGCCATTCCATTATTGTTCTACGTGTAAATAATGACATAGATTTCGTTAAAATATTAACCTTATTTGCTAGCAAGGCCGTTGAAATATTTTGTTTGTTTTGTTCTTTCATACATTATCCTCTCTTTCTAAACACAAATTTTTTCCACATATTGATTTGGCACTCAAACTATTTTATTATAAAACTATTTAATTGTCAACTGTTTTTTTAAATATATTTTTTTTAAGTTACAGAGATGGAAAAAGGTATAGACAAAATTTAATATAAAAAAAGAGTTATTTTCATAACCCATTTAAATATAGTGTATTTCAACTCCGGCTAAGTTTACTCTCCCTGTTAAAGTAACTGTTTTTTCATAATCCTGTTTTTTAGTTCTTTTTTGCTCAATACCACCTAAAGTAACATCTACATTTTCTATAATTTTCCATTCCTTTGGGATATATAACTCTACTCCACCAAAAGAAACGTCTAAATTTATAATTGCACTATCACCAATTATTTTAGCATTATCAAAGTATACTTCCATAGCTCCAAAAGAACATCTTAAATTAGCAGATTTAAAATCTTCACTATTAACATATTTTATACTAGAACCAAAGTTTACATTTAAATCAACTGAATCCAAATCAGCCTCATTTATTACTTGATCAAAATTACAATTATATCTTCTAAATAACCTATGTTTATCAAACATTATTGAAAAACCAATACTGAAAAATAAAGCTGCCAATAATACTGGTATTGGTGTAATACTTTCTAAATTCAGTGGTTCCCTATACAAAATACATAAAAATGCTATTGAAAAGAAAATCCCAGTAAAATTAATTTTGTACAAACTTTTTAATAATATTGGAATAATTAGTATAGTACATAAAAGGGTAAATAAATTTACATCAGTATAATAACCTAATTGATTAATTATAACAAATACGGCAGCAACTATAAAAAATAGACCCCAAAATACTTTTTTCATTTAACTTCTCTCCTTTAATCTCTCTTTTAAATTTTTGAAATAAAATCTAGAAACAAATACTTTTTTATGAGATTTACCAAATTCTATTTCACTAGAAGATGCAATATTTTTGTTAATTGAATATATATGTTTAACATTTACAATTGTAGATTTAGATATTCTAATAAAATTTTTAGGCAATAATTTTTCAAGTTCATATAGTTTATGCCTAACATAATATAAATCATTGGCAGTGTGTGCACTAATACCACAATCATATGTTTCAAAAAAAAGGATTTCGTTTATGTCAAAATAATATTCTTGTTCTCGTTTATAAAAACAAAGATTTACATTATTTAAACAATCACCATATTCTTTTATTTTTCTTACTAAATCATTTTCTTCTTTACATCGAATTATTATTTCATCTGGTTTGATGGTTTTATCAATATCTACAATAATCTTCATATAACATCCCCTACATCAATAATTATACTATGATTTTTAAAAAAATCCCTAATTTTACCACAAGAAGTAATTTTTTTCATGTAAGTGGTAAAATTTCATATAAATATTATTTTATTGATTTGTAAAATAACGTAAATGATTAAAGGTTTTATTTGTGCAGTAGCAGGTTTTGTGCTAAAATTTAATTGGAGGTTAAATTATGAATTTAAACGAAAAACAAATGTATCAAAAACAATTAGAACAGATGTTAAAGACTACATTCGAAGTTGAAGGGGAATTGGATGAATTAAAAAAAGCTTCACTTGTCTCAGTTGCGACCACTTTTGCACCAGCAGTTAGTGACGCTAATATGAGTATTAATTCAGAAGGTGTAAGAATTACACTTTGTGAATCATTAAATATTCAAGATGAAGTACTTAAAAAAATGCCTATTCAATTTGCAGCATCTAATCTTAAATTATCTGCTGATGCATTCTCAGATATGGCTAAAGCAACAATTATGTATAATGGCAGTAAGAAAACAACTTATGATAAGTTGTACTCTTCAATTGATCAGTATGCTAATACATATTTAAACGAATATTTAGATGATTACAAAATCAATGTAAGTCGTTCAAGATAATAAAAAGAGAGTCAAAACTCTTTTTTTTATTATTCTATTGTTTGAACTTTAATTTTAATTGATTTTTTAAACTTCATTATAAGGCGAAAACCTAAATATAAAAATATTGAAAAGAAAGTAAATATAAAAGACACCATTATTGGAGATAATAATAACATTGATAGACCCGCCCTTATTCCGGTAGTGGTTTTTTCACCTATTGTTACATAAACAGATTCACCATCTATAAATGAGATGATAAATCCAAATATACCAAATAAAATACCCATTCCTAATCCGCTAATCATATTTAACTTCAAATACGATTTAAAACTTATTTTTTGTAAATTAACTTCTCTCATTATTCTATATCCTCCTAATATATATTATACAACTTGTTTTTGATACATATAATATTTTTTTATGGATGATTCTTTTATTATAAAAAAACTGATACTTAAAGTATCAAGTTTAATTTTCAATATATAATGTTGTAAAATCATTATTTTCTAAGAATTTTTTCCATCGACTTACCTTTTGCAAGTTCATCAACAAGCTTATCTAGATAACGAATATTCCTTATTGTTTCATCCTCAATCTCTTCTACACGATACCCACAAATAACTCCTTTAATAAGAGATGCATTTGGATTGATTTGGGGAGCATTCTTTAAAAACGATTCAAAATCAACATGTTGATCCAATTGTAATTGAAGTGCTTCCATATCATAGCCCGTTAACCAACATATTATTTTATCTACTTCTTCTTTAGTTCGTCCTTTTTTATTAGCTTTTTCAACATAAAAAGGATATATGGTACTAAAAGGCATTTTTAAAATTTTTGTATCCTTCATTGTTTATCCTCCTATCTTTTTATAAATATAGTATAACATTATTTTTGTCATATAAGTAATATTTTATAACCTATCTAGACATCAAACGATTTTACCTAATAACATAAAACAAAATTACTTTTACTACAAACGAATTATTTCATCACATTCCAAAGCAAGATTCTCATTATGTGTTACAATTACAATAGTTTTTCCTTGCTGTTGTAAATTCTTTAGTATATTCATTACTTTCAAGCTATTGTTATAATCCAAATTCCCAGTTGGTTCATCAGCCAATATAATATTCCCCTTTTTTAGTATAATCCTTGCTAAAGCTACCCTCTGTTGCTCACCACCACTTAACGTGTAAATTTTTTTATTATTAAATTCATTTAAATCTACTAACTTTAATGCATTACTTACTTTAGAAATTTTTTCTTTCTTGGACATTTTTTCGTATTCTAGTGCAAGAAGGAGATTATATTCGACCGTTTCATTATCTACTAGTGCATAATTTTGAAATAAATAATTTATATTTTGTCTAATGAACTCTGTCACTTTAGACTCTTTTCTTTTTGCGATATTCTCGCCATTATATAATATATCACCGTGATAATCACGATCTAATAATCCTAGAATATTTAACAAAGTTGATTTACCACTTCCACTCTTACCAACAATAGCCAACAGTGTTGCATCATTTATTTTGTAATTAAATTTTTTAAAGATTTCCTTCTCACCATAAGATTTGTTCAATCCATTGATTTCAATCATAATTCCCTCCTTTTAGTTGAAGATACATTTTCGAAAAATCATATGTTCTAATTATAGTAAACAAAACAATCAAATCAATAACAGCAAAAGCAGATATCGATATCAAATAAAATAAAATATTTAACTGTTCAGTCAGAACAAGTATAACGATAGCTATGATAAATGCAATTACATTATACATTGCATTTTTATTTACAATAATAGAAAATATTTTTTTCTTTCCATAACCTAATAAATATTTAACATTTACCCTTTGCTTATCACTTTTTATATAGAGAGAGATTATTTGCATGGAGATTATTAAGTAAACACCGAAAATAATTGAGATTAATGTTAGAGCTACAAAAGAAACTATTCTTGAAAGTCTTATTTCGCTCTCAAAATAATCTGAAAAAGATATAAAATTATCTAATCCAATCAGATTTTTCAAACCCGCTTTTTCTATATCTTTTTCTAAAATTTCGAATGTTTCTTTTTTGTTATTCTTAATTTCTATTTTTAAGCTTGTTCCAAGCGATGTTCCAAATGTATTTATACCAAGTGGTGTTTCTATATATGATAGTCTAACGGCTTCGTCAATAACCCTTAAAATAGGGCTACTCACATATTTGGTTTTTAAATCTAATCTATATGAATTTATAGTTTGATCATCATAAATATAAGCTACAAAATCATTTTCAATATTATATTTTATATAATCATCAGCACTACGTTTTTTATAAAATTCTTCAAATTTTTCTATTTTTCCATATTTGCTTTTAGGAAATAAAAAGAATGTGCTATTTATTTTATCTATATCAACCAGATGATTATTTACATCATACACAACTATACTTTCCTTTTTTAAGTAGTTTTTATCAATTGATCCATATCTAAAATAGGTTCCTTGTTCCTCAAGTAAATTACTATTTCTTTGTTCCTCCTCATTCATAACACCATAATTATCAAAACTAGAATAAAATGTATTTAGTTCAGGATTCCTTGCAATCAATTTATATAATTCAGAATGTTTTTCATAATCATATATTTCCTTAGCATCAGCATTGAAGGTAGCTATCACACCATATTGTAACAATTCTTTCGCATCCCTATAAACTTTTAGCTCAGAATAGATAGGTGACAGTTGTTGAAAAGATATACATAAGGTTATTATGAATAATACTGTAGTTACAACCTTTAATTTTAAACTAGTTTTACTTATTTTTAAAGCTATGTTTTGTTTTTTTAATATATTTGAAACATTATAACCACCAAATATTATTTTTACACATACATAATTTATTATAATAGTTAATAATATTAATATAAAGTTGACATTAAATAGAAATATAAGATTTGAAAAGGTTATATTTTTAATTAAAATTAATAAAATCAATAATGTGAACAATGAGAATAAAAAATATATTTTTATTCTTTTTTTTATCAACAAACTGGTAATTTTAGACTCACTATAACCTAGTAATTTCATACAGCCTATTTTTTGAGATTTATAATAAGTATCATATATTTGAAAAATAAAATAAAATAGTAACATAATAGAAACACTAATTAACAGTGCTATAATTGTATATTTTGTGAGGTCATTGAAGTGTGAATTGGAACTAATATCTTGCCCCAACAATTCGCTAACGTCACTCGAAAACTTGGCAAAATCATTATTTCCTTTGTAATAAACAATATATTCCCCATATAGATTATCACCATCAGATAGTAGTTTATCAAATGTATAATAATTGTAATAATTATTCTCCATTAAATCAGGAATTATTGCAATTTGATTTTTATCATTATGCTGATAAGTTGATATAAAACCATCATTTTTATTTGTATAATCATTAAGTCTCTTTAGCCGAAGATTTTCACCGATAAATTTATATAATTCTTCAGTTGTCTCAAATGATATATATATATTTCTAACATCCGGTTGATTATGAGAAAAATTCATTTTCTGGATTATTACCCCATTATCTTCTGCAAGTTGTAAAATCTTATCAATCACGAGACTGTCAAGCGTTCTATCTTCATTATAATTAATTGCTATAAATTCCTTTTTATATGAATTAAACTGTAAATATCTCTTTGATTGATTAAAGTCTAAGAAAAATATCGATAATACAATTGCAACTAATATAGTTATAATAGGAATAATTGTAGTGATTTTTTTCATATATTATTTACCTCCAAAATAATTAAACAGAGAAGAATATTCTCTGTTTATGTGAAAGTCTTTATTTCCATTCTCCCCTAACCTCTGCGTAATCGTTATCAAAAGAACCATAATTACGATGAGTCACTGGATCAATTGAAGGTTCAGCCCAACTCGAATAAGTCCCCGTTGCACCAGAACGAGCATAAACACGTTTAGAATACTCAATTGCTTCTAACTTCGCATTTGACATTTTTCCCTCAACCCATAGACCTTTCCAACTTATTCCTGCCGAAGCTTCCAGATGAAAAATATTATCTGGACCAAAATTATATCCAGCCATAACTGTGATAGCAGTTACAAAGGTTATAAGCAAAGAAAATCCTGCAAATCCGATCTTTTTTTTCATAATTCACCACCCATCTTTTATTAATTCCACTATGTATACATACAACAATAGACAATTATAAAAGATGCTTTGTGAAGGTTATACAAAAAAGGCAGCATCTTATACAAACTTAAAATTAAGTCAGTTATGAAAGATACTGCATATTCATAACAAATCGTACTATAGTACAATTATAGTATAGTAATTAATTTAAGTCAACAAATTCCGTCATTTTCTTACAAACAGATTGCTTTGTTTATCTTTTATTTTGAATGTGTCCCTCAAAATAAAACCGATAATTACATTGCTAATTCACATATCCTCCAGTAAAATTAGAAGGATTTTTACTCATTATGACCACTTCACTTTCGAATTTTTTTATTATATCTCGAATAGTATCTTTATTTTTTCTTTTACAAACTATAAGAAGCAAACTCTTTACATTATCATCATAACCTTTTGCTTCAATGCAGGTAACTCCATACCCCTTTTCCCTTAACTCTTGAGTAACGTTCTCTTCGTTTTCTTTTCCTAATATTACATACAGTAATGATTTCCCAATTGCCATTCTTTTTTCAATAACCATACCTATATAGACTCCAAAAAATTGTCCTAATGCGTAAATTAAAACTTTAATTGGATCGTCAGTTAGATCATGAATAATGATTGTAACTATATACAACCAAAAAACAGTATTAATAGCTATAAGAAGGGCGCCTATATGCTTATGACCAGCAGTATAAACAATTGCTCTAAAAGAACTTAATGCATTTTCAATTATTTTCTGAAAAAAGATTAAAAAATAAATCATTTATTATCACCTTCCTAGTATATATAACCTCCAACTGTATCCCCAGCTGCATTTGTTATAATTGTAGAGTCTTTATCAATTCTCTTTATGATTTTCCTTAGATTAGAAATTCGATTTTTCTTAGTCGCTACAAGCAACATTTTTTCTCCTTCTTCACATTCTAAAATAGTCAAACCATATTTATTTTTTCTAAGAGAACTTGTTATTTCATTGAAGTTGTCTATATTAATAAAAGTAATTACAATTGTATCTCTTTTAGATATAAACTCTTGTATTGTCATTCCTAAAAAAGCACCTATTAATCCACCTAACAAATATGGAAATAATATAAATAGATCTTCAAAAATCAATTTAGCTACCATACCAGTTCCAAAAGCCCATACAACAACTTCAAAAAAACTGAATAATGAAGATTTATATTTTTCTCCAGAGGTAAGAAGTACCATTCTAATCGAATAAATTCCTACCTCTAAAATTTTCAGAGAAAATATAAATAAATATAAATATATATCCATTAGAATACCTCCTCTATTTTTTCGTTTATTATAAATTTATTAGCATTAAGATCTTTCATTGTTTGGATTAACGTTTTATGTTCACTTGTTCTAGTTTTAATTAAAACTACTTTTTTTTCATTATCCTTCCCAGTTGCTTTGAAGACCTTAATATCAAAATTTAACTCTTTCAATTTTTTTATTAAATCAAGTTCATCATTGTTAATTATAACAGTCGTTAATACGTGACCTATTTTTATTTTATTGTTTATATACATACCAAAATAATTACCACCAACAACAGCTAATAAAAAAGGAATTACCACAAAGATGTCTTCGTTTATACTATCAACTACTAACCCCATTGCTAAAATCCAAGATAGACTCGTAAAAATAGTAAGTACAGAAACTCCTATTCTATTACCTTCTTTCATCATGATTAATCTATAATTAGCAAGGCCTCCACCTATAAATTTAATTAAAAAAATCGTTACATACGATGCAATCACTGTCATACTACCACCTTATCCTATAAATAATTATACCATTTAAATCACTAAATACAAACTACTAAAAAAGGATTTAATCCCTCAATTATTTTTTCAATACAAAACAGTATCAATTTAAACTAAAAAAACAAGCACTATTCTTAAAAATCGAATTGATATTAGCTTATTTTGAAGATTCTGAACTTAGATCTTTTATTTTTTTTATTTCCTTTTCAGTTAGAAATCTCCATTTACCAATAGGTAATTTACTTAAATCAATGTTCATAATTCTTTCTCTTTTTAAAGCCACAACCTCATAACCTAAATATTCACACATTCTTCTAATCTGCCTATTTAATCCTTGCACTAATATTATATTAAAAGTAAAATCATCAATTTTAGTTACAATACATTTTTTTGTTTTAGTGCCTAAGATTGGAATTCCACTACTCATTTTTTTTACAAATTCATCATTTATTTTTTTATTAACACGAACAAAATACTCTTTTTCATGATTGTTATCAGCTCTTAATATTTTATTGACTATATCTCCATCATTTGTTAACAATATAAGTCCCTCTGATTCCTTATCAAGTCTGCCAATCGGAAATATTCTTTCTGGATAGTTAACGAAATCAACGATATTATCCTTAACATTATGCTCAGTTGTACAAGTAATTCCGACTGGCTTATTAAGGGCTATATAAACCGTGTTATCTACCACTTCAATCAAATGATTATTGACTAGTACTTCACTCCTAGAATTGATCTTTGAACCTATTCCTGCCACTTTTCCATCAACTTTAACTTTACCCATAGCTATATAGTTGTCTGCTTCTCTTCTAGAACAAAAGCCACTATCACTAATATGCTTATTCAATCTAATTTCACCAGTATTTATTGGTTCGAATTGCTTGAATTTATTTTTATTGTTTTTCAAAATCATCTTTTTTGATGGTTCAGTACTTTTTCGCTCAAAATTATTTTTATAATCGTAGTTCCTTTTTTTATTTGTTTTTTTTGTGTTATCTCTAGATATCTTTGAACTTCTTTTTCTCATTTAAATCACCTTAATAAATTATACCATATACTTAAATAGATATAAAAAAAACTTCATTTAAGAAGTTTAAAAATTATATAATAAATAATATTGGCTAAAAATTTTCACTACCTTATACCAAAAAGAACCTAAAATTAATTATTTATTATATGTTTTTTTATTAATTATATCGACACACTCTTTTAATGTTTCATATAAATTTTCAAAAGGTTCCTTATTATAATCTAATTTATATAACCAATCTAAATATTTAATTTTTTCAGCATCATTTGGCCTTCCATAAACGACTTTATTAGAGTGCAACCAATATCCAAATTCTACATTTGTAGTAAAAGCTGGCATATCAGGCAAACGTCTAGGAATCCAGAACATAATCACTGTCGCTTCATTTAAACCAATTCTTTCCCACATAGCTTGATCTACATAATCTTCTTTCGGTTTCCACGTAGAATATTCCGGCACATAAACTATTCCATTAAATTTAAGTTCTTCTAAAATTTTACAAGCTTCATTTCGCCATGAAACAACGTTTTTTCCTCTTGGAGTGGGTCCAGCAAGAAAAATTGAGCTTTTCCCTTTTATTATTTCCTGATCTGAATAATTTACAATCATTACTTACACCTCAATAATATTATAGCAAAAAACTTGATATTTTCATACCAAGTTCAAATAATTCATATTTGGCAGGGGTGGAGAGAATCGAACTCCCAACCACGGTTTTGGAGACCGTCATTATACCATTTAACTACACCCCTGTAAGTGCATTCAAGCAAATAAATTATATCATACTTTAAGCCATTATACAATAATATTTTATTATTTATTTCATATATTTAATTAGGTGATTTAATGAGTGTAATCAAATATACAAGTAGTGAAAGAGATCTACTTGCCCGTTTAATGAGGGCTGAAGCTATCGGTGAAGGCGATTTAGGTATGTTAATGGTTGGTAATGTTGCAGTTAATCGAGGGATTGCTGATTGTTTAACATTTAGAGATATAAGAACCATATCGCAAGTGATTTATCAATCTCCCGGTGGTTTTTCGGGAAAAGATAGTCCTTTGTTTTTCAGTAGTCCAACAACGGCTGAAAGAAATTTAGCAGATCGCGTTTTAAGAGGAGAATATTATTATCCTGCTACCCATGCTTTATGGTTTTACGCTCCTAAAAAAGGAGAAAATTGTTTGCCAACGTGGTGGGACCAACAATTAAGTGGTAGATATAAAAATCATTGTTTTTATAGACCAGCTATTGGGGTTTGTGTACAAATTAGATAAAGAGACATATTAATGTCTCTTTTATATAATTAATATTTGACCTATACTTAAAAGATTGGAAGTTAGGTTATTTTTTCTTTTTATTTCATCAGCAGTAGTATTAAATCTTTGGGCTATTGAATATAAATTATCTCCAGATTTTACTGTATATGTTACTGGAGAACTAGTTGTCGGTATTCTTAACACTTGACCTATACTTAAAAGATTCGTTTTCAAATTATTAAATTCCATCAATCTAGTTGTTGTAGTGTTGTACCTTTGGGCTATCGAGTATAAATTATCTCCGGATTTAACAACGTAATCTATATAATCTACTTGTGGTGGTGTCGTTGCTGTTGGGATTTTTAATTGTTGACCCAAGCTCAATAAAGTACTTGTTAGATTATTTAAACGCATTATTTCATCTATTGTTGTATTATAAGTACGAGCTATTGCGTATAGATTATCTCCGGATTTTACTGTATATGTTATAAAGTCAGTTGGTGGTTCTTCTGGTGGTATCACTGGCGGCTCTTCTGGCGGCGTGGTAGTTGTCGGTATTCTTAATTGTTGACCTATGCTTAATGAAGTACTTGTTAGATTATTTAATTGCATTATAGCATTCACAGTCGTGTTATAAGTACGAGCTATTGCGTATAGATTATCTCCGGATTTTACTGTATATGTTATAAAGTCAGTTGGTGGTTCTACCGGTGGAGTCACTGGTGGTACTGTCGTTGTTGGTATTAATAATTGTTGACCTATTTTTAGACTAGTAGTACTTAAGTTATTGTAACTAATTAAATTATCAACTGTTGTATTATATCGTTGGGCTATTGAATATAAACTATCTCCTGCTTGAACTGTATAAACAATATATTCCCCTGGTACTGGTTCTGGTTGAACTGTTGGTATTTTAAGTATTTGACCTACACTTAATAAATTAGTTGTCAAATTATTAGCTGCTTTCAATTCCTCTACAGTAATATTAAATTTTTTAGCAACACTCCATAAACTATCACCTGGTTGAACAACATAAACATCTGCTCCTTCCGGTGGGGTATATGGTAAATTTAAATATTTCATGACTGCCCTAACAACAGCTTCAGAATAATTTTGCCAATTGTTTTTTAATTGTTGAACATCGTCCCCTGGGCTATCTAAAAAACCATATTCAATGATCACTGGTTGTGTAACACCCGTTTCTCTATGCATAAAATAATAATCTTTTGATGTATCAGATGGTAAACGTCTTTGATACGCTTTTCTTATATTTTGACCTTCTTTGGCGATTTCTTCTAAAATTAAATTAGATAAAGTGCTAGTGTTACGTAGCGCATAAATAACTTCAGCCCCATCTCCACCACCTGCATTTATATGGTTAGATAATACTAATACGTTAGGATTATTTCCAAAAGCATTTATAACTCTTTGTGTTCTTACACTTGGGGAAAGTGTCTCATCAGTTGTTCTTGTCATTTTAACTGGAACACCCAATTCACTAAATCTATCATTCATATATTTAGAAATATCTAAATTCATATTTTTTTCAATTATGCCACCGCCTATTGCACCTGGATCATCTCCTCCATGACCAGCATCTATTACTATCATAGTATTCCCTCCTCAAAATATTCTATGATATATATCTATTTTTGTTATAAATAACATACAAAAAAACGATCTATTGACCGTCTTCTACGCTTTTATCCAAAAGTACATCTACTTCATTTATTTTACCATCACGGTAATACTTAACAGTTATGGTATCTCCGATATCATATTTATACAAAATAAATCTAAAATGTCCAATATTCTTTATCTTTGTGTTATTAATTTCTAATATAACATCACCCTTTTGAAAATTAGAACCTGCAGCTGGCATTCCTTCAACAACACTTATAACTACAACTCCGCTAGTAAAATCATCTTTTAAATATATATCGTTTCTGTATAACCCATATGTATTAGTTGCGTCTGACAGTTCAGCACCAAACAAAGGTCTTTTGATTTCTTCACCTTTCTCCAAACGATCAACGCTAGACATAACTAATTCAATAGGAATAGCAAATCCCATTCCTTCAATTTCATCCTTTACTAACTTCAATGAATTAACTCCAATAACTTCACCATTTATATTAACAAGCGGTCCCCCACTATTTCCAGGATTTATAGCCGCATCAGTTTGTAATACTTCCATCATGAAACTACCATGAGATAACTCGACTGTTACTGTTCTATCTTGGCCAGATAAAATTCCTTTTGTAACAGTTCCCATATATTCTTTTCCAAGCGGAGATCCGACAGTAAATAATGTATCTCCTAATTCTAATTTAGTACTATCTCCAATTTCTGCCACTTGTAAAACAGCCTCTTTATCAATTGATAATACTGCTATATCAGCATACGCATCACTACCTAAAATTGTAGCATCAACTTGTTGTCCTTCAATATTTAGAACTTTTATACTTGTACCACTATCAATAACATGATGATTAGTTATTATATAACCATAATCTTCATCCGTTTTATAAACAAATCCTGTTCCTGTACTTATAGGCGTATTTCCCTTATACGCCTCAATTACTACAACAGAATCATATACCTTGTTAACAGCTGATTTTATGGTATCACTTTCGTTAATGGTAACCTCATTAATATTTCTTTCAATAACCTCTGTTTTAGTAGGTACATATTGAAGTGTAATAATTGTTCCAATAACTCCTACAGACAGTGAAATAATGATAGTTATAATATATACTATTTTTTCTCGCATACTTACCTCCTAATCAATATCTATTATATCTCTCCAATTATCTGGAAAGCCCATTTTATTTAAAATACTGTTTAACGGTACTACATCTACCTTTCCATCTAAAACGTCAATTTCGTAACCTATTTCATAAATAAATTCCCTAAATTCAACATCTGATAACATTTGTCTTAAGATTATTACTAAGGAATATAAATCATTTTTACCATAATTATATTCATCATCAGTCATATCGATATTAAGCATGTAATGATATTTATTATCAGGAATTGACCTTTGCATACGATGATCATACAAAATATCTTCGTGAGCACATAAATTTCTTGAATTTGCTAATAAAGATAGATAAATAGACAATGTTTCTACATCGATATCATAAAATTCTGATATCTTCAATTGGTCTTCAGGTTTTAGTATATTATAAAGTTCTGCTATTATACCAAATGATAAAACCTTAACTAAAATCCACATTGGGATATACCCATAATTACTTAAATAGTGCATCGTAGCTTTATGTTGTCTTCCATTAACACGAATCTGTCTTTTCATTTTATTTAAAATATCATGAACTTGTCTTATTCTAGCACTATCTTGATTAAAGTTTCTAGTGTTCAAATAATCCTTCTCTTTAAAACCATATTTTTTAGACAACGTATAACTTATTATTGACTTAATATTATTTTCTATAACTAAAATATACTTAAACATTATATTTCTAACTCTGCGATCAAAAACGAATGTTGCATATAATTCTTCAAACGTTGTTCCTTCAATAAAATTATGTTCTTTTATAGATCTCATAAACAAATGTCTATATCCACTAATAAAAAAATAGTTTTCACGAAACAATATTTCTTTAGCGATATCATCATTACAGATGATTAATCCTTTTGATTTCAATATTTCTATTTGTTCTTCTAAGGATTTAAATGTCTTATTTCCCATACGACCACCTATTATTCATTATATCATAATAATTATAAAAAAAATATGTTTTTTTTGTGGTATTTTTGTGTAAAAAAAGATTTAAATTTATTAAATCTTTTAAATGTTTTTATACACTAAACACCTATTTTTATTTGACTATTTTGGAAGTATTGTAAAATGCCATCACTGATTACTTTAGCCAATTTTTTCTGATACCATTCTTGTCTTAGTAAATATCTTTCATTTGGATTAGTTAAAAAGCCTGCTTCTATTAATACACCCGGTCTTTCAACTCGTCTATGTAAATACATTTCAGATGTTTCAGATATTTTTCTTCTTGTTCTTAAATTACTACTTAATACTTTCTGCATTGTTTCAGCAATTGCCTTATTATCAGGATTAACATCGTCATAAAAAACCTGAGCCCCATACCATGTACTTGACGTTTCAGCATTTAAGTGAATTGATATATACATATCACACATTGATCTATTAATAATATTACCCCTTCTTGATAGGTCACTTCGTTTTCTATTAAGAGCATGCGGGACTGCTAGATCATAATCTCCATAACGTGTTAGATACACAATTGCCCCATAGCTTCTTAAAACGTCCTCTATTTTCTTACTTATTTCAAGGTTTATATCAGATTCATATATTTCTTTATAAATCGCGCCAGGATCGGTCCCTCCGTGACCAGGGTCAATATATATAACCTTACCAAATAAAGGCAAAGGATTTTGTTCTGCTTCAACAAAACTAAATGTACATATTCCTATAATAAACAAAAATAAAACACATGCTTTATATCTAGTCATTTTATCACCTAATAAAATATATGTTAATATATTCTTTGCTTTACAATAAAAAACAAAAAGATAACAATTATCTCTTTGTAGTTCTAATAATATTGTAAAATAATTATTAGTATTTGATATCGACTAACAAATAAAAAGTACCTAACTTTACACATTTAGGCACTTTTTTATTAAATTTGACCTCTTATAACATCCGTTTATATATTTTTTTTTGGAGAATAAAATTTAATAAACGCTTGTTTCACTTTGAAAAAGGTAACATTATTATAAAATAGTCATCATTTTAATTATGTATATATTTACATTTAACATTTTTTTAAATATCGCTCTGCTTTATAAATCTATTCCATGGTTTTCTCTTTGGAATGTCTAATTTAAATTCCATTTTTTCTCTAGTAATAGGATGATATAAACTAAGTCTATTGGCAAATAATGCGATTTGTTCTCCAACCGTTGCTCCTTTATTATATTTTTGATCACCATACAACGGATGGTTTCTAGAGGCAAATTGTACTCTTATTTGATGAGAGTGCCCTGTTATTAAATCAATTTCAACTAATGATAAATTATCTATTGTGTCAATCACCTGATAATTTAAAATTGCCTCTTTTCCTTCATCAGAAACTACAACAATATTCTTTTTCGTATCTTTAATTAGTTTATCAACTAACTTCCCGTTTGCAGGAAATAACTCTCCTATCATAACGGCCAAATAACCTTTTTCCATCCTGTGAGTCCTGATTTGCTTACTTAACCTACTTGCTGCTTTAGATGTTTTAGCGAATACCATAATACCACCAACGGGTCTATCCAAACGATGAACTAGTCCTAAGTACACATTTCCAGGTTTAGCGTATTGTTTTCTGATATATTCTTTAAGTAGATTAAGAAAATCCATATCATTACTTTCATCGGCTTGTACGGGAATATTAATTGGTTTTTCTACTACTAACAAATGATTATCTTCATAAATGATTTTAATCATTTTCTTGCCATCTCCCATAAATTCCACAAGGTAATACTAATTTATTATTAGTAACAGGCAGTCCTATCTCTCCTGCATCAACAATCCCACTTGGATAAATTGGCAGTAAAGTTGTTTTTAAGATGTTTTCAAGTACGGTACTTGAAATACCTGTAGTATATGAGTTTATTAAAAAGAACAGTGGCTTATCACTTAAAATCTTTAAACATGCATTGATAAGCATATATATATTATCTTCAAATTTCCATACTTCACCATTAGGACCTCTTCCATATGATGGTGGATCCATTACGATACCATCATATACATTGCCTCTTCTTGCTTCTCTTTCAACGAACTTTAAACAATCATCAATAATAAAACGAATTTTATTATTTTCTAGATTAGATAAGCGCATATTTTCTTTTGCCCATTCAACCATACCTTTAGCTGCATCAACATGAACAACTTCAGCTCCAGCATATGAACAAGCCATGGTAGCTCCACCTGTATAAGCAAATAAATTTAAAACTTTTATAGGTCTGTTGCTTTTTTTAATTTTTTGAATCATAAAATCCCAGTTAACAGCTTGCTCAGGAAATAATCCAGTATGTTTGAAGTTAGTTGGTGAAACTTTAAACGTCAATTCTCTATATTCAACAGTCCAGTACTCTGGTAGTTTCTTTTTAAAACTCCACTCGCCTCCGCCTTTATTACTTCTAAAGTAATGACCATCACAATTATTCCACATTTCACTATTGTTATTAACTGGCCATATGGCTTGAGGATCTGGTCTTCTTAATACTATACCATTCCAATTTTCTAATTTTTCACCATTTCCAGCATCTATACATTCATAGCTTTTCCATTCAGTGCTCAATCTAAGCATATTATCACTTCCTATTAATTATTATAACAAAATCATACCGTAAAAGATATATTTTAAAACAAGAAAAAAGTACAATTTTTAACATTGTACTTTTGTAAAACATAACTTTTTTTATGAAATAATTATCTCTTAGAAAATTGTGGAGCTCTACGTGCTGCTTTAAGTCCTGGTTTCTTACGTTCTTTAGCTCTTGAATCTCTAGTAACAAAACCAGCTCTTTTCAAGATTTTTCTAAAACTTGTTTCACTTTCAGGATCATTATTAGCATCATATTCTAATAAAGCACGAGCAATACCTAAACGAATTGCACCAGTTTGACCAGTGAATCCTCCTCCAGTAACAGTAACGTCAATATCAAATGTTTCAACTGTATCAGTTGCAACTAAAGGTTGTTTTAAATCCATAACATTAGTTTCATAAGGGAAAAAATCTCTTACGTCTCTTCCGTTAACAGTAATTTTACCTTTACCTGGAGTCATTTTAACTTGTGCGATAGATGATTTTCTTCTACCTGTTCCAATAAATACTTTTTTATTAGCCATTTAAAATCCTCCTTAATCCATTTTTAACTCAACTGGTTGTTGAGCCATATGTGGATGATTTGCATCCGCATATACAAATAGCTTTCTATACATTTGACGTCCTAGTCTTCCCTTTGGAAGCATCCCTTTAATAGCTCTTTCAACCATTTCATTAGGATATTTTTCTTTCATAACTTTAGCTGTTCTTTCTCTTAATCCACCTGGGTATCCACTATGATTATAATAAATTTTATCATTCAGTTTATTTCCAGTTAAATTAATTTTTGAAGCATTGATTACAATTACAAAGTCTCCACAATCAACATGTGGTGTAAATGTAGTTTTATGCTTCCCACGTAATACGTGTGCAACTCTAGTAGCCAAGCGCCCAAGATTCTTATCTGAAGCATCAATAACATACCAATTGCGAGCAACTTCTTGCTTTTTTTGCATATAAGTATTTTTCATAATATTTTCCTTCCTTCTATCTATCAAAGTAAGTGTTCCCAATACTTACTCCAATGGGATATAGAAAATGTACCAGTATAAATTGTACTAAATTTTTATAGAAAAGTCAATAAAAATATATGCTTTTTACGTTAAAATATTAAAACTTTTCAATAAAAAACATCTTTTAAATATAAACCTTCTGGATTTGCTGTTTTTCCTGCTTTTCGCCTGTCTAGTGCTTCTATAATGTTAATTATATCTTCACTTCTTCTTTTACCTTCACCAATTTCGATTAAAGTGCCAACCATGTTTCGAACCATATATCTTAAAAAACCTGTTCCTAAAAAACTAATTGTAATTTTATTAACATTTTTCATGTCTCTTAAGAGATTAGTTTGAATTATTGTTCTAACAAAATCTTCTTTTTCTTCATCAGTTTTAGAAAAAGATTTAAAATCATGAGTTCCTTCTAAATATTTAAGAGCTCTTTCCATTTCAACTACATCTAACCGCTTATTATATTGGTACACATAATCCTTTTCAATTGGATCATATTCGCCCATATTTATTTTATATATATATTCTTTAGCTTTAACATTAAATCTAGCATGAAACATATCAGTAACTTCCTCAACATTCTTTATATATATGTCACCAGGAACTAAACTATTTAATGCTCTTAACAAATTATCAGGGCATATACTAGTTTTCAAATCAAAATGCGCCTTCTGACTAAGCGCATGTACGCCAGCATCTGTCCTTCCACTAGCATAAACATCAACTTTTTCATTATCATTAATTGTTTTTAATGCCTTTTCTAATTCCCCTTGAATAGTTTTCACACGTGGTTGTTTTTGATATCCATTGTATTTTGAACCATCATATGAAAAAGTTATAAAATATCTCATATTACTACCTCTTTCATTATTATTGCGACTAATACTATTAAATGGATTAATACCATATAAGTATCAAAAAACCCCCATGTATTTAAACGATAATTTGTTCTTTTTTTATTGATGCTATAAAGACGAACTTCCATTGAATCTGCTAACTCGTCTGCCCTTTTAAAAGATAAAATTAACATTGGTAATAACATAGCCTTTAAAGCTAGAAATTTACCTCTAATATTAGAACTATAATAGTCTATTCCTCTGCTTGCTTGTGATTTTAAGATTTTATTACCTTGGTCTATAATTGTAGGAATAAAACGTAATGCCAAACTTATTGATAACGCCATTTTATTGACAGGTATACCAATTATTCTAAGAGGTGCGAAAAATAGTTCTAACCCATATGTAATTTCAGTTGGTGGAGTGGTTAATGTTAGTACAGTGGTATAAAGGACAATAGTAATCAATCTTATCATCATTATCGCCGTAATTGTAACATCAACCTTTAGTGCAAAGTTAATTACGATTATGAATATTAATAGTATTTTTATACTACTTAGTGTCTTAAAATATATTCTTAGTGGTATATGTGTCATCATTACAATAAGTAAAATAAATGCCAATAAACATGCATTAAAAATAATGTTATAACTAATAAATGTAGCAATTATAAATATAAAAGTACATATTATTTTTGCCAATGGATTCATTCTATGAATTTTCGAATAAATAGGATAATATTTTCCAATCATTACATTATTTAGCATATCTATATATATCCTTTATTAAATCATTTATGTCATCACGATATCCCATTTTTATATTTTTTTTCTTAAAAACCTTATTTGAAAATTCAATTATTTTTGGCACTGTTAATCCATATCTTTTTAATTTATCTTCTTCTTTAAAGACATCATATTTTTCACCATGTAAAACTATTTTCTTATTATTCACAATATAAATATAATCCACTAATCTATGCAACAAATCAACATCATGGCTAACTATTATAACTGTCTTATTATACTTTTGTTTTAACATTTTCATTAATTTAACAAGGTTGTCTTTGCTGTTACTATCAAGTCCAACTGTTGGTTCGTCTAATATAATTATTTTAGGATTAAATGCCAATACAGAAGCAATTGCTACTTTTCTTTTTTCTCCACTACTTAAAGAAAAGGGATCTCTATTTAAATAACTATCATCAAGCCCAACCATTTTTAAAGAATCACTTACTCTTTTATCAATTTTATCTGATTTATAATTAAAATATTTCATTCCAAACTCTATTTCTTTTTTTACTGTATCACAAAAAAATTGTTCTTCAGGAAATTCAAACACAAGCCCTATGTTAACTCTTAAGTTATTAACATTAAAAATTTTCTTTCCTTTTTTTATTACAAAACTATCTATCGTAATCTGACCTGCAGTAGGCAATACTAAAGCATTAATCATTTCAACTAGCGTTGTCTTACCACTACCACTTTTACCAACTATTCCTGTTATCTTATCTTTTTTAATGGTCAAATTAATATCTTTTAAAACTTCTTTTTTTAAAGGTGTCTTTTCGTTATAACAAAACCCTACCTTTTCAAATTTTATTTCCATAATTTATCCACCAACTTATCCATGTCCAATATTATATCATCAATCAGATCATAATATTGTAACTTTAGTGATAACGAAGCCATAAATGGCAATTCTAGCCCTAATTCTCTAAATATTTTTTCTTCTTTTAACACTAATTCTTTTATGCCCTTTAAGATAATCTTCCCTTTATCTATAACGATTATATCATCACCATATATAGTTTCTTCCATATCGTGAGTCACATTCACAATTGTAATATTTTTATCTTTATGTATCTTTTTGATTATTTTTAAAATTTTATCTTTTTCCTTATTATCAATTCTAGTTAATGCCTCATCTAAGATTAATATTTTAGGATCAAGAGCTAAAGCAGATGCCAAAGCAACCAACTGTTTTTGACCCCCACTTAAACTATGGGGATTGTTTTCAAGAATATCAACAATATTTAAATATTCACTAACTTCAACCACTCTTTTTCTTATATCTTCTTTTTCAAATTCTAGATTTTCTAATGAAAATGCTATTTCATCTAATACTGTTTCGGCAACAAAGCAATTATCTGGATTTTCGAATACTACTCCTATTTTACTCCTTATTTCTCTAAAATTATCTTTAGATAGAATACATTTGTCAATATTAATATATCCTTCAAACTTTAATAGTCCTAAAAGAATTTTTACTAAAGTGCTTTTACCGCTACCATTTGGACCAATCAAAGTTGTCCAGCTGCCCTCTTTAATATCTAAACTAAACTGTTCAAAAATTACATTATTATTGTATTTAAACATTAAATCTTTAATTATTATAATATCGTCCATATTCTCACCACACAATATACCTATTATAATATAAATACTTGCTTTTTACAACTTTTATGCCAATAAAAAAGAAGTAAAATGATAATAATTATACCTCTTTTCCACTTATTTTAATACTGTTATATATGCATCACTGAATTTATTACCAATACTGTGATCACCATTTATTGACCATATCATAAAACCACCTAAATTTGGATATTGATTTGGTATATCATAAGTACCGCCCAGTGTAGTTCCGCCCAATTTTAAAGAATTATATGCATCTATTATATATTCTGGTTCCATGTATCCGGTTTTAGTAGAATTATAGTTTGTTCCTATACCCACTTGAGATTGTTCTAATCCATTCTCAAGCAGTATTGTAGTAAGGGAGGTGATAAAATCTACTGTACCCGGATAATAAATATTACCATCTAAGCCATATTGATCACCTGAATTATACAATTGAATATTAACTATTGTCACTATTTCTTTGATTTGTGATATTAAATCATAATATGCACCTGATACTTGACCTGAACCATTCACTTTGAAATCAACAGTTTGAGGAGCAAGTGTCAAAATAAAATTGGGACCAATATTATTAGAAATTCTAGTTAATGCGTTTGCTAGAAAAGTTGGATAAATACCGTTTTCAAGATTAATATCAATTCCATCAAATTTGTACTCATTAATTAGATTCATAACACTATTAACAAAATTATCAGTTGATTGCTCATCATCTACAATAACGTTACCTGTAGCTCCACCAATAGACAAAACTACTTTCTTACCTCTCATTTGAAGGACCCTAATATCATCTTTTAAATCTTGCCCTGTGTATCCATCTAAATGATTAGATAAATATTGATCTAAACTAAAGTCCACCGTACCTTTTAAAGAACCATCTTTTGTCAATCCAAATGCTAAAGCAATTATATCATAGGAATATGGAACTTTAGATAATTCTATATTTGATACACCATTCCAATTTTCCCAATAGCCTGTTAATAACCCCTCATTTTCAATTGCTGATTTCGCCGTAAACTTAGTTTCAATTTTGTATCCATTGTTGATAGTTCCCGTTCCGTCTGTTATTAGAAGATTCTCTTTTAAAATTACCACCGGTCTTATTCCATATGTGTATGAACCCATGCTGCCAACATATCCCCCAGGTTGAACATACATAAGATTATTATCTCCATGTGGCGTTGGAAACCAATAACGTGAATATGATTTTAAAACATCATGTTCTAAATCATAAAAGCCAGCACCAGCCTCTATTATTGAACCATACACTTTTTCAGCCATTTCTTTTGTGAAAATAGTTGCTGATTTTGCATATTTGCTATCAACATAAATACTATAATTACGGTTTTTTAAAATATCTACTGATTCTGTATTTCTTCCCCATTCATTTCTATAACATTCTGGTGTCCCTGCATGAACTAACGATACAGCACCTGTTGACTGATCAACATCAATGACTCTCCATCCATATGCCTCATTAACAATTGATCCATTATTTTCACAAGCCACACCTTGATTTCTACTCATACCAGATTGGTATCCCCCAAATTCTCCAAACGAAATTATATCCCCGTAAGGTTTATTTTCATTCCATATCCCTGCTTCATAATTGACATAATCTCCTATTTTAACTATATCAGATAATATCAATGGTTTTTCTAATACTTTTTTACATATATCCTCCGTTACATTTTCATGTAAAATTATATCATCATTATAATAATCTTTGATAACACATGCCTTTAAGTCCTTGCTATACATATACAGACTAACGTTTCCATCACTATCTCTAAGTACTTGCCCATTATCAGGTCGAGATCCTTTAAATTGAATTTTAACATCATCATTTTTGCCTATATCTAATTTAATAAAATCATTATTATTTATTTCATCATGAGTAAAAAAATAATAATCTGCTGCGTCAAGAATATAAGAAGCACTTACTCTAAAAGCATTCTTTTTAGCACCTAATATAACATTATTAATAATTGGTATGGCAATTAGTGCTAAAATAGCCAATATAACTATTACTGCTAGTAACTCAATCAATGTGAACCCTTTTTTCAAACTTAATTCCTTCTTCCTAAAAAAAAACAATATTTTTATTGTTATTTACACTAGTGAGTTTAACATATAATATAAATATTGTCAATCACTAAAAAAACACCTTATAAGTGTTTCTAATCATAATAGTCTTCTTTTGTAATCTGTCTACTTCTAGCTATAGCAAGTGAATTTTCATTTACATCCTCAGTGATAGTTGAACCTGCAGCAACTACACTGTTTTTTTCTAGGATAACTGGAGCTATTATAGTTGTATTACATCCCACAAAAACATCATCCTTGATTATTGTTTTTTGCTTATTTTCACCATCAAAATTAGCAGTTGTGGTTCCACATCCAACATTTACCCTTTTACCCACTGTAGTATCCCCTAAATAAGAAATATGGGGTATCCTAGTATATTCTTCTATATCACAATTTTTCAATTCAACAAAAGACCCTATTTTTATATTATTTCTAATATTATTATTTTCTCTAATATTAGCATATGGACCAATTTCATTATTGTTTCCTATATTACTTTTACTGATGTGTGAATTATATATAGTGTTATTATCACCAATAGTGGAATCCTCTATATAACATCCCATGTATATAATACAATTATCACCAATTTTAGATTTTCCTTTAATCATTACGTTTGGATATATAATTGTATTTTCACCGATTTCTACACTTGCATCTATATATGTATTAGTAACATCAATATATTTTGTCATTATTGGTCCTTCTTTTTTTGAATTCCATACGCCATTTTTAACAATGCCTTTTTCGGAATGAATTTGTTCATGAAAATATTAAATTTCATCATTTTTCCTGGTATTATAATCATTTCACGCTCAAACATCTTTTTAACAGCATAGGATGCAACATCATAACTTTCCAAAGCTTCTACCGAAAATTTAACTCCTGCCACATTATTAAAATTTGTATTAACTGGACCTGGACATAATGCTCCAACGTATACACTACTATTATCTTGTCTAAGTTCTTCATATATTGCTTCTGTAAGTCTTAAAACATAAGCTTTACTCGCATAATATCCTGCCATTAAAGGCCTTGGTAAAAATGCAGCTGCAGATGATACATTCAAAATATAACCTTTATTTTTTTCTTTAAAATCTTTTAAAAACATTTTCGTCAAAGTATGAACAGCCTTAATATTTAAATCAATCATATCAAGTTCTTTATCTAGACTAGTCTCATCAAATTTCCCATAAACTCCAAAACCTGCATTATTTACTAATATATCAATATCTTCTTTTTTTACTCTATTATATAATTTCATACAGTTAAAGGTACTTGAAATATCCATACTTATTATTTGTACTTCTGTAGTTAACTCTTTTTTTAATTTTTCTAACTTTTCTTTATCTCTTGCAACTAATATTAAATCGTAACCTCTACTACTTAAAATTCTTGCCATATCTTTTCCAATTCCAGAACTTGCTCCTGTTATTAATGCTTTCATTTAATCACCTCAACCATTCTTTATTTAATTATATAATATTTAGGTAAATAAAACAACAAAAAAAGGAGATATTATTCCCCTTCAACTAATTCTAGTATTACCATAAGAGCGTCGTCGCCTCTTCGCTCTGTTAATTTTAAAATTCTAGTGTATCCACCATTTCTGCTAGCAAATCTCTTTGCTAAATCATCAAATACTTTTTTTGTCGCCGTATTATCATTTTGTAAGAAAGCTAATGCTTTTCTTCTTGAAACTAAAGAACCATCTTTACCATAAGTAATCATCTTATCAACAAACTTACGAACTTCTTTAGCTCTAGTTTCAGTTGTTTCGATTCTCTCATGCATAATTAAATCTTTAGTTAAATTAGCAAGCATACTTCTTCTATGTTTATTAGTACGTCCTAATTTTCTATACATAATATTCCTCCTACCTATTAGTCTTCATCACGGAATTTAAGTCCCATGTCTTTAATTTTATCAATAACTTCTTTTAAAGATTTTTTACCTAAATTACGGATTTTCATCATTTCTAGTTCTGATTTTTCAGTCAAATCGCCTAAAGTATTTATACCAGCTCTTTTCAAACAGTTATAAGCACGAACTGAGAAATCCAAATCATCAATAGATGTTTCTAATTTCTTAAGTTTACTATCTTCTTGTTTAGCACTCATAACGCCTGTAGTATCTGCTATTTCACTTAAATTTGTCAGAATATTAAAATGTTCAATTAATATTTTAGACCCTAAAGCAATTGCATCTTCAGGACGAGTTGAACCGTTAGTATGTACATGTAGAATAAGTTTGTCATAGTTAGCGTCTTGACCAACTCTGGCACTTTCTACTTCATAACTAATTCTTTCAATTGGTGAATAAAGAGCATCCATTGGAATATATCCTATTTTTGCATTCTCAATATATTTTTTGTTTTCATTAGCAGGAACATATCCACGACCGTTAGCAACGATCATTTCCATATCTAATTTTCCGCCTTTAGATAAAGTTGCAATAACTTGATCTTTATTAACTATTTCAATATCTGAATCTGTCTCAATATCTTTAGCTGTAACAACTCTCTCTTCGGATATAGATAATCTAATTACTTTTTGTTCATTAGAATGATTTTTTACAACAATACTTTTTAAATTAAGAACAAATGATGTTACGTCTTCTACTACTCCTTCAATAGTTTGGAATTCATGCATAACTCCATCTATTTTCACAGCTACAATTGCACTACCCGGCATACTTGATAGCATTACTCTTCTAAGTGCATTTCCAATAGTCGTACCAAAACCTCTTTCTAAAGGTTCTAACTCAAATTTTCCATAATTATTATTTTCTACATATTCAGTTATTTTATATATTGGTTTTTCAAAGTTTAACACTCTAACACACTCCTTTTCTTTTATCCACGTGGACGTTTTGGTGGACGACATCCGTTATGTGGTATCGGTGTTACATCAGATATTGAAGTAATTTCTAATCCAGCAGTTTGAAGTGAACGAATAGCCGTTTCACGACCCGAACCTAAACCTTTAACAAATACTTCAACTTTTTTCATACCCATATCTGTAGCAGCTTTACCAGCCGCTTCAGCTGACATACCAGCCGCAAATGGTGTTGATTTCTTACTTCCCTTAAATCCTAATGTTCCAGCAGAAGCCCAACTAATTGCATTTCCATCTTTATCACTTATAGTAACAATAGTGTTATTAAAAGTAGAGTGAATATATGCACGTCCTTCTGGCACATTCTTCTTAACTTTACGTTTTCTTGGTTTATAAGCCATTTATATAACCTCCTTTTTCGTTACAAATTATTTTTTCTTATTAGCAACTACTTTTCCTTTACCCTTACGAGTTCTCGCATTACGATTAGTTCGTTGTCCTCTTACTGGTAAACCTTTTCTGTGACGGCTACCTTCATAAGAGTTAATTTCCATTTTCGTTTTGATATTCATATTTACTTCACGACGTAAGTCACCTTCAGTAAGATATTTATTAACTTCGTCACGAATACGAATAATTTCTTCGTTGTCTAAATCACCAGCTTTTTTATTGCAATCAACATTAGCATCTTTCAAAATTTGAATTGACAAACCTCTTCCAATTCCGAAAATATAAGTTAATGCAATTTCAATTCTTTTATTGTTTGGTATATCTACACCTTTTATACGTGCCATAAAACACCTCCTATTAACCTTGTCTTTGTTTATGTTTTGGGTTAGAGCATATTACATATACTTTTCCCTTACGTCTAATTATTTTACATTTATCACAGATTTTTTTTACTGATGGTTTTATTTTCATTAAAATCCCTCCTATTATTTTCTATAGGTTATGCGCCCACGTGTTAAGTCATATGGCGACAGTTCTATAGTTACTGTATCACCTGGTAAAATGCGAATATAATTCATTCGGATTTTACCAGAAACGTGAGCTATTACAGTATGTTTATTCTCAAGTTCTACTCTAAAAATTCCACCTGGTAATACTTCTAATACTTTACCTTCTACTTCAATAGTATCATCTTTGGCCATCAAATCACCTCTTCGTTAAAATTGTATACCCATCTTTTGTTACTAAGATTGTATGTTCAAAGTGAGCAGATGGTTTATTATCAGCCGTTACAATTGTCCAACCATCATCTAATATATAAACTTCATCAGTTCCTAGATTGATCATCGGCTCAACAGCAATAACCATACCTTCTTTTAAGATAGGTCCAGTATTTTTTTCTCCAAAATTAGGTATGTCAGGCATTTCGTGTAAGTCACTTCCAATTCCATGACCCACTAACTCCTTAACTACTCCTAATTTATGGTCTTCAATATATTTGGAGATTGCATATCCAATATCACCAATTCTCGCACCCGGCTTAACTACCGCTAATCCTTCAAATAAAGATTTTTCAGTATGTTCTAATAAATACTGCTTTTCTTCACTTATATTACCTACACCGTAGGTCCATGCTGAATCTCCGTGATATCCTTTATAACAAGCACCAATATCAATTGAAATAATATCCCCATCTTTTAATTTTCTGTTACTTGGAATCCCATGAACAACTTCTTCATTAATAGAAGTACAAATTGATCCTGGATATCCTTCATAACCTTTAAAAGAGGGTTTTGCATTAGAATTAATTATATAATCATATGCAAGTTTATCTAATTCCTTAGTTGTAATACCTGGTCGTATATATTTTTTTATATAGTTATGTGTATCGCCTACAATTTTACCAGCTATCTCCATTAATTCTATTTCATGCGGAGTTTTAATATTTATCATATCTCTACTCACCTTTATTTATAATTTTTTCTATTTGACTAAAAGTATATTCTTTATTGATACCACTATCAATGCGATACAAGACACCCTTAGCCTCATAATATTTTATCAATGGTTCAGTCGTATTAAGATATGTCTGATATCTATTATTAAATATTTCTTCAGTATCATCATCTCTTTTTGTTAATTCTGAATTACATTCATTACATACACCTAAATGCTTAGGTTTAGTATCATCAAACATATCATTATATACAATACCACAATTAGAACAAGTCAATCTTCCAATAATTCTTTTTAAAGCAGTATCTTTATCTAGATCTAAAACAATTACATATCCTAGTTCTTTATTTAGATTCTTTAAAATTTTATCGTATGCAATTGCCTGTTCAATATCTCTAGGAAATCCATCAAGTATATATCCATTGTCGCAATCTGAATGACTTAATCGCTCACTTAACAATTCTAAAATAATATCATCGTTAACTAAATTACCAAGATGCATTTGCTCACTAATATATTCACTATACTTACCACCATTTACAACTTCATTTCTAAGAAGTAAACCAGTAGAAATATGAGGAATGTTATATTTTGCTGTTAACATGTCTGATTGCGTTCCCTTACCAGCAGCTGGTGGGGCAATAAAAATAATACTTTTCATTATTATCTCCTTCTACTACGACTGTAATTTCGACTAACTAGTTGACTTTCTAATTGTTTGTAACTTTCTAAAGCTACTCCAACAATAATTAAAAGTCCTGTACCACCAATTGATACACTAGTTGGTAAACTCGAAAACATTCCAAAGATAATTGGAAGTCCAGCTATGAAAGCTAAGAAAATAGCTCCAACAACTGTAATCCTATTTAATATTTTACTTACATAACTAACAGTTTCTTCACCTGGTCTTACACCTGGGATATATCCACCATTTTTTTGTAAGTTATCAGCCATTTCTTTTGGTTTTAATTGTAAATAAGTGTAGAAGTAAGAAAACCCTACTATAAAACCTATATATAATATAAAACCTACCATGGTATTCATTGATAACCATTTACTTACAAATACACTAAATGCATCATTTTTCAAAAACTGAGCTAATAAAGCTGGTATTGAAACAAGTGCTGATGCAAAGATTACTGGTATTACTCCAGCAGAATTTAGTTTAAAAGGTATATAATTTTGTTTACCTAAATTAGATGTTGATTTATTTGCATATTGAATTGGTACTCTTCTCTCAGCAATCTGAACATAAATAATACCAATTACGATAGCTAAATATATAGCAACAAATATAACAAATGTTGTTACACCAATAAATGTTCCTTGAGTAGTACTTGTATTGACTAAAGCGCCCCAAGCATCAACAAACATCTTTGGTAAACTTGCAATAATTCCGGCCATAATTATAAGCGAGATACCATTTCCAATTCCTTTAGAAGTTATTTGATCTCCTAACCACAATAAGAAAGCAGTACCAGCCGTCAATACGGTTGCGAATTGCATATAATCCATTACTGTCCCACCTTTGATAAAAGCAAATGACATCATGTAACCTTGAACAAAGGCTAAAACAATACCCAATACTCTTGTTATTTGATTTGTTTTAACACGCCCAGCATGGCCTTGCTTAGATAGTTCAGTTAAATATGGAATAATATCCATTTGTAGTAACTGTATTACGATTGATGCGGTAATGTAAGGCATTACTCCAAGAGCAAATATTGAAAAATTCTTTAATGCTCCTCCACCCATCGCATTAATAAGTTCTAAGAAACCAAGATTGTCGGTTCCTAGACTATCCTTATCAATACCAGGAACAATTATAGCTGTTCCTATTTTAAATATTACTAATACTAATAATGTAAACAATACCTTTTTTTGTAAGTCTTTATTTTTGGGATTAAATATTTGCTTAAAAGCTGCAAACATTCTAGATCACCTCTGCTTTTCCACCTAATTTTTCTATTTGTTCTTTAGCTACATTAGAAAATTTATGTGCTTTAACAACTACTTTTTTTTCTAAAGTACCATTTCCTAATACTTTAATACCGTCTAATTGATTCTTAACTAGTCCCATATCTTTTAAAATTTCTGGAGTTACAATAGCTCCTTCTTCGAAATTATTTAAATCACTTAAATTAATAACCGCATATTCTACCTTAAATCTAGCATTACTAAATCCTCTTTTTGGTAAACGTCTGAATAATGGTAATTGTCCACCTTCAAACCCTGGTCTTACACCACCGCCACTACGAGCATTTTGCCCCTTGTGCCCTTTACCACTTGTTTTTCCTAAACCACTACCAGGTCCACGACCAACTCTTTTACGAGTTTTCGTAGCTCCTTCGTTTGGATACATACTATATAATTTCATATTATATGATCTCCTCTACTTTTTTGCCACGTAAAGCAGCAACTTCTTCAATTGTTCTTTGTGATTTAAGTGCATTAAGAGTAGCGTATGCCATATTAATTTTAGTGCTTGATCCAAGTGACTTTGATAAGATATCTTTAACCCCAGCTAATTCAAGGACAGCACGAACAGGTCCACCTGCTTTTACTCCTGTACCTTTTAACGCTGGTTTCAACATAACCTTACTAGCTCCTTGAACACCAATTGCTTCATGCGGGATAGTTCTATTATCAACTATAGATACTCTAACTACATTTTTAGTTGCTGCTTGAACAGCTTTCTTAATAGCATCTGGTACTTCATTTGCTTTACCAGTTCCTAATCCTACTTGCCCTTTTTTATCTCCAACAGCTACTGTAGCAGAGAAACGGAAATGACGACCACCTTTAGTTACTTTCGTAACCCTACCAATATTGATAATTTCTTCTTCAAATTGTTTCGGGCGTGGTTCTCTTCTTTTGTTTTCCATTCTTTACCCTCCTTAGAATTCTAATCCATTTGCACGTGCAGCTTCAGCTAGAGCTTTAACACGTCCATGATATAGGTATCCACCTCTATCAAATTTAACTTCTTTAATTTTTGCATCTTTTGCTCTTTTAGCAAGCAATTCGCCCACTTTAGTAGCAGCTTCTACATTACTACCATTAACAAGATTTAATTCTTTGTCGATAGAAGAAGCACTAACTAAAGTAACTGCGTTTTCATCATCTATAATTTGTGCAAAAATATTTTGATTTGATCTAAACACGTTAAGTCTTGGTACATTAGATGTTCCAGAGATTTTTTCTCTTACACGAGCGTGTCTAGCTTTACGTACTTCATTACGAGATACTTTTTTTATCATAGTAAATCTCTCCTTTACCTTAGATTACTTAGAAGCTTTCTTTCCTTCTTTACGACGGATAACTTCATCTTTATAACGAATACCTTTACCTTTGTATGGCTCAGGTGGTCTTATTTTACGAATGTTAGCTGCAAATTCACCAACAAGACATTTATTTGTTCCTTTGATTGTTAATTCAGTATTACTAGGTGATTCTACAGCAAGACCTTCTGGTACACTTACCTCAACAGGATGTGAATATCCAGCAGTTACTACTATAGTATTACCTTTTAATGCGAAACGGTAACCAACACCAATTGATTCTAATTTCTTTTCAAAACCTTCAGTTACACCAATGATCATATTTCTGATATTTGCATTAGCAGTTCCATGAAAATTCTTGAAATTATCGCTTTTTCTTGAAACAGTAAGTTCATTTCCACTAATTTCAATTGTTATATTACGATTTATTTCTGTAGAAAGTTCACCTTTAGGACCTTTAACACTAACAATATTACCATCAACAGATACTGTAACATTTTCAGGTATTGATAGTACTCTATTACCAATACGACTCATAATAATCCTCCTTACTTTCTACCAAATGTAAGCTAATACTTCGCCACCAAGAGTTTCATTTCTAGCTTGCTTATCTGTCATAACACCTTTAGATGTAGAAACAATTGCAATACCTAGTCCATTTAATACTTTTGGAACTTCATCAGCTTTTGCATATACACGTAATCCTGGTTTAGAAATTTTCTTTAATCCAGTAATAACGCGTTCTTTATTTTGTCCATATTTTAAATTTAAGACAATTATATCTTGAATATTATTCTTTTTGATTTTGTAATCACTTATAAAACCTTCATCCTTTAATATTCTTGCTATCTCAATTTTTAATTTTGAAGCGGGTACTTCAACTTCTTTATATCGCATTTGATTAGCATTACGAATTCTCGTAAGCATATCCGCGATTGGATCAGTTACTACCATATATATCCTCCCTTCAATTCTACCAGCTCGATTTTTTTATACCTGGTATTTGTCCTTTATACGCTAGTTCTCTAAAACAAATACGGCAAATTCCATATTTTTTAAGTACAGCATGAGGTCTACCACATCTTTGACAACGAGTATATTCGCGCACTTTGTACTTTGGTTTTCGACTAGCTTTCACAATCATGCTCTTTTTAGCCATAATATCCTCCTTTTTTAGAGTTATTTCTTAAACGGCATACCGAAACCTTTTAAGAGATCGTACGCTTCTTCGTTAGTTTTTGCTGTTGTAACGAAAACTATATCCATACCACGCACTTTAACAACATTATCATATTCTATTTCTGAGAAAATTAATTGTTCAGTTAATCCTAATGTATAGTTTCCACGTCCATCAAACGACTTATTAGAAATTCCTCTAAAATCCCTAACACGTGGTAATGTAATGCTAACTAATTTATCTAAAAAGTTATACATTTTTTCTCCACGAAGAGTTACTTTACATCCAATTGCTTGACCTTCTCTAAGTTTGAATCCAGCAATTGCTTTTTTAGCTGTTGTAACAACTGGTTTTTGACCAGTTATAACTGTTAAGTCAGCCACTGCTGCATCTAATAATTTACTATTTGTTGTAGCATCTCCTACACCAATGTTAACTACTATTTTATCTAAAGTTGGTACTTCCATAACAGATTTATAACCATATTTTTCTCTTAAACTAGGTATGATTTCTTTATTATATTTTTCTTTTAGGCGGTTCATATATACCCTCCTTCCAATTAATCAAGATTTTCATTAGATTTCTTTGCGATTCTAATTTTGTTACCTTTTTTATCAACAGTATGTCCTATTCTGGTTCTTTTTTTCGTCTTAGGATCTAAAATCATAACATTAGATGCATCAATAGGTGCTTCCATTTCAACAATACTACCAGCAGTTTGCCCATTCGGTTTTACATGTTTTTTAATAACATTAACTGATTCGACTATAACTTTATTTTCAGCTCTTAGTATTTTTGTTATTTTTCCTTCTTTCCCGCGATCTTTACCAGCAATAACAACAACTTTATCTCCAGTTTTAAAGTTCATGTTTTTCCCTCCAAACATTATAACACTTCTTTAGCAAGTGATACAATTTTCATAAAATCTTTGTCACGCAATTCACGCGCTACTGGTCCAAACACACGAGTTCCTACTGGACTTCTATCATCTTTAATAATAACACAAGCGTTATCATCAAATTTAATATAAGATCCATCTTCTCTTCTTAGACCAAATTTACTTCTAACAATCACAGCTTTTACAACTTTACCTTTTTTTACTGTGCCATTAGGAGTTGCTTTTTTGATAGTTCCAACAACTATATCTCCAATATTTCCCGTTCTTACTTTACTTCCACCTAATACTCGAATTACAGATAATTCACGAGCACCAGAGTTGTCAGCTACTTTCAAACGACTTTCTTGTTGAACCATATATTAATCCTCCTTTTCGAGATGCAATTATAAAATAATTGCTTTTTCTATAATTTCTACTAGACGATAATGTTTTGATTTAGATAATGGTCTAGTTTCAACAATACGTACTTTATCACCAATTTTGGCTTCATTCTTTTCATCATGAGCAGTATATTTTTTAGAATATTTAACACGTTTTCCATACAAACTATCAGTTTTGTAAGTTTCTACTAAAACTGTAATAGTTTTTTCGTTTTTATCACTTACAACTTTTCCGATTAATTCACGAGTTCTTTTTGCTTCCATAAATTGCCTCCTTAGTCTTCTTTCAATTCACGTTCACGTAAGATTGTTTTCATACGTGCTACTAATTTCCTAAGTTCACGAATTCTTGAAGGCTTCTCAAGATTTCCTGTAGCTTGACTGAAACGTAAATTAAATAATTCTTCTTTATATTCTTCGATTTTTTTAGTGATTTCTTCGCTAGATAATTCTCTAATATCTTTATTTTTCATTAGCTTCACCACTTTCTCTCTTTACAAATTTACATTTGATCGGAAGTTTGTGCATAGCTAGACGTAATGCTTCACGTGCTGTAGCTTCATCTACACCCGCAACTTCAAACATAATTTTGCCTGACTTTACTACTGCTACCCATAACTCTGGTTGACCTTTACCTTTACCCATACGAGTTTCTAAAGGTATTTTTGTTAATGATAAGTGTGGGAAAATATTAATCCATACTTTTCCTCCACGTTTCATATAACGTGTCATAGCAACACGAGCAGCTTCGATTTGTTGTTGTGTAATCCAAGCTCCATCTACTGCCATTAAACCATATTCACCAAAATGTAATTCTGTGTTTCCTCTTGCTTTACCTTCATAAGATAAACGATGAGGACGACGGTACTTAGTTCTTTTTGGTATTAACGCCATCTTCATTACCTCCCTTATTTTTCTTTTCAGGAAGGATTTCTCCTTTATAAATCCATACTTTAACACCAATTTTTCCAAATGTAGTATCAGCTTCTTTATGAGCATAATCAACATCTGCTCTTAAAGTATGAAGTGGAATCATACCTTCTGTATATCCTTCAGTTCTTGCCATATCAGCTCCACCTAAACGACCTGATACAGAAGTTTTAATTCCCTTTGCTCCTGCTTTCATTGTGTTTCTAATTGCTCTTTTTTGTGCAATTCTGAATGAAACACGATTTTCAATTTGATGCGCAATTGCTTCAGCTACCAATGCTGCATCTATATCTGGATTCTTAACTTCCATAATTGAGATTTGAACATCCTCGTTTACTAACTTAGATAATTCTTTTTTGATTTTTTCAATTTCGTCACCACCATGACCAATTACCACACCAGGCTTAGCTGTGTTAATAATAACTTCTGTCTTTTTGGCAGTTCTTTCGATAAGAATACTTGAAACCGCTGCGTCTTTTAATTTCTTAGTTAAAAATTTACGAATTTTGACATCGTTATTTAAAAACTTAGCAAAATCTTTGTTTTCTGCATACCATTTAGACTCCCAAGTTTTGTTAATGCCTATTCTAAGTCCGACCGGACTAACTTTTTGACCCATCAGTTTACCTCCTTTGCTTAATTTTTTTCACTTACAACAATTGTAATGTGACTTGTTCTTTTCTTAATCGGATCCACATGTCCACGTGAACCAAATTTAATTCTTTTCATTGTTTGACCTTCATTTATTAATGCTTCTTTAACAAATAAGATTTCTTTATTTAAACCTAAATTGTTTTCTGCATTAGCAACAGCTGAAGTTAACACTTTACGAATTAATCTTGCAGCTTCTTTATTTAAATTACTTAAAATTTTATCAGCTTCATTTACGTTTTTACCACGTATTAAATCAATAACTAAACGAGCTTTACGAGGTGCAATTCTAACGCCTTTTGCAATCGCTTTTGCTTCCATTTTAGTCCTCCTTCCCGGTAATCAATTATTTCTTAGCTTTTTCGTCGCCATGTCCACCAAATTTACGAGTTGGTGAAAATTCACCTAATTTATGTCCAACCATATCTTCTGTTACATAAACAGGGATAAATTCTTTACCATTATGAACAGCAAATGTGTGTCCAATAAATTCAGGATAAATTGTTGAACGGCGAGACCATGTTTTAATTACTTCTTTTTTTCCAGAAACACTTACCTTTTTAACTTTAGCAACTAAGCTTCCATCAACAAAGGGACCTTTTTTTAAACTTCTAGCCATTTAAACCATCCTTTCACTATTTTTTACGACGACGAACAATTAACTTACTTGAAGCTTTTTTCTTGCTACGTGTCTTGTATCCTAATGCTGGTTTACCCCAAGGAGTAACTGGACCTTTACGACCGATTGGCGAACGTCCTTCACCACCACCATGCGGGTGATCATTAGGGTTCATAGCTGAACCACGAACTGTTGGCTTAATACCCATATGTCTTTTACGACCGGCTTTACCAATACTTACTAATTCATGATCCGCATTTCCTACTTCACCAATAGTAGCACGACAAGAACTTAATATTTTACGAACTTCCCCACTACTTAAACGAAGTAAAGTATATCTTCCTTCACGTCCTAATATTTGAACGCTTGTTCCTGCAGAGCGAGCCATTTGCCCACCTTTACCAGGTTTAATTTCAATATTGTGTACTGTTGTACCTTCAGGAATATTTGCAAGTGGTAATGAGTTACCAACTTTAATATCAGCATTATCTCCACTCTCAATTTTATCCCCAACTTTTAATCCTTTTGGAGCAAGAATATATCTTTTTTCCCCATCAGAATAACTTATTAAAGCAATGTTAGCTGTTCTATTTGGATCGTACTCAATTGAAGCAACAGTACCAACGATACCATCTTTATCTCTTTTAAAATCGATAATACGATATTTTCTTTTGGCTCCACCACCACGATGTCTCAAAGTAATTTTACCTTGATTATTACGACCACCTGTTTTTTTCAAAGTTACAACTAATGACTTTTCAGGAGTTGTCTTAGTAATCTCATCATTAATTATTGTAGACATCCCACGGCGACCATTAGTCATAGGTTTATATGTTTTAATTGCCATATTTATCCTCCTTTAGATTAGTTAAGTTCAATTGAACTTCCTTCTCTTAATTTAACAATTGCTTTTTTAACTCTATTAGTCTTACCAACATAACGACCAACTCTTTTTTTCTTTGGTTTTACATTGATAGTGTTTACATTTTCAACTTCAACATTAAATATTTTTTCAACAGCTTGTTTTATTTGTGTCTTATTAGCTTTAACATCAACACTAAACGTAATTGTATTGTGGTTTTGAGCTAAATCAGCACTTTTCTCAGTAATAATTGGTGCTTTAATAATATCTCTATAATTACTCATCATTAGACAAGCACCTCCTCTATATAAGCTACAGCGTCTACAGTAATAATCATTTTATGAGCTGAAATAACATCCAAAGTGTTAATTTCATTTGCTTCAAGTAAAATAATGTTAGCTAAATTACGCGTTGCTAAAATCAAGTTATCAGTTAATTCTTTAACTACTATAAGTACTTTTTCGTTAACTTTTAATTGATTTAAGATATTAATCATATCTTTTGTTTTTGGCGTTTCAATATTAAAACCATCAATAATAATTAATTCATTATTAAGCGCTTTATATGCTAAAGCTGATTTTAAAGCTAAACGTCTTTCTTTTTTATTCATTTTCTTTGAGTAACTTCTTGGTTGCGGACCAAACACGATACCACCGTGATACCATTGTGGAGAACGAATACTCCCTTGACGAGCACGACCAGTACCTTTTTGACGCCATGGTTTTCTTCCACCACCGCTTACCTCGCTACGTGTTTTTGTTGCGTGTGTTCCTTGTCTTTGAGCGTTTCTAGTTAATGTAATTGCATCATATAATACCGCATCATTTGGTTCAATTCCCCAAACTGCAGCATTTAAAGTAATATCCTTAACCTTATCACCATTGATGTTTAATACAGATATTTTTTCCATCTATATTCCTCCCTACTTGCTTTCTTCTACTGTAGCAGTTTCTTCTACTTCAGCGTTAGATACTTCAACAGGTACTTCAACTGTTGCTACTTCTGGTTCAGTTGTAGCATATGAGTTTAACTCTTCTGCTTCATTTACTTTTCCAGGATTTTTAACAGCTGTTTTAATGATAACCAATGATTTTTTAGGTCCTGGAACATTACCTTTAACTAAAATTACATTACTTTCTACATCTACTAATACTATTTCAAGATTTTGAATAGTAACAGTTTCTACTCCCATATGACCTGGTAAATTTTTACCTTTAAAAACACGCATTGGTCTCATAGTACCCATTGAACCTGGTCCTCTATGATAATGTGAACCATGTCCCATTGGACCACGACTTTGATTGTGGCGTTTAATAACACCTTGGAACCCTTTACCTTTACTAGTTCCTGTAACGTCAACAACTTCTCCTACTGTAAATATATCTGCCTTAACTTCTTGACCTAAAGAATAATTGTTAACTTCTACACCTCTAATCTCCTTAAAGAAGCGCTTAGGTGTAGTGTTTGCTTTATTGGTATGACCAATCGAAGCTTTTGTCGCTAATTTTTCACGTTTTGTATCAAAACCTAATTGAATTGCCTCATAACCATCGTTTTCCATAGTTTTAACTTGCGTTACAACATTTGGTTCAACTTCAATAACAGTTACAGGAATTAATTTACCAGATTTTGTAAAAACTTGTGTCATTCCAATTTTACGACCTAAGATTCCTTTCATAAATCCATCCTCCTAATTAAATTATAATTTTATTTGAATATCAACACCGCTTGGAATATCTAAACGAGTTAACGCTTCAATTGTTTCCTTGCTAGGATTGCTAATATCAATTAATCTTTTGTGTGTTCTTTTTTCAAATTGCTCACGTGAATCTTTGTATTTGTGAACAGCTCTTAGAATAGTGATCTTTTCAATCTCGGTTGGTAGCGGAATAGGTCCACTTACTTCTCCACCTGTTCTTTTTACTGTCTCAACAATTTTCGCACAAGCATTATCTAAACTTTTATGTTCAAATGCTTTTAATTTGATACGAACTTTCGTCTTAGCCATTTTTAATCCTCCCTTCGCCTATATCCAGTATAGACTTGCTCCGTGTAAAAACCTTAAACACCACTTTTAAATTATTTACAACTTAACCTGGCGTATCAGCAACCTTACACATCTATGCATGCCACACATTCAAAATTATACACAATTATTATATGAAATGCAAGCGTTTTTTAGTATTTTTTTTATTTTTTTACTTCCAATTTTATACAAAAAAAGATACATACGTATCTTAATTACTTAACAAAAGGTATTAACGCCATGAAACGAGCTTTTTTAATTTCACTAGCTATATGTCTTTGATGTTTTGAGCAAGCACCAGTAATTCTTCTAGGTAAAATTTTACCTTTATCTCCGCTAATATATTTTCTTACAATATCAACATCTTTATAATCAACGCTTTTTCCAGCGCACATTTGACATATTTTCTTTTTCTTTTTATAGAATTCTGCCATTTTACATTCCTCCTTTTTTAGTCTAAGTCAGCATCATCAAGCGATACGCTATCACCAAAATCGGCAAATGGATCATCAGTAACATTAACATCGTTTGAATAATTGTTATTTTGATAGTCATAAGGACTTACATTATTATCAAAATTATTATTATAATTATTATTGTTATTGTATCCGCCACTTTGCGATCTAGATTGGCTTTGTGATTTAGATTCTAAAAATTGCACAGAATCTGCAACCACTTCCATAGTATATCTTTTATTTCCGTCTTTATCATCGTAACTACCAGTTTGAATTCTTCCTTCAATAGATACCAAACTTCCTTTATCTAAGTAGTTACATACATTTTCAGCTTGTTTTCTCCAAACAACGATATTGATAAAATCCGCTTCTCTTTGTCCTTGTGAATTACTAAAAGTTCTATTTACCGCAACAGAAAACCTAGCAAAAGGTAATTGAGAATTAGTATATCGTAGTTCAGGTTTAGCCGTCAATCTTCCAACCAATTCAACTCGATTCATAACAAACCTCTTTTCTTACTTTTCTAATTTAGTAATCAAATGGCGAATTACATCACCACTAATTAAAGCTAAACGATCAAATTCTTTAATAGCTTTATCATCAGATGCTTCAACTACTAATAAAAAGTAATATCCGCTTTTGAATTTTTTGATTTCATAAGCTAATTCTCTTTGACCCATTTCTCTAGAACTAGTTATATTAGCCCCATTAGAAGTTAAAATTCCTTCGAAGTTTTTTGCAACCTCTTTAATTTCTTCTTCTCCTAATGTTGGTCTAACAATAAACATGATTTCATAGTTTTTCATTATTCCACCTCCTTATGGTCTTTTGGCTTCTCTAAGAAGCAAGGAGTAAATTAATACTCGCTTTAGATTATAACAAACTTTCAACAGGTTGTAAACCACTATTTAATGTTTTTTCTTTATTTCTAAAATATATTGGAATATATGCAATGACTAATATTAACATTCCAGTTATCTCCAAAATTATAAAAGGATGTTGAACATTTCTTAGAAAAGGAAATAATTCTATAACATGGGGTGGTAGACTATTTGACATTATATAATTTGTTTTAAACACGAAGTTAAATAAAGCCATTGTAACAAATATGACATTAGAAACAAAAAATGCTCTTTTTACATCATTTAAACTAAAATGATGATTATATGCATAGAAAATAAAACTGTTTGCCACTAAAAAGAAATGATGACTTATAAAATATTGATAGAATAAGAAAGAGTCAAAACTGCTAGCTAAACTCGAATCTGGCAATAAGATAGCAGGTATAGGACCCATAAAAGAAAAAAAGTATGTTAATTTATATAGTCTTCGATTATCTGTTAGTAGTGCAAACATAAATAAATAACCAGATATAAAACAAAAATGTAATGGTAAGTGGTTAGTCCAATCATATCTACCATAGAGCAATAAAGGAATGTAATATAATTTCATATTTAAAAACATAATTATTACAATAAGTAATTTTATTTTCTTTTTTACATTATAATTCATTTTGACAATTTTATCTCTATTTATATATATATAAAATAATCCGACTAAAGTAACAGCAATACATAAAAAATGTACCCATCCAAATAAATTAAAAGGAATACCCGCTACATCGTCTATGAAAAACTCTCGCATTATTACACTTCCCTACACATTAAATCTAAAATGACAAATATCTCCATCTTGCATAATATATTCTTTACCTTCTAATCTAGTTTTACCAGCTTCTTTAACAGATTTCTCATCACCATACTCCTTAAGAGCATCGTAACTCATAACCTCTGCTCTAATAAATCCTTTTTCAAAATCAGTATGAATAATACCAGCACACGCCGGAGCCTTCATTCCTTTTTTAAAAGTCCAAGCTTTTACTTCATCTGCTCCTACTGTAAAATATGTAGCAAGACCTAATAATGAATACGTTGCATTAATAAGTTTATCTAAACCACTTTCTGTTATTCCTAAGTCATTCAAGAACAATGCTTTATCATTATCATTTAATTCGCTTAATTCTGATTCTATTTTTGCACACAAAACAATAACCTCAGAATTTTCTTTACTTGCGTAATCTTTAACTATCTTGACATAGTTATTTTCGTCTTGACCTAACTCATCTTCACTTATATTAGCAACATATATAATTGGCTTTATAGTTAAAAGATTAAATGGCTTGATTATCTTTAATTCCTCTTCATCAAACTCGACTTTTCTAGCAGGTATATTTTTTTCTAAATTTTCTTTAATTTTATTCATTAACTCCAACTCTTTAATCGTTTCCTTATCTTTAGACATAACTGCTTTCTTACCAATTCTATTTAATCGGTTATCAATTACCTCAAGATCAGCTAACATTAGTTCGACATTAATGATTTCAATATCTCTAATGGGGTCTACATCACCTTCAACATGGGTTATATTTCCATCTTCAAAACAACGCACAACTTCACATATAGCATCAACTTCACGAATATGTGATAAAAACTTATTACCTAACCCTTCACCAACAGAAGCCCCTTTTACAAGTCCTGCTATATCCGTAAATTCAAACGTAGTAGGTATTAGCCTTTCTGGCACATATAAATTTTCTAAAAAAGCCATACGTGTATCTGGTACAGTAACCACTCCAACGTTTGGATCTATGGTAGCAAACGGATAGTTTGCTGCCAGAATATTTTTTTTTGTAATTGCATTAAATAAAGTTGATTTACCAACATTTGGTAACCCAACAATTCCTGCCGTTAAACTCATATTTATCCCTCTTTACTATTATTAAATATTTGCAATCAATGTATTGATCAGTTAATATTATAGCACGATTTTTTTAAAATACATAATTAAAATTTTATATCACTTTTTTGGATATATCATAAAAAAAATCACAATTATAATTGTGATCTTTTACTATAGTGTTGGAAACGTACCTGTACCTGTAGGTAATCCTATTATATACCAACCTAACACTATTAATATCCATAATCCAAATATCATCAATATTATTGGTAAAATCAATCTCATTGTCCCAAAAATTGTTATCTTATAGTCATCATCATTATTATACTTTTGCATAAATCCCAACATAATAATAAAATATACAAATAACGGTGTAAAACTTTTACCTATACCGTCTGCTACTTTAAAGATAAATTGCGTAAAATCAGGAGTAATGTTTGATCTCATAAACAAAGGTACAATTATTGGTGACATCAATATCCATTTTGTTAATGTTGCAGGTATTAAAATACTTATAAATACGACAACTATAAATAGTGTAATTATTAAAGGTATACCTGAAAATTGTAATGTACTCATAAAGTCAATTAATCGGGTCGCTATAACCTCCCCTAAATTAGTCCAATTTAATATTCCAATCATTTGTGCCAAGAAAAACATCAACACAAACACATATCCCAAACCTTCAAAACTTTTAGACAAACCTAAACTATATTCATTACTATTTTTGAGGTTACCTGAAATCTTCCCATAAACTAAACTACATACCATCAAAATTAACATAACAACGTATGGAAGCCCATCTTTAAGAGGAGACGTGTCACTGAATAATTTTGCTATATAACTTCCCTGTTCTTTATCAATAAGCACTCCCGAACCGTAAAAACCAGGGACAATCATATACATAAAACCTATTAACAATGCTATTAAAGTAAAATTACTAAAATATAAAGCCTTCTTAGAAATGACATTTTCATCCTCATCATTATTTTTATATTTACTAATCTTCGGAATTAACACTTTTTCTATTAGAGATGCGCCAACAAAACTTAGCAATATAGAGCTAACAATCATAATATATATGTTTGATGTTAGTACGAATTTATAATTTTTATCTACATCTATTTTCGCAGCTAATTCAGTCAATCCACCAAGCAGATAATCATCATAATTATATATTATTCCAGTCCCATAACCTAAAGTTATACCTATAAAAATTGTTAATATTCCTAAAATCGGATTGCGATCTAAGTATTTATATATCGCAGCAACAAGAGGCAATAGTATTATATAACTGTACTCACCTAAAAAAGTTGATATTATACCTATAAAGATAGTAACTAAAATTATATATTTAATTTTGAATTTTCTAAAAGGAGAAGCAATTGCCTTAATAAGTCCACTAGCATCAGCTATACCGACACCAATTAAAGATATAATCAATATTACAAGAGGTTCAAAAACTTTAAAATTTGTAGCAGCATTGCCAATAACAAACTTTAATCCGTCAATTGTAAATATATTTTTAATAGTTATTAAAGATGTTTCTAAAGTTCCATTTACTATAGCGGTTTTTTGTCCTTCAAAACCAATCAAAGACAATATAGCACTAACTAACATTATAATAAACGTCAATATCAACATAGTTAATATAGGACCAAATAATATTTTTTTCTTATCTTTGTTTTTTCTCGACATATTTCCTCCTAATAATTTATTATTTTTTTTAATTTTTTATTAAAATCAATTCTAGGCATCATAATACTTCTTTCACACTTACAACACTTGATTTTTATATCAGCCCCAATACGAGTTACTTCCCATTCATTTGTACCGCAAGGATGTGGTTTTTTCATTTCAACAATACTACCTAACTTATAATCTTTTTGCATTATGCACCACCACCTGCGGAAAAGGTATTTCTATTTTATTTTTATCAAAAGCATCTTTTATCTCTCTCATAATCTTACGTTGTATCTCAAAATGTTTTAAAGGAGTTGTTTTAACAGTTAACCTAAATTCAATTCCAGATTCACCCAATTTGTTAATTCCTAAACTTTCAACCGGTCCATCAATCTCATCTAACTCCTCACTTAATTTTAAACACAATTCATTTAATACAGAATCAACTTTCTTTAAATCTGATTGATATGATACAGAGACATCTATTAAAGCTAACGAGTGCTCTAAACTATGATTTATAACTTCAGTAATATTTCGATTTGAAATTATCTTGACCTCTCCTGTAAACGCTTTTACTTTAGTAGTTTTGAGTCCCAAACCAACAATTTCACCTCTAAAAGAGCCTATTGTAACCGTATCGCCAACTGCATATTGGCCTTCAAAAATAATAAACAAACCCGAAACAAAATCCTTTAAAATATCTTGTAGTGCTAACCCAACAACTAATCCCACAATCCCTAAAGAAGCTAAAATTGCTTTTGTATCAACTTGATACACTTCTAGAATAAGTAAAGCAGCGACAATGATTATACAATATTTAACAATATTATTAATTAAACTTATTAATGTCTTTTGCTTGCGTTCATCTATTTTATAAACCTTAATTTCCAAACTTTTTTTGATAACCTTACTGATTACTTTATAAAAAATTAACGCAGCAATAATAATGATAATAGGAGCAATTATTTCTTTATTAAAAATTTTATCCACAATTTTGTCGAAATTAATTCCTACTTCTTTAACAATGTCTGTATTCATTTTATCCTACTCCTTTACATCAATTATTTCTAAGATTCTATTTAAATCAGCAACATTATTAAAACCAATCTCTATCTTTTTGTCTTTTATTTTAACCTTAGCATCTAATTTATCACGTAACATATCTTCTACATATTTGTAATCTTTATTTTCTTCTCTATCTCTTCTTGCTATTTTTATTTTTTTTTCAAATTGATCACCCTCGGTCATTTTTTCAATATCACGAACAGGCAACCTATTTTCAATTACTTTATTAGCAATTTCTATTATTTTTTCAGAATCTTCTAACTTACTTAGAACACGAGCATGTCCCATTGATAATTTATCTTCAATAACCATATCTTGAACCACTTTAGGAAGTCGCAAAAGTCCTAACATATTTGTAATGTGGCTTCTACTTTTTCCCACTTTTTTAGATAATTGATCCTGTGTTAATTGTAAATTATCTAACATTGCCTTGTAGGCAAATGCTTCTTCAATTGCACTTAAATTTTCTCTTTGAAGATTTTCTAACAGTGCTATTTCCATCATTTGTTCATCAGTAAAAGCTCTTATAATAGCTGGTATTTTAGCAAGACCTGCCATCTTACTAGCCCTTACACGTCTTTCACCAGCTATTATTTCATAACCCTTAATACTTTTTTTCACAATAATAGGTTGGAAAACACCGTGTTCTTTTATTGAATCACATAATTCCATTAATGCTTCATCTTTAAAAACTTTTCTCGGTTGATAAGGATTAGTTCTTAACTCATCAATATCAATTTCCACTATTTCTTCACTAGAAACAGATTCATATATCTTTTTTTCAATACTATTAACATCTAAATTTTCACTATTAAATAATTGCTCCAAACCCATCCCTAGGGCTCTTTTTTTATTTTCCATTTCGTTCAATCACTTCCTTAGCTAAATTTAAATAAGCTTCCGTCCCACGACTTTGTGGATCGTAAGCCAAAATTGGCTTACCATGACTAGGAGCCTCTGATAATCGGACCAATCTTGGGATTATTGTATCATATACACGTTCTTTAAAATAACTTTTAATTTCCTCAACGACTTCTAGTCCTAAATTAGTTCTACTATCTAACATCGTCAATAATACACCCTCAATATCTAAAGTTGGATTAAGGTTTTTTTGAGCTAACATAATAGTATTCAAAAGTTGCATTATTCCTTCCAGTGCAAAAAATTCACATTGCACAGGTATTATAACGGAATCACTTGCTGTTAAAGCATTTGTCGTTAGTATACCTAACGAAGGAGGACAATCTATAATTATATAATCAAACATTTCTTTTGTTAATTCCAAATGTTTTTTTAATTGCCCTCCTTTTAAAAACCCAGGTTCTAACTTACTTTTCTCCATTAACTCTATATCTGCTCCTGCTAAATTAATTGTTGCCGGAATAACATATAAATTTTTAAATTTTGTTTTAACAATAACTTCGTTCAACTCTGCGTTATCAATCAACAAATCATAAACGCTTTTATCTATATCTGCCTTATTAATACCAATTCCAGTAGTTGTATTTCCCTGCGGATCTAGATCAACTAATAATACCTTTTGTTTTAATACACCTAAAGAGGCTGCCAAATTTATACTAGATGTAGTTTTGCCAACTCCACCTTTTTGATTAACTAGTGCAACTATTTTGCCCATAACATCACCATTTTCTAATTACTTTTCTATTATTTATTTTATCATAAATTTATAGATAAATCTATCTATTTTGGCATAAAGAAAAAAAGATTTAGAAAGCTTTCTAAATCTCTTGTGTTTTTATTATTTTTCAATTGTATATTCTACTTTTGTTGCTTTTCTTAAATCCTTTGTTGCTTCTGCTACTAATTGTTTTGTTTCATTAGCTTTTATTTTACTTCCGATATAGCCTGATGTTTCAAGTAATAAATTATCTTCATCATCATATAATTTTATTCCAATAATTCTTAATTCGAAATCTGTGGCATTTGTGTTTTCAACATTAGTAACTAATCTACTAATGTTATCTTCATAAACAATACTCATTTGACCAATTTTAAGACCTTCAATTGTTTGTTCTCCTAACACTGCACTATCTGGATCTAAATCCTTACGATCATCATCCTTTACTTCTTTTCCACACCCAGTTACTATAAATAAGGCAACTAGAACGATTAATAGTCCTTTTAACATTTTTTTCATTTTTTTCCTCCTCTATTTTCTACATTACCTAGATTATAATATATTTTTTGACAATTTACAATAAAAAACGTGTTTTTTATAAAAAAAGAAGATATTTTATTTATCTTCTAATTCACCTATTAATTCTTCTTTGGTCATTTTTGTATAACCTTTTATTCCTTTTTCCTTTGCTTGTTCTTTTAATTCAGCAACAGTCAAATCTCTTAAAGATAATTCTTCAAAATCACTTAGATCTTTTTCACCATCTTCATCAGGCATACAACCATTTTCAACTAAATAGTCAATTTGCTCTTTAGTCAAAGTCTCGTGCTCAATTAAAGTTTCAGCTATTAATTTTAATAAATCTTTATTCTCATTCAAAATTCTTTTAGCCACTTCATATTGTCCACTAATTATTGTTCTAACTTCTTCATCAATTTGAAAAGCAACTTGACTTGAAAAGTTTCTACTTTTGTTGTAATCTCTTCCAAGAAAAACACTAGACTCTTGATGTTCAAATTGAACAGGTCCAAGTCTACTCATACCATATTCAGTAACCATAGCACGAGCTATTTTTGTTGCCTGTTCGAAGTCATTATGAGCTCCGGTAGTCACTTCATTGAAAATCAACTCTTCAGCAACACGTCCCCCTAACAATCCAGCTATACGTTCTAATAATTCTTTTTTAGTAGCGGTATATCTTTCTTCTTTTGGAAGCATCATTGCATAACCACCAGCATAACTTCTTGGAATGATTGTTACTTTTTGAACATCATTTGCATCGTTTAATTTAATACCTAAAACAACATGACCTGCTTCGTGGTGAGCCACCAAACTTTTTTCTTGTTCTGTGTATTTTTTTGATTTTTTAGCAGGTCCCATCAATACTCTATCATGGGCTTCATCTATTTCTGCCATAGTGATTGCTTCTTTGTTTCTTCTAACAGATAATAAAGCCGCCTCATTTAATAAATTTTCAAGATCAGCTCCGCTAAATCCTACTGTTCTTTTAGCTATATTTGATAACTTAACACTTTTAGCAAAAATTTTACCAATAGCGTGAACTTGTAAAATCTCTTCTCTTCCTTTAGCATCAGGTAAATTTACTGTCACCTGTCTATCAAATCGACCTGGACGTAGCAATGCAGGATCTAATACATCTGGGCGGTTTGTTGCTGCAATTATTATTATTCCTTCATTTGCACCAAATCCATCCATCTCTGTCAGTAATTGATTTAATGTTTGCTCTCTTTCATCATGTCCTCCGCCAAGTCCTGCACCTCTTTGACGACCAACAGCATCTATTTCATCAATAAATATTAAACATGGCGCATTATGTTTAGCTTGTTTAAACATATCTCTAACTCTACTAGCACCAACTCCAACAAATAATTCAACAAAATCAGATCCACTTATATAATAAAATGGGACGTTTGCCTCACCAGCTACAGCACGAGCTAATAAAGTTTTTCCCGTACCCGGAGGACCTACTAATAAAACACCTTTCGGAATTCTTGCTCCTAAACGTTGAAACTTCTTAGGATTTTTAAGGAAATCAATAAGTTCTTGAACTTCCTCTTTTTCCTCTGTAAGTCCCGCAACTTGTTTAAAAGTCACCTTTTTATTTTCTTCATTAAGTCTAGCTCTACTCTTCCCAAAATCCATTGATTTATTAGCTGTTCCCATTTGTCTTGTTATAAAGAAAAATGCTACACCTATTAATAAAACCATCGGTAGTACATTTATTAAAAACAATAAAAACGTACTTGATTCTGGATCAGTTATAGTATCAACTTTAAATCCATAATTTTCTTCTGCTTCGAAGATTTTAGTTATTACTTCATTAGATAATGGTGCTCTTAAGAAAAAACTCTCATTTTCACCATATCCTTTTAATAACCCTTTTATCTCATATACACTGGCTCTACTTCGCGGTATAATTACTATCTCCGTTACTTCGCCTTTAACAACATAGCTCATAAATTCATCATAAGTAAAAATATTTACTTTTTTATTCATCGCATTAAAAAAGTACATTACACTTATTATAACTAGAAATAAAAATATATAAGGTAAAAGTCCTTTTTTTACAACTCGTTTATTCATTCATTTTCTCCTTCCTTAATAATACTTAAGTATTATATCATATTTTTCTGCCTTTGTTTTATCAAATTTAGATTTTTTTAAGCCCGGTAACCATACTATATTATTATTGGAATCAACAACAACAGGCCACAAATCTCTTTCCTCTACTGAAATTTTATTATCTATAAATATATCATTTATTTTTTTTCTACCTAACATTCCTTTTACAGACATTTTGTCTCCATTTTTTCGTGTTCTTACATGTAATGGTAGTTTAACTTCTGAGGCATCTAATCGACAAATATTATTGTCTGATTGATTAGTTTTTTCCACTACCTCAATATTTTTTCCATTTGGTAAATTTATGTAGTCAATTATTTCTATTTCATATTCTTTGTTACTAATTGTTTCTTTTATTAATATTAGATTATTGTAAGATTTTACAGCCTTTATGTTGTTTGGCAAATGAATTGATACATTTGCTCTTTTTGATTTTATTAAGTTATATAACAAGTCTGCATGACTATCAGTTATAAGCATCAAATCATCTTGATAAGTATGTTCTAATATATAATAAATAATTTTCATTTGAATAACACGTTCTTCTTCTAGAAACTTCTCAATATTTAATACGTCTTGCGGGTATACCTTTCTTACTATTTTAGAGACTTGCTTGTCAATATATTCATTATATTCTAATAAAATTTTACTAAATTTATAAAACTTATTATGAACATTAGCATCTTCCTTTTTAAATTCAGGTACTATGTATTTACGAAAACGGTTTCTCGTATAAACATCTTTTTGGTTTGACTTATCTTGAACATAACTGATTTTATTTTTTTTATTATACATTATAATTTCTTCTTTTGTAACATTTATTAAAGGTCTCATAATAATGTATTCTCCCATATTTATCACTTTTGAAAAACCGCTATAGCCACGTAAAGTTGAGCCCCTAACAATTCTCATTAAAATTGTTTCAATCAAATCATCACCATGATGAGCAGTTAATAGATACTTTGCATTATACTTTTTTACGATACCTGAAAAATAATTATATCTTTTACTTCTCGCCTCGTTATGAAAATTATCATCACCATAATCTTCTATCTTCATGCTTTCAAATAAAATATTATTCTTCATACAAAATTTTTCCACAAAAACCTTTTCATCAGCACTTTCAATACGAACATTATGATTGACATGGGCGCAAATCAACTGTATATCCAATGCTTTTTTTATTTGAGCCATAAGGTGCAAAAGTGCCATAGAATCCGGTCCACCAGATACTCCAACTACTATTGAATCTCCATATCTTATTCCCGCCTTATTCATTAAAAATTCATATGCTTTATCCATATTACCAACGCCTCTCAATACAATTTTAATACAAAAAAAAGGGGATAGCAAGTTTTTTTAAAATATTACCAATTAATTTTAGTAATATTATTTTTACTTAAAAAATCATTTATTTTTGAGAATGGTCTGCTTCCAAAAAAACCTCTACTAGCCGACAATGGTGAAGGATGGACACTTTCTATTATAAAATGATTTTTATTTGTGATCATCTCTTTTTTGCCTCTAGCATAATTTCCCCATAATACAAAGACAATAGGAGTATTTCTCTCATTTAATTTCATTATTATATTGTCTGTGAAATTTTCCCAACCTTTTCCTTTGTGGGATAGTGGTTTGTCTTTTTCAACAGTCATAATAGCGTTTAATAATAATACGCCTTGTTTAGCCCAATCAGTTAAATTATTATTTTGTCTTTCTATTCCTAAATCACTTTTTAATTCTTTAAAAATATTAAGCAAAGAAGGAGGTCTTTTGACACCCTCCATTACCGAAAAAGATAAACCATGAGCTTCACCTTTGCCATGATATGGGTCCTGTCCTAAAATCACCACTTTTACTTCGTCATAATCAGTATATTTTAGAGCATTAAAAATATCTTTATATTCTGGATATACAATACTTTCTTTGTATGAACATTTTATAAATATACCAAGTTTTTTAAAATATTCTTTATCATATTCTTCACTCAAAACAATATCCCACTTCTTATTCAACATCAAACCACTATCCTTACTATCTACATTTTATCACATTTTTTATTGTTATAGCAATCTAATTCACTTTTTACTTCTTTTCGTAAATTCAATAGAGCATATATGTTTATAATTGCTAAAATAGCAACTAACATATCTACTAATTTCCATAAAAAAGATGATGAGATTATACTACCTATAAACAACGATATTAATGTCACAATTTTCAAAATTATTAGATATCTATTATTTATTTTGTTAAAAAAATATTTTAAACTAGATTCACCATAGTAGTATCCTGTCAATATTGTAGAAAAAGAGAAAAATAGTATTGATGTAAAAAGAGCTATACTTCCAAATTGGCCAATATGGTAATTAAATGCATGTTGAGTAATTTCTATACCATTGACATCTTCCAATATTAATTCACTATAGTTAGAAGTTAAGATAATAATAGCCGTTGCTGTACAAATTAATAAAGTTGTTATATAGATTCCCAGCATTTGTACATACCCTTGCCCGGTTGGGTTGTTTTCATCTGTGGTTGATGACGCTATACTTCCTGTACCTAGCCCCGCCTCATTTGAAAAAATTCCCCTTTGAATTCCTATTATAAAAATAGGTAAAAATCCAGCTGTAAATGATTCGAAATTAAATGCATCTACGATAATTTTATAAAATATATTTGGTATTATTCCTACATTTGTTACAATTACATACAAAGCAACTGATAAATAAAAAAGTGTCATAAGCGGCACTAATTTGCTTGTAAAATTTGCAATTTTTTTAATTCCACCAAATATTATTGCAGCAGTTAACAAACTAATTATTATACCGATTATAATGGGATCAATTTCAATTATTTTACCAAGTGATTTTGTTATTGTATTAGATTGAATACTTATAAATCCGCCTATATAACTTAAGATAATAAATATTGCGTACAAATTACCTAATGTAGGTTTTTTAAGTCCTTCTTTAATGTAATAACTAGGACCACCTTTATATATATTGCCGGAATCTTTTTTCTTATATACAATACCTAAAGCAGTTTCGGCAAATGTATTAACAGCCGATAAAATACCTATAATCCACATCCAAAAAATACTGCCTAGTCCTCCTAAATATATAGCAAGTGCCACACCTGCTATACTACCAACACCAATACGTCCCGCTAATGCTAACATCAATGTTTTAAATGGACTAATGCTGTCTTTGTGCTTTTCTTTTTTCATTAAGTTAGAAATCATTGCCTTTAAATTAAATTGTATAAATTTTAAACTAAATGTAAAATATATACTCGAAAATAAAATCAAACTTGTGGCCACAGCCCAAAGAAGTTTATTTAATACATCTATCATAATATCACCAAAAAACATTTTAAAACATTTATATGTCTTAAAATGTCTAATAATCTCATATATTGTACATTTTTTATATATTGTTTGCTATATCGATAAAAACTTCAATAGGAATATGCTCTGCTCTAATAGTTAAATCCATTTTGTGTCTTCTTAACACTTCATCTATTTTTTCTAAATTATACCCATTTAAATTATTCTTAAGAGTTTTCCTTTTTTGTTTAAAACTATCTCTAACTAACTTAAAAAACAATTCACTATTTTTCAAGGTCTCGAGTTTTTCTCTTTTTGAAAATTGTACTACAATACTATCAACATTAGGCCTTGGTATAAAAACATTCCTGCTAACATCAATTATTTTTTTTACTTCAAAATAGTAGTTTAAAAACACAGATAAAGAACTATAATCTTTAGAACCTGGTTCAGCTTTAAATCGATTACCAACTTCTTTTTGAACCATCACAATTATTTTATCAACATCTATATTGTCTTCTATTAGTTTAACTATGATAGGTGTAGTTATATAATATGGTAAGTTAGCAACTACGTACAGTTTTTTATATTCATACTTTGAAATATCTTCTTTTATTTTAGATTCTAAAAAATCTTGATATATAATATCGACATTTGAAAAGTCAGATAAAACATCAGACAGAATATTAGATAATGTTTTATCTATCTCATAACACAGTACATTTTTAGCAACAACAGCTAATTTCGAGGTTAAAGAACCTGCTCCTGGACCAATTTCTACAACTAGTGTATCATTATCGATTGAAGCTTTATTAATTATATTATTTATTATGTTTTCATCAATTATAAAATTTTGGCCATAATTTTTTTTGAAATTAAAATTATGAATATCCAATAATTTTTTTATTTTTTTAGGAGAATACTCCATATAATCACATCCAATGCAATAATTATACTAGATTTATATATATATATCAATAAGAGGAATGAAAAAAGAATGATATATATCACTCTTTACCATCCCCATCTTTTTACATTATATGCAACACTACGACTCGTTATCTTTCTAATTTCCGGATCTTTCTCTGTTGAAAAAGCTAAGTCTATTAAAATTTCTTCATTTTTCCATGCACTACGCATAGCATATCCTGTGTCTAATACAACTCCAATAAATGGTTCAGAATTTCCATTTCTCACTTCTATTACTGTTCCACATGGGAATTTTTTTGTTTCAGCAGCTAGAATCCTTACTTTCCCATATTCTTCATCATCATAATAGATACCATCATTTATTAAACTATGTTTTTGTCTTTCTTTAGTAAAACAAGCAACATACCCCTCAGAATTACATCCTCGGCAATCTGGTCCATAACCTGTTAGCCTTCCTGAATATTTACCTTGAGGACCTGTACCTATTTCAATCACTTCTGTAATTACCTCTTTTATTGTTTGCATTACCTTACCATTTTCATTTAAATACACGACTCCATTTTCACCTTTAACAGTAATCTTCGTAGTATTGTATGGTAATCGGTTTGTATATTTTTTTTTGGTTTCATATTCAACCAAAGTATTTATAACATTTAAATTCTTATTATTGTTTGCATTTTCTATCTTTATTCCTTCATCATTAATTCGAATAGTTCCAAATAAAGATGCAATTGAAACAACTAATAAACTTATCCATTTACCCACTAATTGTAGTAAATATATATTCATTAAATTCACCTCATAATTTAATTTACCACTAAAATTTTAACATAAATCAACATCCAAGTCAAATTGACGAACAGCGTTTGCTGTCGTTGTTTTATATACTTCTTCTACACTTATGTTTTTTATTTCTGCAATCTTTTTACCGATAAACTCGATATTACTTGGTTCATTTTCCTTTCCTCTATTTGGTTCTGGCGATAAAAAAGGACTATCTGTTTCTAATAAAATTTTATTTAAATCGACATTTCTTACAATATCCACTATTTTATTAGCATTCTTATAAGTGACAACCCCTCCGATTCCTATCATAGCTCCTAAATTAATAAATTTTTTAGCCATTTCTAAACTAGAACTATAACAATGCATTATTATTTTACCACTATTATTATATTCTTTTTTCAATATATTATATGTATCTTCGATAGATTCGCGGCTATGAATTACTATTGCTTTATTATATTTCTTAGCTAGCTTAACTTGTTTTATAAATAACTCTTTTTGTTTTTCTTTATTATCCTTTGTCCAATAATAATCTAATCCTGTTTCACCAATTCCAACTATTTTGGGATGAGACAAGTATTCTTCAATGAAAAACAAACTATCTTCGTTTATTCCTTCTATTTCTGATGGATGAATTCCCAAAGTACCATATACATTATTATACTTATCGCATAATTTTATTACCTCTTTATTAGTTTCATCATTTATTCCATTTACTATTATTATATTTTTTTCAACTCTTTTTATTACTTCCTCAACATTTTTATAATACTGCTTAAAAATATGGCAGTGTGTGTCTACAAACATTTCAATCACCTCATAAAAAAATTATACCATACCTATGGCATAATTTTCTATTCATTCTTTTTTATATATATGTATTTTATTAATACCGTTAAAATGAATATTAGATACATAACGTCTATAACGTTAAACTTGATAAGAATACTTCCCAAGATGAGTAAAGATACTACTATAAAACTTACAATAACATACTTAACCTCTTTTTTATTCTCGGTAGCCATATAATCTCCCTCTATATTCTTTTACACAACAATATTAATATACCATGTACTATTTGTAAATTCAAACCTTTTCTTTATTTTTTACACGACATTTTACAACATTTTACACTATTAGTTAATATTTATTTCTTTTAACTTTTCTTCTTTGTCTATTCTCACAAATAAAGGGGTAGGATTACTTAATTTTATTCCTACATCTAATCCATTAAATTCATGAATTGAGTCATATTGATTATTAGCGGTGTTTAATTGTTTTAATATTTTTTCTGAAGTTTCAGGTAAAAAAGGTTGCAGTAAAACCGCACCACAACGGATTGATTCTAAAAGATTATATATAACAGTTCCTAATCGTTCTTTATTGCTTTCATCTTTAGCTAAAATCCAAGGTGTTGTTTCATCTATATATTTATTGCTCCTTCTAAAAATTTCGAAAATTTCATCAATCGCATCTGCTACACGTAAATTATTCATTTTTATTTCTACTTTAGCAGGCGCACCTTTAACTGTTTCAATAAGTTCATTGTCAATATTTTCATATTTTAATGGTTCAACCACTATACCATCAAAATACTTATTTGCCATACTTATTGTTCTATTAACTAAATTCCCCAAAACATTAGCAAGGTCAGAATTGATTCTCTCAATTAATAATTCATAAGTAAATATTCCGTCGCTTGAAAATGGGATTTCATGTAACAAATAATATCTAATCTGATCTACACCAAAAATCTTTACCAAATCATCAGCATATATTATATTTCCTTTTGATTTACTCATTTTGTCTTCACCAGATAATAACCAGGGATGCCCAAAAATTTGCTTAGGAAGTGGTATGTCTAACGCCATTAACATAATTGGCCAATATATTGTATGGAATCTCAAAATATCCTTACCTATTAAATGAACATCTGCCGGCCAGTATTTATTAAAATCTTCACTGTGATTGCCATCGACATCATAACCTAAGAAAGTAATATAATTACTCAACGCATCAATCCACACATATATAACATGCTTATTATCAAACGTGACAGGAACACCCCAATTAAATGATGTTCTTGATACACAAAGGTCTTGAAGCCCTGGTTTTATGAAGTTATTAACTATTTCATTTTTTCTACTATCAGGTTGGATAAACATAGGATTTTCCTCAATATATTTTTCTAATTTTTTTGCATATTTATCTAACTTAAAGAAATAAGCTTCTTCACTTTCTTTTGTTACTGTTCTTCCACAATCAGGACATTTACCTTCCTCTAATTGTGATTCTGTAAAAAATGATTCACACGGTGTACAATATAAACCCTCATAGTTGCCTTTATATATATCACCTTGATCATAAAGTTTCTTAAAAATTTTAGAAACCATTTCCTTATGAGCTGGATTAGTTGTTCTTACAAATTTATCATAATCAGTATTCATTACATCCCAAATTCTTCTAACTTCTAATGCTATGTCATCTACAAATTCTTGTGTATTTTGACCATTTAATTTTGCTTTTTCTTCAATTTTTTGTCCATGCTCATCTGTACCAGTTTGAAAATATACATCATAACCTAACATTCTCTTATAACGGGCAATAGCATCAGCTAAAACTATCTCATATGTGTTTCCTATATGAGGCTTTCCAGATGTATAAGCTATTGCTGTTGATATATAATATTTTTCTTTCATTTTATTCACCTTATTGGCACTCATAAATCGCCAACCTTTCATTTTAATTTTTGTATTAATTAATTGTATTCGTTAAACATCCGTTTAAATATCTTTTCCATTCTTACCTCCAAATAAAAAATCACATCCATATAAGGACGTGATTACGCGGTACCACCTTATTTTATAATATTTATTATTATACTCTTAATTATTTAACGCATATCTACGTTCTAGCCTACATATCGACCAGACAATTCAGGAACCATCTAAAGTAAATTAATCTTCCTTGCTTTCACCTCACCAAGGTCTCTTTTATAAGATTTTTTTACTTCTCTTTCCGTCAAAATTTTTAAATTGTGTTAATTATAACACACATTTAATTATTCTTCAAGATATTTTCCTAAAAATTGAGAAGCTATTTTTGCTACCCTTTCTTCTACTTCTGTTATTTTATCATGTTCTGAAGTAATAATAACTAATCCTGCAGCATCTCCATTGGCTATGATAGCACTTATAGTATATGTTCCTTTTTCCTCTTTATCTTCTATTATTCTAAAATTCTTTTCATATTTTTCTAATATGTTTTCTCGACGTAAAAGAGAACTTTGAAGTTTTTCAGAAATTGGTTGATTTAAATATTCTTTTTTTTGAGTCCCCGAACAAGCTATTATTGTATTTGTATCAGTTATTATAATATTATGTTTTAAAAATGCATGTATAGAATCGGCAAAGTTTTGGGCAAAATCATTTATTTTATTCATTAGCGAGTACTTTTTTAATATTATGTTTTCATTGGTATCTACATATATTTCTAAGTTTTCGCCTTCTCTTATTCTTAAGGTTTTTCTAATCTCTTTTGGAATAACAATTCTGCCTAGTTCATCAATTCTTCTCACTATGCCAGTTGCCTTCATTTTTTACCTCTCTTTCTAGTTAATATTTTGTCTTATTTTACTTAATTTATACTTATCTATTATTTAAAAATGTGCTATAATATAGGAACGTTTGTTTCGAAGGGAGAATGAAAATGGAAAATATTTTTATTTTTGGACATAAAAAACCAGATACAGATAGTGTTGTTGCATCAATATCTTTATCATATTTAAAAAATAAACTCGGACTAAATACTATCCCTATGGTTTTAGGCGACATTAGTAACGAAACTAAATTTGTTTTAGATTATTTTAATATAAATCAACCTAAATATTTAAACGATGTTAAATTACAAATTAAAGATCTCAATTATAGAAAAGGATATTATATAAATTCTGAAGAATCAATCTATGAAGGATATCTATATATGAACGAAAATTCAATAAGTACTTTACCAATCGTTAATGAAAAAAAAGAATTTTTAGGAATTGTTTCTATGAAAGATATAGCGAAGGATCAAATAAGTGGTAATGTTTATAAATTAAATACTTCATACCAAAACATAATTGATACTTTAGCCGGTGATGAATTATTAAAATATGATAAAGAAATCAGTGGTAATATATTAGTAGCATCATACAAAAGTACAACCTTTATTGAGAGTGTATCAATAAATTCTGAAACTATTTTGATCGTTGGAGATAGACATAGCATTATTGAATATGCAGTTAATAATGGAGCAAAGTTAATAATATTAACAGGTGATAGATGTATAAAAGATGAACATTTAAAAATTGCTAAGGAAAATAAAGTTAATATTATAAGAACTCCACATGATACATTTAAAGTAGCTAAAATTATTAATCTGTGTAATTATATTTCAAGTATAGCTCTAGATAACAATGTTGTTTGTTTTGATGAACATGAAGATTTGAATGATTTTATTGAAATTGCGAATAAAACTAAATTTAGTAATTATCCAATAATTGATAAAAATAAAAAATGCTTAGGTATACTACGTTTATCTGACATTGCGGAAAAGAGACGCAAAAAAGTTATATTAGTAGACCACAATGAATATGAGCAAAGCGTCGACGGATTAGAAGATGCTGAAATTATTGAAATTATTGATCATCATAAAATTGGGACTATTGGAACAACATTGCCGATTAATTTCAGAAATATGCCAGTTGGGAGCACTAATACAATTATATATTTATTATATAAAGAAAATAATATTAATATACCTAAAGATATTGCTGGTTTAATGTTGTCAGGAATAATTTCTGATACATTACTATTATCATCACCTACAACGACACAACTAGATAAAGACGTGGTATCTGTATTATCTGATATTGCTGGTTTAGATTATTATGATTATGGAATTAGAATGTTTGATGCAGGATCATCTTTAAAAGGTAAAACGAAAGAAGAAATATTATATAGTGATTTTAAAAATTTCACTGTAGATAACAAAAAAATTGGAATAGGACAAATATTTACAATGAATATTACACCAATACAACAAGATATGAAAGAATATATAGAATTGATTGAAAATGTTGCAACTAATAATGATTATTATATTGTAGCTTTATTTGTAACAGATATTATCAACAATGGTTCATATATAATCTTTAATAGTGGGGCTGGGGATATTTTGGATAACAGTTTTAACATTACAGATTTAAGGCAGGGTCAATATATTCCAGGATGTGTCTCTAGAAAAAAACAAATCATTCCAAATATAATGGATGCAATGGAAAGAAAATAATAAATTAGAATTTTAAATCATAGATTAAGAGTAGACATAAAATTAAAAATGTTTACTTTTTTAATACACTAAAACCTCGAAGAATAGCAATTAAAAAAGTATAAAATAACATTGCTAGGCTTATTATGATAGTTAAAAAAATTTATCAGGAAAACAAAAAGATAACCCAAAAAGGTTATCCTTCATATATATAAAAGAAAAGTATATTTTCTAAACAGTTATTTGAGGAAAAATAACATATGTTATATCATAAAATTTTAACTTTTTTTAGCTTTCTTTATTACTTCAAACAAATCTACTAGGTAATAGATAAAATGCTTATCCAATTTAATTATATCTAAAGTTATTATTAATCTATTATTTTTCAAGCTAAATCTGAACATTCTCGAAATGCGGCTAGCTTCAATAAATAAAAAATCTCCGTTTATTTTCTGTGTCATATTTTTATCTAATATTATTTCAACAAAGTTTTTTGTCTGCCTCACATTTGTTATATTAAGTTCTTTAGCTAATTTTTCAAACCATTCTTCATACATATATATTAATAATTCCTCAGATACATTTCCAAATCGATCCTCTAATTCTGTTTTTGTCTCTAAAAGTTTTTCATATGAATCAATCATATTTATTTTTTTATGAATCTCTATTTTCAATTCTTCATCTTCTACATAATTATCATCAATAGATGTTTCAACATCTATCAGTGGTTGGTTACTATCTTGTTCGACTATATCAACTATTTCTTTTCCCTTTAATCTATTAATTTCTTCATTCAGCATTTTTAAAAATAATTCTATTCCTATAGTATCAATAAAACCTGCTTGTTCGCTTCCTAATATATCCCCCGCACCTCGTATTGATAAATCTCGTGCGGCAATTGAAAATCCACTTCCTAATTCTGTATAATCTTTAATTACTTTTAATCTCTTAGTCGCTACTTCACTTAGTACTTTTCCTTGCTCATACATCAAATAACAATATGCAATTTTGTTGCTTCTACCAACTCTTCCCCTAATTTGATATAGTTGAGCTAATCCAAAACGATCTGCATTGAATATTATCAAAGTGTTAGCACTTGGTATATCTATTCCTGTTTCTATTATAGTTGTACATATTAAAACATTATAATCTTTATTTATAAACTTGAGCATAACTTCTTCTAACAGCTGCTTGCTCATTTGCCCATGTGCATAACCAACTTTAGCATGCGGAACTAATCTGCTTATTTCTTGAACTTTTAAAGAAATATCTTCAATACGATTATAAAGTATAAAAACTTGCCCATCTCGAGATATTTCTTTATATACAGCATCTTTTATTATTTGATTATTTTCTGCCAAGACATATGTTTGAACTGGATATCTGTTAACTGGTGGAGTTTCTATAAGTGATAAATTTCTAATTCCAGCCATAGACATTTGTAGCGTCCTTGGTATTGGAGTTGCCGTTAAAGTTAAAACGTCAACGTTATTTTTATAACTTTTTATTTTTTCTTTATGTTTTACGCCAAATCTTTGTTCTTCATCAACTACAAGTAATCCTAGATCCTTAAACTTAACATCATCGCTTAGGATTCTATGTGTACCAATAACAATATCTATTTTTCCTTCTTTTATTTTCTTTATCTGTTGATTAATTTCTTTTTTCGATACAAATCTATTAAGTAGTGCTATGTTTATTGGATATGATTTGAATCTCTCTAAAGCGTTAGAATAATGTTGTTGAGATAATATTGTAGTAGGACACAATAAGGCTACTTGCTTATTTGACAAAACAGCTTTAAATATTGCCCTAAAAGCAACTTCAGTCTTTCCGAAGCCTACATCACCGCACAGTAGTCTATCCATTGGTGTTGATTTTTCCATATCTCTTTTTATTTCTGCACTAACCCTTAATTGATCTATAGTCTCTTTATATATGAACTCTTTTTCAAACTCTATTTGTTCTTCATTATCTTTTTCAAATGAAAAACCAGTACTCGCCTCCCGTTGAGCATAAAGCTTTAATAAATCGCCGGCTATACTTTCTATTTTCTTCTTTACTTTTAATTTCGTTCTTTCCCATTCTGTTGTACCTAATTTATTTACTCTAGGAACTATACTATCATTAGATGAATATTTACTAATATAATCTATCTTTTCGACAGGTATATATAATTTATCATTATCACGATATTCCAAAAACAAATAATCTTTTTTTAGACCATTTTTTAGTAAAGTCTTTATTCCACAGTAACGTCCTATGCCATGGACATTATGAATAATATAATCTCCTATGTTTAATCTACTTATATCCTTAATTTTAGTTCCCATTCTGAAATTAGTTTTATATTGATAAGACGTATTCTTCTTACTAAATATCTCAGATTCCGTTATTATAATCAAATTATTAATTTCAAACCCAGAAGTTATATTTTTTACTATAACATTTATTTTGCCTAAAAATATTTCGTTTTCGGTAGTATAAACAATTTTTGTATCACAACATTCTTCTATTAATCGATTAACTTTGTATCTATTTGACACACATACTACAACCGTTTTTCTAGAGTTTACACTATTATTGAATACTTCAATAATTTTATTTTTATCATTATTTAAACTTTGTATTTCCTTAGAATTATAATGTATGATTAAATTTGAATCATCTATATAATTATCAAATTTCACAAAATTTATAAAATTATTATTTTTGATTTCATATAGATCATTCATATATTTGAAGTCAGACGCCCTATTTGTACTAATGTTATAATTTAAAACTTCTTCCAATAACATTTTGTAACCAACATGAATTTGAGAATAATCATCAAAAACAATACAACAATCTTCTAAATAGCAATTTATATTTACTGGAGTTGTATAATTTGAAAGATTGTATTGTTTTTTTTCGATATCTTCATCATTGTTATCTAATAAAAATTCAGTGCAAGGGTATATATCAATTTTAGACACTTCCTCTATAGTTAATTGACTGTTAATGTCAAAAGTTCTAATCGATTCGATTGAATCACCCCAAAATTCTATTCGAATCGGATTTTGATTAGATATTGGAAAAACATCAACCACATACCCTCTGGTTGCTATTTCTCCGGTTTTATTGACTATAGTTTCCCTTATATAACCTATATCATATAAATCCGTGACTAATTTTTTTATTTCGTATGTATCACCAACATTTAGATTTATTGTTTTTTTTATAAATATTTCTTTATCTGGTAAATACCTTAAATACCCCATTAGGTTAGCCACTACAATCTGTTTATTGTTAACAGTCAATTCTCTTAAAGTTTCAATACGAGTTGTTTTTAATTCTGGACTAACAGCTAAAGCTTCACTAGTTAAAAAGTCATCCATGGGGAAAAGTAAAACTTCGTCTGTGTAATTAGATATTCTTTGATATATATCATTTGCTTCATATAAAGTGCTTGTTAAAAATACTATTGATTTGCCTGATTTTTTTAGTAAATTATATATATATATCGCTTTTAATTCATCAGTTAATCCCGTTATTTCACAATTAATTTTGATATCATTAAAAATCTCACTGAAAAACATTTGATTTCCCCCTTTCATATATTGAAAAAAAGATACATTTAGTATCATACTTATTTTACATTATATTTATTCATAAGATTGTCGAAAGACATTTCTAAGTAATCATCAAAAATTTTTACTATTTCATCAATCACTATTTTCAATTTTTCCTCTTCCTCTTTATTAACTTTACCCAATACATAATTCTTAGTATCTATTTGCTTGTTGTTGGATATTCCTATTTTGATTCTTTTATACTCCTTAGTCCCTAAATTTTTTTCAATATCCTTAAGTCCATTATGACCTGCCGATCCACCTTTATATTTTAATTTGAAACTACCGCATGGTAAATCTAAATCATCATGAATTATTAATATATTTTCGATGTCTATCTTAAAAAAATCTATAAATTTTTTTATTACCTCACCTGATAGATTTATATATCTTTGTGGCTTTAGGAAAATTATTTTTTCGCCATTTATAACAGACTCATTATATAGACCACCAAATTTCACTTTATCAATTGATATATTTTTTTTTAAAGTAATCGCATCAATTGCGACAAACCCAACATTGTGACGGGTTTTATAATATTCTTCACCTTTATTTCCCAAACCAACGACTAATTTCATTAAATCACCTTCTACTTTTTATATTATGATATTGACTGTAAACTTCACTTTTATTTAAATTTCGATCTTTAGCTACTTTTTTTATAGCTTCTTTCGATTCATATCCCTCTTTTATATATAAATTGATGTGTTCAATAACTGTCAAATTATAGTAATCATTTACACTGGTATTTCCTTCTACAACTACTACTATTTCTCCTTTTATACCGATAATTTCATTAATAACATCTTTAGCGTATCCTCTATATACTTCTTCAAACTTTTTAGATATTTCCCGGGAAATACTTATTTTTCTATTTCCCAAAACTTCTATAATATTTTGTACTGTTTTTATTATCCTATGAGGAGCTTCATAAAACACTAATGTCATATCATAATTTTTATATTTTTCTAGTTCTTTTTTTCGCTTACCTTCTTTGCTATTTAAAAAACCAATAAAACAAAATGGTAATGGTGAAAGGCCCGATACAATTAAAGCAGGGATTAAAGCAGTAGGTCCTGGTAATCCCACTACATTATACCCTTGTTCTATAACATATTTAGTTAACTCATACCCAGGATCACTAATAACAGGCGTACCTCTATCGCTAACTATTCCTACAGATTTGCCTGACGTTAAATAATATAACACTTTCTCCTTGTTTTTTTCTTCGTTATGCATATGATTGGCTATTAATTTTTTCTTTAACTCGAGGTGAGTTAACAATTTCAAAGTTTCTCTAGTATCCTCAGAAAAGATAACTTCAACTTCATTTAAAATTTTAATAGCCCTGATGGTTATATCATCAACATTTCCGATTGGTGTTGGTATTAAATACACAGTAGGGGAATTATTATAACTTTTTTGAGACATCTTATCACCTTATTCAAAAATTTTTTTAATTTGCTCGCTGTATTCACCATTATTTTTATGAGTATATATAACGTCCATTATTTTTAAGCCAGGGTTTCCATTTTTTCTTCCCTCAACTAATACTATATTTGATAGCAATCCTTTTTTTGGATAGATAAACTGTATTTTTTTCGGTTCAATGTTATTTTTTCTCATACTTTCAATTATATCAATTAACCTATCAGTCCTATGTACTATACCTATTATTCCATTGTTTTTTAATAGTTTTTTGCTCACAGTCATTATTTTTTCTAAATCTAATTTAACTTCATGACGTGCAATTGTTTTATAATCGCTAGAATTAAAATGGGAATTTTCTTTTGCTTTAAAAAAAGGGGGATTACATACTATGATATCAAAAGAATCACTTTCCCACTGTTTATATATTTGATTTATATCTGCATTTATAATTTGTATTTGATCATTTTTTTTGTTTATATCAATTGTTTTGCACGCTAATTTATAAACATCTTCTTGTATTTCGACACCTATTATTTGTGCCTTAGTTTTTGTTGAGAGTATTAATGGTATTGGGGCATTTCCACATCCAATATCTAATATTTTTTTTATATTTTTGTTGATTGTTATAAAGTTAGGTAATAAAACTGAGTCTAGTGAAAAGCAAAACATTTGTGTGTTTTGTACTATAAATAAATTTTTGTATCCTAATAATTCGTTAATGACTTCCACATTTATTTTTAGAAATTTCTACAATTCCAACCCCAGAAACTTCTACCTTATATTTTTTTGTGAGTATATCAACACTTATCACTCTTCCTGATCCTTCATCAGTTTTTATTATATCTCCTATTTCGGGCAAACATTTACGGCATTCAGTATATTCATTATCTTCATACTTCAAGCAACATAATAACCTTCCACACACTCCATTAATTTTAGAGGGGTTTAATGATAAATTTTGATTTTTAGCCATATTTATTGAAACTGAATCAAAATCATTAAGAAATTTTGAGCAACATAATAGCCTCCCACATTGCCCAACTCCACCTGTTTCCCTTGCTCTATCGCGAACTCCAACTTGCCTTAACTCGATTCTTGTTTTATAAATAGAGGCCAATTCTTTAGCTAGTTCCCTAAAATCAACTCTTTTGTCGGCTAGAAAATAAAACATTAATTGGTCTCTTTCAAAAGTATAATTAGCATCCAAAACTTGCATATTTAAATTATGTTTTTTTATCAAATCACGACAAGTATGCAAAGTTTCCTTTGCATCTTTGATATTTTTTTTATGTTTTTGATAATCTTGCTTTGAAGAAATTCTAACTATTTTTTTTAAGGTTTCCCTCAGTTTTTTCGGATCAACTTGAATTACATCCGTCTCCACCTTGCCAAATTGCAACCCTCTTTCAGTATCAACTATGACCGTTATTTTTTTCTTTAATGAATAATTATTAGTTAAAAAATAGTATATTCTTCCTTTATCTTTTAAAGAAACACCCACTACATCTACCATTATTACACCTCTTCTAATGATAAAATAAACTTGTCCATCAATAAGTTATTATTAACATTTAACATTATTTTATCTTTTAAATCTAATATAACACTAATTTTTTGTGCGATTACTTTGACTTCATTTAAATTAGAAACTTCTTGTATTTTTTCTATATAATCATTAAAAGTTTGAACTTCACGTTCTAATTTGAAATTAATCACATCTTTATAGTATAGTATAATTATGTCAAAAGCAATCATTATTTCTTCCTTTGTTTGAAAATGTTCATACCAAAGTTTTGATATGTGTAAAATTGTATTAATTTTGTTTTTTTCATAAAATATAATAAAATCTACAATTTTATTGATTTTTTCAACACTATTATCACTATTAATATAACTTTCTATTTTGTTTTTTTCGTTAAATAGAGAGTTAGCAATTTTTTGTACACTAGTTACCATAGAAATATCTTCCTTGTTTTTATTTAACGATATTATTTGGCATCTAGAAACGATAGTATCTAATAATTGGTAAATATTATCAGTTACTAAGATAGCTATTATATTGTCTTCTGGTTCTTCTAAAAATTTTAATATTGAGTTAGCAGCATTTGTATTTAATTTCTCGGCATGATTTATTATATATATTTTTTTAGAATTTTCGAGAGCTTTTTTATTAAATTCGTGTTGTAATTCTTCAAGTTGTTCTTTTTTTATCCATAAACCATCTGGATTTATAATTTTCAATTCTAAGTAATTATTGTTATCAATTCTGCTACATATAGAGCAATCACCACAATTATTATCACTAGAATAATCATTTTTACATACTAGATATTTGGCAAATGATATAACAATATCAAGTGTTTTTGAATATCCATTTGTTTCAAAAAGATATGCATGAGAAATTTTATCCTTCTTTTTGGAATTTTTCAAAAGTCTATATACTATTGGTTGATCATTAATAAAATTATCTAACATACATCACCTCTTTTTAAAAAACTAGTACTAATATTATTATTAAGGAAAACAATGCAGGCATTCCTAATATAGTTAATAACAGCACAGTTATAATATTAATAGGTATTATAAAACCTAATGGAGCCGCTATTAAATTATATCCATATAACAAAAAAGCACTAAATATTATTTTTCGTATAAATGAAAAAATCTTCTTAACCATTTTGTCCACCTCAATATATGATATGAACTTTATAGTGGTTTATGAAATTTTTTTTCTATCTTCAAGAGCCATTTCCAAAGTCATAGCATCTATGTAGTCCATATCAGCTCCAATTGGAATTCCATGTGCTATTTTTGACACAACTGTATTTGTTCCATTTAACATTTTTGAAATATATAAAGCTGTTGTCTCCCCTTCTATACTGGGTTTTACTGCTATAATAACTTCTAATATTTCTTCTTTTGAAATTCTTTCAATCAAGGAATTTATGTTTATATCCTCAGGGTTTATTCCATCTAATGGAGAAATTAATCCATTTAAAACGTGATACTTACCTTTATATTTACCTATTTTTTCAAATAAAACTATGTTTTTTGGTTCTTCTACTATACATAAAGTATTTGAATCACGAGTCTCATCTTTACAAATTGCACATATATCTTCTTCTGTTAGATTATTGCATAAATTGCATCTTCTTACTTTTGTTTTTACATCTTTTATTGAATTTGAAAACAAATCTAAAATTTCACTATCTATCTTTAATGTTGATAAAGCTAATCTCTCAGCCGTTTTTTCACCTATTCCGGGTAGTTTTTTAAAACATTCAATTAAATTTTTTATTGTGCTTGGATAATTCATTATTAAAATAATCCTGGCATTCCTTGTGTATATTTACCCATTTTAGTCTCTACTTCTTTGTCAATTTTTTTCATCACATCATTGATTGCTACTACAATCATATCTTCTAACATCTCTATTTCATCTTTTTTTATTTCCTCTGCATCAATCTGAACTTTTAATAATTCTTTATTACCATTCATTTCCACTTTAACGAAAGATGAACTACCAGTATATACTGTCTTATTTATCTCCTCTTTTGCTTCCATCATATCTTTTTGTAATTTTTGAGCTTGTTTCATCATTGCTTGAATATTCATTTTATTCCCTCTTTCTTTATTTATATTCTATAATTTGGTCAAACAATTGTTCAATATCATCTTTTTTATCATTTGGCTTTTTTAAGATATTTTTTATATCAAAATCTTCTTCTATATATTTATATTCTTTTGTCTTACTCTTATACTCTTTTCTTAGATTATCCCACTCTGTTGAATGTGTAGCAATCACGCGAAATGGAGTTTTTACGTGATTATGGATTACTTCCTCTATTTTTATTAAGTTATAATTAAAAATATCTGCCAGTCTTTCAGTCTTATATACAAATATTAAATAATCCAAACCACATGCTTTTAGTTCTCCGTCTAAAATTATTGATGCTACCTCTCCATAATCAGGATCTAAAATTAAACTTTGAATATCTGATATATCCTTTTTAATAGTTAATAGTTTTTGTTTGCTTATCGCAGAAAAAGCATTATTAATTCGAATTAACTTAATCTTTTCTATTTTCTTTTTTATTTTACTAATATCTGATATTTCTTCTTCTTTTTCATTAGTTAAGTTTTTTTCGATTTTATTTTCTTTTTCCATAACTATTTCTTTTTGTATTATTTTTTTCGGTTCTTCATCTTTTTTTTGTACTTTCTCTATTTCATTCTTTTTTGTCCTTACCTTACCTTTATTAACTATTTTTAAAATTAATAATTCCAATATTAATTTTGGATTGCTACTATTTTTCATTTCATTAATTGAAATATTCATTTCTTTTATTAATATTAAAACCTCATCTTCAGATATTTTATTTTCTATCTTTTTATATAAACTATGACTTTCTGGTTCTAATAATGAGGGAGCTGTTTTATATATTAATATATTTTTTAAAAATAAAATTATTTCTTCACTTACCTTTATTAAATTTTTCCCATCATCATTGAATTTTTCAATGATATTAAATATGACATTAATATCTCTATCAATCATCGCTTCAATCATTTCAGTTAATTCTTGCTGAGGTAAGGTGCCGTTTACATCATGTACATCCTTCAATGTTATTTTATTATCTGCATATGATAATACTTGATCTAGTATACTTATGGCATCTCTTAATCCACCTTCAGCTAATCTTGATATTTCTTTTAACGATTCCTCATCGATTTGTATTTTTTCTCCAACTACTATATTATTTAATCTTTCAACTATTTTATTCTCACTAATTTTTTTAAAGTCAAATCTCTGACAGCGAGAAAGTATAGTTGTTGGGATTTTGTGTGGTTCTGTTGTTGCTAAAATGAAAATAATATGTGGGGGTGGTTCTTCTAAAGTCTTCAACAAAGCATTAAATGCTCCTACTGTTAACATATGAACTTCATCTATTATATAAATTTTATATTTACTGTTTGAAGGAACTAAATTAACTTTACTTTTTAATTCCCTAATTTCATCTACACCATTATTAGATGCTGCATCAATTTCTATTATATCGGTACTTTGTTTATTATTTATTTGTGTACAACTTACACACTCGTTACAAGAGACCCCTTCTTTAATATTATAGCAATTAATAGTTTTTGCGAAAATTTTAGCTATACTAGTTTTTCCCGTCCCTCTAGGACCAGAAAAAAGATATGCATGAGTTAATTTATTATTTTTTATTGCATTTTCTAATACTTTCACTATTACGTCCTGGCCCACAACTTCTTTAAATGATGCTGGTCTATATTTTCTATATAAAGCTTGATACATTATTTCACCTCGTTACCTTAAATATTATAGCATTTTTAAAGTTATATTAAAAGGAAAAGATTTTTTATCTTTTCCTTTTTTGTTTAAAAAACATTCTTAATATTTGTTGAGACTCTTGTTCTAAAACCCCTTTTATAATTTTTACTTTATGATTATTTTTTTCATTATCTAAAACATTTTCTATACTTCCCACGAACCCAAATTTTTCATTACTAGTTGCATATACAATTTTATGAATTCTTGATTGCATTATAGCTCCGGCACACATTAAACAAGGTTCTAGGGTCACATATATTGTACATTTTTCTAATCTCCAACTCTTCTTCTTTTTACATGCTCTTTCTATAACTAATATTTCAGCATGTTTTGTTGCAATCTTTTTCAATTCTTTTTCATTATGTGCTCGTGCTATTATATTATTATTTTCATCAACAACAATTGCACCAACAGGTACATCACCTTTATCAAATGATTTTTTTGCTTCTTTTAATGCTTCTAACATATATTTTTCTTCCATTAGTATCACCATCCATAAAAAAAGACACGCACATACAGAGGATTTTAAGGCTGCTATCTTCCGATCCTGACCTATTTCAAACATATATGTCGTGTCTTTATTAATATATACCATTTTTCTTTTTTAATCAACTGTTTTAAAATAAAAATACTTTTTTTTGATGTTTCACGTGAAACATTCATTTTATACTTTATCTAATGTTCCACGTGAAACATTAGATTTATACTTTGTTTGATGTTCCACGTGAAACATTCTAATTATTATTTTCTTTTGTTTCTAAATTTTCTGATTCTTCAATTGTTTCTTCTTCTTTTATTATAGTAGCTACAGTACTAACTTTTTGCTCGTTCTTTAAGTTTATTAGTCTTACCCCTTGTGCTACTCTGCCAGTTGTAGATACTTGATCGAGCGATAATCTTATAATAATTCCGTTGTTTGTTATTATCATTAAATCTTCATTACCATGAACTGATTTAAACGAGACAATATTTCCGTTTTTTTCAGTTATATTTAAAGCTTTAACACCTTTACTTCCTCTATGAGTTATTCTGTATTCTTCTAAATTTGTTTTCTTTCCGTACCCATTTTCCGTTACAACTAATATTTCTTGTCCTTTTTCGGCTATTTCACATCCAACACAAATTCCTTCATCAACTTCGATTCCTTTAACACCTGATGCACTTCTACCCATTACCCTAATTTCATTTTCATCAAATCTTATCATTCTTCCGTTTGAAGATGCGATAAGAATTTCCTTCATTCCATCAGTTTTTTTAACGGCTAATAATTCATCATTATCTTTTAAGGTAATCGCTAATTTACCAGTTGTCCTTATATTATCAAATTCAGATAATTCCGTACGTTTAACTAAACCGTTTTGCGTACAAAATACAATATATTTAAATTCGTCATCATTGCTTACTTTTAACATTACCTTAACAATTTCTTCTTTTTCAATTGGAAGTAAATTAACTATTGGTAATCCTTTTGATTGTCTATTAAACACAGGAATTTCATAACCTTTTACTCTATAAACTTTTCCTTTATTTGTGAAAAACAATAAATAATCATGAGTTGTCATAGAAATTAAACTTTCAACAAAATCCTCCTCGTTTGTTGTCATCCCTTTAACACCAACACCACCACGATTTTGTGTTTTATAAGTTTCACTTGTTATTCTCTTTATGTATCCTTTATTTGTTAGAGTTATAACTATATCTTCTACAGGTATTAATGATTCATCCTCAATATAGTCAATTGCAGACATATCTATGTTACTTCTTCTATCATCGTTATACTTTGTTTTTATTTCTGATAATTCTTCTTTGATTATTCCAAGTATACGATTTTCGTTTGCTAATATATCTATTAAATCTGCTATTAAAATCATTAATTCTTTTAACTCTTCTTCAATTTTATCTCTTTCTAAACCTGTTAAACGTCTTAATTTCATTTCAAGGATAGCTTTAGCTTGTATTTCTGATAATTCAAATTTTTCCATTAATTGGTTAGTTGCTTCATTATCATTGTTAGCTTTTTTCAACATTTGAACTATTTCATCAATATGATCAAGGGCTATTTTTAATCCTTCTAATATATGAGCTCTATTCTTAGCTTTATCAAGGTCGAATTGTGTACGTCTAACAATAACTACCTTTTGATGCTCTAAATATTTTTCTAGCATTTGTTTTAAGGTTAACACTTGAGGTTGTCCATCTACCAATGCTAATAAATTAATTCCATATGTTGTTTGTAAAGATGTATGTTTATATAAATTGTTTAAAATAACATTTGCATTTGCATCTCTTTTAACTTCTATAACAATTCGCATTCCATCTCTATTTGTCTCGTCAGTTAAATCAGATATACCTTCAATTACTTTATCCCTAACTAAATCTGCTATTTTAGAAATTAAATTAGCTTTATTTACTTGATATGGAATTTCAGTTATTATTATTTGCTGTTTTCCATTCTTATTTTCTTCGATAATTGCTTTAGAACGAATTGTAATTAAACCTTTCCCAGTTTCATAAGCTTTTTTTATTCCTGAATTACCTAAAATTACAGCTCCAGTTGGAAAATCTGGACCTTTTATATTTTGCATTAATTCATATATAGTTATATCTGGATTTTCTATTAAATTTATTATTCCATCAATTACTTCACCAAGATTATGCGGAGGAATATTTGTTGCCATTCCTACTGCTATTCCTGTTGATCCATTTACTAAAAGATTCGGAAATCTCGATGGTAAAACCATAGGTTCCTTTTCACTTCCATCAAAATTATCACCAAAATCAATAGTGTTTTTATTGATATCTCTTATCATTTCACTTGCAATTTTAGTCATTTTAGCTTCCGTATATCGCATTGCTGCTGCCCCATCACCATCAACAGATCCAAAGTTACCATGACCATCTACAAGCATATATCTTATTGAAAAATCTTGAGCCAATCGCACAAGAGCTTCATAAACAGAAGAATCCCCATGAGGATGATACTTACCTAATACGTCCCCTACAATTCTTGCACATTTACGATATGATTTTTCAGGAAATAAGCCTAGTTCGTACATTGAATATATAATTCTTCGATGAACTGGTTTAAAACCATCTCTAACATCGGGTAAAGCTCTGGATACAATTACACTCATCGCATAATCTAAAAAAGATTTTTCTATTTCGTTGGATATATTTATTTCTTTTAAATTTTCTGTCATAATTCACCCCTATACATCTAAATTTTGAACAAATCTAGCGTTTTTTTCGATAAAATCACGTCTTGGCTCTACTTCTTCACCCATCAATGATTCAAAAACTAAATCAGCTCTCATCGCATCTTCTATAGTTACTTTTAATAATGTTCTGTTTTCAATATTCATTGTAGTTTCCCATAATTGTTCAGGATTCATTTCACCTAACCCTTTATATCTTTGAATATCATATTTTGTATTTTCAGGTAATTCTTTCAAATATGAACTTAATTGTTCGTCTGAATAAACATATTGAACATTTTTATTATGTTCAATCTTATATAATGGAGGTTGAGCTATATAAATATGCCCCTTTTCAACTAATATTCTAAAATATCTGTAAAAGAAAGTTAATAATAAAATTCTAATATGTGATCCATCAACATCTGCATCAGTCATTATAATTATTTTATGATATCTTAATTTATTAATATCAAACTCTTCTCCTATGCCGGTACCAAAAGCGGTAATTAAAGATCTTATTTCATTATTTGCAAAAATTTTATCTAATCTTGCTTTTTCAACATTTAAAATTTTTCCTCTAAGGGGAAGTATTGCCTGAGTTTTACTATCTCTACCTTGTTTTGCAGAACCACCAGCAGAATCTCCTTCGACAATATATATTTCAGATATAGTTGCATCTTTACTAGAACAATCCGATAATTTTCCTGGCAAACTAGATATTTCTAATACATTTTTCCTTCTTGTTAATTCTCTTGCTCTTTTTGCTGCAACTCTTGCTCTTGCTGCTGTCATACTTTTTTCTACTATAAGTTTAGCTTGATCTGGATTTTCTAACAAAAATCTCTCAAAACCATCACTAAATACGTTATCAGCAATTTTTCTTACTTCTGCATTTCCTAATTTTGTTTTTGTTTGACCTTCAAATTGAGGATTTGGATGCTTACATGACACAATCATTGTTAATCCTTCTTTAACATCTTCACTAGTCAATGATTCATCTTTTTCTTTTAATATATTATTATTTCTAGCATAGTTATTTATTATTTTTGTTAATGCTCTTTTTACTCCATCTTCGTGTGTTCCACCTTCGTGAGTATTTATATTATTAGTAAATGAGTATATATTAGAAGAATATCCTGAATTATACTGAAACGCAACTTCTAAAGATATTTCATCTTCTTCCCCAATTAAATGAATAATATTGTCATGAATAGGTGTCTTATTTTTGTTTAACATATTTACATATTCACTTATACCACCATCATAAACAAATTCTTCTTTTTTCTTTTCATCGCGATCATCACATAAAATTATTCTAAGTCCTCTATTTAAAAAAGCTAATTCACGAACACGGTTTTTCAATATTTCATATTCAAACACTGTAGTTTCTTGAAAAACTTCAGGATCAGGTTTAAAAGTAACGGTTGTTCCAGTCCTATCTTCTGAACATTTATCAATTATTTCCAATTTATTTACAGTATTACCACCATTTTCAAAACGAATATAATATACATTACCACCTTGATAAACCTTTATTTCTACCCAACTACTAAGGGCATTAACAACGCTGGCACCAACCCCATGTAAACCGCCAGATACTTTATATCCTCCACCACCGAATTTACCTCCAGCATGAAGAACAGTATATACAGTTTCCACAGTTGATAATCCTGTTTTTTGGTGAATTCCAGTTGGTATACCTCTACCATCATCTTTTACAGTAACTGAGTTATCTGGATTTATAATAATTTCTATATCATCACAATATCCTGCTAAAGCTTCATCTATTGCATTATCTACAATTTCCCATACCAAATGATGTAAACCTCTACTACTTGTTGTACCTATATACATTCCAGGTCTTTTTCTAACTGCTTCTAACCCCTCTAGAACTTGAATATTTGAAGCATCATAATTTTGTTTTCTTTCTTCCATTCTACACCTCTTCTTTATTTACTATCATGCCATTATCTATATTAATTATTTTTGATTGTTTAATTATTTCGGCATCTATATTTTTTAAATCTGTTGTTGTAATTATTGTTTGTATATTATCATTTATATGTAGCAACAAATTATTTTTCTTTATATCATCTAACTCACTAAATACATCATCTAATAACAATATTGGTTCTGTATTTCTTTCGTTTTTAAAGATTTCAATTTCACTTAATTTTAATGATAATATCGCTACTCGTTGCTGTCCTTGTGATCCATAATTTTTTAAATTAAAATTATCTATATAAAACTCAAAATCATCTTTGTGTGGTCCAAACAATGTAGAACCTATTTTTATTTCATTTTGATAAGCCTTTTTTATTTTTTCATCTAATATTTTTTTTAGATAATCTTTTTCATATTTATCAAAATCTATATTTGGTTTATATTTAATATAAAAATTATCCAACTCAGATATATTTTTAAATATTTTGGTTGCATTAAAATTTATTTGATCTATAAATTTTTTTCTATAAATATATATATTAACCGCTTTTTCTATTAGATAATTAGTTAAAATACAAAAATAATTATTATCCACAGATATATTTTTTTGCATTTTTTTTAAATATTCATTTCTTATTTTTAATAATTTGTTATATTCACTTATTAATATCAAATAGTTAGGATATAATTGAGCTAATTCTAAATTTATATATCTTCTTCTTATAGCCGGTGAACCTTTTATTAGTTCTAAATCTTCAGGATAAAAAATAATAATATTCATTTTAGATATGTAATCACTAACTTTCTTTATATCATTATTATCAATTTTTAATTGTTTATTTTTATTTTCTATATTTACTTCTAATGTAGTATTTAAATTTTCAATTTTCACAATGCCTTTTATTTTAGATTTTTTTTCCCCACTCTTTATTAAATTATTATCAATAAAAGATCGATGAGACTTTGTAATACCTAAAACGTAAATGCTTTCTAATAAATTTGTCTTACCTTGAGCATTATTTCCATAAATAATATTAATTTTAGGACTTAAATTAATTGATATATTTTTATAATTACGAAAATTAATTATTGAAAGTTCTTTTAATATCATTATATAGCCCTCTTTCTTTATTTTAATGCTTGGAATTAAAAAAACACATCTATGTTGTACTCCTATACACATATACTATTATACCACATTTTTAGGTAAAAAAATAAAAAAACAAGCCGAAATGGCTTGTTTTATAATAATTTTCTTTTTCTTAAGATTGATTCAAGTCTTGTTGCTCTCAAAATTTGATTTTCTAAAGATCCATATGAAATATTCAATTCAATACGCTGACCATTTTTAAAACTAATTATGGTTTTATGTTCATTCTTTGAATAATTTTCAATGTTGTTTAAAGAAATCCAAAAGCAATTATTAAATCTTGGGGAGCTAGTAGGAAAAAATATTATTTCTTTTGTCTCCTCTATTATAATTGGAGATTTGTAATTTACACCTAATAAACTTTTTGTTCCTTCAAATCTTCCTAAATAAGAACTTCCAAAAAATTTACAACTATCATCAACTACTTCTGTTGGAATTTTATTTATAACAAAATTATTTTCTTCCTCAATTATTTTTGAAACTTTGTCGCCAACAGGAATAATTGCTAATGTAGAGTTATTAATCTCATAATTATTTATCATTTTCACACCTCCTTATAGATATTTTTCGAAAAAAATATCAAATTTCCTTTCTTATACACCTCTTTTTTGTCAAAATTTATCATTTTTTGTCTGTTTTTACAAAAAAAAGTAAAAAAAAAGAAGAATATTTATAAATTATTCTTCCTTAATATGTCCTAATTGGTAAAATTAATTGAATAACACTATCATCATCCAAATTTTTAATAATTATTGGCTTTATATCACCATTAAATAATAATTCAATATTTTCACACTGCAAAGATCTAAGTGCATCTAGCATATACTTTGACGAAAAAGCTATTTTTATCTCTTCTTCATTATTTTTTTCAACAATTAATGTTTCTTCAACATTTCCTATTTCAGGAATATTAGAAGAAACTTTTACTTGATTTTTATTTGTTTCAAATTTAATTGTATTTTTATCAGCTTCATTAGTAAGTAATGAGGCTCTATCTATTGCATCGTAGAAACTATCTAGTTTTATTTTTACTCTTAACATAAAATCAGTTGGTATTAACTTTGAAGTATCGGGATATGTTCCATTTATTAATCTTGATAATATTATAATGTTATCAAATTTGAATATTACTTTGTTATTAAAAATATGTAATTCAACACTATTATCATCAGCAAGTATTAATTTATTAATTTCATTGATATTTTTGGTTGGTATTATTATATTAACACTTTCTTCCAATTTTCTATCTATTATAATGTTCTTTTTAGCTAATCTATATGAATCAGTGGCAGTACATTCTAGAATATCATTTTCTATTTTTATATTTAATCCAGTAAGTACAGGTCTTGATTCTTGAGTAGATGTAGCAAAAATAGTCTGATTTATCATATTTTTAAATGAAGTTTTATTCAATATGATTGGATTTTTATTATCTTCTAATTCTAAAGTAGGAAACTCCTCTACTTTATTACAATTTAAATTAAAAGAAGAACTATCAGTATATATATATAATTTTGAATCGACAACTTCTTCCATATTAATTAGTTCATTTGGTAATTTTTTAATAATATCGTATATATATTTACCTGATACAACTATGCTTCCACATTTTTCTATCTGTTCTATCTTATTAGAACTAATAAATGTTTTTATTGCTATTTCATTATCAGTACTCATTAAATAAAGACCATCATTAGTTAATTCAAATTTTATACAATTTAATATAGGAATTAAATTTTTATTAGAAATTCCTTTTATTACATAATTTAAATGTTCCATTAGTATATTTTGTTTTATTATAATTTTCATAAAATACCTCCTATTATTATTATCTTTTTTATAATTATTTATTATTATTAGTGTGGATTATGTGGAAAACTCTTCTTTTTATTAAAAATAAATGCATTTATTGTTTTTTATATTGTTGAAAAAATTTTATAAATTCTTTTTTTTCCACATATATCATTTTATATTATTAATTATTTTTTGGATTTCAAGTTCTAAACTACTATTATTTTTTATTTCTTTTTTAATTTTATCAACAGAGTGCATTACAGTTGTATGATCTTTACCACCAAATTCCATTCCTATTTTAGGTAAAGATTCTTCTAAAACTATTCTGCAAATGTACATTGCTATTTGTCTAGGAACAGAAATGCTAGCAACTCTCTTTTTACTTTTTAAATCTTCTACACTTATATTGTAATTATTAGCAACTAATTGTTGCACTTGATCAATTTTATTTTTACTTATTATACTTTTCACAAAATAATCTTTCAAAGCTTCTACAGCTAAATCCAAAGTAATATCAGATCCACTCATCATTGTTGCGTAAGCAAATATTCTTGTTATTGCCCCCTCTAACTTTCTAATATCGCTTGTGCAGTTACTAGCTATATATTCTTTAACATCTGAAGGAAAAGAACTAGCTAAAATATGACCTTCAATTTTTTTATCAATAATTGCCATCCTTAATTTAAAATCAGGGGGCAAAATATCAATAGTAAGACCCCAATTAAATCTTGTTCGTAACCTATCTTCTAGTTGTTTCAAATCATCAGGTGATCTATCAGACGAAATTATTATTTGTTTGTTATTTGTATGTAATTCATTAAAAGTATTAAAAAATTCTTGTTGTGTTTTAGCGGCAATTTCAAGATATTGTATATCGTCAATCATTAGAACATCTATTTCCCTATATTTCTTTTTAAAGTTTTCTACACTATTGAAATTGTTGCCTTCTTTATTTTTTCTATACAATTCGATAAAATCATTTACAAATTGCTCACTTGTAACATACAGAACTTTTTTATTACTATTTTTAATTATATAATTACCAATAGCATGCATTAAATGAGTTTTGCCTAAACCACTATTTCCATATATAAATAATGGATTATACATATAGCCAGGTTTTTCAGCAACCGCTAAAGAAGTAGTTTTCGCAAATTTATTACTCTCACCCACAATAAAATTTTCAAACAAGTACTTAGGGTTTAAATTTGATTCAAAATTAAATGATAATGGAACTCCTACTTGTTTTTCTTCGATTTCAATATTTGCTTGTAATTCTTCTTCGGTAGAATATTCAAATTGAAAATTAGAACCTGTAACATCTGTGAATATTTCTTCAATAAAATCATTATAGTTTTCTTTTAGATGCTTTTTATGCACATGCATAGGAACTAAAACCTTTGCTTTATTACCTTCGAGGGATAATAATTTTGTTTCCATAAACCATATTTCATAAAGCATAGGTGATATATTCTCTTTTACTTTAAGTAAAAACAAATTCCAAATATTGTTAATATCCATATAAAAACACCCCACTTAACTAATGTCTACTAATATTTTACATTATTTTTGTGGAAAAGCCAAGAAAAAACGCACAAATATATATTTTCCACAATATAAAATATATTAAAAACAAAAGAAACATCTACTTATACACACAAATGTGGAAAACTTTTAAACAATGTTAATAAAATAAATTAATTTTTCCACATTTATGTTGAAAAAAGGATTCTTATATTTAATATTAAGTCATTTTATACTGTGGAAAAAAAATAATAACAAAACATTTGACAAAAGTATATTTTATCTATATAATGATTAGAGCAATGGCAAATTTATATTCAGGAGGTGTGATCTTATGAAAAGAACTTATCAACCAAATACTAGAAAAAAAAGTAAAAAACAAGGTTTTTTTGCTAGAATGAAAACTAAAATCATAAATAATAGACGTCGTAAAGGTCGTAAAGTATTATCACATTAAAATACACCACTGTTTTACAGTGGTTTTTTACTATGAATTAAGGGTGTGAACATGAAAAAAATAAATATAATAAAAAAAAATACTGATTACAATAGAATAATAAAAAGTTGTAAACCATATAAATATAAAGATTATATAATATATATAGAAAAAAATAACGATGATATTTATCATTTTGGTTTTTCAGTTAGCAAAAAAATTGGTGGAGCAGTATTAAGAAACAAAATAAAAAGGCAATTAAAAAATATAATTGACAAAAAAAACTACCAAAATGGATTTAATTGTATTATAATGGTAAGGAAGGGTATTTTGGATAAAAGTTTCACAGATATGGAAACTGAATTATTATATATATTAAAAAAAGTAAACATTACAAAGGAGAAACAAAATGAATAAGAGAAAAATACAACTACTCGTACTTCTTGTTTTAGTTTTAGGATTAACTGGTTGTACAAAAATATTAAAAGATGATGAAGGAAAAGCAATACAAAATAAAGAAACAGGACAAAATCTAACAGAAAACATATTATGTCGCCCCGAATCTGAAGATATAAAAAAAATATACGAGCAAAACAAAATTGATATAAGTAAATTACCACAATGTAGCGAATTTAAAGTAAGTGATGGTGGTTATGAAGGTATATGGACAACAGTATTTGTAAAACCATTGGCATGGCTTATAGTAAAGGTTGGAAATTTCTTTAATAGTTACGGAATAGCTATAATAATTGTTACATTATTATTAAGAACAATAGCAATTCCAATAACAAAAAAGACAGCTGTTCAATCTGAAAATATGAAAATAGCCCGCCCAGAAATAGATAAATTAGAGCAAAAATATAAAGGACGACAAGATCAAGAGAGTATGATGCAAAAAAGTCAAGAAATGCTACAAATATATAAAAAGCATAATATAAATCCAATGTCTGGTTGCTTATTTTCATTTATTCAAATACCTTTATTCTTTGCATTTTACGAGGCAATAAATAGACTTCCAGTATTATTCGAAGAAACCTTTTTAGGTTTATTTCAATTAGGAACTAATCCTATGAAAGCGATTTCTAATGGAAATTATTATTACATTATTTTTATAATTTTAGTTATAGGTGCTACTTATTATTCATTTAAATTAAATAGTGTTGCATCAATGAGTAAAGATCAAGAGAAACAAATGAAGATGATGACAAACATAATGATTGTATTTATTTCAATTGCATCTTTCAGTTTACCAACAGGAATAGGATTATATTGGATATTTAATAGTACCTTTACAATTATCCAAAACTTATTGGTGAAAAGGAGAAAAGCAAATGGTAGAAATAGTTAAATTTGAAGAGAAAACTAAAGATGAGGCATTAAAGAAGTGTTTGACTAAATTAGATAGAAGTATTGACAATATATATTATAAAGAAAGAGAAATTGAAGGGAAATTATTTAAAAGCAAGAAATTTGAAATTACCGCTATAAAAAAAGATGATGTTATAAAATTCGTAAAAAATTATTTCAATGAAGTATCAAAAATGATGAATATAGATATTAAAAGCGAGGTAAAAGAGAAAGATGATGTAATAGTGGTTGTATTAGTAACTTCCAATAATTCTATTATAATAGGAAAAGAAGGTCGTACTTTAAATTCATTACAAATGGTTTTAAAACAAGCAATTAAAGTTAATACAGATTTTAACATTAAACTTAATATAGATGTTGCGAATTACAAGAACAAAAAAATAAAAAATATAGAATATGAAGTAAGAAAAATTGTTAAAGAAGTATTGAATAGTAAAATAGAAGCTAAATTAGATCCTATGAATTCATATGAGAGAAGATTAGTTCACACTATTGTTAGTGAATATAAAGAACTTTCCACTGAAAGTCAAGGAGAAAATCCAGAACGTTATGTAATTATAAAATATAATGATTAAAGGTTGCATGAGCAACTTTTTTTATTGACTATAGAGTGCAAATAATGTAAAATTAATAAGAAAGTGGTGGTTAAATGAGAGGAAAAAAAATGAATGAATATTATCATTATGTATCACCAATATTAAATTGTGAAGAATTCAAAAAAAGAAAATTATACCAACACCATGAAAATGATTCGGTTTATAGTCATTCTATAAAAGTATCGATTTTAGCTTACAAAATAGCAAAATTTTTTAGATTAGACTCTTACAGCGTAGCAATCGGGAGTTTATTACATGATTTTTATGATGAGCCATGGCAAATTGAAGGGAATTTAGTGGAAAGAAAAAACAAAAACATATTAAGAGGACATGGATTTATACATGCAAATCAGGCTTTGAAAAATTCTCGTATTTATTTTCCTGAATTGATGAATAATAAAGTAGAGGATATAATTAAAAAGCATATGTTTCCTTTAAATGTATTGCCCCCTAGTTATCTAGAAAGTTGGATTGTAACATTATGTGATAAATATGTATCATTAGATATATTTAAGGATCCTAAGCAAATACCAAAGTATATTGGAATTAAAAAACTACCAAAATTTATAACAGTTAAGAAAAGTGGGTGATAATATGAATGATACAATAGTAGCTATCTCAACAGCTCTTGGAGTTGGAGCAATATCAATAATTAGAGTAAGTGGAAATGAATCGATAGAAATAGTAAATAAAATATTTAAAGGAACTAATTTAAATGAAGTTCCCACTCATACAATAAATTATGGACATATAATTGACAAAGAGAAAATAATTGATGAAGTTTTAATATCAGTCATGAAAAGTCCGAAAACATTTACAATGGAAGATATTGTTGAAATAAATTGTCATGGTGGAATAGCAACAACCAATAAAGTATTAGAATTATTATTAAGCAATGGTTGTAGATTGGCGGAACCAGGAGAGTTTACAAAAAGAGCTTTTCTAAACGGAAGAATTGACTTAATAGAAGCTGAAGGAATAATTGACTTAATAAATGCTAAAACTGATCAAGCAAGAAATTTGGCTATGAATCAAGTAGAAGGAAAAATTTCTAAGTTAATAAGAGATTTAAGACAACAAATAATAGAAATTTTAGCCAATATAGAAGTTAATATTGATTATCCTGAATATGAGGATATAGAAGAATTGACAGTTAATTTGTTGAACCCTAAAATTCAGTTAATAAAAGAAAGTATAAGAAATATTTTAAATGAAAGTGAAAACGGAAAATTAATAAAAGAAGGTATAAAAACAGCAATAGTTGGAAGACCAAATGTTGGTAAAAGTAGTATATTAAATAAATTAATAGATGAAGAAAAAGCAATAGTGACTGATATTGAAGGGACAACAAGAGATACTGTTGAAGGTACACTAAATCTTGATGGCGTAATTTTAAATATTATAGATACTGCAGGAATAAGACAAACCCAAGATGTAGTTGAAAAAATTGGAGTTACTAAAAGTTTAGAATTGATAGAAAAAGCGGATTTAATATTATTGGTATTAAACAACAATCAAGAATTAACTAATGAAGATAAAGAAATACTTTCAAAAATAAAAAATAAAAATTATATAACAATAATTAATAAAATAGATTTAGAAAGTAAACTTGATACTTCAATACTAGATGGTGAAAACATTATTTATATGAGTGTAATAAATGATAGAGGGGTTAATGAATTAAAAAAGAAGATAAAAGAAATTTTTAATTTAGAGCAAATAACCACTAAAGATCTAACTTATTTAACTAATGCAAGGAGTATATCAATATTAAAAAAATGTTTAAATACAATTGAAGAAATAGATAGGGAAATGATAAAGAATAGTCCTATAGATATGATTGAAATAGATATAAAATATGTATGGACGTTATTAGGCGAAATAACAGGTGAAACTTATGAAGAAGAATTAATAGATCAATTATTTAGTCAATTTTGTCTAGGTAAATAAAAATTTAATATACATAGTGGTAAAACAGGTAAAAACACACCTGTTTTTACTAATAAAAAGATGTTGTTTTAAAATCAATAATCTAGTATAATAATAATGCAAAAGAGGTGTTTAAAATGAAATATGAAATAATTGTGGTAGGTGGTGGACATGCGGGATGTGAAGCAGCGTTAGCTTCAGCTAGGAAAAAACATAAAACGCTGCTGATAACTGGAAACATAAATAATATAGCTGATATGCCCTGTAACCCTTCAATAGGAGGTAGTGCAAAAGGAATTGTTGTAAGGGAAATAGACGCATTAGGCGGAGAAATGGGAAAAACTGCTGACAAATCTCAAATTCAGATAAAAATGTTAAATAATAAAAAAGGTCCCGCTGTTCAAGCTTTAAGAGCCCAAGCAGATAAAAAAACGTATCCAAAGGAAATGCTGAAAACACTTCAAAAACAAGAAAATTTAGATATAAAAGAATCAATAGTCGAAGATTTAATAATTGAAAGCGAAAAAATTAAAGGTGTTAAATTAGAAACGGATGAAATAATATATAGCGATATAGTAATATTAACAACAGGAACCTATTTAAAATCTGACATCATGGTAGGTGATACTAGAAGAAGAAGTGGTCCAAATGATCAAAAACCAAGTCATTATTTAAGTGATAATTTAGCAAATCTAGGATTTAAAATAATTAGATTAAAAACGGGAACCCCACAACGAATTGATAAAAATAGTATTAATTTTGCAAAAACAAAAATAGAAAAAGGGGATGATGTTCTATACACATTCAGCTTTGATAATAAACCAACGTATAAAATAGAAGATCAAGTACCATGTTACTTAGTATATACAAATGAAAATACCCATGAAATAATAAAAAATAACCTAAGTAAATCTAGCATGTATGGAGGATTGGATGACATACAGGGAGTAGGACCAAGATACTGTCCTTCTATCGAAGATAAAGTTGTTAGATTTTGTGATAAAGAAAGGCATCAGCTTTTTTTAGAACCAGAGAGTTTATTTTATGATGATTTTTATATTCAAGGATTTTCAACTAGTATGCCACATGATATTCAAGAACAAATGGTTCGTAGCATAGAAGGATTAGAAAATGCAAAAATAATAAAATACGCATATGCAATTGAATACGATGCAATATATCCTACCCAACTAAAACAAACTCTAGAGACAAAAATAATTGAAAATTTGTATACTGCTGGTCAAATTAATGGGACGAGTGGTTATGAAGAAGCAGCATGCCAAGGTTTAATAGCTGGAATTAATGCTTCATTAAAATTAGAAGGAAAAGAACCTTTTGTTTTAAAAAGAAGTGATGGATATATAGGGGTACTTATTGATGATTTAGTAACTAAAGGGGTAAGAGATCCCTATAGATTATTAACATCACGTGCTGAATATAGGTTATTGTTAAGACATGATAATGCAGATCTTCGCTTAAGAAAATATGGTTATGAAATCGGGTTAATAGATGAGGAAAGGTATAACAAATTAATAATAAAAGAAAATAAAATAAAGGAATTGGAATCGCACTTGAAAAAAATAAAATTAACCCCCAAAAAAGAAGTTAATGATTATTTAATTAGTTTAAATTCAGCTGTTTTAAAAGATGTAACAACATTATATGATCTATTAAAAAGACCAAAAATAAAAATAGAGCATTTAAGAAAATTTACTGATATTAATTATGATGATGAAATAATAGAACAGGTAGAAATAAATAATAAATATGAGGGTTATATAGCTAAATCTAAAAAAGAAGCAACAAAAATGCTTCATTTAGAAAATAAAACAATTCCCGAGGATATTGATTATGATAAAATTCACAATATAGCAAGTGAAGCAAGACAAAAATTAAAAGAAATAAGACCAACATCTATTGGACAAGCCTTACGAATAAGTGGTGTAAACCCTGCTGACATATCTATACTAATGGTGCATTTAAAAAAGGAAAGATATTATGAATGAAAAAGAATTTATTAATGAATTAGATAAAATACAAATAAAAATCAATCAATATCAACTTGATCAATTAAAAAAGTATTATGAATTGTTGGTAGAGTGGAATGAAAAGATAAATTTAACGGCAATAACCGAAAAGGAACAGGTATATCTAAAACATTTCTATGATAGCGCAACTTTATGTAAGTACATAGATTTTAAAAATAATACCAATCTTTGTGATGTAGGAACTGGGGCTGGTTTTCCTGGTATAATAATAAAAATATTATTTCCTGAATTAGAGGTTACGTTAGTGGATTCTCTAAATAAAAGAATTAATTTTCTAAATATTGTAATTGAAAATCTAAAATTAGAAAAAATAAGTGCTGTACATGCGAGAATAGAGGAGTTTGCTCTTAAAAATCGGGAAAAATACGATATAGTTACAGCAAGAGCCGTTGCACCTTTAAATATTTTACTGGAATATTGCATACCTTTAGTAAAAATAAATAAATACTTCATTCCTATGAAAGGAAACATTTCCCAGGAAATAGATGGCAGCTTAGAGGCTTTAAAAGTATTAAATTCAACGATAATAGATAGTCAAGAATTTTTATTACCAAAAGAAGATAGCAAAAGAACAATAATTAGAATTAAAAAAATATCAAAGACAAATAAAAAATATCCAAGAAGATATAGTGAAATAAAGAAGAACCCGTTATAGGATTCTTCTTTTTATAATTTTGGGAAATAATTTAAAAAAAGATTGAATTATTTCCCAAAATATAGTAGTATATATATTAGAGAATAAAGGAGGGGATATATAATGGAAATGGAAAAAAAGGTTTTAGAATTAAATTTAGATGATATATTACCTAACAGATTTCAACCAAGAATTAAATTTGAGGAACAAGCAATAAATGAATTATCTGAATCTATTAAGGAACATGGAGTTATCCAACCAATTATTGTCCGAAAAATTGGTGACAAGTATGAAATAATAGCTGGTGAAAGGCGTTATAAGGCTAGTGTTATAGCGGGAAAAAATACTATTCCAGCTATAATAACAGATCTAGATGATAAAGAGAGTGCAGAAGTTGCTTTGATTGAAAACGTACAAAGACAAGATTTAACACCAATTGAAGAAGCTGTTTCATATAGGAAAATATTAGATATGGGGTATTTGACTCAAGAAGAATTAGCAAACAAACTTGATCGAAATCAATCAACAATAGCAAATAAATTAAGATTATTAAATCTAGATGATGATGTACAAGAAGCTTTATTAAATAAGAAAATATCAGAAAGACATGCAAGGTCTCTGTTAAAAATCAGTAATGGTAATCAACAACGGGAAATGTTGAAGAAGATAATTGAAGATAGATTGACAGTAAGAAAAACAGATGAAGCAATAGATAATATGTTAAAAGGAACAGATGTGGAAGAAACTAATAATGAAATATTTGTCGACGACCAAAAGGAAGACAAAATGAATAATAATATGAATAATGATATTTTTAATATTCCATCAGAACCAATTATTGATGATGTTGAAATGGAAACTATTTCTCAGGACATTAATACAATAGCGGAAGATAATAAAACACAAATTAGTAATAATTATGTAAATCCAGGATTTATGGATATTGATAATATTGAAAAAAACGCTGAAGATATCTATGTTGAAAAACCAGCTGCTAATATTAACGACTTACTTGAAACAAAAAAAGACAATAATGTAAATTACCAACCTATAGTAGAGACAGTAGAAAACCATAACCCTGATGAATTTATTATACATCCAAGTAAATTTTTCAATATGGATGATGATATAGTTGAAGAAAAACCGATTCAAGAAGATAAGATTGATGTATTTACTACAGATTCATTTGTAAATAATGAATTTGATAATAGCTTTAATCAATCATCAGCAAATAATTTCATAAATAATGATGAGAAAAAAGAAGATAAATCAATAATTGATAGTTTTGATTACAATTTTGATAGTCAACTTACAAATGTTGTTGATGAACCAAAACAAGAAGTGATTCCAGAGTTAGAAGAAATTAAGATTGATGATTTTATAGACGAAATAAAATTTGATGATGATAGTGATAATTCACAAACTAACTTATACGATCCTTTAGAAGATTCGATTCCAGAATTAGACCTAGAAAAACCTGCACAATCAAGCACATACATGGCCGGTGATTTAAAAACTGTTATAAATACTATTCGTAACTGTGCTGAGACAATTGAAAAATATGGATATATTATAGATACAGAAGAACTGGATTTTGAGGATACATATCAAGTTATATTTAAAATTGAGAAAAAAAATTAAAAGTAAGTAGTTAATACTTGCTTTTTCTTGTATAAAAAAAGTAAAGATGTTAAAATAAGCATGGTGATAAAAATGGATTTTGAATTAGTATCAAAGTACAAACCTAGTGGAGATCAGCCACAGGCAATAAATAAATTAGTTGAAAATATAAAAAACGGGTGTAAGGAACAAGTTTTATTAGGAGCAACCGGAACTGGAAAAACATTTACTATTGCAAATGTAATAAAACAAGTAAAAAAGCCGACTCTTGTTCTAGCTCACAACAAAACACTTGCAGGACAACTTTATTCGGAACTTAAAGAACTTTTTCCAAATAACAGAGTTGAATATTTTGTATCATATTATGATTATTATCAACCTGAGGCATATGTAGCTAAAACAGATACATATATTGAAAAAGATGCATCTATAAATGACGAAATAGACGAGTTGAGGCACGCTGCAACATCATCTCTACTAAATAGAAAAGATGTTATTGTGGTAGCATCTGTTTCGTGTATTTATGGTATTGGAGAAATAGAAGAATATAAAAACAAAATGTTAACTCTAACAATTGGAGATATAATAGATCGTAATGATGTAATGCAAAAACTTGTAGAAATGTTATACGAAAGAAACAACTATGATTTAAAAAGGGGAAGTTTCCGTGCTCGTGGAGATGTTTTAGAAATTATGCCTATTAACCAACATGGTAAGGGCATAAAAATAGATTTTTTTGGAGATGAAATAGAAAAGATAAGTGAGTTTGATACATTAACTGGAACTATAATATCTAATAAAAATTCAATAAGCATATTTCCAGCAAGTCACTTTGTAACCAGTGAAGACAAATTGAAAATAGCTATTAAAAATATAAAAGAAGAATTAGAAATACAATTAGAAAAATTTAAGAAAGAAAATAAATTACTAGAGCATCAAAGATTAATGGAAAGAACCAATTATGATTTAGAAATGTTGTCAGAAACGGGGTTTTGCAGAGGAGTAGAAAATTACTCAAGACATATTGCGTTGAAAAAAGAAGGCGAAACCCCAACTACCTTAATAGACTTTTTTGGGGACGAATTTTTAATGATAATTGATGAGTCTCATGTCACCATTCCGCAAGTTAGGGGGATGTATAATGGAGATAAAGCACGGAAAGAAGTGTTGGTAAACTATGGTTTTAGATTACCAAGTGCTTTAGATAATAGACCTTTAAAATTTATAGAATTTGAAAAAAAGATGAAGCAAGTGGTCTATGTTTCTGCAACTCCTGGTGATTATGAATTGGAAAAAGGTAAAAATAAAGTTATTGAGCAAATTATAAGACCAACAGGGCTACTTGATCCAACAATAGAAATAAAACCTACTAAGGGACAAATCGATGACTTAATAGACGTAATTAATGATAGAATTTTAAAAAATGAAAGGGTTTTAATTACAACTTTAACAATAAGAATGGCAGAAGAATTGACTACTTATTTAAAAAAAATAGATATAAAAGTGGCTTATTTGCATAGTGAAATAAAGACACTTGAAAGATTAAAAATAATAAGAGACCTAAGAACAGGAAAATATGATGTGTTAGTAGGAATTAACTTATTAAGAGAAGGAATAGATATACCAGAAGTCAGCCTTATTGCCATAATGGATGCTGATAAGCAAGGATTTTTAAGGAGTGATCGAAGTCTAATTCAAACTATAGGTAGAGCAGCTAGAAATGAAAACGGTCATGTAATTATGTATGCCGATAAAATAAGTGATGCAATGAAAAAGGCAATAAACGAGACAAAAAGAAGAAGACAAATACAAGAAGAATATAATATTAAGAATAATATAACTCCAAAAACTATTATAAAAGAAATAAGAAGTATCATAACCAACAATAAAGAGATAGAAGAAAAAGAAACAACTGTATTAAGCAAAAAAGATAAAGATAACTTAATAATGAGTATAGAAGTTGAAATGAAAGAAGCTGCTAAAAATTTAGAATTTGAAAGAGCAATGGAGTTAAGGGATATATTGTTGGAATTAAAAGGTGAAAGATAAAATGACTTTTAAAAAAATATATATCGAAATTACTAATATATGTAATATGGATTGCTCTTTTTGTTCAAAGGATATTAAAAAGAAAAGAGAACTTAAATTAGAAGAATTTGAACATGTTTTAAGGAGTATAAAACCATATACTAAATATATATGTCTACATATAAAAGGCGAACCATTCATGCATAGTAAAATAAATGATATTCTAAATATGTGTAGCAAATACAATATATCTGTCAACATTACAACAAATGGAACTTTATTAGAAAAAAACATCGATTTAATAAAAACTAATGACAGCATAAGGCAAATAAATATATCTCTCCATAGTTTTGAAAAAAATGGTCTTGTTGAGGATAAATATGTAGAAAGTATTGTTAACTCTACAAAGATAATTTTAGAAAATACAGATATAATAATTTGTTATCGTTTTTGGACTTTAGATGATAAAATTTTAAAAGAAAAAAACAAAGAGATGCTAAATGAAATAATAGGAAGTTTAAATTTAAAATTGGACAGCGAATATCTAAATAATGATAAAAAGGATATTAAACTTACAAAAAATCTTTATTTAAGCAAAGGAAAAGTATTCGAGTGGCCAAGTTTACACAACTCTTACTTTTCTACATCAGGTAGTTGTTATGGTCTTAAGACACATATTGGTATTTTATCTGATGGAACAGTTGTTCCGTGCTGTTTAGATAGTTCGGGCATAATCGATTTAGGTAATATTTTTAAAGAATCACTAGATGTAATATTAAATAAAAAAAGAGTTAAAGATATACTTGAACAATTTAGTAAAAACAAAAAAATAGAATCATTATGTCAAAGGTGTTCATTTAATAAAAAGAGATAAAAAAATAATGATGTAAAAGTAATTTCTTTTGTGTTTAAAAAAATTTTCGAAAATATTTTTCTATGATATAATGGTAAAAGGAGTTGATTATAATGAAAGTAATCATAATAGATGAAAATAAAACAAAAAGATTTAATAGATGGTTAGATTGGTTAATACACATGGTGGGATATGCTCTTGTTTTAATAAGTGTATCGGTAATATTTGAAAAAACAATTTATATAGATAATGGATACTTTGGTTTATGGGGACTTATAGCGGCAGTTATAATTTACATTTTGAACAAAACAATAAAACCAATTATAGTATGGCTTACATTACCTATCACAGGATTGACATTGGGTCTTTTTTACCCATTTATAAATGTTTTTATTTTAAATCTTGTTGATTTTATTTTAGGTAAACATTTTAATATTCAAGGATTGATAATGGGATTTGTTGTTGCAGTTTTTATATCGTTCATGAATATAATAATGGAAAGCTTAATTATTAAACCAATTTTAAGAAGGGGATGGTAAAATGGGTTCAATATTTCTTGATTTAGGAGTAATAAAAATATATTGGTACTCAGTTATAATGTTTATTGCTATCTTTATAGGCAGTGGTTTAGCACTTAGAGAAGCAAAAAAATGGAAAATTCCAGAAGAGTTTATGATAAATTTATTTTTCTTCTTAATTCCATTAGCAATAATAGGTGCTAGACTTTATTTTGTTACCTTTAACTGGGATTATTATAGTGTTAATTTAATAGATATAATAAAGGTTTGGGAAGGTGGCTTAGCCATTCATGGAGCAATTATTATTGGAATTATATGGGCTATATATTATAGTAAAAAATACGCCGTTAATACATTAAGATTAATGGATATAATGGCAGTTGGATTACTTATAGGGCAGGCAATAGGACGATGGGGAAATTTTTATAATGGAGAAGCATTTGGTCCTGTTACAACAATAGAAAATCTAAAAAATTTATTTATTCCAGAATTTATAATTGAAGGTATGAAAATTAATGGGGTTTATCACCATCCAACATTTTTATATGAATCTCTTTGGTGTTTATTAGGTTTTATTTTGATCCTCTTTATAAGAAGATATAAGTATATAAAAATAGGTCAACCAACGGCGTTTTACTTAATGTGGTATTCGGTAGGCAGATTTTTTATAGAAGGGTTAAGACAAGATAGTCTTATGATAGATACAATAAAAATGGCACAGGCAGTTTCAATCGTTATGTTTGTTTCAGGACTTCTTCTATTTTTTATTCGTAATAGGGGTTCTAGATTTAATAATCAATATAATGATACGGAAAATACTGATGACGTTGTATTCTGATTATGCAATAATAGTTAATAGTGTCGCAGGATAGATAATAACTTAAACGGAATTATTACGCAGAATAATAAAAAATTTTTATAATCTATAAGCAATATCGCGTACATATAACACGACTGCGAATGCAAAAAAAAGATATCAGCGAATGATATCTTTTTTATTTGTAATTCCGACGATATAGTCGATTGAAGCATCATATAATTTTGATAGCTCAATTAAATAAGAAACTGGTATTTCTCTATTACCAAGTTCATATCTTGAATATACTACTCTATTTATTTTTAAATAATTAGCAACATATTGTTGAGTAAAATCATTATCTTCACGTAAATCACGAAGTCTTTTGTATAACATAATATCACCCTGTTTCCATTGTATTAAATATATAACGCAAATTTTGTCGATTGGAACTATTTAGTTTCCAAAAATCTAAAAAAACAGTGTAAATGCGGTATAATTATATAAAAACATATAATTGTGAGGATTTTTAGAGGAGTTATTTAAATTTAAAATAAATAATAGTTTTATTAGTATATTAAATATAGTATAATAGTAATGGTGATAAATTTGAATAAAAAAGTTGTTATTTTCGGTGGAGGAACCGGACTATCTACATTATTAAGAGGATTAAAAAAATTTCCCCTTGATATATCAGCTGTGGTTTCAGTATGTGATGATGGAAAAAGTACCGGTCGTTTAAGAGAGGAATTTAAAACTCCTGCCGTAGGCGACATCAGACGAGTATTAGTATCTTTATCCGAAACAGAACCTTTAGTCGAAAAATTACTTAACTATAGATTTAATACAACAAGTGATTTAAACGGACATACAGTTGGAAATTTACTCTTAACTGCCGCAGCCAATATAAGTGGAAATATGTCGAACGGAATTGAAGCAATAGGTAAAGTATTAAATTTAAAAGGAAGAGTTATTCCATTAACAGAAGAAGATAATGTAACTTTGATTGGGAAAATGGAAGATGGAACAATTGTCGAAGGAGAACATAGAATAACGGAATATACAAAGGGTATAGTAGATGTTTTTTATAAAGAAAAGCCTGTTGTTACACCTGAGGCAATAGATGCAATTCGTAATGCTGATTTAATTATATTAAGTATGGGAAGTGTCTTTACTAGTATTATTCCCAACTTAATATGTGAAGAAATAAAATATGAATTAGAAAAAAGTAGTGCTAAAATAATGTATGTGTGTAACATGATGACACAACCAGGTGAAACAGATAATTTTAGTGCTAGTCACCATATTAAATTATTAAACAAATACTTAGGCACACGTAAAATTGATGTAGTAGTTGTAAATAATGGAAAAATAAGTGATGAATTAAAAATAAAATATGAAACATTGGAGCAAAAAGATCCAGTTGTTTTTGATAAAGAAAACATAAGAAATATGAATATTGATATAATTGAGGGAGATTTTGTTATTATAGAAGATGAAATGATCAGACATAATGTTATAAAATTGGCTTCCCATATTTTTTCATATTTAATTTAGGTGGTGGTTTTATGTCGTTCACTAGTATTGTGAAAAGTGAAGTTAGTAAAATAGAAACATTAAACATGGAGAAAATAGCTGAATTATCAGCTATTTTCAGAAACATTTCAAGTGTAGATAAAGAAATAAAAATTACTACTGAAAATGCAAGTGTTGCTAGAAGAATATTCAATTTAGTGAAAGATTTATATGGTATAAACGCAAAAATAGTTGTAAGAAGAGGTTATAATTTTAATAAAAGCTATTTATATATATTACAGATAGATCATAATATAAATAAAATATTAAGTGATTTAAGTATTTTTGAGGATAGTAAATATTTATTAATTCCTAAAAAATATATTGTAGATGACGAAGATTTAACCCGTGCATATTTAAGAGGGTTATTTATGGCAGTAGGTAGTATTAATGATCCTAAAAAATCTAGATATCATTTGGAATTTCTTGTTGATAGCGATAAATATGCTGAGTTTATAAGTAGTCTTTTGAATACATACAATCTTAATGGCAAATGCTTAAAAAGAGAAAACAAGTATATGATATATATAAAAGAAGCGGAGAAGATAAGTGATTTTTTAAGAATAATAAATGCCAGTAATGCTGTTTTATATTACGAAGACATAAGAATATATAGAGATCACAAAAACATGACTAATAGACTTAATAATTGTGAGCAAGCAAATGTTGATAAAATAATAATGACGGCAAATGAACAAATTCGTGAAATAGAATTGATAAAAAGTATTGGTGGTTTAGATTTGCTTGATCCAAAAATCCGTGATGTTGCTATATATAGAGTCAAGTATCCTGAGGCATCTTTAGCCGAATTAAGTGAAATAATAAGTATAGAAACAGGTAATATTATTACTAAATCAGGATTACATCATCGATTTAATAAAATAAAACTTTTAGCACAAAAAATAAAAGAAAGCGAGAAAAAACAATAATTTATTGTTTTCTTTTTTGTTTTATAAAGACAATTGGTCTAAATTATAGTATAATATTTATATCATGAGGTGATAGAATGCAAGAAACTTTTAGAAGTTTAACAAGTTTAATCAAGGAGCATGAAAGAATAGTAATAATGACTCATAAAAATATAGATTTAGACGGATTTGGTTCGGCCTTGTGTTTGTATACAATAATAAAGTCATTCAATAAAGAATGTTATATATGTCTTAATAAAAGACAATTAAATAAACCTATAATTAGAGCAATTGAAACACTAAAAAAAGAAAATATTTTAGTGGATTTTCTAGGCAAATCTTGTATAAAAGAAACGGTAAATAAAGAAACTCTATTAATAATATTAGATACTTATAAAAAAGAGTTATTAGAGGATAAAGTCGCTCTGCAGTTAACTAGTAATATAGTAATTATCGACCATCATATTGTTAATAATGATTATATAATTCCGACTAGATTAACATACATTAATTCTAATTTATCAAGTACTAACGAAATAATGGTTAATTATTTGAAATACCTAAATAAGGTTGTTCATCCTTCGATTGCAACTATAATGTTAGCCGGAATAGAGATAGATACTAATAGTTTTAAAGTTAAAACCACAGAAACAACATATGAGGCAGCAGCTTTTCTTACTTCACTAGGGGCAAACAACGTAACAAAACAAGATATGCTTAAGGAAAACAAAGATGATTATTTAAGACGTCTTAAATTTGTTAAGAAAAGCTATATGGTAAACAAAGAAACAATATTATGTACACTTGACGATAAAATTGTTGAAAAGAAGGATTTAGCAACCATTGCTGAAAATTTACTGCAATTTGAGGATGTAGAGTCATCGTTTGTTATTGGTAAAATATCAAAAAATGTAGTTGGAGTTAGTGCTAGATCATTAGGAAATGTCGATGTGTTTAAAATATGTAAAAAATTAGGTGGCGGTGGGCATATGACTAATGCAGCTGTACAAATTAATGATGTTTCAATAAACGAAGTTAAAAAAAGACTTTTAAAAATAATAAATTGAGGTGATATAGTGAAAGTAATCTTTATTAAGGATTTAAAAGGACAAGGAAAAAAAGGGGAAATAAAAGAAGTAAAAGATGGATATGGCATGAATTTTTTGATAAAAAATGGATATGCAGTTTCAGCAACTTCGACTGGTATTAAAAGATTGGAAGAAGAAAACAAACAAAAAAAAGAACAAGAAGAAAAATTAATTAATGATTGTTTAATAATTAAAGATCAACTTGAAAAAATAACATTGCAATTTAAAGTGAAGACTGGTGAAATGGGTCGCGTATTTGGAAGTGTAAGTCCTAAACAAATAACAAAAGAATTGCAAGAAAAAAATTATGATATTGATAAAAAGAAAATTAAATTAAATGAGCCTTTAACAACATTAGGCTTTCACAATGTTGAAATAGAATTACATAAGAAAGTTAAAGTTAATTTAAAAGTTGAGTTAGTTGAAGAAAGATAGGTGGTATTATGGCAGAACGAGTTATGCCGCATAATATTGATGCTGAACAATCAGTTTTGGGGGCAATGTTTCTAAGTAAATATGCTTTACAAAAGGGAATCGAGAGTTTGAATAAAGAATGGTTTTATTTAGATTCGCACACCAAAATATTTAGTGTTGTAAGTGATTTGGCTGAAAAAGCGACTCCGATAGATATAACAACTGTTACGGCAGAACTAGATAAACGCAAATGGTTGAAACAAGTTGGCGATGTTGAATATATAAGTGAAATTATAAATGTTGTGCCTAGTGCTGCTAATATTGAAGAATACATAAAAATTGTTGAAGAAAAAGCAATCTTAAGAAGGCTTATTGAAGAAGCAACGAATATAGTTACTGATGGTTATTCTTCTTCAGATGCTATTAGTGAAATTCTTGATAATGCAGAGAAAAAAATACTTAGTGTAGTAAAAACACGTAAAGGAACAGAGTTCAGAACAATTCAAGATGTACTGTTTAAAACACAATTAGATCTTGAAAAACTAGCCCAAACAAAAGGGGAGATAACAGGGTTATCAACAGGATTTCATGATTTAGATAAAATAACATCAGGATTGCATCCAAACCAACTAATAATAATAGCCGCTCGTCCTGCGATGGGAAAAACTGCATTTGCTTTAAATCTAGCAACCAATATGGCAATGAACTCAAAAAAAGGAGTTGCCTTATTTAATATGGAGATGGGGGCAGAGCAATTGGCAATGAGGATGCTTTCATCAGTTGGTCAAATTGAAGGTTATAAATTAACAACAGGTAGATTAGAACATAATGATTGGAAAAGAATCAATGAAGCAATAAGTAGATTAGCAGACACAAAAATGTTTATAGATGATACTCCTGGAATGACAATCGGAGAAATCAGAGCAAAATGTCGTAGGCTTGCTAGTTCAGAAGACGGATTAGGTGTAGTTATTATAGATTATCTACAATTAATAAGCGGATCAGCTAGATATGCTGGTAACCGCCAACAAGAAGTATCAGAAATATCTAGATCATTAAAAACACTAGCAATGGAACTTGAAATACCAGTTATTGCTTTAGCCCAATTATCTCGTTCTGTTGAGGGAAGAGAAGATAAAAGGCCTTTATTAAGTGATTTAAGAGAATCTGGATCGATTGAACAAGATGCTGATATAGTTGCATTTCTATATAGAGATGACTATTACAATAAAGAAAGTGAAATAGATAATTATACTAGTAAGAGTGAGTTTATTATTGGAAAACACCGTAATGGTCCAACTACAACGGTAGATTTAATATTTAAAAGAAATACTAGTACTTTTGTTAATTTTGTAAATAAAGAAGAAAATTAGGTGATTAAATGAAAAGGGTAACCTGGATAATTATTATTATTATATTAAGTGTCTGTATATTCTTGTTAGGTTTTAATTACAAAAAAGAGACTCATCCGAATAATTATTATCAGGTATATCTTGATGATAAAGTTTTAGGAGTAATTAAGTCCAAGAAAGAATTAGAAGACTATATAAATAAACGTGGCGAAAACATAAAGAGGAAATATGATGTTGATAGAATTTATGCTCCAAATGGGCTGGAAGTAAAAAGGATTGTAACGTACCATGATCGGTTAAATACAGTTCGAGAAATATATGAAATGATTGAAAAGGAACAGCCTTTTACAATAAGAGGATATCAACTTACAATTAAAAATGACGTTAAAACCAGTAAAGTATATGCTACTAAAGAAGTAATTTTTAAAGAAGCTTTAGAAAATACAATAAAGACTTTCGTTGGAGAGCAAGTCTATAATCTTTATAGTAACAATAGTCAAGGTTCTATTCAAGGAACAGGAACAATAATTGAAAATGTTTATGTAGAAGATAACAAGACAATAAAAGAAATAAATATACCGGTAAATGAAAAAATATATACAGATTCCAATGAGTTAACAAAATTTCTTGTTTTTGGAACGACAGATAATCAAAAGACATACACAGTAAATATTGGGGATACAATAGATGCAGTAGCTTTTAATAATCAAATAAGTGTTGAAGAATTTTTGATTTCTAATCCCCAGTTTACTAATAAAAGTAATTTACTATTTCCAGGACAGGAAGTAGTAATAGGAATAACTGATCCGCAAGTTAGTATAGTAGTTGAAGAATATGCGGTTCAAGATGTTGTAAGTAAGTATAAAATCGAAGAAAGATATGATCCTAATCGACTAAAAGGTGATGATGAAATTACTCAACAAGGTGAAGATGGTTTAGAAAGAATAGCTCAAAGAATAAAAGTTGTTAATGGTACTATTGTATATATAGACCCAGTTAGCAAAGAAGAATTGAAGCCGACAATAAACCAAATAGTTGTACGTGGTGATAAATATGCACCAAGTGTTGGTAGTTTAAATGTATGGTCATGGCCAACAGCGAGTGGTTGGACAATAACTTCTTATTATGGATATAGAATTCATCCATTAACTTATAAGCGAGAACTGCACGCTGCAATTGATATAGCCGGACCAGGATATGGTTCACCTATATATGCGTCTAATCATGGAACGATTGAAGAAGCTGGATGGCATTATAGTTATGGTTATTACATAATAATAAATCACAATAATGGTTATTATACTTTATACGCGCATATGTCAAAATTAGTAACTAAAAAAATTGATCAAATAGTAGCCCGTGGTACAATAATAGGATATATGGGGAGTACTGGTGACTCAACAGGACCACATTTACATTACGAAATGTGGGTAGGAAAACCATGGAGCGGTGGATATAGGATAAATCCATTTAATAAACATTAATGAAAATATGTGTTTTAGCAAGCGGTAGTAAAGGTAATTGCACCTATTTAGAAACTAGTACTAATAAAATTTTGATTGACATAGGAATTAGTTCGTTAGCTGTTGAAAAAAAATTGCTAGAGATAGGGGTAAATCCCAAAGAAATAGATAGTGTATTTATTACCCATACTCATATGGATCATATAAGTGGATTAAAGATTTTTTGTAAAAAGTATAATCCTAAAATATATTTATCCGAGAAAATGAATGAAGAAATAAAAAAAACCCATATATTGAAAAACTATGAGTATATAAAAAATGATTTAGTCATTAACGATATAGATATTACAGTCATAAAAACCTCACATGATACAAATGATTCAAATGGATATATATTTGATTGCAACAACAAAACAATCGCTTATATAACTGATACAGGATATATAAATATTAAAAATCATGAAAAATTAAAGAATAAAACGTTATATGTTATGGAAAGTAATCATGATATAGAATTACTTATGAATGGAAATAGACCACATTATTTAAAACATCGTATTTTAGGAGATAAAGGACATTTGTCAAACAAGGATTCGGCATATTATTTATCTAAATTTATTGGTGCTAATACCTCTTGTATTGTACTGGCACATCTTAGTGAGGATAATAACTCGTCTGATATTGCGAGGGCAGTTCTTGAGGAAAGTTTAAAAAAGATAAATAAAAAAGTAGACAAAATTGTAGTGGCAGATCAAAACGAGAGAACTGAGTTGATTGAAATATGATTAAATTGATATGTGTTGGTAAAATAAAAGAAAAGTATTTAAAAGAAGCAATTTTTGAGTATACAAAACGATTGTCAAGATATACAAAAATAGAAATAATAGAAGTTAATGATGTAGATGTTAATAATCCATCAATATCCCTTTTAAAAGAAAAAGAAGAAATAACGAAACATATATCTGAAAAGGACTTTATAATAACGATGGACATAACAGCAGACCAATTAACCTCGACTGAATTTTCTGAAAAATTAGATAAAATCCTTATTAGTAATCCAAATATTTGTTTTATTATAGGAGGATCACACGGAATAGATCAAGAAATTAAGGAAAAAAGCAATTATAGATTATCTTTTTCCAAAATGACATTTCCTCATCAACTATTTAGGGTTATATTGCTTGAGCAAATCTATAGAGCGTATAAAATATTAAAAAATGAATCTTATCATAAATAATGTATAAAACAAACTAATATCGTTCACTATTTAATAGGAGGACGATATTTTTATGAAAAAGAGTATATATTTTACCATTTTTTTCTTAATTGTTTTTGTGATATTAAGTGATGTATTAGCTGTGAAAAAGATAATACCTGATTCAGCAATTAGAATGCGAGTTGTTCCTAACAGTAATTCATTATATGACCAACAAATAAAAAATAAAGTTAAAAATGAACTTCAAACCAGCATGTATTTGTTGCTAAAAGATACAAAAGGGATTAGTGAAGCAAGAAACGTTATAAATAACAATATTTCTAATATTGATCAGCAAATTGATACTTTATTAAAAGAAGAAAATTATAATTTAGGGTATAAATTAAATTTTTCATATAATTATTTTCCGGCAAAAGAATACAAAGGTGTTGTTTATGAAGAAGGGTATTACGAATCAGTATTGGTGACCTTAGGGGAAGGAAAGGGTGACAATTGGTGGTGTGTATTATTCCCACCATTGTGTTTATTGGAAGCAGAAGAATCTGATGAAGTCGAATATAAATCATTTATAAAAGAATTAATTCAAAAATATTTATAGTATAATTCAAATCTCCTTAAAGTATTATTTATAAGGAGGTTTTTTATGATTTTAATTACTACTTTAATAATAGCAGTGAGTATTAGTATGGATGCTTTTTCTTTATCCTTAGTTTATGGGACATTGAATTTAAAACCGCGAAAAATAAAACAATTATCCATAATGGTTGGTATATTCCATTTTATAATGCCTTTATTAGGTTTTTTAGCAGGAGAATTTATAATAGATGGGCTTCACATGCCTTCTCATATAGTTCTAGCTGTTATCTTTGGATTTATTGGTCTAGAGATGATAATATCTTCATTTAAGAAGAAAGAGGAACTATTATTGCTAGATTTAAAAGGCTTAATTTTATTTGCATTTACTGTAAGTATAGATAGTTTTTCAGTAGGTGCAGGATTTAATGCAATAAGTAGTAATTATTTGATTAGCGCTTCTATATTTTTTATAACTAGTTTTCTTTTCACATATATGGGATTAAATATAGGAAAAAAAATCAATGAAAAAATAGGATTTCTATCAACTGTAATAGGGGGAGGTATATTAATTGTTATAGGAATTTTATATATAACAATAGTATAAAAATGACAAAAATAACATGTAAACTAAAGGGAGAAATCCCTTTTTTTATTTGACAAGTAATAAAAATAATATTATCATTAATGTAGGAGGAATAAAAATGATAGTAAATGCAAAATTGATGTTAGATAAAGCTATGAAAGAGCAATATGCTGTTTGTCAATTTAATATTAATAATTTAGAATGGACAAGATTTATATTAGAAGAATGCCAAGATAATAATAGTCCTGTCATATTAGGAGTAAGTGAGGGTGCTACTAAATATATGGGAGGATACAAAACGGTTGCTAATATAGTAAAATCTTTGGTTGAAGAATTAAATATAACTGTTCCTGTTTGCCTACATTTAGATCACGGAAGTAGTTATGATAATTGTGTTAAAGCAATTGATTCTGGATTTACATCAGTTATGATTGATGCATCTAGAGAAAACTTTGAAAAGAACATCCAAATAACAAACGATGTTGTTAAATATGCAAAAGAATATGATGTAACAGTAGAGGCGGAGATAGGCCACATAGGTGGAGAAGAAGATGGGATAGCAATGGAAATTTTATATGCAGAAGTTGATAAATGTATTGATTTTGTTGCTGAAACTAAAATTGACTTTCTTGCCCCTGCATTAGGAAGTGTGCATGGTTTATACAAAGGTGAACCGAATCTAAATTTCTCTAGAATGGAAGAAATTAAAAATGAGGTTAATCTTCCATTAGTTTTACATGGTGGCACAGGAATTCCAGATTACCAAATAAAAAAGGCTATAGAGTGTGGGATTTGTAAGATAAATATAAACACGGAATTACAAATAGTCTGGACTAATGCGGTAAGAGGATTTTTAAATGAAAATAAAGAAATATATGATCCTAGAAAAATTATAAAAGCTGGTGAGACGGCAATAAAGAAAGCTGTAAAAGAGAAAATTAAATTACTAGGAAGTAATGATAAAGCATAAAACACAAAACTAAGAAAAAGACATATTAATATAATGGAGTAGTAAGTGGAGGTAACTCATGAAAAAAATTAAAATCGAGGGCGGTTATACATTAAGTGGTACCATAAAAATAAGCGGAGCCAAAAATAGTGCTGTTGCACTAGTCCCTGCTTCCCTTTTATCTGATGAGAAAGTAGTGATTGATAATATTCCAAATATATCTGATATTGAAGCACTAAATGAAATTCTTAAATTTTTAGGAGCTAAAGTTTCAAGAAATGGTGAAACAATGGAAATAGATGCTAGTTGTATTGAAAACAAGGAAATTCCAGAAAATATATCAAGTAAATTAAGAGCATCGTACTATTTTATGTCTGCCTTATTAGGTAAATATAAAAAAGTAACGATGTATTTTCCTGGAGGATGTGCAATTGGGGCAAGACCAATAGATCAAACTCTTAAAGGGTTTAAAGCATTAGGTGCTACTGTAATAGAGGAAGGCAATAAATATACAGTATTTGCTGATAAATTAAAAGGAGGCCATGTTTATCTAGACATGCCAAGTGTTGGAGCAACAATAAATACAATTTTAGTTGCGGTAAAAGCTGAAGGAGAAACAATTATTGAAAATGCAGCTAAGGAACCGGAAATTGTTAACGTAGCTATTTTCTTAAATAATATGGGTGCAAAGATTACAGGGGCTGGAACAAGCGAAATAAAAATTACTGGTGTTGATAAATTAGGTAGTTGTTTTGCAGAAGTAATACCTGATCGAATTGAAGCAGGTACATATATAATTGCAGGAGCATTAATGGGTGATAATTTAAAAATAGAAAATATTATTCCTGAACATATAGAAAATTTATTATTAAAGTTAAAGGAAATGGGAGTTAACATGACATTAGAGAAGGATTCTTTATATATATCAAGAACTCCTAATATAAAACCAATTAATGTCAAAACATTAGGATATCCTGGGTTCCCTACAGATTTACAGCAACCTCTTACTAGTTTACTAGTAATGTGTAACGGAGTATCTACTTTGGAGGAAACAATTTATGAAAATAGATTTAAGAATATAGATTATTTAAACAAAATGGGTGCTAAAATAACAATGATTGATGATCGAAAAATAGCAGTAAATGGGCCTACTGTATTAAAAGGATGTGAAGTTGAGGCAACTGATTTACGCGCAGGAGCATGTATGGTATTAGCAGGCCTTCAAGCAGAAGGTATAACGACCGTAACGGAAGTTGAACATGTTTTAAGAGGATATGAAAATATCATTGAGAAATTACAAGCCGTTGGTGCTAAAATAAATATAGAAGAAATATAATTAAATAGAGTTAAACTCTATTTTTTTAGAAGGAGTTAAAATAATGCGAATAAAAACGATATTGATCATTAGTATTATTGCCTTGCTTGTCTTTTTGATATATTTAACTACCCTTGATAAAAAAGTATATTACCTATCACTGGGAGATTCACTTGCTATGGGGCAAACCCCTTATGGAAACAGTGATTATGGATACACTGATTATGTAAGAGATTATTTAATTAAAAAGAATGTGTTTGAGAAACACATAAATCAATTCAGTGAAAAAGGATATAGAATATCAGATTTATCCCGCGATATTGAGGATAATAAGAAAATAATAATTGATGATAAACCTCAAACAATAAAAAATGCTTTAGTAAAAGCTGATTTAGTAACGTTGTCAATTGGATTGAACGATCTTCTATACACAATTGGAATTAATAACACGGACAAAGAAAATATGTATGAATATATAGATGAGATGATGCTAGATATGGATGAATTATTTAAGTTAATAAAAGAATATTGTAAGGAAGATATAATGGTGTTAGGTTATTATGTACCTACATTATATTTAAGTAATGAGGATGTAATTAATTATATAAGGTATACTAATAATAAATTAAAAACACTGTGTAATAACTATAATATTAATTTTATAGAAATTGATAAAATAATTGAAAACAATACAAAATATCTACCGAATCCATTAGATATACATCCTTCAAAAATGGGGTATGAAGTAATATCTACCGAAATCATAGAAAAAATAGAACAAACTTTACTTAAAAAATAAAAAAATATTGATTAGTTATAAAAAAGTTGCTATAATATAGAAGCATTAAATTACTATGACTTAATTAGTCATGGCGGAAGGAGAGAAATTTATGAAAAAAGGAATACATCCAACATATATTACAACAAAGGTATCATGTGCTTGTGGAAATACTTTCGAAGTGGAATCAAACAAAGAAGAATTACACTTAGAAGTATGTGACAAATGTCACCCTTTCTTTACAGGAGTACAAGGAAAAGCAACAAAAACAGGTCGTGTTGAGAAATTTAATCGTAAATACGGACTTACTCAAGAAGAAAATTAATTTTCTTCTTTTTTGTTTGTTTGCTTATCTTCATTGACTAAATGTCGAAAAAATTGATATAATTAAACAAGGTGATGATAATGAAGAAAGATTTTTTAAATAAAATAGGCTTGTTTGTAGGGGGATTGTTAACGCTAACTATCCTAAATTATTTTCTGTTAATACCATTGAATTTGAGATATACTGAAGTATTTTTCATTTTTATAAGTTTAATAGGATTAGTATATATTACTTTTAATAAAAACATAATTGAAAAAAAATACATGAAAGTAGGTCCTGAATTAGTTGAGACTAAAATTCCTAAAAAAGAAGTTTTTTATGTAATTGGTGGACTAATTACTGTGCTTTTAATACATGGATTTTCTTCTACTCCGCTTATTTTTAGTAAGCAATATCAACAATTAATAGGAGAAGTTTATGAAAAAGATTTTACAACAGAATTTACAATTGTTGAAAAAAATGAATTACCAATTGTTGATTCAGATTATGCAGCTAAATTAGGTGATAAAAAATTAGGTTCAGAGCGTGGACTTGGGAGTGAATATCATGTAGGTGAATTTAGTGACATCGTTGTTGCAGGGAAAATGTACATGGTAGCTCCACTTGAATTTAATGGATTTTTCAAATGGATGAATAATAAAAGTACTCCCGGATATGTTAAAGTTGATAAAATAACAGGTGAGGTAGAACTTGTAACAGAGATTAACAATAAAAAAATAGAATTAAAATATTTATCATCTGCTTACTTTAATAATAATTTAAAACGCCATGCTTATTATAATGGCAACATGGACAATGCTTTAGTGAAAACAACATTTGAATTAGATGATGAAGGAAGACCATATTTTATAATAAATAAAACTCATAAAACGATTGGTATCAATGGTGGAGATGATATTTTAAGTGTGGTGGTGGTAGACGCGCAAACAGGTGAGGTAAAAGAGTACAAACCATCTGATGCTCCAGAATGGATAGATACAATATATCCAAAGGAAATTGTTTTAAAACAAATAGATGACTGGGGATATTATGTAAATGGTTATTTAAATACTATTTTTGGTGAAAAAGATATTGTACGTACTACAAATGGTTCAAGAAGAGTATATAATGAAAATAATTTATATCACTATACAGGCTTAACTAGTAGTGGCGCTGATGAATCAACTGTTGGATTTGTCTTTATAAATACGAAGACAAAGGAGACAACATTTTACAAAATGACAGGAGCAACAGAATATTCTGCTATGAGGTCAGCCCAAGGAAAAGTTGAAAATTTTGGATACAAAGCTACTTTTCCAGTGACGATAAATGTATACGATGAGCCGACATTCTTTATAACTTTGAAAGATAGTAGTGGATTAATAAAACAATATGCATTTGTGAATATTACAGATTTTTCAATTGTAGGTAATGGTGAAACGATAAATAGTGCTTTAAACTCATATTTAAAGGCTCTTGATAAAGAATCTGTTCCTAATGACACAAATAATATAGAAATAGAAGGAACAATCGAAAGAATTGGTTTTGACATAAGCGGTGGAGAAACTAATTACTATATAATCATTAAGGAAGATAAAAAATTATATTATGCTTCATCAACTATTAGTAAAGAATTGAATGTTACTAAAGTTGGGGATAGTGTTAAGATAACAGTTAATAATAATAGAATAGTGAAATTTGATAATTTAGATATATAGAATTGAGGAAGATTATGTGTGGAATAGCGGGATTTTTAAATAGCAAAAGCCCAAAACAAAAAGAAAAAATTATTGATGCTATGTTAAATAAAATTATACATCGAGGTCCTGATAGTAGTGGGAAATATGTAGATAAAAAAATAGCCTTAGGGTTTAGAAGATTAAGTATAATTGACTTATCGGATAATGGTAGTCAACCAATGTATAACGAAGAAGGAAATCTTGTTTTGGTTTTTAATGGGGAAATCTATAATTATGAGAGTATAAAAAAAGATTTAATTAAAAAAGGGCACATTTTTAAAACAAAAACAGATACAGAAGTCATTCTTCATGGATACGAAGAGTATGGCGAAAAAATAGTTGATAAATTACGTGGAATGTTTATGTTTGTGATATGGGATATAAACAAGCAAGAACTATTTGCGGCACGAGATCCTTTTGGAATAAAACCATTTTATTATGCTAAAATGAATAAAACTCTTATGTTTGGATCAGAAATCAAAAGTTTTTTACCTAATCCAGCTTTTGTTAAAGAAATAAATAAAGAAGCATTAAGACCGTATCTAACTTTTCAATACTCAGTTTTAAATGAGACTTTCTTTAAAAATGTTTTTAAATTAGAGCCTGGACACTATTTAAAATATAAGAATGATAACCTAGAAATAAATAAATATTATGAGATTGATTTTTCTTCTAAAGAAAAAGATTTTGAAACATACATGAAAGATATAGAAAAATGTGTTGCTGAGTCAGTAGAATATCATAAAATTAGTGATGTTAAAGTTGGATCTTTTTTATCAGGTGGTATAGATTCTAGTTATATAACAAGATCTTTAATGCCAAACAAAACATTCTCGGTTGGTTTTGCTAATAAAGGTTTTAGTGAAGTGGATGATGCGGTAGCCTTATCAAAAATGTTGAAAATAGAAAATATTAATAAAACAATAGATAAAGCAGAATTCTTTAAAGAAATTTCTAATGTCCAATATCATTCAGATGAACCACATGCTAATTTATCAGCAGTACCTCTTTATTTTCTATCCAAATTAGCTAAAGAACATGTTACAGTTGTTTTGTCTGGTGAAGGTGCTGATGAATTGTTTGGTGGATATACATCATATGGAGCAACAGCATTAGAAGAAAAGTATCTTAAACTTCCAAAGACACTACGTAGAAGTGTAGGGAGAGTTGCAAAATTTTTACCTAAATTTCATGGAAGAAACTTTTTGACTAAAAATGGATTAGAAGTTGAAGATTACTATATTGGTCAGGCTTATATTTTTGACGAAAAAGAAGCGGAAGAAATATTAAAACCGGATTATCAAAAGAGTAAGACTATTAAAGAAATAACAAAACCTTATTTTGATAAAGTTAAGGATAAAGATGATGTTACAAAAATGCAATACTTAGATATGCATTTGTGGTTACCGCAAGATATACTACTTAAGGCTGATAAAATGACTATGGCACATTCGTTAGAACTAAGAGTACCATTTCTTGATAAAGAAGTAATGAATTTAGCATCTAAAATACCAACAAAATATAAAATAAGTAATAATACAACAAAATATATATTAAGAAAAACGGCTAACAAAGTGTTGCCAGATGAATGGGCAAAAAGACCTAAGATAGGATTCCCTGTTCCGTTTTATCAATGGATAAAAGAAGAAAAATACTATAAAAAAATATATCAACTATTTAAGAAAAATTTTGTAAAAGAATTTTTTGACCAAGAACAAATATTGAAATTATTAGATGATCACTACAATAACAAAAAAAATAATGGTCGCAAAATTTGGACAATATATGCATTCTTGTTGTGGTATAAAGTATATTTTATAGATATAAAATAATTAACTTATAAGGCTTAATCTTATAAGTTTTTTAATGCAAACGACTATGTATTTGAGTTTACAATCATTAGTAAAAATGTTATAATCAAATTATGTATAGACTAAAATGAGAGGATTTGTAATTATGTATAGAAATACCTATGTACAAATAAATATAGACAACTTAAAGAATAATGTTGAACAGATTGTAAATCACTATAAAAATTACCAATATTATATTGGAGTGGTTAAAGGAAATGCATATGGTCATGATGATTTTATAGTCAATGATTTAATTGATAGTGGAATTAACTACTTAGCAGCTTCTACATTAGAAGAAGTTATTAGTATTAGAAAAAAGAATAATAATATTCCAATTTTGTGTCTAGAACCAATTGATATAAACTATATCGATGTATGTATAAAAAATAATATTACGATTACAGTTCATGACTATGAATACTTTAAAGAACTACTAGATACTGAAATTAATCACGATTTAAAAGTCCATTTAAAAATAGACTCTGGTATGAATCGTTTAGGATTAAAAGATGAGGATGAAATAAAAGATACGTACGAAAAATTATCCAATCATCCAAATATTATATTAGAAGGTATATATACTCATTTTATGACCCCTGGTATAAGTGATAAAATATGGGATAACCAGGTTAGCAGATTTAAAAAATTAACAAGAAAAATAGATTTAAAACAAATTCCGATTGTACATATGGGAAAAAGTCTCACATTGATTAATCACCCTAAAATAGATATATGTAATGCGATTAGGTTAGGAATAATTATGTATGGATTTGATCAAACACCAAAGCCACAAACAGGAATAAAAGCAAAACTAAGAGCTTTAAAGGCAAAAATGAGAATAAAAAAATATAAAATTAGTCCCACAAATTTAAATTGTCCTATTAATTTAAAGCCTGCATTTTCACTATATAGTGAAATAATGCAAGTAAAAAAAGTAGAACAGTCAGAATATATAGGTTACGGAACTTATTATAAAGCAACAGAAAAAATGAAAGTTGGAATAGTACCGATTGGTTATGGCGATGGTTTTAATAGGAGAAATAGTGGAAGAGAAGTTTTAATAAATAAAAAGCGATTTCCTATCATTGGTGAAGTAGGAATGGGAATGATAATTGTGAAAATTGACGATAGTGTTAAAGTTCATGATAAAGTTATGTTAATAGGCGAGGATATTTCTGTCCGCGAAGTAAGCAGACATATAAAAACAACAGTATATGAAACAATGTGTATGATTGGAAAAAGTGTCCCTAGGGTATTTGTTAAAAATAACAAAGTTATTCATATAGAAGAATATAAATAAGAGGTGAAAAGATGGATTTTGAAGTTTTAATAATTGGAACAGATATAAATGCCTATTATATGGCTAGATGTTATCATGAAGCATATGGTAGAAAAGCTAATTTAATAGGTAAACAAGCAATGGCATTTACTTCTTTAAGTAATATAATTAATTTAAAAATAGAACCCAATTTATGGGATGATAATATTTTTAAAAAGACATTAGAAGAGTTCACTTTACAACATAAAAACAAAAAAATATTACTTATCGGTACAAACGACACATATGTGAGATTAATTATAGAAAACAAGGAATTTTTGAGTAAATATTTTGTTTTCAACTATGTGGATTTAGAAATGTTAGATAACTTACTAATAAAAGATAAATTTTATACTGTGTTTGCAAACAGTGGATTAGATATGCCGAAAACATTTATATATTCTTGTACAGAAAGACCGTTAATACCAGATGAATTTATGTATCCTTTAATTTTAAAACCCGGGAACAGTGTTATGTATTATAAGTGCGAATTTCCAGGTAAAAGTAAAGTTTATAAAATAAAATCAAGAGATGAATTATTGCAAACAGTAAAAACAATTGAGGATTCTGGTTATGTAGATAATTTGATTATTCAAGAGTTTATACCTGGGGATGATTCGGCTTTATATGATTCAATGTTTTATTGCAGCAAAAATAAAAAGGCTCAAATAATGACATTTGCGCAAATCGGTCTACAAGAACAAACTAATACAGGAGTAGGTAATTGTACAGTTTTAGTTAATGGTTTTGATGAACATGGATATAAAGAAGAAATTGTTTATAAATTAAAAGATTTTATGGAATCAATCGGCTATCAAGGATTTGCAGAATTTGATATGAAATATGATAGTAGAGATGGAAAATATAAAGTATTAGAAATTAATCCTCGTCAGTCCAGAAGTGGGTATTATTTAGCAGCTTGTGGGCATAATTTAGTTAAGAGTTTAGTCGATGATTTGATATATGATGAAGACAAGCCACTAATCTTGATAAAGGATAAAATGCTTTTGACTTTTGTTCCTAAATCTGTAATAAGAAAATATGTTGAAAGTGATGCACTAAAAAAACAGATAAATAAACTGATAAAACAAGGTAAAATTGTTGATCCTTTATATTATAAAAAAGATTTGCCTATTAAAAGAAGAATATATTTGTTTTTAAGAGGAATTAATTATAAGAAAAAATACAAAAAATATAAATGGTAGGAAGTGAAACAATGAAAATAGGTATAGCAACTGATCATCATGGTATAAAACAAAAAATAAAACTAATAAAATATTTAGAAAAAAAAGGACATATTGTCATCAATTATGGTACTGATAATGATAATTCCGTTGACTATCCGGATTATGCATTTATTGTTGGATCTAAAATTAATGATGGAGAAATTGATTTAGGTATTTTAATATGTGGAACCGGAATTGGAATGTGTATAGCAGCAAATAAAGTTAAAAATATAAGATGTGCCAAAGTTGATAGCGTTAAAGAAGCAAAACTTTCGAAAATGCATAATAGTGCTAATGTTATATCAATTTCCAGTAGTATGAGTTTAATAAAGATGAAAGATATTATTGATGCTTTTATTAAAACTCCTTTTTCCAATGTTGAAAGACATCAGTTAAGGATCGATAAAATCAATAATTATAATAATAATGGAAATTAAAACTCTTTTATATATCGTTGTTGTTCCTTTAACTATATGGGCTTTAGATAGCATAAATATAAATAATTTATTCAAAAAGAATAAGTATCATCAAGCTCGCATACTATATATAATAGTTAGTATAGGCTTGTCTTATTTAGTTGTTAACTTTTTTACGGATTTTTTTATAACATCAAGATTTATTTAAAATTTCTTTTGTATGATTTATTTTGTTATTTATAAACATAATATAGTAGTACGAAAGGATAGATGATATGTATTTAAAAAAAATTTTAACAGTTACTTTAATAATAATAATAATTCCATATATAATTGTTAATCTTTTTGTTAAAGATGATGAAATTAAATTTAATTATGTATCTAATATGGTTGTAAGAGTAAAAAGAGAAGACACGGGGAAAATTGATAGAGTACCATTTGAAGAATATGTAACAGGAGTTCTTGCAGGAGAAATGCCTGTTTCTTTTGATATAGAAGCATTAAAAGCACAAGCAGTAGCTGCGAGAAGTTATGTAATGAAAAAAATGGCATACAATAAAAATAATGATCATGATGTAGTCGATACTGTAATGAATCAAGTCTATTTAGATGATGATTATTTAAAGGCAGTTTGGAAAGAAACGTATACTGAAAAAATTAATAAAATTAAAACAGCAATAGCTGAAACAAAGGGTGAGTATTTGGAATACGATGGTCAAGTTGTAGAAGCATTTTTCTTTTCAACAAGTGTTGGCAAAACTGAAAATAGCGAAGATGTGTTTATAAATAAACTTCCGTATCTAAGAAGTGTTGATTCTATATGGGATAAGGAAGTTTCACCGGTATTCAACGATTACTTCCAATTTAGTTTGAGTGATTTTTACACAAAATTGAATTTACCTTATAAAGAAAAGGTAAGCATTGAAATTTTAAAAACAACCAGTACTGGGAGAATAAAAGAATTAAATATAAATGGGAAAAAATTTACTGGTGGAGATGTTTTTGGAAAATTAGGTTTGAGATCAACTTACTTCAAGATTACACAAAGCGGAAGTGTTGTTTATATTGAGACAACCGGATACGGCCATGGAGTAGGAATGAGCCAATATGGAGCAGAAGGAATGGCACGTAATGGGTATAAGTATACAGAGATTTTAAAATACTATTATCAAGGTGTTGAAATTAAAAAAATTTAAAAAAATAAAGTATAAAAAATAGAAGAAATGTTCACACTCTAAATAGAGGTGAAATAATGACAAAAAGAAGATTAAAAAAACCTGTTGTTTATGCAATTTATGGATTAGCAGCTCTTACTTTTTTAACTAGTATTTATTTAATTGAAAGAAGCTTATCGCAATCACTTTTTGAACCAGATGAAGATTATGAGTATGTTAATAAAACAATCTTTGATGATGATATTCCAGTAGTTAATGTAGGCACAATTATAATGAAGCCTTTTAATGATCAAGAAATAAAGATATTAAAAGATTATTACGATTACAAGGCCGACTCTACTAAACAAGAAAATTCATTGATTTACTATGAAAATACATATTTACAAAACAGTGGTGTAGCATATGGTGGAAAAGAAAATTTTGATATAGTTTCTATTTTAGATGGTACAGTAATAGATATTAAAGAAGATGCCGTTTTAGGTAAAATTGTTGAAGTAAAACATGCAAATGATATGATTAGTGTATATCAAAGTTTGAGTGAAATTGTGGTCAAAAAAGACGATATCATTAAACAAGGGGATATTATTGGAAAAAGTGGAACGTCTAACATTTCTAAGGATCTAAATGACCATCTATACTTCGAATTGATATATAAGGGGCAAAATGTAAATCCTGAGGATTATTATGATAAAAAGGTAAGTGATTTATAAGGAGCAGTTGCTCCTTTTTAGGTATAAAAACACCCATAATAGATATAATTAATTAAAGGGGTGTGTTGCTAATGAGTACAAATATTATTAATAGAGTTTTGAGTGAGGCAGATTATATTTTAAAAACTCAAAAAACCATTCGTGAAATAGCAACTATATTTAAAGTTTCGAAAAGTACAGTTCATAAAGATTTGCATGAAAGACTATTAGAAATAGATAAAAATCTATATATAGAAGTGGATAAGATACTTAAATATCATATCGATATAAGACATTTAAGAGGCGGAGAATCGACCAAAAAAAAGTATTTAAAAATGAGCAATTAACTACCAATAATAACCATATTATGATATAATTGTAATAGTGTATGAAGAAACGAGGGTGATGATATGTTTGCAAAGGATATTGGAATAGATTTGGGTACAGCTAACGTGCTTATTTTCATAAAAGGTCAAGGGGTAGTGTTGAATGAACCAAGTGTTGTAGCAATTGATTCTGATACTAAAAAACCTTTAGCTGTTGGTGTAGAGGCTAGAGAAATGTTAGGAAGAACTCCTGGTAAGGTTAAAGCAATAAGACCTATGAAGGATGGAGTAATTGCTGACTTTGAAATAACAGAAATAATGCTAAATCACTTTATTAGAAAAGTTAATGGAAAAAGTTTCTTTTCTAGACCGAGAATTTTAATTTGTTGTCCTTCTAACATTACACAAGTAGAAAAAAATGCAATAAAAGAAGCGGCTGAGCGAACTGGAGCTAGAAAAGTCTTTCTAGAAGAGGAACCAAAAGTTGCTGCTGTTGGTGCTGGTATGGATATATCAAAACCAAGTGGTAATATGGTAATTGATATTGGAGGGGGAACAACAGATATAGCTATTCTTTCACTAGGTGGTATAGTTACAAGTTCTTCAATTAAAGTGGCAGGAAACGTATTTGATGCCGATATAATGAAATATATCAAAGATAAATATAAGTTATTAATTGGTGATCGTACTGCTGAAGAAATAAAAATAACTATAGGAACAGTTTTTCAAGGAACAAAAAAAGAAAAAATGGAAGTTAGGGGTCGAGATTTAGTAACTGGACTTCCTCATACAATAACTTTGTGTTCTGAAGAAGTTGAGGAATCATTAAGAGAAAGCGTTTATATAATTGTTCACACGGCTAAAAGTGTGCTTGAACAGACTCCTCCAGAATTATCAGCAGACATAATTGATAAAGGTATTGTAATTACCGGAGGTGGAGCTTTAATTGATGGATTCGATCAGTTATTGGCTCATGAATTAAAAGTACCTGTATTTGTGGCAGAAAGCCCACTTACATGTGTTGCAGAGGGGACAGGCATTCTGTTAGACAATCTACATTTAATAGATAAATAGAAGTGTGAATTAATGTTCACACTTTTTATTTGTCGTTGTTAATGTAGATAACAAAAAAATAAATAGACTTATACATATAATTTTGATAGAATTGATATTAGGTGATCAATGTGGATAACGAATTAATTATAAAAATATTTTTAATGGTATTTACAACATTTCTTTTTGTTGCTTTTTTAATACCATTTATAAAAAAAGTTGCACTTCATATAGGTGCAGTTGATATACCAAATGAAAGAAAAGTTCATAAAAAACTGATGCCTAGATTAGGTGGTTTGGGAATTTTTCTTGGTTTTCTTCTTGGGTATATGATTTATGGATCTCCAAGCTCAATTATGAATTCAATTCTAATTGGAAGTTTCATAATTGTCTTAACAGGTGTTGTAGATGACATCAAACCATTGAAAGCATCTACAAAATTTATAGGGCAAATAACAGCTGCGTGCATTGTGGTTTTTTATGGTAATATTTTATTAAAAGATATAAGTGCATTTGGTCTATATATAGATTTTGGCATTTTATCGTACGTTATAACGATTTTCTTTATATTAGGTTGTATTAACTGTATGAACTTAATTGATGGTCTAGATGGCCTTGCTGGTGGAATTAGCTCTATATATTTTTTAACTATTGGTGTAATATGTACTATTCAAGGAAAATTAGGTTTAGATTTTGTTCTAACTTATATAATGTTAGGTTCTACATTAGGTTTTTTAGTTCATAATTTTAATCCAGCTAGTATATTTATGGGTGATAGTGGTTCTATGTTTTTAGGTTTTATCATTTCTGTTATAGCGTTATTAGGATTTAAAAATGTAACTATGTCATCTTTAATAATTCCTCTACTTATTTTAGCAATCCCAATACTTGATACAATATTTGCTATTATAAGAAGATTAATAAAAGGTGAAAGTGTTTCATCACCAGATAAGTTTCATATCCATCATCAATTATTAAATCGTAATTTTAATCAAAGATCCACAGTTTTAATAATTTATCTAATTAATATACTATTTGCATTTGCGTCAATTGTATACGTTTTAAAAGATGCATTACTAGGCTATATAATATATGGATTGTTACTTTTTATCGTGGTATTGTTTGTATTAAAGACAAATGTTGTAGTAGACCATGATAATGTAAAAAACAAATTTAAAAGTAAATTTTTAAAAAAGAAAAATATCTAAAAGAATGCGAAAGCATTCTTTTTGTATAAAACAAACTGTTTTACTAATAATAATTATGGTGATACTATGTTTGAAAATTTATTAAATATAAACTGGTCAGAAGTAAATGATGTTGTTTTAAGAAGTATTTTATCATTATTAACCCTATTCTTAGTTACAAAAATGCTTGGAAAAAAACAAGTATCACAACTTAGTTTGTTTGATTATGTTATAGGTATATCAATAGGAAATTTCGCAGCTGAAATGACAATTAATTTAGATTCTCAAGAAATAAACGGAATAATTGCTGTTTTAATATTTGGTGGTGTAGCTTACATGGTTGATATACTAACAATGAAGAGTATCTTTTTAAGAAGATATTTTATGGGTGTACCAACAATTGTTATTCAAAATGGTAAACTCATGAAGAAAAATTTAAAAAAAATAAAATTTGATATAAATGATCTGTTAGAAGAATGTCGTGGGAGTGGTTATTTTGATATTAGTGAAATAGAGTATGCTTTGATGGAAGCAAATGGTAAAATCAGTATATTACCTAAAGGTGAATATAAACCATTGACAATCAAAGATATGAATTTAAAAGTAGAAAAACAGGGGCTATGTGCAAATGTAGTAATAGATGGTAAGTTAATGAAAAAAAATCTTCTTAATATGAATAAAGATAAAGATTGGCTTATACAACAATTAAAAGTCCAGGGATATAGTAATATAAAAGAGGTTTTTCTAGCCACTTTAGACTTAAATGACAAGGTAATTGTTTACGAAAAAAACGACAACGAAAAGATAAACGATGTTTTAGAATAGACAGTCGTTTATTTTTTTGTTATACTTATATAGGTGGTAAGATATGACAAGACATTTTTGTGCATCAATTTTTGTAATTGATCCAATGACAAAAAAAATATTATTAGTTCATCATAAGAAATTCAATAAATGGGTTCAGCCAGGTGGTCACATTGAAGATAATGAAACACCAGAGGAAACAGCGGTTAGGGAAGTTTATGAGGAAACGGGAATAAAAGTTAGACTTTTAGGCGAAAGATTTCCTCGAGAAGATGATTTTATAAGACCGTTAGGAATACAATGTAATAGAAATTTAAAAGGGGATATGCATATAGATATAACATATGTTGCTATTCCTATCAACAATTATGATTTAATATTGAATACAGATGAAAGTAATGATATTGGATGGTTTTCTAGAAATGATTTAGAAAATATCCCCGTATTTCCAGATATTAAAATAACAATGGATCATATTTTAAAAAAATATTTTAGGTAGGTGATTTATGGATAATTTATGGTTTAACATTTTTCTTCCTATATTATCTATTGCTATTCCTGTTTTCGCAACTATTTATACAGTAAATATGCGTTTGAAAAACCAAAACAGGGAAAATCATCAGCCTTATTTAGTGTTAAAAAAGGTTGATACTATTCCTAAAATAGATATATATAGTTACTATTTGACTTTATTGGGAAGAAATTATAAAGAAATTAATCATTTTATAGATATTGAAGATATAAAAAAAATTAAAAATGATAGTGATATAGCAGTTAACCTAATTCTTAAAAATATAGGTTATGGAGTCGCAACCAATATAAGATTTTATGATTTACTAACGGGTAATCAAATTCACGGAACCCAAGAAAGTAATAAAGAAAAAAATCAAAAACTGTTTACAACGTATGACATTGCTTCATCTGAAGAGAAGAATATGCAGGCTAGGATAATAAGTTTTGTTGAAAATGATGGTGAACTTATAAAAGAAGATCATAACCGTATTTTATGTATTTATAAGGATTTAAATAATAATTCGTATGATTTTATTATTAGTATAAATGTCAAGACAAATGGACATTACGACTTTTTTGCATATCAACCTTCTTCGAAGAGCTATAAAAAGTGGATTAAGGAAAGTAAGAAACAATATAAGGTAATTCTTAAAGGATACGAAAATTTATAAAATTTTCGTATTTTTAATATAAAAACATTGTATATAATTTTTCTTTACACGCAACCTAAATATATGATATAATAGCGCAGTTAGAGGAAGTGTATTTATGAATAATAAAAGAAATATTGCAATTATAGCCCATGTTGACCATGGTAAAACAACATTAGTTGATAAATTATTGCAAATGTCAGGAACTTTTAGAGATAACGAAGAAGTTCAAGAAAGAGCTATGGATTCAAATGCTTTAGAAAGAGAGCGCGGAATCACGATTTTAGCTAAAACAACAGCCATTAATTATGATGGATATCGAATCAATATTTTAGATACCCCGGGTCATGCTGACTTTGGTGGAGAAGTTGAACGTATTATGAACATGGTAGATGGTGTACTACTAGTTGTTGATGCCTATGAAGGGACGATGCCACAAACTAGGTTTGTATTGAAAAAAGCATTGGAAGCTGGTGTTATACCAATAGTAGTAGTTAATAAAATAGATAAACCAACAGCTAGACCAAAAGAAGTAGTAGATGAAGTAATTGATTTATTTATTGAATTAGGTGCAGATATAGATCAATTAGATTTCCCTGTTATTTATGCATCAGGTTTAGTTGGAACATCTAGTTTACATCCAGAATTAGAAACTCAAAAACCAACAATGAATCCTATTTTAGATACAATTGTAAGTTATATTCCAGCACCTAATGTAGATGTTGATGGAACTTTACAATTTCAACCAGCTTTATTAGATTATAATGATTACGTTGGAAGAATTGGTATCGGTCTTATTAGACGAGGAAAAATGAAAGTAAATGAAATGGTTTCATGTGTTAGATTAGATGGAACTATTAAACAATTTAGAATCCAAAAAATGTTTGGATATATTGGTTTAAAAAGAGTTGAAATAACTGAAGCTAGTGCTGGTGATATTGTTGCTATTGCAGGCTTACCAGACATTAGTGTAGGTGAGACAGTATGTAATATAGGGAAAGAGGAAGCTCTACCTGTACTTAGAATAGACGAACCAACATTACAAATGACTTTTGGAGTTAATACTAGTCCGTTTAATGGTAAAGAAGGTAAGTTGATTACGGCTAGAAAAATCGAAGAAAGACTATTCAAAGAAACTGAAAAAGATGTTAGTTTGAAAGTTGTATCTAATGATTCTGAATCATGGATTGTATCAGGTCGGGGAGAGTTACATTTGTCAATATTAATTGAAAATATGCGACGTGAAGGATATGAGTTACAAGTTTCAAAACCAATCGTTATTATTAAAGAAATAGATGGTGTTAAATATGAACCATATGAGTCATTACAAATTGAACTACCTGAGGAAAGTGTTGGTAATGTTATCGAGCAACTAGGTATTCGTGGTGCAACAATGGAAAATATGACTAACTTCGGAAACCAAGTTAGATTAAATTATTCTATTCCATCTAGGGGATTGATTGGTTTTATGACCGATTTTATGACTATAACTAAGGGATATGGAATTATTAATCATACTTTCAAAGAGTATTTACCATATGAGAATATGATAATTGGTGAAAGAAAATTAGGTGTTTTAGTTTCTATGGAAAATGGTAAAGCATCTGCTTATGGAATTGGTCAATTAGAAGATAGAGGAACTATGTTTATAGAACCTAATACAGAAGTTTATGAGGGTATGATTGTAGGAGAATGTAATCGTGATAGTGATTTAGCAGTAAATGTTGTTAAAGGTAAACAATTAACGAACATGCGAGCATCTGGTAGTGATAAAACAGCGGTATTAAAAAGACCTCGACCAATTACACTAGAATATGCACTTGATTATATTAATTCAGATGAGTTAGTAGAAGTTACACCAATCAATATTCGTTTGCGTAAAAAAATTCTAAATACCAATGAAAGAAAGAAATTTGATACCAGAAAGTAAGGAAACTTACTTTTTTTCTTGCTTTTTTTTTTAAAAACTATATAATATAAGACAACGTTGGAGGTATCACATGGTTATTATGCAAAATGATGAGTTAACAATAACCCTAAAAAATATAATGAAGGAAATTGATGAGGGATTAGATCGATATCAATATGATTATGAATCAAAGATAGATTTAATTTACGATTTTTTAACAACTTGTGAAAATCATTTTCTAGATCCATTCATTAAAGAAAATGAAAACCTTGATAACAAAAAATTTCTTTTCTATAAAGGAATGCTAATATTAATACTTTGTACAGACTTTTATGTTGATATAAACTATCGAATTAATAATAAAAAAATATGTGTTGATTATCAAGAAGAAATATTCAAACAACTTAGCTTAAATAAGACTTATAAGAAATTACTTTTTTTCTTTAAAAATCCGTTTAATGAAGATTATATAAAAACGATTATAAATCATTTTTATATTTATAACGAAAAAGATCATTTATATAAAAACAGATGTCTTGATAATGTAATAGATACACATAAGACTTTTGTTGTGCTATCAATGAATCCGTTATTTGTTATAAATAATAATGGTTATGGAGAAATAATAAGGCCAGAGATTATCAAAAGTGATGTATTTGAAATATATGATGATTTAGATTTAGAACAAATACAAAATTCTATTTTTTCAGATTTTGAGTATGAAATAATTGAATATCTTAGAGTGATTTCTCCTTCTAATAAAAAAAACACGAAAATTTCTTCATTTATTGATTTAGAAGAGAGCGAAGAATTAGATCCGTTATTTATTGAATTAAAGAAAAAAATGCTAGAGTTATTTAAAAAAAAATATAATACAAAGATGGAATTTAATAAAGCGATTGCCTATGTTATAATAAATGCATATGAATCAATGAAACTTAATAATAATAAAGAATATGAATCAATTATAGGATATTTAGAAAATAATCATAGTAATATTAGTAAAATAGTAAATATGTTTATTAATGATGATGGATTTTCAAATTGTATTTTGTTTGAATTTATTAACAATAATAAATTGATAAAAGAAAATGAAATAATTAATAGGCGACAAGAATTAGAACGCTTAGGATATGTTAAGGTTTTAAAAAAATATAATTCTTTTTATGACATTGAAAATAAAAAGTATGGAGGTAGTAAAAATGAAAAGTCACTATGAAGTAATAAATATAATAGACAGTCTAATTGATGAAATATATGTTAACGATAAAAATATTGATAAGGTGGTTTCTAAGTTTTTTGATAATAAGGTGATATGTGATGAAGTTGTTTATTACCTATTCAACAGGTATTATATGAAAAACAGACCTACTTTAGATCAAAAAGGAAATTCATATAAAAACTTAATAATTAATTTTATTGAAAGAAATTATCAAAATAAAGAAAAATTATATTCTCTTTACTATGGTAATAAAGAATTAGTTAAGGAATTGGTTATAAATTATATAAATAACAGAGAAATAAATGAAAAGGATGTAAATTCAATTTATAAAATAAAAAAAGATCATATAGCAAAATCATTAGATAATGAGTTTAATGTAATTAGATTAGAATTTTTAGGTAGTACAATAAGAAGAGAATTAAAAACTTATTTTAAAGAAGAAGGACAAATTGGAGATACTGTTATAAAAAGAGCAGATGATTTAACTGATGTCCCTATGTTATGGGTATCAATAATATTATCATATAGCTATATCGTTGCAAAGTTAAATGAGCACCACACGTATGTATACATGTTAGAAAGCTATGATTTAAATACATTAACTACTATGTTTAGAACTAATATGGAGTTTTATGTAACGGCGCTTGGTTATTATGATTGTATAAATACACTGTCACTTGAAAAGTATATATACCTTTTCGATGTAATAGAAAAAGATTCTGATGGTATAAAAACATTTAGAAAACTTAATAAACTATATATGTTTGATAAAATGGATGTTGAAAATAAAAGAAAAAGTCTAAAGAAATTTTAGACTTTTTTTAATCAAGAATATTTGGGTTAAATAAATCCCTAATATCTACGTTTAGTATATTAGCAATCTGCTCTAAAGTATCAACAGATATCGTTTGATGAGTAATTGATTCTAGTTTAGCTATAAAGCTTTCACTAAGTAAAAGTTCTTCAGCTAACTGCCTTTGTGTCCACCCTTTCGACTTGCGATATTTACGAATGTTTTTGCCAATTATATTATAAATGTTTTCACGTTTGCTATTTGCCATTCTATCACCTAACATAATTTTCTCATACAAATTACAAATATAATATAGACTTATAGTCTATAATACATTATAATATACATGGTGATAAAATGGCTAAATTAATGACGCTGAAAAACAAACGAAAAGAAGCGGGGATTACCATATATGATATGAGTAGGAGTCTAGGGATAACGGCATCTTTTTACTCTCAAATTGAAAATGGTAAAAGAAGATTATTTTACGATACAGCAATTAAGATAAGTGAAATATTTAATTTGTATCCAGATGATTTATTTTATGATGAAAAGAAATAATATTAATAACTTTTTTTAATAACTCGTTTATGGTAAAATAAAAGCACGTGGTGATAAAAATGAAGGGTATAGATATATGTTTAGCTTTCAATGTTGAAGTGGTTTATGATAAAGCTAATTTTCAAATAAATGATAATGACAAAGTAGGTATAGTGGGTGTTAACGGAGCTGGTAAAACGACTTTATTTAAAGTTCTTCTCAACGAAATCCAACTAGATAGTGGAAAAATAGTTACTTCAAATAAAAAAAGAATTGGTTATTTACCTCAGGATATAGTCTTAGAAGACAAAGAAATTAGCGTGTTTGACTATTTAATGCAGGCTCGTCCAATTGCTATATTAGAACAATCATTAAAAAGATTATATGAACAAGTTGCTTTAGAAAATGATGATAGAAAACAAAATAAATTATTAAAGGAAATTGGGAAAACTCAAGAATTGCTAGAGTATTATGACTGTTATAAAGCAGAAAATATTTTATTTGAAATAATAACTAGTATGAATATCGACAATAGTTTATTAGATATGAAATTAAAAGATTTATCAGGTGGTCAAAAATCTAAAATAGCATTTGCGCATCTTCTATATTCAAATCCAGAAATATTATTATTAGATGAACCGACTAATCATCTTGATGTAGAAACAAGGGATTATATAGTTCAATATTTACAAAAATATAAAGGAACTATTTTAATTATTTCTCATGATGTAGAATTTTTGAATATGATTATTAATAATGTAATGTATATAGATAAAAGTAATAAAATAATAAAAATGTATCAAGGGAACTATAATGATTTTCAAAAGAAAGAAAAAGATTTACAAGAGGCAAAAGAAAGATTAATTGTTAAGCAAGAAAAAGAAGAAGAAAAACTAAAAAATTTTATTTTACAATATTCTAATTCTTCTGGAAAAAGAAAAAGAATAGCTCAAAGTCGCGAAAAATTACTTGCTAAAAAAGTAAAAGAAAAAGTAATAAGAGATAAGAATATAAAAAAAGTAAAATTAAATATCAAACCTAGTAGAGATGGTTCTAAAATACCTTTGAAAGTTAATAACATCGATTTTAATTACCCGGATAGTGAAAAAATAATTAAGAATCTATCCTTTTTAGTAAATAATAAGGAGAGATTTTTGATTGTAGGTGAAAATGGAGTTGGTAAATCAACGTTGCTTAAACTTATAATGGGATTTTTAAGACAACAAGATGGAAACATTTGGTTTGGTAGTAAAACAGATATTGCGTACTATGCACAAGAACAAGAACAATTAGATATAAATAAGACAATTATTGAAAATGTTGATGACAGTGATTTTAGTGAAAAAGAATTAAGAACTATTTTAGGAAGTTTTTTATTTCATGGGGATGATGTTTTTAAAAAGGTTGGTGTTTTATCACCTGGTGAAAGAGCAAGGATTGCATTATGTAAAGTAATGTTGAAAAAAGCTAACCTCCTTTTACTAGACGAACCAACCAATCATTTAGATCCACAAACGCAAAAAATAATTGGTGAAAACTTCCGAAATTATGAAGGAACTATTATATTAGTTAGTCATAACCCTTCATTTGTTGAAAGTATTGGAATTGATAGAATGCTTATTCTACCAAGTGGAAAAATCACCAATTATTCTAATGAATTATTAGATTATTATTATAGATTAAATAGTAATTAGGCATTATTAATTAAAATAGTAAGTATATCTTTATAATTTATGCCATCAAATATAAGTAACTTTGGATACATACTGATTGTAGTAAAACCAGGCATTGTATTTATTTCATTTAGATAGATTTGATTATTATCTTGATCATAAAAAAAATCAATTCTAGCAATACCTTTAGCATTTATTCCAATGAATGCTTTTTTTGCATATTCTTTAATTAAAGATGAAACTTCATTTGGTAATACTGCTGGAATAACTGTTTTTGAACTCGCATTCTCATATTTAGCATCGTAATCGTAAAAATCATTAGCTGATTTTATTTCTCCTATTGTAGAAATAAATATACCTTTTCCTTCAATTGCTGAACATTCTAATTCTCTGGCTTTGATAAAGTTTTCCACAATAATTTTTTCATCATATTTTCTTGCTAATTTAATAGCTTTTAATAGCTGTTTTCTATTAGCAGCTTTTGATATTCCAATCGAAGAACCTCCGTTAGCAGGTTTAACGATCAAAGGATAGCTTAATTGTTTTTCTATATCCTTAATTTTAAAATTAGGATATTTAATAGAAATATATTTTACTTGAGGAATATTCATATAATTAAAAATGATTTTAGCAAACTCCTTATCCATTCCAACAGCACTACTTAAAGTACCACAGCCAACATATTTTATGTTAAACAAATCTAAAAATCCCTGCAATTTTCCATCTTCACCATTAGTGCCATGAATAATAGGAAAAACGACATCAAAAGATTTAATAAATGAAACTATATCAGGAATTTTTCTAATATTTTTTGCTTGTTTCCAAGTTCCTTTCTCTAAGTAATAAAAATCATCATTGAATATATACCATTCATTTTTTAAGTCTATTCCAACACTAGTAATCTTAAACTTTTTAGAATCAATATTTTCTAAAACGCTTTTAGCTGATAAACAAGAAACTTTATGTTCACTTGAATTTCCCCCAAATAATAATAAAACTTTTTTCATAATACACCTCAATATAGTATATGCGAAAAATAAAAATGGGTTTTTATAATTATTTTGCAAGAAAGGAGTATAATTTTATAGAAAACAACATATTATATAATAAAAGACTTGCATAAAAGTCTTTGATATGATATATTATTGTTGGTTTAAAAATTATTTCGTTACTTTCCTTTTCTAGGAGGCCCAAATAAGTATTAAATCAAATCTAAAAAAGGAGGTTTCGAAATGGAACAATTAAAAGATAAGACTATCGTTTGTAAAGATTGTGGTGAAGAATTTACATTCTCAGTAAACGAACAACAATTCTACGCTGAAAAAGGTTTTACTAATGAACCTGCAAGATGTAAAACTTGCCGTGATAAGAAAAAAGCTGAAAGAAATAATAACAGAAGTAATTTCAGAAGAAACGACAATTGGAATAACTAATTGAAGTAATTAAAACCCTTAATTTATTAAGGGTTTTCTTTTGCTCTAAAATCGGTTAAAAATATAACATTACTATTATTTGAATCATATTTTGGTATCAAGGACACAATATAATTATAAGGGGATTCAAATGATATTCGTATATCAGAAATAGGATTATTAATTGTTTTTCTAATGATTATATTTTTATTGCTAGGAATATAATCATTATCATATAATAAATTGGTATCATTATACTTTTCATTAGAAAATTCAATAGTATGAATTTTGAAATTAAAAATATCAATAGTACTATTAATGATTAATAAGTTAGAATGACTATCTAATTTTATAAATAAATCATCATTTGATATTTCATAATCATTAATATAGTCAATTGAATAGAAATTATTATTTGAATATTTAGAACTGATTTCATTTAAATAATTAACCAATTCTTGTATATTATCCGAATCTGATGAATAATAAGTATCACTACTGTTTTTATATTTTATATTATTATTTGTAGAAATATAGAAGTTAAATATATCATTACTAGTAATAATAACTAAATTATTATCGAAGGTATCATCAATTTTGACCTTGTCAAAATCAATTTTATTGATAATGCTAGTTATATTAGGGTAATCAGTTGATATAATAGTAATGTCATTATATTTTACATCAATGAAATCATTACTATTTAGATTTATATCATAACTATTGCAACCAAGTAATAAAAAAGATAATAAACAAATAATTAATAATCTTTTCATGAGTCACCTCTTTTGTTATTATTCACATTACATAATAAAAAAATACTTATATTTAAGTATTTTTTGGATATTTAGTTAGGTAATAATCTCTTAATTCTTTAAATCTTTGGTGATGCACTACTTCTCTTTGTCGTAAAAATGAAAGCGGGGCTAAAACGTCAGGATCATTAGTCTCATTCATTAAATTTTCATATACTGCACGTGCTCTTTGCTCTGCTGACATATTACTTTCTAAATCTGCCATGTAATCAGCTGAAGCTTCAACATAAGCGGTAGTAAAGGGAACACCATTTGCATCTGTAGGGAATAATGCCATTCCGTGTTGTGTATAATGACCGCCTAATCCCGCATCTTCTAATTCTTTTATTGTAGCTCCTTGCATCAATTGATAAACCATTGTAGAAATAATTTCAACGTGAGCTAATTCTTCTGTACCAATATCAGTTAAAAGGGCTTTACCTCTTTCATCTGGCATAGTATATCGTTGATTTAGATATCTAATAGATGCAGCTAATTCACCATCAGGGCCTCCGTATTGTGCCATTAGATTTTTTGCCATTCTTAAATCTCTTCTTTGGATATTAACAGGATATTCTAACTTTTTTTCATATAACCACATATTAATACCTCCTATTTATTTTCCCATGGCCAAGGTTTATCATCCCATGGCCAAGGATAAGTTGCTAGTGCATCACTACTTAGTAATAACGGACCGAACTTTCTTTCATATTCTTGCTTTAGTTCATTCTTTTGAGTACGATATTGATTGAATAAATCAATCGCACCTCTATCATCTGGATGAACATCTAAATAAAGATTTAAGTCAATCATTGCAAAGCCTAAAGAGTCAATATAGGTAAGTAATTGTGCTTGCTCATTTACCGGCTGGATATCATAAGGTTTAGGGATTTTGTAAGGATCATAAAGGTTAGGGAACATATTACCACGGATAAATCCGGCATATGGATCATAAAGGTTGCCAGTAGTATTTTGAACATTCGCATTGTTACCTTTTAAATAATTACTATTATGGTATGTTTGATAGTTATTCATCTATTTTTCCTCCTCGTTTTATATTATGACTTTAGTATTATCGTGTATGGGTAAAAAACTATTTTTATAAAAATATAAATAAGTACTTGCCAAAACTATTTTTTCTTGATATAATAGTTTTCGTATTTCACATGGCGATTATGGTGAAGTGGTTAACACATCAGATTGTGGTTCTGACATGCGTGGGTTCGATCCCCACTAGTCGCCCCAAAATTTGTATTTTGTGGCAATCCCTGAAGTTACGGGATTGTTTTTTTTGACATAATATAGTTATGCAATCATTAAATCAAATTTTTTTAAGAAGTTCAATTGAATAATACATAACTATAACAAAAATAAGGTACTGTTATGCTATAATAATAATTAAGACTATTTTTGTTTAATAAGGAGATGTAAAAGTGAAAATTGGTATAGATATAGATGGAGTATTGACTAATTTAGAAAATTGGAAAATAAATTATGGAAGCAAATTTTTATTTGAAAAATATAGGAATAAAATTGCTAATCCGGAAAAAACTAAAATATTAGAAATATTTGATTTAGATAAAAACATTGATAATGAATTTTGGGATGAATATTATAGGGAATATGCTAGTAATGCTGATGCGATGATGTTTTGTAGTGAAGTAATAAAAAAACTTAAATCGGACGGTAATGAAATATATATAATAACAGCCCGTGGGACTAGGTGTAGTGATAGTAAAGAGTTAGCTATAGAATGGCTGAATAAAAATGAAATATATTATGATAAAATCTTTTTCAATTGTGTTGATAAATTAAAAGTTTGTACAGAGAACAATATTGATATTATGATTGAAGATTATGAGGAAAATATAAATCAAATATCAACAGTGATTCCAGTTATTTGTGTAAATGCTACATCTAATTTAAAATGTATTGGAAATAGAATATATAGGTGTTATACTTGGTATGACATATATGCAAAAATAAATTTTATTTCACAATATAAAAGTTAATTCATATATAACATAAATACATTGAAAATAATAAACATTATAAAAATAAGAGGCATTAGATTTTGTCTCTTATTTTTATAATATAGTAACGACTTTATTTTTTTCTGTTAAATGAACAATATTTAATATTGTGGTATAATATTTAAAGTTAAATGAGGTGGTTATTGTGAATGAAAATTTAAGATTAAGTATTATAGAACAATATATAAAAAGAAAAATAGAATATTCACCTTATCAGACAATCGAATATAATGAAATAAAACATATATCGCAATTATATAATATGTCATGTAAAGATGTAGTAAAAAATATCTTCCTAAAAAATAATTTTATAGAGGGGAACCCAATTAAATTTAATAAGGAATGTCAAAATATAAAGAAAAAATACCTTTCATCAATAAAATCAGATATTTTAAGAAAAGTTGTTATTGAAAAAACAAGTAAAGATTATGGAGTGAGTTTTGACTCGTCTGAAATTGAATATTATAGCAAAAAATCTAAAATCAATGTATTTGATTTTATGCTTCATATATTAGATATAAAACAGCCCAAGTTGATATTAGATAGATTGAAAACAGGAAAAATAACGTCATCAAGATCTTTTCCGTATGAAGAATCTAAAAAGGAATATATGTCAACAATTAAAGAACTTGTATTAAAAAAGTGTGTAAAATTTTTATTAGAAAAAGAAGAATCAACTGTACTTTCTTCAAGTGACTTATCATTATTGGCAAAATTAAGTAAAATCAATGAGAAAGATATTTATATCAATATTTTAAATATGAGTATGAGTAATTATAACAACTTTCTAAGAAATAATAAGGATAATATAGAATCAAGAAAATTAAAAGAAGAAGTTTTATTATATTTAGATATAAATAAAAAAATAATATTACATAAAATAGTAAAATATAAGCTTAAAAATATTGATTGTGAGACTTTTTCAAAAGAACACTTGATAGACATATCAAAAATCTTAAAGATTAATTTATATTACATAATAACGCATATTTTTGGCAAGAGTGTTACAGTATATTATGATTTAAAAAATGGTAATGTAGAAAAAATGCAGAAAACTGATGAATACATATTAGCTGAAACAGATTATATAAAGAATATTGAAGATGAAATATATTGTTATGAATCCTTTTTACACTATGGAAAAATAAGTGATAGAAATATTAAAAAAATAAGTGAAAGATATAATATATCTTTGTATAATTTAAATTCTAAAATTTTAAAAAAAGGAAATATTATAACAGGACCATATGTAGATGTACCTATAATATCTGAAATTGATCATAAAATAAGAGATTTAATAGTAAAAGAGTGTGTTGAATATGAACTTCAATATGGTACTGGTTACAGTATAAGTATCGATTTCTTAAAGAAAGTTGCAAGTAAATATAAAGTACCTATAAAAATAATAATGCTAGATATATTTGGTAAAAAAATTGAAAATTATGATGAATATAGGCATGGAAATTTAAAAAAAATATGTATTTCTGATTTTTTTGAAGTTGAGAAAATTGAATATATAGAAAGAGTTAGGCAAATATTTGAAAGAGATATACTATTAAAGAATACAAAAGTAAAATATACATATGAAAAGATAAAAATGATATCGCAAGAACTAAAAATATCAGAATATCTTTTTGTGACTGAAATTTTAGGGAAGTCAAAAGCTAGTTACTATGATTTAAAAACAGAAAGAACTAGTTACGTAACATTTGGTGAATATGTACTTAGTAAAATTCCAAATGAATTTATAACTAAAAACTATAATGAATTGAATAATTTGGTAGCTGCTGCTACAATGAAAGTCTTCAATTTGTATAATAGGAATATTGATTATAGTGGATATTCCGTAAGGGATATGGTTGCAGAGAATATCTTAAAATTATTTGAAAAGGGAAATATATTTATTGCTGAAGAGGGACGCTACTTAATTGAGGAAAATGAAACCCAAATGCTAGAGAAGCATAGAATGTTTTTATATAAAACGACGTATTTTAATTCGCTTAAATTAATTAACTCAATCGTAAATAAAAAAATAGTGATAACAGGTAAATCGTATGAAGTAATGTCGCAAAAAAAAGGATATATTGAATCGGCTTATAATGATATAAAATATGATTTTGGAAATATTCCCGCTGAAGTAATTGATACAATAATTGAAAAAATGGATTTAGATAAAGCTATTAACTCGCTTGTGAAAAAAGGGTATGATAAAGAAGAAATCATTACATATATTAAATTGATAAAAGAACATTATGAAGGTATAAAGAACGATAAAAAAGTTTTAGTAATGAAATAAATCAATAAAACTTTTTTAATTTGTTCATATTATATTTAGAATATTACTAATTAAAGGTTTAAAATAAAGATGAAATAATGTATAATTAAAAAACATTGGAGGTGTAACATGCTAGAAAAAATTAATGAATTAATTAAGAATAAAGACTTCGTTAAATTAAAAAAGCAAATTCTTGATCTTAATGAAGTCGATATAGCACAAATAATTGAGACAATCGAGGATAATGGTGAACGGATAAAAGTATTCAGATTACTTCCAAAGGATATAGCTGCAGATGTTTTTCCGAATTTAGATTTAGATATTCAGCAAGAAATAATTGTTTCCCTTTTAGCTAAGGAAGCAGCTGATATACTTGATAATCTGTATTCGGATGATGCTGTTGATTTATTAGAAGAAATGCCTGCTAATGTAGTTACAAAGCTACTAGCAAACACCAATAAGGAAACTCGAATGGGAATTAACTTTTTATTAAAGTATCCAGTTAACTCGGCAGGGTCTATAATGAATATTGATTTTTTAGAGTTGAAAGAACATTTAACAGTTGAGGGTGCAATAGAAAAAATCCGAAAAGATGGTAGGGAAAAAGAAATAATTGATGTTTGTTTTTTAGTTGATAAATCTAGAAAATTACTAGGTACTGTTCAATTAAAAGATTTATTATTTAATGATCCACACATATCTATTAATTCGATAATGGATGATAAGCTAATATATGCTTATACTTATGACGATCAAGAGGAAGTGGCTTCTAGGTTTTCTAAATATGATTTAACGGCTATGCCTGTAGTTGATACAGAAAAACGATTAGTTGGAATCATTACTATTGATGATGTTGTAGATATATTACAACAAGAAGCAACTGAGGATATTGAAAAAATGGCAGCTATTAGTCCGTCTGACAAACCTTATATGAAAACAGGAGTACTTGAAACTTGGAAAAAGAGAATACCATGGCTTCTTCTTTTAATGATATCAGCAACTTTTACAGGACAAATTATAAAAAATTATGAAGCGGCACTTGCCTCTTATGTTGTTTTAACTGCATTTATACCAATGTTTATGGATACAGGTGGAAATGCAGGAGGGCAAGCATCTGTTACAATAATAAGAGGGATTTCTTTAAATGAGATACAGCTTAAAGATGTATTTAAAGTAATGTGGAAAGAATTTAGGGTGGCTATATTGACGGGATTAACTTTAGCTAGCGCTAATTTCTTAAAACTTATGTACATAGATAGAGTTGATATGGCTATTGCTTTTATTGTTTGTTCAACATTAATGATAACTATTTTAATTGCTAAGACAGTAGGATGCACACTTCCTATGGTCGCAAAAAAAATAGGCTTTGATCCCGCTGTTATGGCAAGTCCTTTTATAACGACTATAGTTGATGCAATATCATTATTTGCTTACTTTAATATAGCGAAGTTAATTTTGGGGATATAAGATGTTTTAAAAAATGTAGTCACCATACGTACTACATTTTTTATTTGGTCTATTTATAAAATTGTTTTATTATTGACTATTTTTGCTTTAACTTTATGTGTTACATTAGTTAAAGTAGCCCTATCTAATAAATTTAGATAATCAAACTGTTTTTTTAAACTTTTATTATGTTTTTCAAATAAGGCACATAGTTTTAATTCTAAATTTGTATATAAGATTTTATAAGCAGGATTACCTTGTTTTTTCAAATCAAAACCTCTGTCAAAATCTAATAAAAATTTAATTACGTTCTCTTTATCCATATAATTACTTAAATGTTTAATAAAACCGGGTAAATCATTATTAAAATAGTACTTTTCTAATTCTTTTTTATTAAATAAAAGTTCGATAAATTCTACTATTCTAACTTCATCACTGTAGAACGTAGTTTTTTTATTGAAAAACCTCCTAGTTAGTAAGTCAGTATATCCTTCATTTAAAGCTTTCATAGAAACTATTTTTTGTGAATAATCAACAAAACCAATTTTCCATATGTTATTTTCCTCATCGTATTGTGAACTGGCTAAATGAATAAATTCATGTTCTATCGTTCCATCTAAAGAATAACTCAAAATATTATCTTTACTATTATATTTCCCTTTAACTCCAATAAGTAATAACAAAAAATTCTTCTTAATTATAACACTATTTAAATTATTATATAGATTATTTAAATTACATTTATCTATTTTGTCTTCGATGATTTTAACTAATTTCTTTAATTCATCGGGTACTAAAAATTTACCATTCGAGCGAGGAATCTTGTTTGCTTGTATATCACTAAATTGTGCTATTAATTTTTTTTCATTTTTTTTAGACAAAACATAATTTGTAGTACTATTGGCTAGAATAAACGGAATCAAATATACCATTAATGAATTACCTAACATAGATAAACACCTCTTTGGTTAAATATTATATACGAATATTTGTAAATGTCAAATGGAATTAAAAAATACTAAAGTTAATAAAGGATAAAAATATAATATAAAAATATGTTATAATTAAACCACATATTAAATTTAAAGAGGTGTAATAATGAATAGAATATTAAATCCTGAAATAAAAAATTATTTGACATTAATAATCGATATTTATTCTGAAATATATGGTACCCAATATAAAGAACTAATTAGTAAAAAAATTAATAATACTGATTTTATTTTTTATAATAATCCAGATAGCTTAAAAAGTTTTATTATAAGTTTACAAAATGAAAAATCAAGGGAATTAACACATATATTTTTAAATAAAATAAATAAGACAGATCTAAAAGAAATAATGTTTCAGTATGATGATATTATAAGTGCATATTCACCATTTGCTCTAATAGAAAACTTTGAACATAAATTGAATAGTAATATAAGTGAAAATGAAAAGAGTAGAATTATTAATTCGCTTATATCAGTGTTAAATGGTTTAGGATATGATATAGATAAATCTACTTTAAAGGATAGATTGAATGATAGCGATATAAAAAAAGGAATAAACGAAATTAGGAAATGGCATATATATAGAAATTTAATTTTATGTCATTACAGTGATTTTGAAAAAAGTATTGAGCCATATACTGAATTGATTAAGAATAATGATTTAATTAAGGAGCAAATATTAGAAAAAAAGATTGTTGATTTCCTTATGTTAAACAAAAAATATTTAAGTGAGGACGATATAAATTTATTAAAAAAGGATAAGCCATTATGTTATCTTAATAGTGGTGATGTATTGTACAAATATAATCTCGGTAATAAAGCTCTTATTGATTCTTTTTCAACTGATAGTAATAAGATATTAGAAGATATAAAAACTCCAACAGAAGTAGTTGAAGAAATAAAAAAGAATAGAATAATCTATTGGAAAATTTGTGGTATCGATTTAGGTGATATGTACGACGATTATATTAATAGTGTTGATATACATTTGTATATTCCTAATAGCAAAGAAGTAGATGCTATAATAAAGTCTAGAGAAAAATATTTAAAACAATTTATCGAGGAATATTACTTTCAAACAAATATGAAAAATGTACTGGATAAAGTAAATGAATCTAGCAATGAAAATAGCAAATCATTAGACATTGAGTCATTGGAAAACAATATAATATGTGTTGTTCCTAATGTTAAAGACAATGTATTAAAACCGCAATTATTTTTCACAACTACTTTTATGAAAAATTATTTAGATGTTATGATGATGCATGAACTTTGTCATATAATTGAGTTAGATATAGAAAGTTTGAATAATAATAAGATAATATATAAAAGTGGTTTTGATACACATATAGATGATTCAGATGAAACAAGAAAGTTTGAACTTATTAATGAAGTAATAACTCAGATGATTGCTGATGAGGCAACAAAAAAATTACATGACAATGGTGTTTATATATTTGAAGATAAAGATATAGCTAAGGTAAGTGGTGGCACTTCATATGAATCAGGTAATGTAATATTAATCAACTTTTATGAAAAATATAAAAAGACTATACTTAAAAGTAGAATAGAGGGAAATATAGGTATATTATATGATGAGGTTGGCAAGGAGAATTTTGAGCACTTAAATGAATTGCTTCAAGACTACTTTGAGATACCTACTTATTCGTTGATGTTTGATTTGATGGAAAAAAAAGAGAGTGATCATACGAAAAAATTTCATCAAATAATTGAGAGAGTAAAAAAGGTAGGTATAAAAATGGATGGTTTTAAAGTTCGTGGTATGTTAAAATAAACAAATTTAATTGACAAAAATTAGTATTTAGGCTAAACTATTATCAGTTATTAAATTTTTAGATATAAGCATTTATACTTTTTTGCTTGGTTAGTAAAACAATGAAAAAGCGGATTTATTCGTTTTTTTCTTGTCTACAGATGTAATTTATGAAAGGAGGAGACAATATGAAAAGAAGATCAAAATTTAATGCAGAACAATATATTGATAATAATTATGTAGAAAACGAAGAAGCAATTATCTCTATATATATAGAAGAAATTGATGATTTTTATAATGAATTCGATGCAGATGATTTAACTATAACAGATGACATTATAAACTTTATCAACAGTAGAGTTGAAAATATATCAACAAAGTACAGTATCACATTGGAATTCGATTGCCCTGTTATAGAAAAAAAGGAAAGAGACAAAATAGCAAACATTATAAGATCTAATTATGGATTGGCTTCTTCTTTGAGGCAAAAGAAATTACAAAGCAATAAATTAAAAGCACTTATATTTTTTGTAATTGGATCACTGTTCTTATTATTATCATATTCTACTACTAATTATGGCAGTTTGATAAGAGATATTTTATCAATAGCTGGTTGGGTTGCAATATGGGAAACGGTAAATGCTATATTATTAGATAATTTCAAAATGAGAAATAATAAATATGCTGTTGACCGATTATATAATGCTAAAATAGTTTTTAAAGAAAGAAAATAAACAGAATAAATTTGTTTATTTTTTTTATTTGTGTTTTATAAACGAAAATATTTTGCTGATGTTAATACAATTTTTATGATATAATTTATCAAAGGAGGGTTTATATGATTATCGAAGATAGAATATGGGGTAGTTTTAAAATAGATGATAAATTTGTACCCATTATTGAGAGTAATGAATTTTTAAAATTAAAAAATAAGAGACAAAATGGAATATATAACAAGCAGGAATATGTTCATACTAGATATGAACACTCATTAGGGGTATATTTTTTATCAAGCAAGTTAATTACTATAATTGAAAAAAAATTAAATAATTGTATAAATATAACAGAACAAGAAAAGGATGCAATAAAAATAATGGCATTATGCCATGATATTGGACATGGTCCATTTTCGCATTTAGCAGAAAGGTGCTTAGAAGGAACTCATGAAGAAAATACTGTGAGAATTCTAACAGGCGACAGTGATATAAATAAGGTAATAATTGAAAATTTTGGACAGGAAACATTAGACAAGGTTATAGATTTAGTTCAATTAAAAGAAAAAATAAAGACCAATAATGTATATAACGAAAATATTGATTTGATATTTGTTGTATCAAAACTTTTGTCTGGTGGAATAGATGTTGATCGACTTGACTATATTGCACGTGATTCTTTTCACATAACAGGTAAAAAGGAAGATTTTTCTAAGCTATTAGATTATATAAATTTGGATTATATAAATGATTATTTAGAAATAACATTCGATTCTGATGCTGAATATTTAATTGCCAATTATCTTAATAAAAGATTTGAGCAGTATGATAAAATCTACTTGTCAGACAGGAAAATAATTATTGAAAATATCTTTAAAAAGTATATAGCGAAAATTAAGTATCCTCTAACATGGGATACAGAAGAAAACGATATATTAGACGATATGAAAAATAAACTTGAAAATTCCGATTATATTATAAAACGATATTTACAAATAATATTGGGTAAAGAAATTGATCAAGATATAGTATATAGAGTTTTTAATAGTAAGCAAGAGTATGATTATTTTACTGATTATCTTAAGAGTAACTTTTCATTTTTAAACGAATCAGAATCATTTATTAATATTTCTGATAAAATGAGTATTTATAGTTCGAAAAACCGTATATTTATTAATCACAATGGTGTTATAAAAGAAATGAGTGACTGCAAAATTCTAAATTCAAATCTTTGTGAAGAAAAATACATAGTTGGAATTGACTTTGGCATTCTGAATCGTGAATTAAATCTAGAAAAAGATATCTATGAAACATTAAAATCTAAATTTGAATTAGATATCGAACAGGAAAAAAAATATACATTTTTAGTGGACAATGATGATGATTTCAATAAACAAGTTGAGTTGATAATTAAAGATTTGAATGTTAAGGTAGGAAAAGCAACTTATAATCTTGATTTGTATTATACAAGTGATGATAATTGTCTATCAAGGAAACGAGTCACGGTAAGAAATCGGAGAACAAAAAACAAAAATATATGGAATGTAAAAATACCGTTAGATGATAAATCGTCTATAACAAAAAGAATTGAAAAAAATTTATCTTCAAAAAATGAATCAGTTGCTTATCTAAAAAGTATAGGATTTAATATAATGGGATTGAAACCATATATTAATTTAAATACCGATAGACAAACTGCAATCTTTCAGTTTAGAAATAGTCTGTTTGAATTTGCATTTGATAGAACAGTGGCCAATAAAGAAGAAGAAAATATAAATCCTTATTATATGCTTGAATGTGAACTTAAAAAAGGAGACTCAATAGATCTATATTTTTTGAATCAATTATTAAAAAAATATCCTTTTTTAAAGGAGTGTAATAATTCTAAATTGGAAATAGCAGAAAGTAAGTTTGAACAAATAAGTAAAGAGAAAACGCTAATTTTGAAATAATTGATCTAATCTTTTTAAAATTTACGGACATAATAATATAAGAGTATTTCTAGTGCTCTTTTTTAGGAGGAATTATGAATTATAATGTGATATTAGAAAAAATTGCAAAAGAAAATGAGAACAAAAAAATAGGTATATTTGTTGATATGGACGGAGTTATAGCAGATTATAATTTCGGAGATGTTCACGATATAAAAAACAATGTTAGCGGTATATATCTTAATAAGAGGCCTATTAACACGGTTATAGAAATATTAAAAAGAGTAGCACGTAATTACAATTTTGAAATGTATATATTAAGTTCTTGTTTATTTGATGAGCAGGGAAAAGAAAAAGATAAATGGCTAGATTTAAATGCACCTTTCTTTCCTAAGAAAAATAGAATTTTTACTATTGCTGATACATATGGTGATAGAAATAGATTAAAAATTAAGAAAATTGAGGAAAAAATAAGTAGTGGAGAAATAGATTTTTCTATTTTGATAGAAGATACACATGAAATATTATTTTTAGGCAAAAGAATATTAAGAAATAAAATAGTTCCTATTCATGTTATAAGTTTGATAGATTAGATGAATATTTACTTAGTTAATCTGATGTGTTATTATTAGAATAGGGAGGTAATAGTTATGGAAAAGATAAAAATTATTGGAATATGTGGAAGTCTTAGGCAAGAATCATATAATAATGCCGCACTACTAGCTATAAAAAACCTTGCTCCAAATAATATTGAATTAGAGATAGTAAGCTTAAGTGAAATTCCTTTTTTTAATGAAGATATTGAAAATGAAGGTGTTCCGCTTAGTGTTGTAAATTTAAAAGAAAAAATTAACAACTCGGATGCTGTTATAATAGCAACCCCTGAATATAACTATTCTATACCTGGTGTTTTAAAAAACACTTTGGATTGGTTATCGAGAGGGGATTTAAAACCATTAAAAGGAAAACCAACGGCAATTATATCTGCTTCTTTAGGTATGCTAGGAGGAGCGAGAGTACAATACCATTTAAGACAAGTTTGTTTAGCTCTTGATATGAACGTAGTAAGTAAACCAGAAGTATTTATTGGCAAAGCTAATACAAAATTTAATAATAATAGGTTAATAGATGAATATACTCAAAAAATCTTAATAGAATTAATAGAACAATTAGTTGTAAAAACCAATAAATAGAATGAGTGATTTAGCGATTATGAAATATTGAATATAAGTGTTATAATAGTGATATTAAGAGAGGAGCTGTTGTAATGAAAGAATACAAGGAAACTTTTACAAAAACAGTTAAGGATGAAAATGGATTGCGTCATATATTGTCGTCTGTAAGAGATGTGCATAGTGCTTCACATGGGTGGTATGTTGGAGTTGCAGATATTACTGTTATGTCAAATGGTGATATAAAAGTTGATATTCCTCTCATCAGATCAGAAAGCATAGGAATATACAAAGAAGTGTTTGTTAAGTTTGTTAATAATAAGCAATCAGTAGACTACGTACTAAATGAAGCAAAGCAAACTTATAAAGGAAGCGATGGATGGAGTATTGATAATCCACTTTTAAATAATTTACCTAGTGGGAATACACTTGTTCAAATTCCATTGAAAAGGCAAAAAGCTTTTATTGATAATAATAAAGAAAGATAAAGGAAATCAAAAATTCCTTTTTTTATTTTAATATTATATGTTATAATATAATCAAAAATTTTAGGGGGATCATATGAAAAAGAATGTTTATATTATTATTGATGGACAGGCTGGTAGTTGTGGAAAAGGTAAAGTTATAGGACAGATGGCCCTTGATAAAAAAATTGAGGTAGCGATAAGTAATTGTATGCCAAATGCAGGGCACACTTTTGAAATGAATGGGAAAAGAAGAGTTTTTAGACATATTCCAGTTTCGGCTGTAAACCCTAACACTATTTTGTTTATGGGGGCGGGTACTGCTATTGATATGAATGTCCTTGAACAAGAATATGAGGAAAATAAAGATATTCTAGATGGTAGAGAAATAATAGTCCATCCTAATGCATTATTAATACGAGAAGATCATAAAGAAAAGGAACGAGCAGAAATAAGAAGTGGTTCAACATTTAAAGGCGGAGGAGCTGCATTGGCTGAAAAGATAATGCGTAGTCCCAATACAACGTTTTTTAAAGAATATAAAAATATAAAGGCCGATATTAATTATCATGAAAAATTGATTCATTATTTAAAAACGTGTAGGAAAATACTAATTGAGGGTTCACAAGGTTGTGGTTTAGACATAGACCACAGTAATCATTTTCCTAATACTGCTGGGAGGCAAATTGGGGTTGCCAAAATGTGCTCAGATAGTGGGATTTCGCCTTTGCGAATAAAAGATATAACTTTAGTAATTAGACCATTTCCAATTAGAATATCTAATGAAACAGAGTTAGGAAAAAATATTTATAGTGGTAACTATGGCAATTCTAAAGAATTATCATGGGATCAAGTTAGTATAGGTGCTAGTATAGGTCAATATCCAACTGTTATCGATCCCTCTGTTGATGGTCGTTATAAAACAGTTGATTTAACAGAGACAACAACAGTTACAAAAAAGACAAGAAGAATATTTGATATTGATATTGAACAATTAAAAAAAGTAGTTGATATAAATACACCAATGGGGATATACCTGAATTTCTTCGAACAATTAGATTATTCATATCATAAGTCAAGAGGAGAATATGGTAAAGTTTATATTGATAAATACCGCAGAGAATATATTAATTGGTTAGAATCGGAAACTGATGTACCAGTAGTAATGTTAGGCACAGGTGCTGATTACAAAGATTATATTAGTCGGGAAAAATATGTTAAAAGTTTAAGAAAAAAGTAAAAAGGTAGTGAAAAAAACAATAATATATTGACTTTTTGAATATAATGTAGTATATTCATACATATCGACGTTGATTGAGACAAGTAATAATAATTATAATTAAAGCGAATTAGGGAAGGTGTGAGCCTAATATTCAATGATTATTGTTATAACACTCATGAGTTGCTTACCGAAAAGAAATGAGTAGATTAAGCCGGGCTGTAACCCGTTACCAAATACTAGACTTGATAGAGTTGAAAGTGATCATAAAAAATAATAATGCAAATTTATGATAAATTGGGTGGCACCGCGGATACAACAGTTATTCGTCCCTTGTATAGGGATGAATAGCTGTTTTTTTAGTTGTTTTGAATCTTAATTTAACGTTTAATAGGAGGTGATTAGTATGGAAGAAGGAAATAATATGAATTTAATAAAGAATAGTGGTTTATGTGCTAATCACTATAAAATAAGCGTAATAAATGAAAGAGGGATTTAAATGAAAGAAAAATTAATGCAAGTGAAAGAAGTTTATGAGACTTTAAAAGCTCTGGATATAAAAGTAGAATCAATTAGTCATCCAGAGGTAAAAAAATGCGAACAATCAAAGCTTTATTACGATAAAGCTGGTTATGATACAAGTAAATATGGACTTTGTAAAAATATTTTTATAAGAGATAAAAAAGGAAAGAAATTTTGGTTAGTTATTCTTGATTATTGTAGTGATATTGATATGGATATATTAAGAAGTGATTTAGAATCTTCTAAATTAGGGCCAGCAACCAAAGAAAATTTAAGTGAAATTTTAGGTGTTGAATCTGGTTCGGTGTCATTGTTTAGTATTTTAAATGACAAAGCTAAAAAAGTAGAAGTTATAATTGATAGAAAATTGATAGAAAAAGAAAAATTAGCTTTTCATCCAAACTATAGCGGAATTACTACTTTTATTTCAAAAAGTGATGCAGTAAAATTTTTAGAGGCTAGTGAAACTAAATATAAGTTAATGGATATTCCTACAAAAAAATGTGAAGAGCAAGAATATAGTGATATAAAAGTTTTAACAAAAAAACAATGTGTTAATTACGGATATTAAAAAGCAATTAAATCAAATTTAATTGCTTTTCTTTTCTAGGAAAAAAGATCCATCCATCACAATGTTTTCTAACAGTATAGCCATATTTTTAGGAGATTGTTTCATACCTGTTATTAGCCATTTGTTAATTATTCCTAGACAACCGTGAATTGCATATTCTAAAAAGTATGAATAGTCATCAGAATTACAATTTTTATAAAATGTTCCCCAACTATCCAAAGATTTATTTTTTACTATACCTATTATTTTTTCTAAAAAAGGATTTGATTTTTCATCATTTAATAGTATCAAGGCAATATCAGAGTTTTTGTTAATGAATTCTAATATATCTTCAAATAAAGGAAGTGGTTGATCATTCAATTCCTCCGCTGAATATTTAGATAAAGTATTGTTTAAATTATCTAATAGTTTATCCTCGATTTTACTTTTTAAATCGAGCATATCCACGTAGTGATTATAAAAAGTTCCTCGATTAATATCAATGAATTCACATAGCTCTTTTATACTTATATCATTTATTCTTTTTGTTTTCATTAATTCAATTAGTCCTTTTTCAATAGCTCTTTTAGTTTTGTAAATGCGACGATCTGATCTATTGGCATTCATAAAAAACCTTCTTTCAACAAATTTTATATATTTTGTCTAATAATATACAGATATAAAAATATTGCATATTGAATCCTCGTTGTATATTTATTATAATTGATTTATATGCATAAATCAACACAGTGTGCATTTAATTATATTGTAATATAAGGAGGTTATGATATGGAAGACATATCAAAAATTATTTTAAAAAACAAGGTTATTGTAATTTTGATATTTTTAATGATGACTATATCCAGCATTTTTCTTAATAAATATGTTAATATAAACTATAATTTATCTGAGTACTTGCCTAGTGATTCAAAGTCTTTGATTGCAATAGAAAAAATGACTAAAGAGTACTCTGATGCCATTTACAATGTTAGGTTACTAATCCCTGAAGTAACCATAGAAGAAGCTTTATCTTATAAAAAGAATATAGAAGTAGTAGCAGGTGTCAATTCAGTAATATGGGCAGATAATTATACTCAAATAGAAAGTGGTAGCACTGAAATTTTATATCTTGAAGAGTGGTATAAGGATAAAAATGCCTTATATTTAATCAGTATTGACACAGAAGATTCACTAAAGGTTTTAAAGGATATAAAAGAAATAGTAAAGGATGAATCAAATTTCGCTGGTGATGCAGTTAATACTGCTTCAGCGCAGGATAAGATGCAAGATGAAGTTAATGCTATAATGTTATTTGTTATTCCTATAATATTGATAATCCTTATCTTAACAACTAGTTCTTGGTTTGAACCTGTGCTGTTTCTAGTAACTATAGGTATATCTATTATTATAAACATGGGAACAAATGTAATTTTTGGAAGCATATCATCAGTAACGCAATCAACTACCGCAATTTTACAACTAGCAGTATCCATGGATTATGCAATTTTTCTTTTACATAGATTTGCAATCATCCGTAGGAAAGGAATTGATGTCAAATCAGCAATGGCAAAGGCTATGAAGGATTCCACTTCTACTATAATTGCGAGTGGTCTTACAACAATATTAGGTTTTTTAGCACTAGTTGTAATGAAATTTGAAATAGGGGCAGATTTAGGAATAGTACTAGCGAAAGGGATTGTATTTAGTTTATTATCAGTTTTAGTACTACTACCTGTTTTGGCAATATATACGTATAAATTAATAGATAAAACAAAACATAATTCTTTTATTCCGTCTTTTAAAAAAGTAAGTCAGGGTATTTTTAAAATTAGATATATAATGATGGCTTTAATTTTAATATCAGTAATTCCAAGTTTCATAGCCAGTCAAAACAATACATTTTTGTATGGTAGTACAGGGGTTAATAGTGAAGATTCCAAAGTATATAAGGATACACAAAAAATTAATAGCATATTTGGTGTTGATAATCAAATGGTACTACTAATTCCTCGAGGAGATTTTTCTAAGGAAAGTAAAATTAATGAAGAATTATCAAACTTGGAAGGCGTTCAAACTGTAACTTCATTCGTTAGCACTATTGGTATTGAAACACCGATTGAATACTTACCAAAAGAGGTTGTTAGTCAATTTATATCTAAAAGTTATTCGAGAATTATAGTTAAAACAAATGTAGATGAAGAAGGTGACGAGGCGTTTGCGTTGGTTGATAATATTAAAGAAATTGGAAACAAATATTATGGCGATAATTACCATTTGGCAGGCATTAGTGTGACTAATTATGATATGAAACAGATTGTTACTAAAGATAATATAGCAGTAAATGTAGTTGCTGTAGTTTCTATTGTAATTATTTTAATGATAACTTTTAAATCGTTGTCGATACCAATTATACTTATATTAGCTATTGAAACAGCAATTTGGATGAATTTATCTTTATCATATATAGCAGGTCACAAATTAAATTATATAGGATATTTAGTGGTAAGTGCGGTTCAATTAGGTGCCACTGTTGATTATGCTATATTGTTTGCTAAAAAATATTTGGAAAGAAGAAGAGAAAATAAGCTAAAAGATGCAATTACCAAAACGGTTGAAAGTACAGCTCCGTCAATATTATCATCTGCTTTTATATTAGGAATTTCCGGGTTAAGTATTGGTATAATTTCTACAAATGGAGTAATTAGTGAATTAGGTACACTTGTAGGAAGAGGTGCACTAATTTCAGCCTTATTGGTTTTAATTTTCATTCCAGCAATGTTTACTATTTTGGATAAGATCATAGAAAAAACAACTTTAAAAGGTTTTGATAAATAATGTGAAGAAAATTCATTTGAATTTCTTCTTTTTATTTTACATTTGTTTACAATTATAAAATAAAACAAATTATTTATTAAAAATATTACCTTTTATGGTATAATATAAAAGGTGATGTGAATGACAAAAAATAAACAAATTGCAGTAAATATGATAATGAATAAACTAAATAATCATAGTTTTATGACATATAAAGAGATTGCAGAAATGACAAATTACCATCCAAAATATATTTTAAAGTTAAAAAAAGAAGTAGAAAATGACAATATAAAAATACAACATGGTAATAAAAATCGGGCTAGTTTTAGAAAGATAAGTGAAGAAGAAAAAAAGCAAATTATCAATTTATATAAAAGATCTAGTGTGAGTATTAGAAAGTTTAGCAAATTTTATAGTAAAAGAAGTTATTCGTGTATTTACTATGTATTGAAAGAAAGTGGACTTTTAAAATAATTGTGGGCAAGAAATATACTAATATATGGAGGTTATATGGAAAAATTTGAAAATTATTTAAATAATATTAGTAATTCAGAACATAGAAATAAAGTTATTGAGTTATTTGATTCAATAGTAAAAAAATTCCCAAATTTAATTCCGCAAATGGCATGGAATCAACCCATGTTTACTGATCATGGGACTTTTATAATTGGATTTAGTATTTCAAAAAAACATTTAGCTGTTGCTCCTGAACAAATAACAATAGAAAAATTTTCAGATGAAATAAAAAATGCAGGTTATGAACATACAAAAAATATATTTCGTATTCCATGGGATAAAAAAATTGATTTATCATTAATTGAAAAAATAATTGAATTTAATGTTTTAGATAAAACAGAATGTACTACTTTTTGGAGACCATAAGATTATATTTTGTGTATTTTTAGATTTATAAAGGTCATATAAGATCATATTAAAACAACTTCATATAATTATGAAGTTGTTTTTTTTCTTTTATCAGCCTATCATTTAAGGTCACTTTTAAAAAACTTTTTAGTAATATTCCTAATCATACTATTTTTTGAACATTCAATAATTTCTTTGCCTATCAATAAACTAATACCAATTATTATCGCTGCGCTTATTATACCGATGATAAATTCAAACAAATATAACATATAATCACCTGTTTTATTGTATGAATCAAAAAAAAGATCACTTAATTAAGTAATCCTGCTTTAAATATAAAATTAATGTTTATCATATGTATTTTTCCTGTTTTTAGATTTATATTTAGATTTCATATTACGCTTTTTGCTTTTAATTTTATCGAATTTTCTGTTTTTATCATTTATTTTTTGATCAATAGTAACTCCAAAGCTATTTTTTTGTTTTGTTCTACCTTTATTTTTAGATTTTCTATTATTGTTCAGTTGTTTAGTTTGAGAAGGTTTTGGTGTTTGATCAACAATTAGCATAAGATAGGGATGTTCTTTTATGACATCAATTTCTTTCTTTGTTAACCTTTCAATTACCCTTAAATCTTTCATTTCGTCGACATCACAAAAAGATATAGCAATTCCTTCCTTACCAGCTCTACCTGTTCTCCCGATTCGATGAACATAAGTTTCGGCAGTATTAGGAAGTTCGTAGTTTATAACGTAAGGCAAATCCTGGATATCAATTCCTCTTGCAGCAATATCAGTTGCTACTAATATGGTGGTTTTTCCACTTTTAAAGTTAGTTAAAGCGAGTTGTCTGGCTGTCTGTGATTTATTTCCATGAATAGCAGCACAGTTTATTTTATTATCAATCAAAGTTTTAACTAATTTGTTAGCTCCGTGTTTTGTTCTTGCAAAAACAAGAGCCGAGTTGATATTTTCTTTTTTTAATAGATGTAATAATAGTTGCCCTTTATTCTTTTTGTCAACATAATAAACAGCTTGATTAATTTTATCTACGGTTGATGCAACTGGTGTAACGATTATCTTTTCGGGATTTGTTAAAAAAGAATCAGCTAATTTACTAATTTCATTTGGCATAGTTGCTGAAAATAGTAGTGTTTGTCTTTTTTCAGGTATTTGCGAAATAATTCTTTTAACATCATGAATAAATCCCATATCCAACATAGTATCGGCCTCATCGAGTACTAAGTACTCAACATCACCCAACTTTACATGTTTCTGTTTTATTAGATCTAAAAGTCTACCTGGAGTTGCTACTAATACATCAACGCCTTTTTTTAAAACATTAATTTGTGATTGTTGATTTACTCCCCCGAAAATAACACTACAACTTAAATTAGTGTTTTTTCCGTATATTCTAAAGTTATCTCTAATTTGTAAAGCTAACTCCCTCGTAGGTGTTAATACGAGGGCTTTTATTTTTTTAGGACTAGAAACCTCATGCTTATTATATATCATTTGTAAAATAGGAATAGCAAAAGCAGCTGTTTTTCCCGTCCCCGTCTGTGCGCATCCAAGTAAATCCTTTCGGTTTAAAATATGTGGGATAGCACCCTGTTGTATTTCAGATGGGGTAGTATATCCTTTTTCATCGATTGCATCAAGAATTGGTTTAATTATATTTAATTCTTTAAATTTCATTTTTTCTCCTTTATATATATTAATTGGCAGATGTATATTATAGCACATATATTATATAATCGATAATCTTATTTTTATTATACTGATTATTTAGTATAATTCTCTTTTTTATAATTGTTATTCGCCTTAATATCAAACTTTAATATTATTGATATTTTAAAGTTTAGCATACAATATTTAGAAAAGGGACGAATTGTTTTAATGTGATTGAAAATATATCAGGAATTACTTATGCTTATATGAGAGGTAAGCTTAAAAAATGATAGAGTCTATGTTAAAAGCGAAATAAAAAGTTTCTCTTTTTTTATCAGTTTTTGATTAGCAATAAGATTAATAATATGTATATAACTAATCAGATAGTACAATAGGAAAACTTCACAGTTAATGTGAAGTTTTTCTACAAATTATTTTCGACAATAAGAGATTTAAATAAATCTAAATTCGTTTTTAATCTCTCATTTTCCGGATCGATTTCTATAGCTTTTTCACAATATTCAATCGCTTTATCAACTAAATTTATATTGTAATAACAAATACATGCTAAGTCATATATAGTGCTGTTCCATGCAAAATTTTCATTAATATAACTAACACTCTTATTGGTAATTTTTAAAGCCTCTAAACACATGTTCAAACAACCTACCCAATTTTGATTTTCATATTCTAATAAGGCAAGTTCAACATATGGTTCTCTTAAATAAGAAGCCTCTACTATGGCTCTATATAACCAATTTTTGGCTTCAATGTAATTTCTCTTATGCTTATAACATCTTGCAATATATCGCATAGAAGCACATCTTTCATCTTTCCATTTAGCTTTCTCTAATTCTAAATGTTTTTTTAGAGTATCAATACTTTTATCCCACATTTCATAGTACATATACTCTCTACCTAAATAATGAACATTCCTATCATTAAAAGGATCTTCTTCCACAGATAGTTCTAATAATGGTAAATAGTTCGATCTAGACTTACTTGTATCGGGATAATGATTTATCTCTATTCCTTCTGCGTAGTCAATTTTCTCCTTTTTGTCTCCTATGTACTCTAATATTTCATGAACAGGGTGAACCCATCTATAGTTGCTTCGTTCATGAATTTTTTCGATATGAAAAGTTGTTGCAGGCTTGCCATATTCATCAAAACTCCAATTGTAGTTATATTTTAATCTAGTTGTATCATCTTTCCATGCCTTTTCTAATTTCTTTCTCCATCCGGCTTCGGCAATTTCGTCTAAATCTATTGAAATACATATATCTATATCATCTGGTATCAAATCCAATACAGCGTTGCGTGCTTTATCAAATCTCCAAGGTTTTATGTCTATTTTATGAACAGTCGCTCCCAATCTTTCTAATACTTCAATTGTATCATCGGTTGAACCAGTATCACCAACTAGCACGAGATCAGCTTCCTTCACTGAATTGTACCATCTTTCTACGAATTTACTTTCATTTTTGGCAATAGCATAAATACAAATTTTTTTCTTTTTTCTCATTATTTAACCTCCTAACATTATGTATATTAATTCATTTATTTTATTATAATTTATGTTTAAATAAAAATGCTGTAACAGCAATTGTCGTTATAAAAAGAAAATCTTGTTATAAACAAAATTTTCTTCTATAAATCTAACTCAATTGGATAATATTTAACTGAGCACCAATATTTGGGTCCAAAGACATAGTAAACGCTATAAGTGAATTATTGACTAGTGTAACAACGTCTCCAGCGGCTAAAGTCAACATAGCCGTACCGGCGATTTCACCAACAGCTACAAGAGCACCAATATTTGTCGATGGATCAATCACACCGTTAACCGCAAGAGCAATAGCTGAACCAATTCCTGCAGTTATGAATACAGAATAATCTATTTGGTAAGTCCCATCTTCAGTTATAATAATGTCTTCTGATCCAGGTATGTGTGTAATTCCTTGAAGTGGTCCATTGTCACTGAAATCAACGGCATCACCACCGATTACTATAGCATCGAGTTCTGTTGCAAGATTATAAATGTAGCCAAAAGTTTCTATTCCAGGACCTGGTCCCGTAGGCCCAGTCGGTCCGGTAGGTCCAGTCGGTCCCGTAGGCCCCGTAGGCCCAGTCGGTCCGGTAGGTCCAGTCGGCCCTTCAATCCCTTGAATACCTTGAGGTCCGGTAGGTCCGGTAGGTCCAGTCGGTCCCGTAGGCCCCGTAGGCCCAGTCGGTCCGGTAGGTCCAGTCGGCCCTTCAATCCCTTGAATACCTTGAGGTCCGGTAGGTCCGGTAGGCCCAGTCGGTCCACCAGCAGGTCCGGTAGGTCCCGTAGGTCCGGTAGGTCCAATAATTGGGCAACAGCAATTAACAATAGGCCTACATTTTTGATCTTCCCTAATTTTTCTTAGAGCTTTTTCATATGAATCCATAATTTAACCTCCTTTACTAATATAATTTATGTTGAAAAGGAACCATTGAAACAACTGTAGTCCTTAGATAAAAAATTTATTTATATAAAATAGTTTAAATAATTATAAAAAAATGGTAAATAATATTGAAAAAGTGGATTATATCAAGTTTTTCTTGTGTATTTAAATAATATCTAGTATAATTAATTGGTTGGAAATGGAGAAAAAGGAAATGAATGACAAAAATTTCAAAGATTTAGGTTTAAATACTAAGGTTTTAAAGGCGATTGAAACTTTAGGTTTTGTTAATCCTAGTAAAATACAAAAAGAGGTTATTCCTCTAATAATTAACAATTATGATGTTATTGGTCAAGCGCAAACTGGAACGGGTAAAACCTTATCGTACGCGGCTAGTATATTATCAAAAATGGACGTTAAAACAAATATAGTTAAAGCAATTATTTTAACTCCAACTCGTGAACTTGCACTACAAGTTAGTGAAGAGTTTGAAACATTGAATAAATCTAAGGATTTTAATGTTTTACCGGTTTTTGGAGGAAGTAGCATAGAACTACAATTACGTGCCTTAAAAAAAGGTGTAGATATAGTTGTTGGTACGCCTGGCCGTGTAATGGATTTAATTAATCGTCGTGCTTTAAAAATGGATGGTCTAGAATTTTTCGTGCTTGATGAAGCAGATGAAATGTTGAACATGGGTTTTTTAGAAGATATTGAATTTATATTTAAAAAAACAAATGCTGATAAACAAGTATTGCTTTTTTCTGCAACTATGCCAAAAGGTATATTAAAGTTGGCAGAAAAATATATGAAACCGGATTATCAACATATTACAATTGAAGAAACTAGTAAAACTTCAATCAATGTTCAGCAATATTATTATTTGGTAAATGATAAGATTCGTCTTGAAGCAGTATGTAGAGTATTGGATTCAAAAGATCCAAAATTAGCTATTATTTTTTGCCAAACAAAACGTGATGTAGATAGACTATTGACAGAATTGTCAGCTCGTAACTACAGCGTTGAAGCTATGCATGGTGATATAGCTCAAAATATGAGAATTCAAACTCTTGAACGTTTTAAGTTAGGATCATTTAAAATTTTAATAGCGACAGATGTAGCAGCTAGAGGGATTCATGTAGATAACATTGATTGTGTTATTAATTATAATTTACCCCAAGATGTAGAATCTTATGTTCATCGTATTGGAAGAACAGGAAGAGCGAGCAGTAAAGGTGAAGCACTTAGCTTTGTCACACCAAGAGAGGTAAAGTTTGTAGAAGAAATAGTAAAAACTGCAAAATGTACAATAATTAAATCTGATTTACCTAATTCAATGGAGATAGTTGAAAGTAAATATAATAAAATTATAAATAGAGCGAAAGAATGTATTGAAAACAAAAGATATGAAGATTGCATTAAATATGTTAGAGACATGAATAAGGATGATCTAATGAAGTTTTCAGCGGCGCTTTTAAAAGTAACGTTTGACAATGAAATTGGTTCAGATTTTAATAAGGAATTAATTGTAAAAGAGCCACAAAAATCTTTTACAAATCCGAATGCAACAAGAGTATTTTTAACAATCGGTAAGTTAGATAATTTAAAAAAAGGAACTTTATTAGACTTCTTAAAGGAAACAACTAAAATTGATAAGGATTGTTTCAAAAATATTGAAATATTGAATAAATTTACTTTTATGGATGTAGATAACGAACAAGTAGATAAATTAATAAAACTTTTATATAACAAAAAGTTGAATAATAGAACTATTCGAGTAGAAAAGGCAAAGAACAGATAAAAATATCGTTAAATCAAAGATAATATAGAATTATATTATCTTTTTTTTGTGTAAAAAAAATATATAGATAAAAACAAAATAATTTATCAATATTAGGCAATAATAAAAAGGATGAAAAATGAGGGATTATATGAATAAATTATCAAAAAATAGTATTGAAATAATTGAAAAAATTAAAAAAGATACCGGGAATTCTCCTGATATAATAATAAAAACAGTACCTTTTTTAGGTACATATATCCATGTGGTTTTTGGCGAAACGGTTACTGATAGAACAACTATTAATGAATTTATTTTGGAGTTTTTTGAAAAGAAAGAAAATGATAGTAAAAGCGAGACTGATGTAATAAAATACCTAAAGACAAAAATACCGGCTCAAAAAATAACTAAAATAAGTAAATATGATGAATTTTTATATAATATTTTTAGTGGTTTTACGGTGATTTTAGTTGATGGAAGTGATGAAGCATTAGCAATCGAATGTAGAACAAAATTAGATAGTGGTGTGATGCCAGCACAAGCTGAGACAATAATTAAAGGTCCGAAGGATGCTTTTACGGAAAACTATCAAACAAATATTGGACTTATTAGAAAAAGAATAAAATCAGAAAAGTTATGGTTAGAAGAACATATAGTTGGTAAGAGGAGTAAAACTAAAGTAGGTATTCTGTATATTGAAGATATAGTAGATAAAAAAATCGTTAAATATATAAGTGATAAAATTAAAAAAATTGATATAGATTCAATTATGGATAGTAACTATATCATTGAGTTAATATCAGGAAACTATAGAAATGTTTTTTCAGATTATCTCTCAACTGAAAGACCAGATATAGTAAATATGCATTTATTGAATGGGAAGATTGCCATAATAGTAGAAAACACGCAGTATGTCGTAATTGTTCCTATTGTATTCTTTGATTTTTTTCACACAAGTGAAGATTTTTATCAAAAAGTAATAAACGTAAACTATACACGAATTGTTAGATTGCTTGCTTTTTTTATAACAATCTTAACTCCAGCAATATATATAGCTATAACAACACACAATCATGAAGCTATACCAGAAAAATTATTGATAAGTTTTTCAGCTCAAAGAGACGGAGTTCCTTTCCCTTCAATTGTTGAAGCATTATTAATGTTAATTACTTTTGAAATATTAAAAGAAACAGATTTAAGAATTCCTAATATGTTAGGTAGTGCATTATCAATAGTTGGAGCTTTAGTATTAGGTGAGGCGGCTGTTCAAGCAGGTATTGTTTCACCAATAATGGTTATTGTTATTGCTATTACGGCTATTAGTGGACTTATTGTATCATCAGTTGAACTTTCAAATGGAATTAGGTGGTGGCGGATTATATATATTATAGGTGCTGCATCGTTGGGGTTAATAGGAGTATTATTGGTGAGTTTAGTTCTTGTTATTAATATAACTAGTATAAAATCATTTGGATTACCATTCTTTTCACCAGTTGCACCTCTTAATTTTTCAAATCAGAATAATGCAATATTTCTTACAAATAAAAGAAAGTTTATGCAAAGAGATAGCTTAACAGCTAAAAGAAATAAAAAAAGATCGGCAGGAAGTGATGAAAATGCGTAAAGTGAAATTAATAATAATAATAATAATTATGATGTTGATGGTTACTGGATGTTGGCAATATAGAGAATTAAATGATCTTGCTATAATAAGTGCAATTGGGATTGATAAAGAGGAAGATGAATATTTGGTCAGTGTCCAAATAATAAACGTAAAAAAGCAAACCAAAGATTTTTCAGGTGGTGATGAATCGCCTGTGACAGTCTATGAAGGAAGAGGAAAAACATTAGGCGAAGCTTTGAATACGATTGAATTAGAATCGCCAAAAGAATTATATTTAGGTCATATAGATATGGTTGTCATTGGTGAGGAAACGGCCAGAATTGGACTTAGGGAATATATTGACTTTCTTTTGAGGGATAGAGAAGTTAGAAAAATATATCCATTCGTTATAGCAAAAGGTGCAAAAGCAATAGATTTATTAAATGTCCTTACTCCGATTGAAACACTTCCTTCGGCTAATTTAGTTTCAATAATATCAACTTCTGAAAAAACTAATGGAACAATTACCAATAGAACTTTTGATAATGTTTTGATGTGTCTTTACGTTAGAGGAAGACATCCCGGGATAACAGCAATTGAAATAATTGGACCAGAAGAGGAAGGAGAAGAGACTGATAATATATCGTCTACCACTCCTAAAACTAGATTATTGGCTACTGGTCCTGCGATAATGAAAGATGATAAGTTATTAGGATATTTAACAGATGATCAAGGATTAGGTTATAATATAATTAGAGATAGGGTTATAAGTTCAATCATTTCTTTTCCCTGTGATGATGAAGGTAATTATGGTGCAGTTAAAATTGACAAACCTAAAGTGAATTTAAAAACAAGCGTAAAAGAGGATGAGCCTTTTACCGATTTAAAAGTTGATGTTACAGCTACTCTTACGGATTACAATTGTAAAGCAGATTTACAAAAATCAAAGAGCATAGATAAAATTGAAAAATGGGTAAATGATGAAATAAAATCTATCTTAGAAGATATAATTGAGGCAACTCAAAAAGATTATAAGAGTGATATATTAGGATTCGGTGAGAAACTATACCATGATCATTATAAATATTGGGAAAAGGTCGAAAAAGATTGGGATGAAATGTATTCAGAATTGAAGTATAAAGTTGAGGTAAAGACGAAAATTAATAATACAGGTTCAATAACTATACCTGCTAAAGAAGGAGGTAAAGGTGGAGACAATTAATAATAAAATAAATCCTTTTCAATTTGGAGCTTTAGGTTTGATGTTAGGAAATGCTCTTTTTGTAGGGTTTGGAATTATTATTACCATTACTAATTCAAAACAAGATGCATGGATAACAATGATACTCGCTCTTTTAATAGCACTTGTTCCGATTGGAATGATACTTTATATAATGAATTATAAACCAGACAAAAATATATTGGAGAAAAATAGATATATCTTTGGCACTATTATGGGAAACATTATTAATTTTGTAATTGTATGTTCAGTTTTATTTATGCTCTCTTTAGTTATATGGACGAGTACATATTTTTGCTTAACGCAATATCTAACTAAGGTTCCTTATTTCTATCTAGCAGCATTATTTATATTGACTGCTAGCTATGCAGCGATTAAAGGTATAGAAACGATTGCTAGAACCAACGAAATAATTGTTTTTGTTGCAATTATAATAATATCGATAGTATGGTTCTCTTTGTATGAACAATTTCATTTTGTTCAATTAAAGCCAATTTTGGTTAATGGTGTAACTCCATTGATAAAACATTCCTTTATGGCAATTTCATATTCTTTTCCTCCTTTAATAACGTTGATGATAATACCTAAAAATGATATTGTTAACAATAAAAAATATGGGAGATTTTTCCTACTTGGATTTCTTTTAAGTATTGTATTTATGGCAGTAACATTTTACTTAATAGTAGGTGTAGTTACAATAGGAGTAGCAGAATTGTTTAGATATCCAGTATACTTTGTCCAATATAAAATAGATGTTGCTGGGTTCTTTCAAGGGATGGAAAACTTTTTAGCTCTGCATTGGCTATTCAATACATTTGTAATGATGATGATGTGTATATACTACATAAATAGATATGTGAAAGATTTATTCAAAGTAAAAAAAGAAAAAAAATTAAATATTTTTACGATTGTAATTGGAATTGCTATAGCATATGGATCAAGCTATTTATTCGAAGATTCTGTTATGGGAGTTCAATTTATGAAAAATAAATATCCTTATTATTTTGCATTACCACTAATTCTTTTGCTTCTTTGTATTATGATCGGTATTTTTGTTAAAAAAATTATTGATAAGAAAAAGGCTTATGATGAATAAACCTTTTTTCATTACTTGATATAAATAATGCTTTAGTGTGTTAAAATAAATATGGAGGTAATAAAATGTACGATGTTATTGTGATTGGTTCTGGACCAAGTGGATTAATGTCATGTATTATGGCTGCATCTAATAATAAAAAAGTTCTTTTGCTAGAAAAAAATGCACAACTTGGTAAAAAACTACTATTGACTGGAGGAGGACGTTGTAATCTAACAAATTTAAAAGATGTACAAAAATTTATTAACGAAATTCCAGTTAATAGTAAGTTGTTGTATAGTACATTAAATAATTTTGGACCATTAGATATATATAATTATTTTGAAAATCTTGGGGTTGAAATGAAAATTGAGGATAATGATCGTGTTTTTCCAAAAGCAGATAATTCTAAAGTAATTGTGCAGGCATTAGAAGCGGAGTTAAATAAAAAGGGTGTTAATATAATTTATAATTGTGAGGTTGAAAATATAATTTTAGAAAATGATTATAAAAAAATTATTAGTTCAAAAGGAAACTTTGAAACTAAAAAAGTAATTATCGCTATGGGTGGGGCAAGTTATCCACAAACAGGGTCAAATGGGTCAGGTTATAAAATTGCGAAATCATTAAATCAACCTTTGACCAAACTTTATCCTGCTGAAACCTTTTTACTTTTAGTAGATAAACTACCTTTAGCAGGAATAACTTTGGATGAAGTCGAAATTATATTGGATAAGAATGTTGTTGATGGATCCCTTTTATTTACACATAGTGGTTTAAGTGGTCCGGCAACGTTTAAGATAAGCGAATATGTATATGAAAAATTAAAGCAAGAAGAGTTTGTAAATATTAAAGTTAATATTTTGCCGAATAAAAATAAGGAAGAACTTTTGAATGACATTAAAAAATATGATCAAAAAAAGGAAATAAAAACATGGATTCGAAAGTTAATGCCTAATCGGTTATCCGATTATATATTAAATTTTAGTGGAATTGATGGTTCTAAAAAAATTGCTATTATATCAAACAAAGAAAAACAACTTTTAATAGATAATATTTTGACTTTACCATTACGTATAAAGAAAACTGGAAGTATAGAGCAAAGTATTGTAACCGGTGGTGGTGTTGATTTGAAATATATAAATACAAAAACTATGGAGTCTACTTTAAATAGTGGGATTTATTTTGTTGGAGAACTGTTGGATTTTCATGGACCAACTGGAGGATATAACATTACAATAGCACTGAGTACTGGCTATACAGCCGGAATAAACATATAAAAAAGCCGTTATGGCTTTTTTATTTTCTTAATTTTATTTTAACGCTAATAGCACTAAAATTCGGAAAAGCTTCTATTAATCTCTTGGTAAGGTGTGATTTATTATATAAGACTTCTTTCACCCTTGTTGTGATTTCCTCGGTATAATCTTTAGTTATAGCTTCAGCTGTAAATTTTATTTTTCTAATAACATTAAATGAAATAATTACATCTATCACAAATAGTACTAGGAGAAAAGAAGAAATAGTAGTTAAAAAATATTTGTTAGTTAATATAAGAAGACTAGATAAAAAGGGATTTATTAAGTATAAAAGTATTAAACCTAATAATCCGAACAAAAAGGAATTTTCCAAGCATATTCTGCCGTTAACATTAAACTTTTTGTCTGAATAATCCCACCATCTTGCTTTAAATAACTTTTCCATTATGTAACTTGTAATATATTCCATTATACTTGCTATTACGGCAACTATAAGAAATAGTACTAATGGATCATTAATATACTTATCTAATGTTAGAATCATAATTAGCGCAGAAAAACCGTATATTGGACAATATGGCCCAATTAAAAATCCGCGATCAGTAATGCGTTTATAAGTAAAACTTACAGTGACCATTTCAATTATCCAACCTATAAATGAATAAATGAGAAATAGAATAAAATAAAATATAAAATCAAACATCTTAAGCCTACTTTCTTTTTATATATTTGAATACTTCCATTACTAATAATAATGGTAAAGTAAACGAAATGGCAAATAAAGTGTTTTGAATTGATATAGGATAAATTCCTAAAATATCACTCATAATTGTAGTTTGAGAAACTAAAGATTGAATTAGAAGTGTTATAACTACACCTAAAACAATAAATTTATTATTTTTAAAAGGAACCTTAAATGCAGATTTAGTTTCAGAGCGACAATTAAATACATGTATATTTTGCATAAAAACCATTATCAATAATATGTAACTTCTAGCATGATTAACTTCCATTTTCATTACATTTAATAGAATATACCAGAAGCAAAAAACAAGAATACTAATAGTTAAACCAGATATTATGGTTTCTTGAATTAATAATTTATTAAATATTGTTTCATTAGGCTTTCTTGGTTTTTCCCCCATAACTTCCTTTTCTCCACCTTCAAAAGCCAACGCTACATCTTGAATTCCATTTGTAATTAAGTTAAGCCATAATAATTGTACTGCTACAAGAGGCATAGGTGTGTTTAGTAAAATTGCAAATACAAATAATAACACCTCTGCAAAACCACATGAAATAAGTAAATAAATAACTTTTCTAATGTTGCTGTAAGCATATCTACCTTCCTCAATACCGTCTACAATTGAAGAAAAATTATCATTTGTAATTATCATAGAGCTTGTTTCTTTCGCAACATCGGTGCCGCTGCCCATTGCAATTCCTATGTTGGCGCTTTTAATTGCAGGTGCATCATTTACACCATCTCCAGTGACCGCAATGAATTCACCTTGGCGCTTAAATGACTCAACAATTGCTAATTTTTGATTCGGTGTGACTCTGGCAAATACGCGAGTTTTTTTAACAAAATCATCAAACTCACTTTCTTCTAGTTGTAGATATTTATCTATATCATCCCCGTTAGCAACTTGTCCATTATTTTTTATTATACCTAGTTCTTTAGCAATAACAGCAGCAGTAAGTGGATGATCTCCGGTAATCATAACTACTTTGATGCCTGCATCCCCACACTTTTTAATCGCGTATAAAGCATCACTTCTAATTGGATCTATAAAACCAATTAAACCAATTAAAACCATGTTAGGGAGTTCTTTTTTATTTATATCAAAATTTTCACATTTCCCTCGAGCGACAGCCAATACGCGGTATCCTTGTTTAGCTAAATCATCGTTTCTTTTTAATATGTCATCTTTATTTATGACTTCAATACCATTTGATGTATTGATAGACTCACAGTGATCTAAAACAGTTTCAACAGATCCTTTTATCGTAACTTCAACACAATCATCTTCTTTGTAAAAAACAGCTGAATATTTGTTTTCGGATTCGTAAGGTATTGATGCAATAACCTGTTTTTTTATGTCATGATTTATATAGCCTATTTTGTGGCTTAATGCTAGTAAGGCAATATCCATAGCATCGCCATGACTTACCCACTCATCATTAATCCTGACTAAATGAGCTTCATTATTGATGTATATTAGCTTGTTTAACTCCTGCAGTTGAGTAATACTATCTTTATAATTTGAGGCAACATTATCACCTATTAATTCACCATTACCATTATATCCTTGGCCACTTACCTTATATCCACTGCCATCGGGTAATTCAATAACCTTAGCAGTTTGTTCATTTAATGTTAGTGTTCCGGTTTTATCACTGGCAATGACAGTACAACTTCCTAAACTTTCAACAGCATTTAATTGTCTTACAATAACGCCTTTTTTTGACATTCTTTTTGTAGCAATTGATAATACCACTGTTAATACAACAGGTAATCCTTCAGGAATGGCAGATATTGAAAGTGCTACCACAAAGAAAAATATTTCTTTAGGAGCATATCCTTTATAATACAAAATAATTACCAAAACTAAAGCTACTAGTGCAAGAAAATAACAAATTTGTTGAGTAAATTTTTCCATCCTAACAACTAATGGAGTCTTAGTTTTTTTTGTTAATATAACATCACTTGCTATTTTCCCAATTTCGGTATTCACACCAGTTTCAACTACAATTCCAAGCCCGCGACCAGAGGTAACAGTTGAACCAGCAAAACACATATTCAAACGATCCGGTACTTTTGTATCCACTACAAAAGTTGTGTTGTTTTTGGATGCTGCTAGTGACTCACCAGTTAAAAAAGCTTCATCGATTGTTAAATTATGTGATTCTATTATTCGTAAATCAGCAGACACTTTGTTTCCAGACTCAAGTCTAACAATATCGCCGATAACTAATTGTTCAGAATCTATTAGTTTTTCGATGCCATCTCTTATAACTACAGCTTTTATTTTCATCATATTTTGTAGACTGGCGGCACTTTGCTCTGCTCTCCACTCTTGAAACGTACCTAGTATTCCATCAAGTGCAATAATGATTAAAATAAAGATAGTATCAATACTTTCTCCTATTAAAAAAGAAAAAATGGCTGCAATTAATAATATAATGATAATAGGGTTAATAAATTGTTTGAAAAAAACTCTTAATATAGTATTTTTTTTAGATTTTGGCAAAGTATTTAATCCTGTTTCTATTATTCTTTTTTCTGCTTCCTCATTTGAAAGACCGCTTAAACTACTGTTTAAAACTTCTATAACATCCTCAATATTCATTTGATACCAATTATTTTTCTTCATGCAATCAACTCTACTTTCAATATTTATTTTACCGTTTTATATTAATTTTGTCTATATAATGATCTGGATAAACAAAAATTTACACTTTTTATGATATAATAATTACAAATTTACTATAACTAGTTAGTGGGTGAAAAAAATGAAAAGAGCAGTCGTATTATCTGGTGGAGGATCTCAAGGAGCTTACCAAATTGGAGTTTGGAGAGCCTTAAAAAAAATGCACATTAGTTATGATATAGTCACTGGAACCTCAGTAGGGGCTATGAATGGGGCCCTTATGGTTCAACGGGATTACTTAAAAGGGATATGGATGTGGTATCACCTTAATTTTAATCAAGTATTTGATGAGAAGATGAATGGTGATTATTATACCAAGGCCGGTAAGAAAGAGATAATAAAAACGTATGCTAAGAATATATTTTTAAATGGTGGAATGGATGTAAGTAAGTTAGAAGAAACTTTAAATAGAGGTATTAATTTAAAAAAATTCTATAAATCAAACATTGATTTTGGTCTTGTGATGGTAAAACTACCTGGATTAAAACCTGTAATGCTTACTAAAAAACAAATACCTAGATATCAGTTAAAGGATTATATTATGGCTTCTGCAACTTGCTTCCCGGCGTTTAAAAAGAAACAAATCCAAGATTCTTCTTTTATAGATGGCGGATATTATGATAATTTACCAATTAATCTTGCGATTGATATGGGCGCTGAAGAAATAATTGCCGTTGATTTAAGTACCATAGGTGTACGAAGAAGGGTCAAGAAAACCGGGATTAAGATAACCTATATTACACCTCGTAATAATTTAGGCTCATTTTTGGTATTTCATAAGGAATTAGCTCGCCGCAATATTAAATTTGGATACAATGATGCTATGAAAACATATAAAAAATTAGATGGCAATAAGTATACATTTAAATATGGCCATTTAGAAAGAAATTTAAACAGGTATCAACATAAAATGGCAAGTGTATTAGATTTGATGTTTAATTATTCTAAACAGTCAAAATCAATTCTTGATAAACTTTTAAAAATAACTAATTATTATCAAATAATTAATGGCAATCGCGAAGCGACCAAAAGAATTATTAATACTACTTTAGAAAACACTGGAAAGATATTTGAATTAGATGAGGCTAATATATATGATATAAATAACTATAATCGAATATTGATAGAGAAAAACAATTTAATTGATAATATAGACGCTAAATTAATAGAACAAAAAATAAAAAACAGTGATATAATAAGCTTATTAAATACGAAACTTACTGTAAAATATATATATAATAAGATGTTAGTCATGGAAAACGATGATAAGATAAAAAAAGAGTTATGTAGAATAGCTCTCATATTATCAAAGGAATTCATGAGTGCATTATATATTTTTGTTGTTAATAAGCAAAATAATAAAATATGATTTAGGGGGATAATTATGAAATTATTTATTATTTGTAGTAAAAGGTTTTATAACCGTATACCTATGATTAAAGAAGTATTAGAGGACTATGGTCATGAAGTAGTATTACCTAATTGTTATGATAATCCAAATGCGGAAGATGAATATCGTATGATAGGTGAAGAAGAACATGCAAATTTTAAGGCAGCAATGTACAAAAAAAGTGAAGAAGTGATTAGAAATGTCGATGGTGTATTAGTCATAAATTTAAATAAAAATAGTCAAAAAAACTATATTGGTGGTGCAACATTTTTAGAAATGTATGACGCTTTTAGAATGCAAAAAGACATTTATTTATATAATCAAATTCCATCGGGGATCTTAACTGATGAAATTATCGGCTTTAATCCAATAATTATAGATGGGGATTTATGTCAAATTCCAAGGTTGAATAGAGTGCAATCTAAAATAATTAAGTTTATGTCAGACTCAACACTAAATTCGATCTTTGCTATATCACGAGCAATTAATGTTGATTTTGATGTTTGTTTGAGAGAAATCAATGTCTTGTGTGATAGGGGATTGGTAGCCAGTAAAGACACTGTTGATTTATATTACATTACTGGACTAGGAATTAATATGGTGGAAAAAGAGGATGTTAATTTTACTAAAAAACTAAAAAGATAATGAAATCATTATCTTTTTTAGTTTTTAATCATATGATTTAATAGGTGATATATATGATAAGTAAGACAGATGCAATTACAGTTGCAAATAAATTAGGTGTTAAATTTGATAAATTTTCCTTTCAAGAGTTTTTAATAGGATTAAACATAGAACTAGAACATGGATTGGTAAGCCCTGAAACTAATGTAACTGATGATGATCTTGAGAAAACAGCTAAAATAGCACTAGCTCATTTAAATGAATATTCTAATTACTACAATCCAAACTATGGATTACCTACTTTTGAAAAGTTTTTAGAAAGTAAATTGCAAAATGATATTTAATTATCATTTTTTCTTTGTTTTGTTAAAATTGTGATATAATAATTTTGATTGGGTGATAATATGAAAAATAATAAACGATGGTGCCTGAATTTAAAATAGATATTTATTTAAATTTAGGAGGAAATTATGGAAAATAAAAAAAATATTTTAACAGGTGATCGTCCAACTGGACGTTTACATTTGGGACACTATTTTGGGTCCTTAAAAAAAAGGGTAGAACTTCAAGATGAATATAATACTTATATTATTATAGCTGATGTTCAAGCTTTAACAGATAATTATAATGATCCTGAGAAGGTTCGAAATAATGTTAGAGAAGTAGCAATGGATAATTTAGCTGTTGGTATAGATCCTGAAAAATCGGTAATATTTATTCAGTCTCTAATACCAGAAATAGCTGAATTAACTGTATTTTATTCTAATTTGGTTACAGTAGCAAGATTGTATAGAAATCCGACTGTAAAAAGTGAGATAAACCAAAAAAAAGAATTATTCGGTAATAGTGGAGAAAGTGTTACTTATGGATTTTTAGGTTATCCTGTAAGTCAAGCAGCTGATATTACAGCTTTTGATGGCTCTTTTGTTCCTGTCGGGGAAGACCAATTACCAGTGTTAGAACAAACAAGGGAAATTGTTAGAAAATTTAATAGTGTGTATGGTCCCACAATTATAGAACCAAAAGATATTTTGAGTTCTAATAAGAGAATAAAAGGATTAGATGGCAATGAAAAAATGGGAAAAAGTCTAGGGAATGCTATTTATTTATCTGACTCATATGAAGAGGTTAGTAAAAAAATAATGACTGCAGTAACTGATCCAAATAAAATAAAAAAAGATGATCCTGCTGACCCAGAAGTATGTATGGTATACTATTATCATAAACTTGTTAGCGATAAAAACTTAAAAACCATTCACGATGAATGTAAGGCTGGAAAAAGAGGATGTGTTTCTTGTAAAAAAGAATTAATTTCAAATATGATGGAGTTTCTAAAACCTATACAAGAAAAAAGATGCTATTATGAACAAAGGCCAGAATTGGTTGATAAGATATTAATAGAAGGTACAAACAAAGCTAGGAAAAAAGCCCAAGAGGTAATGAAGCGGGTAAGGAAAAATATGAATATTGATTATTTTGAAGAATCTTAGGATTCTTTTTTGTTTAAAATAGATAATATGTGGTAAAATTAAAATGAGGTGTTTAGTATGATAGTTGATGAAAAGATTGTAAGAGTTGATAAGATAAATTACTACTTAGATATAGCTGAAACAGTTTTAGAAAGAGGGACTTGTCTTAGAAGATTATTTGGGACGGTAATAGTAAAAAATGATGAAATAATTTCAACTGGTTATGTAGGAGCTCCTAGAGGTAGAGCAAATTGTATCGATTTAAATTATTGTACAAGGGAAAAATTACAAATTCCAAGAGGAGAAAGATATGAGATGTGTAGAAGTGTTCACTCCGAACAAAATGCTATAATAAGTGCGGCTCGCAAAGATTTAATTGATTCGACTTTATATCTAGTTGGAAAAGAAGTAACTACAAAAGAATATGTTCAAAATGCTATGCCTTGTATTCTTTGTAAAAGGTTTATTATAAATTCAGGTATCAGCAAAGTCATAATAAGAAATGATAAAGATAATTATACGATTGTTGATGTTAAAAGCTGGGTTGATGATGATGAAAGTTTGGAAGGTAAATTTGGATATTAGATAAATTTTATAATAATTATTAAAAAACCTTTTCATAAAAAGATATTTTTGATATAATTGTTACAAGAATAAAAGGAGGAATGAAATATGGATAAAGTTTCTTTATTAAATGTTAATAATGCAATGGTAGATGTAAATGTTGTTCGTTTCTTTAGTTTAAATAATAATAAATATCTTATTTATTCAATGAATGAAATTGATGAGCAAAATTATGTTAAACTATATGCAGTTAAGATAAGTGATAATGGTAATTTCGTTAGTTCAAATATTGTTGATGAAAACGAATGGAACGCTGTAAAAGAAATGATTAAAACTATTATTAAGGAAAACAAAGAAGGAAATCTTAATATTGAAGATTTAGATTATAGCAAATTAGCTAATATGCAATTAAGTGAAAGTAGAATTTTTAAATTATCTATGCAATTAACGGAATTGTTACAAGCTAATAAAAAAACATTTGAAACTACCCCTGAAGTATCAACAGATAATATAATGAATGTTGCCCCTAATGTTGAACAACCAACTGAAATGCCAGCTTTTGAAGAACCAGCATTTACACAACAACAGCCAGTTGTAGAAAATCAAATGCCAGATGTTGATTATCAAGCAATGTATTTAGCAGAAAAAGCGAATAATGATAAGTTAAATCAAGAATTATCAGAATTAAAAAATAAAATAGAAGCAATAAAAAATATGTTATAAAAAAGTAACTAAAAAAACTTAGTTACTTTTTTTGTTTAATATATATTCTACTTTTGTGGATTTTATTAGATTTACATCGATTGATGAAGATAGAACTCTAACATCACCGGCTCCTATTTCTGATCCAAGATATGCAAAAAGATTCGCTATTTCATTTCCATCATCATCATAAAATATTATATTTAAATTTTCCACATAAATAGGAACGTTTGTTGAATTGTTTAATTCTGTTGTTAAAATGCTGGAATCATTTTCGTATTTTAGGATTGTTTCGCTGATAACTATTCCATCAACTATCTGCTCATTAATTATTCCAGGATTATTATTAATTTGCTCCTTTATTTTTGTGTCTTCATTGTCTTTGTTGTTTTGAGTATCTTTTTTTGTGCAAGCACTAAATATTGTTAATGTAATTAAGGTAGATAAAAATAATATTATAATTTTATTTTTTTTCATTCTTTCCTCTTTTCTACAATATATCTAATAAAATTATAGTTTAAAAAGAATATCCTGTCAATATTGCCTAGAGAACATACTTTCCAAAATTGTTGACTGTGTAACTAAATATAGACATTTTTCTTGGTTTTTGCTATAATCTAATTATAGTAGCAAATAGATAACAATAAAACATCATGAATAAGGAAAGGATTGGTTGGAATAACCATGAAGAAAAAAAGAGGATTTACTTTAATTGAGGTTTTAGGGGTAATTATTATCCTTACAATATTATTCTTAATAACTGTGCCAGTTGTCCTTTACGTAATCCAAAGAGCTGATCGAGCTTCTTATAAGGAAAGTTTGAGAAATATTTTTTCTGCTACTGATATATATATAGCAGGAAATCAATTTGATGTCTTTCCTGATGAAGGTATTTATGTAATAGATCAGACTATTCAAATGAAAAACAAAAAATTTACAGGTGGAAAAATTGTTAAGAATGAGTTTGGGGTACTAGAACTTGATCGTGTAAGTAATCAAAGATATTGCGCGAAAGGTACTTTTGACAATTTGATAATAGTTGATGGAAGTTGTAACAAATTAGATACAACTCCTCCTAATGTGTCTATAACTTCAAATTTAATTACTAGTAGTTCAGTAACAATAGTGGCTACAGCCTATGATTTAGAAAGCGGTATTAGTCATTATGAATTTAGTAAAGATAACGGGGTTAATTGGACTAGCGGACAACAAAGTAATGTCTATAAGTTTACGGAATTAACAAATAATACAAATTATACATTCAAAGTAAGAGTATATAACAATAATGAACTATTTACTGTATCTGATGAGATAACAGTAAGAACAGTAGACATACCAACCCCCACTTATAGCATCAATACGACTGATTGGTCAGATAGTGTCGTTGTCACAATTCATTATCCAGAAAGACAAATCGATCATACTTATGAATATAGTTTGGATAATGCTGTAACTTGGATATTGGTTGAAGAACCCACGATTACAAGTGAATTAGTTTTTAATACCAACGGAAGTGTAATCGCAAGAATAACAGATGGAACAAATGTAATAACAGGAGTTAGTTATTCTGTTGCAAATGTGGATATATATAAACCAGACATAGTATTTAATATAATAGGAAATCCATTTAATGAAAATGGTTGGGCAAATACCAATTCTAATGTTTTAGTAAGTGCTGAAGATTTGGAAAGTGGGATTTTAAATTTCAAGTATTGTCAAACGACTATAGAATCATGTGTTCCTAGCAATACGATTAATCATGCTAGTACGAATCTAACAATTTCAACCGAAAGTGCAACAAATAAGATATGTGCAGAAGCGTTTGATATGGTTGGGAATAGTAGTGGGGTAATCTGTAGTTCTAACTATAAAATAGATAAAACAGCACCAATTGCTGGAAATATTATCCTAACGGGAACCGAAGGACTTAATGGTTGGTATACAACAGACGTAAATTTGAGTAAATCCGACGGAAGTGATCTTTTAAGTGGACATGCAAATACAACATTATCTCATAGCATATTATCAACAAGTGGAACAGTAACTCTTACAACAATAGATAATGCGGGCAATATAACTACGAAAAATCAGCCCGTAAAAATTGACAAGACAGCTCCGACATCATTGAATTTAACAAGCGGGACAATCACGACTGACAGTATTTCATTAACAGCAAGTGGTCAAGATTTAGAAAGTGGCATAACACACTATGCTTTTAGTAAAGATAACGGGGTTAATTGGACTAACTACCAAAGTGGCAATAGTTACACCTTTACTAATTTAACAAGCGGGACATATCAATTAAAAGTAAGAATAAGAAATGGAGCTGGGTTAACAGCCGATAGCGAATCAATAAGCAGAACAACAGTGTCGCTTCCAACTCCTACTTACAGTATAAGTCCAAGTGGCTGGGCAACAAGTAAGACAGTCACTATAAACTATCAAACATCAGGATATACTAAACAATATTCTACTAATGGCGGAAGTACATGGGTGACGTCATCAGGACAAACCCAAAATGTTGTATTTAATACAAATGGAAATGTTATTGCAAGAGTAACAGATGGGACAAATATAATCACCGCTAGTACTTATAATATAACGCAAATAGATACAACAGCTCCAACACCACCAACAATAGCAAAATCACTACATAATTTCACTATAGCGTCTGGTACAGATAGTGGTAGTGGTGTTTATAGAAGCACGTATGTATTATCAGGTGCAACAACAGTTGGCGAGACACAATATACGGGTGCGGTGACAATAAGTAATATTGGGACAACGACAATTACTGCATATACATATGATAATGTGGGTAATAGATCATCATCAACAACAACTATGGTGGTAGCTAGCAGTATATGTTCATCAGGTTGGTATAAATCAGGGACAAGTTGTGAAACATCACAATCCGCAAGTTCTAGTTACTATTGTTCATCAGGATGGAGTTTAAGTGGCTCAACATGTTATCAATCGCAATCTGCAAGTTCTAGTTATTATTGTTCATCAGGATGGAGTTTAAGTGGTTCAACATGTTATCAATCACAATCCGCAAGTGCAAGCTATTATTGTCCATCAGGGTGGACTCTAAGCGGAACAACTTGTTCGCGACAAACAACATATACTATATATTCTAGATTTGATGCTACCTATGTGTGTAGTAGTCTAAAGTGGGCATTTCATAGCCATACATGCTCTGGAAATTGTAATGCTGCCTGTGCTGATGGGAATCAACCTTACGGAAGTTATGAATATTATAGTTCATGTCCAAGCAGTGGAACTTCTTGTAGTCCTAGTGGTTCATCAACTTCATGTAGTACCTATTGGACCGGTACATGTAGAAATCCAGTTGAAACCCAATCCGCAAGTGTTAGTTATTCATGTCCATCAGGATGGAGCTTAAGCGGCTCAACATGTACGAGATCACAGTCTGCATATGTTAGTTATTCGTGTCCATCAGGGTGGAGTTTAAGTGGCTCAACATGTACGAGATCACAATCCGCATATATTAGTTATTCATGTTCATCAGGATGGAGTTTAAGCGGATCAACCTGTTATACTTGGACAACACCACATTGTAGTAGTGGTAGTTACTCTAGTACAACTGATCGCTGTTATTAAAAGAAAAAAGTAACTAAAAAATTTAGTTACTTTTTTGAATGTGCTATCTTACTGGCTGCAGCAGCAGCAATGGCACAAACTATATCGTCTAAGAAAGTATGACATTGTGTTTTATTTTTGCCTATTGTATCTAAAATACCAACAATACCTGGTTTCGTTTTATCTAGATAACCAAAACTTGTTAAAGCAATAGTTCCATATATATTAACTATACCTAAAGCTAGTATTTCATCAATCCCATATAGGCTATCATCGTTTTTTATTATTTGGTTTATATTGTGGTCAAGTAAATTTTGCTCGGCGCACTCATCTAGCGCTATTCCGGTTAAAATAGTATGTATGACTTCCCTTTTATTTAAAACGCTATTTATAGCCTCTAAACAATCATTTATCGTAATGTCATGATTATATTTCTTTTGTAGATTATAAACAATTATGCCAATACTACTTATATCAACCCCTCTATTGTTTAATTTACTTAGTGCTGTATTTTTTAATTCTAACATTGAATACCTCCAATCATAAAATGCTGATTAAATCATAAAATTAGTTGAGGTGAATATATGAAAAATGCATTAAGTTACTATTATAATCTTACCCCAGTTGATATTCACCAATATAATAAGCAGTTCAAATTTACAATTAATCAAGACAAGTATGTATTAATGCCGTATGAAAGAAATGTGGATGATATAAACTATTTATATGAGATAGCAATTCAATTATTCCAAAGTCAGATTTATTGTCACCAATTTGTATTTAACACAAGTAGGAGTTTATTAACATATATTAATAACGAGCCATATGTGTTATTAAAGGTGTACGTTGATGACAATAGTAAGATAATCTTAAATGATATTATTAATTTTGGTAATAATTCACAAACTACTGTAAAAAATATATTAAAAAGGGATAATTGGTTTCAATTATGGAGTGATAAAATTGACTATTTTGAGTATCAGATAAGTCAGTTTGGGAAAAAATATCCTATAATAAGAAAGAGTTTTAGTTATTTTGTGGGATTAGCTGAAACAGGGATAATGTTACATAAAAATGTAAATAATAGTTCTAATAACACCCTTTTTATTGGACATAAAAGAATAAAAAAAAATTATACAATTTTTGATTTATACAATCCGCTTAATTTTATTATTGATTTAAAAGTAAGAGATGCAAGTGAATTTTTTAAAGAAAAATTCTTTGAAAATCACGATACCTTGGCAGAGGTCATATATTATATTAGTTATGCTAATTTAACCTCTTATGATTGTTTAATGCTATATACTAGATTATTATTTCCATCTTTTTACTTTGATATATATGAGGAGATAATAAATGAAGGTAAAGATGAAGAAAATTTACTTCCAATCTTGGAAAAAGTAGACGATTACGAACAGTTTTTAAAGGATTTATATATATATTTAAAAGAAATAATAAACATTCCAGATATTGAATGGCTAAAAAAAACATAAAATATTAATTATTTTATGTTCACTACCTCAATTACTTCTGGAACTTCTTCCTTAATAGCGGCTTCTATACCGTCTTTTAAAGTAAGATCTAACATATGACAGTTAGAGCATGCTCCCATCATTCTTATATAAACAATGTTGTTTTCATACTTTACATATTCGATGTTTCCACCATCATTTACTAAAAAAGGTCTTAACTTATCAATAGTCTCGATAATTTTCTTTTCGTTATCTAACATTTTCATCACCAAAGACATTATATAATAATTTATTGCTTTAGTAAAGCCCTTTCTCTTTTTTTTAATATATGATATAATTATTCATGAGGTGTGATTATGACTAAATACAAGAAGGGAAAAATTTCAAAAGGAACTGTAACAGGAATTGAATCATACGGAATCTTCGTTTCATTAGATGAATATTACACAGGTTTAATACACATATCAGAAATTTCTCATAATTTCGTTAAAAATGTGGCTGATTATGTCGAAATTGGTGATATAATATATGTTGAGGTTCTCGATATTAATGAAAAATTATCACAATTAAAGTTAAGTATCAAAAATATTGATTACAAAAAAAACGATAATTTTAAAAGAAAAAAGATTATCGAAACGAACTTGGGATTTAGGACATTGGCCTACAAATTACCATTTTGGATTGAAGAGAATCTTAAAAAAGAAAAAAATATTTTGAATTCTATTGACAAATAATTTTATAAATGTTAATATTAATTACGTCCACGTATTATGGGCGATTAGCTCAGTTGGTTAGAGCACCTGCCTTACAAGCAGGGGGTCATAGGTTCGAGTCCTATATCGCCCACCATGCCGGAATAGCTCAATTGGTAGAGCAACTGACTTGTAATCAGTAGGTTGTGGGTTCAATTCCTGTTTCCGGCACCATAACTTTGGAGGGATAGCGAAGTGGTTAAACGCGGCAGACTGTAAATCTGTTCCTTAGGGTTCGATGGTTCAAATCCGTCTCCCTCCACCATTTATATGTTAGGCTAGATTGCCTCGTAGCCAAGCGGTAAGGCACCACACTTTGACTGTGGCATGCGCTAGTTCGAATCTAGCCGAGGCAGCCATTATATATGTCCCGTTAGCTCAGTCGGTAGAGCATTTGACTTTTAATCAAAGGGTCACAAGTTCGAATCTTGTACGGGACACCATTTTATTTGCCTGGGTGGCGAAATTGGTAGACGCACAGGACTTAAAATCCTGCGAAGTTAATCCTTCATGCCGGTTCAAGTCCGGCCCTAGGCACCATCATAATTTTGGAGAAATACCCAAGTCTGGTTGAAGGGACCGGTCTTGAAAACCGGGAGGTCGGAAACGGCGCGGGGGTTCGAATCCCTCTTTCTCCGCCATTTTGATTGCTATATAATTTAATGAAAATATAATAATATCGCGGAGTGGAGCAGCCTGGTAGCTCGTTGGGCTCATAACCCAAAGGTCGTTGGTTCAAATCCAGCCTCCGCAACCAAATGGTCCCGTAGTGTAGCGGTTATCACGTCTGCCTGTCACGCAGAAGATCGCGAGTTCGATTCTCGTCGGGACCGCCATTAATTTTGGCTTCGTAGCTCAGTCGGTAGAGCAGAGGACTGAAAATCCTCGTGTCGGTGGTTCAATTCCGCCCGGAGCCACCATTAAATTATTAAGTAAATAAACACGCGCCCGTAGATCAATTGGATAGATCGTTTGACTACGGATCAAAAGGTTATGGGTTCGACTCCTGTCGGGCGCGCCATTCCGGGAAATAGCACAACTTGGTAGTGCACTTGGTTTGGGACCAAGGGGTTGCAGGTTCAAATCCTGTTTTCCCGACCATTTGATGGGGAATTAGCTCAGCTGGCTAGAGCACCTGCCTTGCACGCAGGGGGTCAGCGGTTCGAATCCGCTATTCTCCACCATATAGATTATAATCCTTGCGTATGCAAGGTTTTTTTATACTTTATTCTAACTCTTCCTCATCATATTCAGTAAGTTCCATAGGTAATTCACATCAATATTCGAAACTTTATAAAGATGGTTATAAATTGAATATCTTAAAAGTAATAAGGTGTTTTAAAGAAGGAAATTTTTCGGCATGAAATATCAATAATTAATTTTTTCAGTGCTGGTTAAGATTATTTTTAAAATTTAAAATCTTTATTTAAAGCTAGTTCATCAATAAATCTATTCGTGTCAGATTTTATACTTTCTTTCATCTCTGCGTTATAATCCGAAATTTTTATTATAAACCAATATTCAGGAGAGACAACTTCAGAAGACATATCATATTTTAATTGTGTTATTAACAGACTGCTAAGGCATAAAATACTAAAGTCAATTTTTCCTTTACTCTTTGCATTTTGATAAGCTACTTGTTGTAATTTAGAAGTTATTTTCAATGAATCCACACTACCATAAGCTATAATTTTATTATAAATTGTTGCTAATTTTTGAACATAGGAACCATTATCCCCGCCTTTTTGTATTGAATACATTAATTCACAAAGTTCAAATGGTATTTCCTTCATTGAATCCACCATGCTATTCTTTTTGAATTTTATTATTTCATTTTTATAGTTTTGTTTATTCAAAAAGTATGTTACAATGAAACCTAAAATTGTTACTAATATTGTCAATATTTCAATATTTGAGGATATCCACTCCATTTTTACCTCCTTCCTATGGTTGTTGGGTGAAGTGAAATAACTTTTTTGAAAAGATTATTTACCAACCATAAATCAATTATACCATATCTCAACAATCTAATTAATTAGTTACAATCACATAAAATGTATTCGTTAAATTCTATTATTTCATTAGAGATTTTATTTAAATATGAATTACTATATACCAGTGTAGCATTGTTTAAAAGATCACTAATATGAGTTTTGACGTTAATATCTGCATCATCTAAAGATTCTTGTTTTGGCATATATAGATTTTTGCTGTTAAAATATCTTTTTCGCCCAAACAAACGATTGTTTATATCCTTAGTCATATATTTGGACATATAGGATACTATATTAATGTCATTTTTAGGGAAAACCGAAGAAAAACCATAATCCTAATATTAACGTTATATTGATTAGTTATTCCTTCTTGCGGGTTATTATTTGACTATAAATAGACAAATTAGTTACTAAATGGTAATGAACAGCACCGCGTTTTTGATATTCTGGTACGCATATATATGAAAAGTCAGGCGATATTTTCTTGATTCGAGTTCTCCAATTATTAAATATTTTATTAGCTATATTAATATCAGCAATATTGTCGGCAAAAGTCAATGTTAAAAAGGTTTTTAAAATTTGACAATTAGCTTTTATTAGCCTTTCTAAATAAAGTTTACCTCACATTGCGTTATCTTGCCTTATTTCATTATATTTAGGTGAAGATTATGAGTTTTGTTCAACTATTATACTTTCTTTCTTTTTTTCAGAAATGGGGTGCAAATGTTTATTTTTTTGTTTTTGTAAGTATATATTTGTACAAAGCCATTACAATCGATTAATTTTAGATTATATTCTATTTTATCTGTTTGAGCAATGAGGTTACTATCAAGTAATAGTGCGCCTAATGAAGCGGCACTGCCGCTCTTCATTTCGGCGCTATATTGTACTGACATTACATGTTCTCCTTTCTATGTCAAATATTGACAATAATTTTAAACGGGTGTATACTTGCATTATTAAGCAGTACATTAGTTTTGTGCTGCTTCATTTATTAATGGTGGAAGGATTGTGTTGTAAATGCAATGTTTGGAAGAAGAAAAAAAAATAGAATTAAAAGGCCGAAAAAATTTATTAAATAATCAGGAAAAATTTATTAAAAACTTGCTATTTACTAGTACTACAATTATAAAGAATAGCGATTTTGAAGAATATGGAATGCACAATAGAAATTTAATGTTTTTTTTGAATTTACTAACTGATAAAATAAGTAGTATTTCAATGCTTGGTTGTAGAAATAAAACATATTCTTTGACTGGTAAAATAAGTAATTTTATAACATATTATGAGGAAAAAGAAGAGTTAACTGATTCAAAAGAATTAAAAGAAAAAACAATTCCTAAAGAAAAAATTAAATATATTAAAGGAGAAATAAAAAATTCTAAAACACTAGATGAAAAATTACTAAAAAAATATGTGAAATTTTTGGATGTTGAAAATGATAAAGACCTAGTTGAAAATTTAAAATTAATATATAAAAGCTTGATTGATAACAAATATTTTGAAACAATATCAGATAAAATATATGAATTTCTAAAGGAAACAGAAATTAATAATAAAAAATTTGATTTACTTGAAGTTTATACGAATGAATATATTTCTTTACTTCTTGACTATGTGCAGATTAGTATTTTCCAAATAAAAAGTGTTTTAAGAGATTCATTTAGAACTTTTTTCAGAGAAAAAAATGAAGAAGTATTTTTTAGTATATTTTCAAACTTAACACAAAGCTATAAAAATGAGAACGATTATTATATATATTTACTTATGGATAAAGATTTTGATGATTATTTAGTGACTGCATTAAAACAATCAAAAAATAACAAATATATATTGTTTAGCAAAACTGGTCTTAAGCGAATATTAGAAAGTGATTGTATAAGCAATAAAAAACAATTAAATGAATATATAAATGAGTATTGTAATTATGGTAATAATAATTATTTTTTAGCAGCGGAATTACATGAGAAAGATGTGTGGAAAGCAATCAAAAAGTTTAGGCAAGAGATATTACAACCGTTTATTGGTTCAATGCTTTACTCTGGAATAAAAGTAAAGGAGTGTGGAGAATACATAGTTGTTACTAATGAGCACAATTCTACAAAAAAATTTATTAATAAATATACCTATTATGACGATGTATTTAAACCTTTATCTCAAGATAGAACCGATTATTCAGATGTTTTTAAAAGATATGTAATAGACCAACAAGATAATGAAATTACATCAGTAATAGATGAAGCAGTCCAACTTCTTCCGTATTACAATACATCCAATTCAGTATTGATAAAATTTTCTAATACTTGGTTTGCTCTAGAAACTTTATTTAGAAATGCAGATTTGTCTATTAGTAAATCTTTGAAAGACTATACAAGTCATTTAATTGCAGATAAAATGATATCAGGCTTTATTTATGTAAGTGCCATACAAATTAAGAAGACATATTATGGATTTTCACATTTAAGTTCTAATTGGGTTGAAAACATATTTTTAAATTATGATAGTTTTAATGAAAAGGATTGTGATTTTATAGAATGGAAATTCTATAAAATTAAAAATATTGTTGATAAGTACGAAGATGTTTTTAAAACAAATTTGCAAGAGGCACAAGAATTATTAGATAATGCTTATAGATTAAGAAATAAACAATTTCATGGTAAAAAAAATTCTCAATTAGAAAACATGTCGGGTTTTCTCTATGATATTGTTAATGATACAATATCGTTTTATATTGATTTTTTAGATGTTTACAAGGAAAATAATCCTAATTTAAGTAGTTTATATAATTCAATTAAAAACATCAAGAATATTAAAATAAGCAATTTAGAAAATACTGATAACTATTTTAAAAAAATTTGCATATTACACGATTCCATCAGAAAAATATAAATAGTTATTTTTCTATAAATTTAAATTCTCTCAAAATTCTCTTAAAATTCGTAGAAAATAGGGAAATGTAGTAAGGAAAATCCTTATAAATCAACGGTTAGGAAATTTTAGGAATTCAATATTTTATCCTGTTTTCCCGACCATTTGATGGGGAATTAGCTCAGCTGGCTAGAGCACCTGCCTTGCACGCAGGGGGTCAGCGGTTCGAATCCGCTATTCTCCACCATATAGATTTTAATCCTTGCATACGCAAGGTTTTTTTATGTATAAAAAAAATAAAGAAATTATCTTCGCTTTTAGTAGATAGTATTTAATATATATAGGCATTCATTCAAATGCTTTTTAGTTAATTATTTTTTCCTGTGGAAAAGTCTTTTGTTGTAATTCTACTGATTTTACTTGTTGAAACAAAGACTATCTCATTGTAATTTTTTTTGGCTAAAACGATTATCCCATATTCTTTTTTAATGATGCTGCCGGTTATTTTTATCCAATAATCCATATAAATAATTACTTCTTTGCCAACTTCTAAATAATCTTGAATGTCATCAAAGACGTCAGTATTTTTGTTCTGATGCTGTTGTAGATAATCAAGGAAAAAAATGGATTCGACAAATTTATTGTTATTTTGTATGGCGATAGCACAGATTTTTTCTATCGGTATAAATTCAAAAATTCCTTCCTTATTTACAATCATAATATTATTACACATATCCATCTTTTTATCTTTAAGGACTGGATTAAAGGAGCCTTCTATCACATCTTTATATGCTGTATAAATGATTAACGGATTATTTGGGTATAATGTGACAAGTTGTTCAACAATGTTAGCCATTTGTAGAGTAGAACGACATATATGTGTATGTATGCTTTTTTCTAAATTCTTATCAGCCCATATTACCAGTGAAGCTTTAATTTTATCTGTATCTGAATAGTATGCATTTGATTGACCTACATTTAATAAAGAAATTGTGACAGGCACATTGGTTACATCAATTATATCTACTCCTAATGTTTCACCGGTTCTAGAAGGAGAGTTACCTATTGAAAAATCCATTTTTGAAGAGGTAAGTGCAAATAAAGGTCCCGTTTTATTGGTATTATGGGTGAGTATTTTCCAACTAACAATATATTTCCCAAAATCTTTAATTGTGATGTTGCCAGAAAAATGATTGTAATCAATGTTACTATCTTGATACAATACTTTATCAAAGATAATGTTTTTACTAGGGGCAATGATACCGATATTTTGTCTTTCAATTTGTAAAACTATATTAGAAATAAAAAACCCTCCTTTTTATAATCACAACGCTCTATTTATATTATGATATAGGTACGTTTATTATTTAAAAAAACAAAAAGAATGAAAAATGTAGAATATTGTATGCATTTATAATAAAATATAGTATAATTTGTATAGAAGGTGTTAGAATGGATATAGTTAAGCGTAGTAGTGAAAAAAAGTTTTATTTTGTGAAATTATTTTTATGTTTATTTTTGAGTCTTATATTTATAGAAGGTGTTTTTAAAGTTTTAACTTTTAAAAATCTGTTTACTATTGAGTTTATAAGAATAATTTTATTTTCATTAACTTTGAGTGCAATAATTGCATTTATATGTACTTTTTTTAAACCAATAATAAGTAAAATTGTAATTTTACTAGTTGTTTTTATAGCAGGTATATATGCTATTTTGCAATTAGATTTTAAGAGTTTTATGGGTAATTATATGTCATTGAATGCAGCAGGTGATGGTGCTGGTAGAATAACTGAACAAATAAATCAATTTCTAAGTTATATAAAACCAAGTTATTATATTGCATTAGTTCCGTTTGTTGTTTTATTGATTTTGTTTATTTTTAGTAAAAAATTTCTTATTTATGAAAAAAATAATTATAAAAAAGTTTTAGCAATGTTTTTTTTCATAATAACTCTTCACTTGTTATCTATTTCAACGTTGTACATTAATTTCTTTCAAAACCCTACCCAAATTCAGACTAATAAAACATTGTATTATAAACCATTATTATTAGAATTATCATTAAAACAATTTGGAACAATGCGTTTCTTATGGAGAGATATTGTTTACATGATAAATCCATCAGAGGAAGAAATTATAACAGTTGATAAGGGACAAAAAAATGAAACTCCTCCTCCAGAACCTAACTATGCTAGAAATATCGATGATAGTGAATGGTTAGAATTAATTGAAAATGAGAAGGACTCAGTTATTAAAAATTTACATGAATTTTATATAAATCAAAATATAACTCCAAAAAACGAAATGACTGGTAAGTTTAAGGACAAGAATTTAATTTTAATTATGGTAGAAGCATTAGATATGATAGCTATTAACGAAGAATTAACTCCAACCTTGTATAAATTATCTAAAGAAGGTTGGTATTTTGATAATTATTATACGCCAAAATATAGTTGTACTACAGGTGAAAGCGAATATATAGGACTAACTTCTATTATCCCAAGTTCAACTGTGTGTACGCCTAATGCATATACAAATAATAATTATTCTACCTCTATTTTTCAATTATTTAAAAGTGGTAGTTACTATAATACTTCTTATCATAATTATTCTGATAAATTTTACAATAGAACCGATTTACATCAAAATATGGGGTCGATCAAATTTTATAATAATGATGATTTGAAGATTAAACCAATATATGGGTGGCCAAGTGACTTGAATTTAATGGAAGAGGCAATTCCTCACTTTATTGATGAAGATAAGTTTTTTAGTTTCATTATAACTTCTACAATGCACTTTCCGTACAATGAAGATGGTCATTATGGAGTTGTTTTAGACCACTGGAATAAAGTAAAAGATTTACCTTATAATGTTAAAATAAAAAGATATATGGCTAAAGCTATTGAGTTAGATCTTGGTTTAGAATATCTTTTAAAAACACTAGAGGAAAGTGGAAAATTAGATGATACTGTAATTGCTATTTTTGGAGATCACCATCCTTTAAATATGGAATATAAATATTTAAACGAAGCATCGCCAATTGATCGTTTAGCAGATTTTAATATCGACAAATTGCCATTCATTATATATAATAGTGAAATGGAAACTCAAACTATCTCAAAAACAGCAAGTACATTTGATATTTTACCGACATTAGCAAATCTATTTGACTTAGATTATGATCCGAGATATTATGTAGGAAAAGATGTCTTTTCAGAAGAAGAAACAACTGTTATTTTTACAAATGGTAGTTGGATCACTGATAAAGCAATGTATTTTTCTGCAACTGGGAAATATAAAAAATTAGATGATACCGTAGATGATGATTATATTTCTACCATAAATCAAAGGGTTAATAATTATTTTAATGTTGCTAATAAGACATTAACAAAGGATTATTTTAAATATCGTTTTGCAAAATAAAAACAAGTATATAATTATATACTTGTTTTTATTTGAAATAACCATTTTGTACATATTTTGTTTCATTAACAACAATAAATGCTCTAGAATCTAGTTGTTTTATAGTGTTTCTCAAATGTTCAAATTTTTTCTTATTAATTTCAATAAATAACATATATTTAGGACGATCTTCATTTTGTCCCTTTACATCAATAACAGATACGCCGTATCCATTTTCACGTAAAACTTTTATTATTTCATCCTTTTTTTCAGTTATAACTTGAACTCCAAAAGTACCTTGGATGAAGCGATCCGATAAAACTCCACCAATATAGGTCCCCATAGCAAATCCCCCGGCATATGCAACAATTACCCATATACCTGTTTGATCTGTATTTAAGGCTTCTCTTACTATAGCAAACCAAATTGCAACCTCGATAAATCCAGTCAAACTAGCAATAACTTTTTTTCCTTTAATTATTAATATAGTTCTAACAGTTCCCAATGAAACATCCAAAATTCTGACCAAAAATATTTTTATACACAGAATTAACAACATGTATTTTCCTCCTTATTTAAATAGATTATATCATATCAAATATCACTTTATATCCTACAAAATTCAAAATTTCATCTTATTTACATTTGCTGTATACATTACTATGTTTCCCAGTATTTTTCCTTGTATGCTCTAAAAATAATAACAAGAAGAAATAGGATTTTATTAATTTAATAAATAAAATCCTTATAAGAATAATAAAATTTAGTAGGTGATTCTAATGCTAGTGAGAGTTTTTTTCTTTTTAATAGGATTTGGTCTTACTTTGATTGGCAGTATTTATGTTATTAGTTATTTAAATTTGATGACGATTGGGTATAATTTTTTTGAATATGTTAATTTTATAACTAAAAGAATAGAATGCTTATATGCGCCTATTGGATTATTCTTAATTATGTTAACAATCTTTATACCGGGAGGAAAAAAATATGAATTACATTTATGATATTTTAATTAATTTTAATGAAAAATTGTATGACTTCTATGAATGGAATATAAATGATGAGATTACTCATGTTAGGAAAATTCCATTATTTAAAATTGATAGTAAAACTTTGTGCGACATAAAAAATAACAAAGTAAAAATATATTCTGAGGTTTTGGAAAAAATAAAAAATAAGACAGAAGTTTTTACTAACAAAAATATTAAAAATATTGATTATGCATGTCTGTTAAGTGATGGTTCTGAAGTTTTTGCTGTTACTTTTGATAAAGCAGGCATATCATTGTATAAGAGTAAATTATTAGTTGATGAAGATTATGAAGTTATTGAAGTATGTGAAAGAGTTAGCGAAAGTAAGGTAGGATATCAGATAATATCGGCACAACGTATAGAGGTGTTTAAGACACGGAAAGAAATCGAAATGGATTATTATATTAAAATGGAAATTGAAAGATTGAATTATGACAATAATCTAGATAAGTTAAGATACCTATACTATGAATGTTTTAATGAAAAAGAAGATGATAAAGATAAAATAATAGAACAGCTTAATGTTGAATTAAAAAGAAATTGGCGAAAAATCGCTGAAAAATTATATAGTTTTTTCAAATTAACATCAATAAATAAGTGAAAAATGAAAGATATTATTTTCCAAATAGTGGAGATGATATCTTTTTTATTTTTTTGTTTATATACCTTGACAGGCGAGGTATATAATAATATAATATAACAGAACTGAGGAGGTGGTTCACTTATGTCAATTACTTCTGATATTGTAAGAGGACATACGGATACTATAATATTAAAACATTTGCTAGATCGGGATAGTTATGGTTATGAAATTAATAAGGCGATTCAAGAAAAAACAGATAACCAATATGAGTTAAAAGAAGCAACATTATATACTGCTTTTAGAAGATTAGAACAAGCAGGTTATATTGCATCATACTGGGGTGATGAAACTACAGGTGCAAGAAGAAGATATTATTCGATAACACAACTTGGGCGTGATTTTTATAAAAAAAGTCGTGAAGAATGGGAAAATGCAAAAATACTAATTGATAAGTTAATTTAGAGGAGGAAATAATATGGAAAAAAAGATAAGAAATTATGTAGAACAAATCTTTGATGAAAATCCAAAAACAAAAAAATCGATTGAGTTACAAGAAGAGTTGATAACTAACCTTATAGATAAATATAATGATTTACTTGAACAAAAAAAATCAGAAGAGGATGCATATAATATAGTGATTGCTAGTATTGGTGATATAAGTGAACTTATTGGTGATTTATATAAGGGGGATGAATTTAATCTTATGAATAATGATAATGAAAGAAAAAGAAGAGCAAAGTATATAGCAATTGCGGTAATGCTTTATATAGTAAGTGTGGTTCCGATTATATTAATGGACGCTCTATGGTCGTATTCGGAGTTAGGTGTTGTTATGATGTTTATTATAATAGCAAGTGCAACAGGATTGATTGTCTATGTTGGTGCTTCTAAACCAAAATACTTAAAAGAAAATGAAACTTTGGTTGAAGAATTTAAAGAATGGAAGTCAAAAAAAAATAAACAGAAAGTTATAAAAAGTGCTGTTTTATCGGCTTTTTGGACACTAGTCGTAGCAATTTATTTAATAATAAGTTTTATGTTTCATTCATGGGCATATTCTTGGATTATTTTCATAATAGCAGCATCAATTGAACAAATAATTAAATTAGTTTTTGAAATAAGAGGTGAATAAAATGGAAAAAAATATAGCGATTTTAAAAATAATTGTATGGTCTTTTTTAGCAATCTTTTTTACAATAATATTTATATCTTTATCAGTGGTTGATGATTTGTGGATAAACATTGGTTTTGACGAAAAAAATCTAGATACTATTAGAACGACGGAAATTGATGGCAACAAAATCGAAAATATTAATTTGTATTGGACTTATGGCAGTGTTTATATTACACCACATGAAGGGGATAAAATAGTTATCGAAGAAAAATCAAATCGTAATATAGATGAAGGTGATTTATTTAAAATAGAAGAAGATATTAATTCGCTTAATATTGAACAACCTGCTGTAAATATTAGGTTTAGTTTCTTTCGATTTAGAAGAATAATAAAGGTTACTGAAATTAAATTACCAATGAAACAATATAATGAAATTAGTGCAAAATTAACAAGTGGAAAATTTGAGATAGATAATATCTCAACTAATAATATGGAAATTAGAATGACAAGTGGAAAGACTGTAGCTACCAATGTCATATCAGATAAAATATATACTAATATGACTTCAGGTAGTATGAGTATAAATGGAGCATTTACTGATGTTGATTCTAGAGCAACAAGTGGATTGTTAAAAATCGAATCGGTTATAGCGCCTTCTAACTTGGCAGTAATTGTTACATCAGGTAAAGCTACAATTTCATTGCCTGAAAATGATGGTTTTACACTAACAAAAATAAAGACATCTGGAATATTTAAAAGTGATTTTGAATTAGATAATAACGACAAATACAAAGATGGTACGAATAGTTATATCGTAAAAATGACAAGTGGTAAAGTTGAATTATTAAGAAAATAAATTCAGTTTGTCCAAAAAATAACAAATTAAAAAAACATAAGAAAGGACATTTAAAATGAAACTTATATTAAAATTAACTTTGGCAAATATTAAAAAGAGTAAACTTAGAACATTTATGATTATATTTTCTATTTTACTATCTACTTCATTAATATATGCCATACTTGGTGTTAACAAATCAGTAGAAACAATATTTGAAAAGCAAATAAAAAAAGAAACGGGAACAGCCGAATTATTCGTTAGTTCAGCCGTATTAAATTCAAAAGGAATCAACGAAACTTTTTTAGAAAGTGAATATTTTGAATACGCAAGAGGGGTAATAAAAATACATGGATATGCCAATAATTTAAAAGATGAAAAACAGCGTTTAAATATACATGGGTATAGTTATGATGATCTTGAAATAATCCATTCGATATCTATGATTGAAAGAAATAACGATGAATTATTCTCGGGTTTACAAGTAATAATTGGCAAAAATGTGGCTGATTATTATGGGCTAAGTATAAATCAAATTATTGAAATTAGTATTAATGAAGAAATTTATGAGGCTAAAATCTGGGGAATTGGAACAGATGATAATAATATATTGACAGAACAACTAGATCGGATAAATATTATTTTGCCTGTGGATTATTTACAAGAAATATTAAATTTAGATAAAAATTATTTTGTATATTATTTAAAAACCAATTCAGAAGTTTCAATAAGTGAGGCTAAATCTTATTTATTAAATACATATCCTGATTACAAAGTACAGACAATTAATGCTGATAACATACAAGTAATGATGGAAATGATAACAATACCGTTATTGATACTCGTAATGATAGTTATTATTATAAGTACGTTTATAATTTATTCAGCATTTAAAGTCATTGCCATAGAAAGACTGCCTGTAATTGGGACTTTAAGAAGTATCGGTTCTACGAAGAAAACTACTTCTATCACATTACTAGTAGAGAGTTTGTTTCTAGGATTAATTGGCGGAATTTTAGGGATAATGTTAGGTGGATTCGTCCTAATTTTCATTACTAAAAATATAGCAAGCAATGGACAAGTCTCAGCAAATATTGATTTGAATTATGATTTAGTTAATATGTTAATTACCTTATCATGTGCATTATTTTTATCATTAGCAAGTGCAGTTATTCCAATTTTAAGGACAATTAATATTTCAATTAAAGATATAATTACTAATACTATTAATAATAATGATCAATTTAAATTTTATAAAGTCCTAGTTGGAATTGTATTAATAATAGTGGCCTTTGTATTTTTTGAATACTCACCAAAAAATCTAGCACTCCAATTAAGTTTGATTGGATTCATATCTTTGCCAATAGGTGTAACACTTATTATGCCGTTAGTGATAAAAGTTTTTTGTCAGATTTTCACTTTTTTCAAAAAAATATTTCTTAAAGACGAGGCCACACTAGCGTTAAGCAATATAAAACATGATAAAGTTATCCACAGTAATATTGTTTTACTGGGAATTGGGTTAGGTGTAATATTGCTAGTAAATACCCTTGTTCATACAATAATGTATGAGGTAATGGATGTTTATAATCGAGCGCATTATGACATTATAATTGACAGGAGTTATGAGAGTGAAGAATTTGAGGATAAACTTTCTAAAATTGAAGGTATAAAGTATATATATAAAGTATATGAAAAATTTGGTGTTGAGGTTACGAATAAAGATTTGCACCTTGCATATGTATATGGAATCGATGAAGAATACTTTGATAAATCGTGGGATGTTGAAGTCGGGAAAAATAAAGAGCAAATTTTTCAAAAGTTAAGTGATGAAGATACGATTATTTTGACAAAAACAATAGCCGACAATAATAACATTAATATTGGTGATAGATTAAATTTAATATTTGGTGATACTGAAAGAAACTATGAGGTTATTGCTGTTGTAGATACCCTCGTTCAAAATGGTCAAATTGGTTTTGTTGATAAGAACAACTTTAAAAACGTAACTAAACCAGATAGTCTAGATTACTATTTAGGGACTACAAAAGATCCGTTTGAAGTAAAAGAAAGTATTAAAACTAAGTTTTCATCAGAGGAATTTTTTATTCATACAGTAGGTGAATTACAAGAAATGAATATTAAAAATAACAATACTATTTTTGTGTTGATGAAGGGTGTATCGATGATTGCTATGATTATAGGTGTTGTTGGTATACTTAATAATTATATGATTAGTTATTTAAGCAGGAAACGTATTTTAGCAGTATTCCGTTCAATCGGATTAAGTAACACTAAAATGATTCGAATGTTATTTTTAGAATCATTCTTCGGAGGTTTGATCGGTTCATTATCAGCTGTAGCTATTGGAGTTTTATTTTTACAAACTTTAAGATATGTGTTCTCAATAATGAATATACCTAACATGTTGCGTTACTCACCATCTGAAATAATTATAACATTAGTATCAGGGATATTTATATCTGTAGTAGCGGCATTAATGCCTATTTTCAAAATTAATAAAATGAGTATTGTAGAAAATTTAAAATACGAATAGTGGAGGTTAATAATGACAAATGTTATAAAAATAGAAAATTTAAAAAAAGTTTACAATAATAATGGAATAAAGACGGAAGTTTTAAGAGGAATTAGCTTTGAAGTTAATAAAGGTGAATTCGTCTCAATAATGGGGCCATCGGGTTCTGGTAAAAGCACACTTCTTTATTTAATCGGAGGACTTGAAAAAATCACCGAAGGCGATATTTTGATCAATGCCAAGCCCTTAAAAGGAATGAAAGATAAGGAAGAAAGTAAAATTAGACGTAAAGATATAGGGTTTGTATTTCAATTTTATAATTTGGTTCCACATCTTACAGTTGAGGAAAATATTTTGCTTCCTGTAGTAATTGATGGTGGTAATCAAAAGAAAGCACAAAAGGATTTAGATAAAATTCTTGATATAGTTGGACTTACAGAACGTAGAAACTTTAAACCTACTCAGTTATCTGGTGGTCAACAACAAAGAGTAGCAATAGCGCGAGCGTTAATTAATAATCCAGCTATTATTTTAGCAGACGAGCCAATCGGAAATTTAGACAGTAAAACAGGAATTGAAATAATGGAATTATTTGAAAAAATTAATAAAGAAGAAGGTAAAACTATTATTCAAGTAACACATTCAATGGACGCTGCATTATATGGTAATAGAATAATTAATGTAAAGGATGGAAAATTAGTATAAAAAATTATATTTCTTAAATAATAATGATAAGAAAGAGGATAGTAACTATTAAATGAGCTATTTTGTAATAATACTTGACTAATATCCAAAAAATTTATATAATACATTTAGAACTATGAAGTGGAGAAGTAATATTAGTGTCTGTTCAAAGCGAGTTATGTTGGTGAAAGATAACAATAAGGCTAATATGAATAACACCACGGAGTTGCTTTTTTGAAAGTTAGTAGAAAAAGCCGGATTAAACCGTTATTTAAGTAAGTGATCAATTATGATAAAAAGGATGGTACCGCGGGTTTTCTCGTTCCTTATTATAATTGGTTTTTTTGTTATAAGGAGGAAAGAATATGGAAATATTAGATGTTAAGGTTTTATATGATGATGTTAAAAAATATATGGATCAAACCGTTATATTAGAAGGATGGATTAAAAATCATCGTAAGCAAAAAGAATTTGGATTTATTGATTTTTCGGATGGTACATGTTTTAAATCAGTCCAAATTGTATATGACAATGAACTTGCTAATTTTGACCAAATTAGTAAATATCGCGTGGGTTCAGCTATCAGAGTTACTGGTAAACTTATTGAATCGGTTGGTAGTGGTCAAGAATTTGAAATTAAGTTGGAAGATATTACTTTGGAAGGTGATTGTCCAGAAGATTATCCAATCCAACCAAAAAGGCACTCTCGAGAATTTTTAAGAGAAGTTGGTTATTTAAGACCACGAGTAAATCTTTTTAATGCTGTTTTCAGAGTTAGAAGTATTGTGGCAATGGCAATACATAGTTACTTTCAAGAAAGAGGCTATGTATATGTTCACGCACCAATTATAACAGGTAGTGATGCAGAAGGCGCAGGTGAAATGTTCCAAGTTACTACACTAGCTTTAGAAAAGATTGCTAAAATTAAAGAAGTAGATTACCAAAAAGATTTCTTTCATAAGCAAACTGCATTAACTGTTTCTGGTCAATTACAAGCAGAGGCTTTTGCATTAGCATACAAAAGAGTTTATACTTTTGGTCCTACATTTAGAGCTGAAAATTCAAATACTAAAACTCATGCTTCAGAATTTTGGATGATTGAGCCAGAAATAGCATTCTGTGATTTAGAGAAACTAATGGATGTTGAAGAAGAAATTTTAAAATATATTATTAAATATGTATTGGAAAAAGCATCCGTAGAAATGGAATTTTTCGATAAATTTGTTGAACCAGGGTTACTAGATAAATTGAAATTTGTTTTAGATAAAAAATCAGCGCGAGTTACACATAAAGAAGCAATTGATATATTAATAAACTGTGGCAAAAATTTTGAAAATAAGCCATTACATGGTGAAGATTTAGCTAAGGAACATGAGAGATACTTAACTGAAGAACATTTTAAGTCTCCTGTTTTTGTTAAAGACTGGCCAAAAGATATTAAAGCATTTTATATGCGCATGAATGATGATGAACAAACGGTGGCTGCTGTAGATTTATTAGTTCCACAAGCAGGAGAATTAATGGGAGGAAGCCAAAGGGAAGAAAGAATTGATGTACTTGAAAAACGAATGGAACAAATGGGAGTTCCAAAAGAAGAACTATATTGGTATATTAATTTGAGAAGATTTGGTGGGTGTAAACATGCAGGATTTGGAATGGGATTTGAAAGACTTTTAATATATTTAACCGGCGTAGAAAATATAAGAGATGTTATTCCTTTTCCAAGGACACCAGGTAACTGTGAATTCTAATAATTAAAAAGATAGTTAGTTAAAAAACTATCTTTTTTGTATATTTGCAAAAATTTTATTCACAATATTAACAAGGAGGAATTATATGAAAAAATTGTTAATATTGTTGGGAATTGTTTTGCTATTATCTGGATGTGATTTAAGTGTAATGACAAATACCCCAACTAAACAAGTTGAAGTATTTCTTAATAAGTATCAAACTTTAGATAATGATGTTCTTTCTGATTTAGATAATGTCATAGCCGAAGAAGAAAGATTTAATACAGAACAACGCGATTCATATCGAGATGTAATGAAAAGTCATTACCAAGATTTAAAATACAATGTAAAAGAGGAAACTGTTGATGGTGATATGGCTACTGTTACGGTAGAAATTGAGGTTACAGATTTTTCTAGGATTATGTCAGAAACAAATTTATATTTAGAACAAAATCCTGATGAATTTAATTATACTGATGAAGGTTATGATACAGGACAATTTATTGACTATCAGTTGGGAAGATTAAAGGATGCAAATGAGACTGTTAAATATACATTGTATTTAACTTTAAACAAAGTAGATGGTAAGTGGCAACTTAATCCTCTTACTGAAACAGAGCAAGATAAAATTAATGGAATGTATGTATATTAGGACTAAACAAGTCCTTTTTTTCATATCATTTTATAGGTGATTTAATGAAAAAGATAATAACATTCTTAGTTATGTTGGTACTTATTCCTATTAATGTAAATGGATTTGATAGTGTAGGCCAATGCACTATTTTAATGGACCAGGATAGTGGTCGTGTGCTATACGCAAAAGATGTTCATACTATTAGAAGTGTTGCTAGTATAAGTAAAATAATGACTGCTGTTGTTGCTATTGAATCTAATAAATTAGATGACGAAGTAGAAATGGGTGAAGAAATTTTAAAAGCCTATGGTTCTGCTATTTATATAAAAGTTGGAGAAAAAATGTCTTTGAGAAATTTATTATATGGATTAATGCTTAGAAGTGGAAATGATGCGGCTATTGCTATTGCTAATTATGTAAGCGGTAGTGTAGAAGATTTTGTTACACAAATGAATAGAAAAGCTAAGGAAATCGGAATGAAAAATACTACTTTTAATAATCCTAGTGGCCTTGATAATGAAAAAGCTAACTATTCAACAGCTTATGATATGGCTATTTTAACTAGTTATGCTATGAAAAGTGCTATTTATAAAGAAATAGTTAGTACTAAAAGTCATACAGTTAAAACAAATATGAACACTTATGTTTGGACAAATAAAAATAAATTATTAAATATGTATAAGTATACAACTGGTGGGAAAACAGGTTTTACTGAAGTTGCTAAAAGAACGTTAGTTTCAACTGCTACTAAAGATAATTTAAATTTAGTTGTTGTCACATTAAATAACGGTAACGATTTTAATGAACATGTTTCTTTATATGAAGAAGCATATCAAGCTTATAGTAGATATGATATTTTGAAAAAGGGAATAATAAATATTTATGATGAAAATTATTATAAAGATCATGAGTTATATGTAAAAAATAACTTTAGTTATCCATTAAGTAGTTATGAAAAGGATACAATATTATTAAAGTTTGAAATTGAAAAAAAACGCTTTTTTAGTAACGATGAAAAGGTTGGAATAGTTAAAGTAATGATTGGAGAAAAAAAAGTACACGAAGAGATAATTTATGTGAAAGAGAAAAAAACAACTGAAAAGAAGGGGATATTTAAAAGGTTTTTTGATTGGATTAAAAACCTATGGTAAATAAAATATGGGGTTTCTTTATTATTATAGGGATTGTTTTTTGCCTTATAACCGGTAAAGTAGATTTAATAAATAACGAAATTTTAAATAGTACTAAAAGTAGTTTAGATATGGTAATAAAAATATTTCCTGTAATGGCACTATGGTTAGGTATCATGAATGTAGCAAAAGAAGCTGGGTTATTGAGCAAAATTTCAAATTCCATATCACCATTTCTCGGTAAATTATTTCCTGAAATTCCTAAGGGTCATGAATCTCTTAGCTTTATAGCATCAAACATAGTAGTTAATATGTTTGGTTTAGGTAATGCTGCAACACCTTTTGGACTAAAAGCAATGAAATCTCTACAATCAATAAATAAAAAGAAAGATACAGCCTCAAGAAGCATGATTACTTTTTTAATTATTAATACAAGTGGAGTTACATTGATTCCAACTACTGTTATTTCATTACGAATGATGTATGGGAGTTCAAATCCAACAGAAATAGTTTTAGCGTGCATTATTGCTACAACTATATCAACAATAAGTGCAATAATTATTGATCGTTTAATAGCAAAAAGAAGGTGATACTTTGTTTAATTTAATTTCAAGTTTAATTATTCCATTAATGGTATTAACTATTATAGTTTATGGCATAATAAAAAAAGTAAATGTTTATGATGTCTTTGTTGATGGAGCTAAAGAAAGTTTTGAAATGATATTAACTCTTTTTCCATGCTTGTTAGGAATGTTATTGGGGATAAATATATTTTTAAAAAGTGATATATTAAGCGTTCTTTTAAATGGTATGGCCCCACTTTTTTCGTACCTTAAAGTGCCGCTAGAAATCGTACCAATGGCAATTATGAGACCTATATCAGGAGGTTCAACCCTGGCGATATTGAACAATTTGCTAGAAACTTATGGACCTGATAGTTTAATAGGTAGAATAGGGTCGGTGATTCAAGGGTCAACAGAAACAACGTTTTATGTGTTGACACTTTATTTTGGAAGTGTTGGGATAAAAAAGATACGACATGCTCTATGGGTGGGATTATTAGTCGATTTAATCGGAATTATTTCAGGTATTGTAATAGTAGGCTTGTTTTTTACATAACTCTATTGTATAATACACATAGGTGATATTATGGAACGACTGCAAAAAGTTATTGCTAATAGTGGTTATTGCTCAAGAAGAAAAGCAGAAGAGTTAATTTCTAAAGGCAAAGTATTTGTTAATGGTCAATTGGTTAACGAGTTAGGGGTTAAAGCGAGCCCTAAAGATACAATTGAAATTGAAGGACAAATTTTGGGTAAAGAAGATAAAGAATATATTCTGCTTTATAAACCAAGAGGTGTAGTAACGACAACAAGTGATGATAAACATCGTAAAACAGTTATAGACTTAATAGAAACGGATAAGAGGATTTATCCAGTAGGTCGTCTTGATTATGATACAACTGGTTTGTTGCTACTTACGAATGATGGAGATTTTGCTAATATGCTAATGCATCCCAGAAACAAAATTGATAAAGTTTATATTGCTAAAGTAAAAGGAATGATTGATGGTAAAACTATCAAACAATTAGCAGATGGTGTGATGATAGGTAATGTGAAAACATCTAAAGCAAAAGTTAAATTGCGCAAACAAGATAAGAAAAAAGAACTGTCAATTGTGGAACTAACAATTCATGAGGGAAAAAACCATCAGGTTAAAAAGATGTTTGAAGCAGTTGGTTGTGAAGTCGTAAAATTAAAAAGAGAAAGAGTGTCCTTTCTTAATTTAAAGGGATTAAATGCCGGCGATTATCGATATTTAAATCCAAAGGAAGTAAAGAAATTATATAATGAAGCTGTAGTAAACGAAAAGGAGTGACACAGTGAAAGAATACCTTGATAATTTAACGGGGTTAAATAATATGCTTTACTTATTAGAAAATTATAATCAATATATAAGTTCGAATGATAATACTTATACAATTGCAATTGATTTTCGACATTTAAAATACATAAATGATAATTTTGGACATGCAGTGGGTGATTCGTGTATTACGATTTTCTCAGATTTAGTTAAATCTTATTTTAAAAATTCATTATTAGCCAGAAGAAGTGGTGATGAATTTATTATTATAACGAATCATGAGCCAGAAATTATAGAAGAAAAGATAAAAAATATACATAACAATATTATTGACTATTATAATAAAGGTGAAATTCCGGTTGCTTTTCAATTTAATTGTGGAATAAAAAAATGTGATAGTGATTTGAAAGAAACCATTTATAAGGCTGATATTACAATGTATCATGCTAAGAAAAATGAAAAAATGTTTGAATATTACAATCATCGTTTTTTGACTAGTGTTGAAAACCGAGAAAAGTTCATAAAATATTTAGACGATTTAATTGAAACTGATTCATTTAAATATCAAATACAGTATGTGTATGATATTAAAGGTGAAAACAAAATTATTGGTGAAATTTTCACTAGAGATAAAGAAGGTCAATCGATTTTCGATGCTGGTAAATATGAAATTTTAAAAACTAATTATCGTTTAAAGAAAATCGATATTGTAAATATAAATAAGATATTCGGCAAAATTGTGCCTATCTTAGGTAATGAGCAAAAGATAAGTTTGAATATTCATTATCAAACTATTCTATCCTATGAGTATAATTTCATTGAACATTTAAAAAGAAAAATAGAAAAATATAATATAAATCCTGCAAATATATGTTTAAATATTAATACGATAGAGTATAGTGATACTATTAAAAGATTAATAGAGAATTTGTTAGAACTAAAGAAAATAGGGATTGAAATCTGTGTAGAAAACTTTAATGTTAGCGAAAAACAATACGTCATTCCAATAATTTCTGCGGTTAATATAGACTACGTTACTATTAATAGACAGATGTTAGTAAAAGCAATGAATGAAAAAAGAATCAAACTAGTTTTACAGCACGTAGTATTGTTACTGCTATCTTTAAAAATTAAACCTATATTTATAAATGTAGAAACTGAAAATGAACGTGATTTTATCGAACAACTAGATGGACGTTGTTTAATTAGGGGATATGTTTTTTCTAAGGAAATTAATATAGAAAAGAGTTAATGTTAGATAACATCAACTCTTTTTAGTTTTCTTCTTTTATTTCTTCAATTGCAGCAGTAGGACATCCTTCGATTGCATCAATTACATCATTTTCAAGTTCTTCTGGAACAACTTCTACAATTACTTCAGCATATCCTTCGTCATTAATTTCAAAAACATCTGGTGCTATTGCTTGGCATGCTCCGCATCCAATACAAGCATCTTTATTAACTCTAACTTTCATAATATAATCCTCCTTTAACAATTATACAAAAAAAATAGATAAAAATGCAAGCAAATAGTTTAAATAAACTTTAAAATATGGTATCATTAGTACAATGAGGTGATAGTATGCCAAGTAGAATGGAAAAGTACTATAGAACTAATACAGAGATAAAACAAAGGAGTAAAATTAATGAAGACCTTTATAAAAACATTTATGATGTGGCAGAGTATACCAATATAGAGGGAATTGCTAATATAGAAAAAACCAATGAAATAGATTTAACAAAAATAAAGGAACTTCTTAATAACAGGGAAGAAGCAAGACGTGAAAAAGAATGTAGACATATTGTTAAAGAACCACAACCTATAGTTGAGCAATCTGTACAATTAGAAGAAGAAAAAAATTATGATATTCGCGATATTTTAAACAAAGCTAAGGACGAGCGAAATGATCCCGACGCACAATATCATAGCTTAAAAAATACACAATACAATATATTAAAAAATATTAGCTTGAAAGATACTATTAACAATAATGATTATCTTGAAGCAGAAGAAGAGTTGAAAGAGTTAATTAATACAATAACAAGTACAAGTATGCTAAATAAGTTGGGAGATAAAGAATTAAGTCTAAATATTTTAGATGAATTAAAATCAAGTGAAAACACGCTAATTGGTAATTCAAAATCAATACGAGCTATTTTAGAGGAAGAAAAGCAGAAACATCAAGAAGCAGAAGAAAAACATGATATTGATAAATCATTTTACACATCAAGTCTAAGTTTTAATGATGAGGACTTTGATGAATTAAAGGAAATTAATGTAACATTAAAAAAGAACAATATTTTGATAAAAATTCTTTTATTCATTCTTCTTGTAATTATAATTGCAGGAACAGGTTTTGTAGTTTTCAATTTTCTAAAATAAAAAAGATGTTTCTTTTTTAAAACATCTTTTTATTTTCTACGATTTAAGAAATATAGGAAAGTTCCAACAATTACAACATTACCAAGAGCGTTAACTATACTTTTCTTGTCGTAATAATTATCATCTTTGTTACTTATTTTATATTGTGCATATTGTTTTTCGCAAAAATCAGTATCATCACTTTCATCATTTGGAACATATTTGCTACAGTTTTGAATTTGATATTCTTCAAATGTTAACATCGGTTTTTGAATAACAATGTTAACAAGACTACTATAAAACACAAAAATCGCTGCTACTAACCATAGAATTAAAACTAAATTAGCGATTCTTTGGATTAAATCTCTTTCTTTACTAAATAAATTCATTATTTTGACTCCTTCTTACTATTTTTGTTTAAGGCAAACAGAGCGCCAGTTACAATAATTACACTCCCAATAGAGGTTAAAATAATTTTTTGTTTACTATAAACATCAGTTTTGTTGTAAGTTTTGTAGGTACTATATTGCGATTGACAATTCTCTTCACTTTGATCAACGTTGTATACACAATTGCTAATCTTGTACTCATCATAAGTCATTAATGGTCTTGGTAATAAAATATCAATAACATTTATATAAAGAATAGTTATTGAACCTATCAACCATAGTAATAAGACTAGATTTGTTAACTTTAAAATTAGATCTTTTTCTCTTCTAAATAAACCCATATTAATTCCTCCTATTATAATTATATCATAACATTATAAATTTTATTAAATAAAAAAATGTTATTTTTAGCATATTAGAAATGGTGATAGCAATGATAAAAAAAGAAAATAAAGAAGTTGTAATAAATGGTCTAGACCACTATGGTAGAGGTATTGCGAGAATAGAAAATAAGATAGTTTTTATTCCTAACAGTTTACCCGGTGAAGTTGTAGAAACAAAAATAACATATATTAAAAAAAACTATATGGAAGGTCAAGTAGTTAAAATAATAAATAAAAGTAAAAGTAGAATTGAACTTAAATGTCCTTGCTTTGAAGAATGTGGTGGTTGTGACTTAATGCATATGCAATATAAAGACCAATTATTATATAAAGAAACTAAAGTGAAGGAAATAGTGAACAAATTCACTAACATAGATATCAGTTGTGTTAGTAATATAGTTATGAGTGATGATGAGTTTAATTATCGTAATAAAGTTAGTTTCCAAATTAATGATAAGATAGGTTTTTATAAGAAAAAAAGTTATGAAATTATAGATGTTGATTATTGTTTGATTAGTGATGATAGTATAAATGAAATAATGTTGACAATAAAAGAAAATATTAGTTTTGAAAATATTAAGCAAATTGTTATAAGAAGTAGTAAATATGAAAAAGATACTATGGTTATTTTCAATGTCATTGGTAAGATTGATGAAAAGAAAATTATTGAAGTACTTAATAAGGATGTTACATCTATTATCGTAAAAGAAAACGATAATTATAGAGTTATCGCTGGTAATGATCACATAGTAGATAAAATTGGAGAACTTAAATTTATAATATCACCTGATTCATTCTTTCAAGTTAATACGAGGCAAGCAAAAAGATTATATGACATTGTATTAGAATTGTCACAGTTACAAGGAACTGAAAATATTCTCGATTTATATTGTGGTACAGGGACAATAGGACTATATTTGCATAAGCATTGCAAAGAAGTATTAGGTATAGAAGTAAATAAACACGCTATTGAAGATGCATTTAAAAACATGAAGTTAAATAATATCAGTAATATAAATTTTATGTGCGGTGATGTAGGCAAAGTATTGGATAATGTTATTTTCAAACCTGATCTTGTCATTGTTGATCCTCCAAGGAGTGGCTTAGATAAAAAGACTATAAATTACTTATTTAAATCAAAACCACAAAAAATCATATATGTTTCTTGTGACCCTGTGACATTAGCTCGAGATCTTAATATAATGGAAGAAAATTACTTGATTAAAGAAATAGTACCTGTTGATATGTTCGCTAATACGTATCATGTTGAGTGCGTGGTATTGATGTCGAGGGTTGAAAATCAGCCGTAAAAAAGGGCTTGAAATAAGGGCATTTCAAGGTTTTTGCCATAAAAACCACCGCTCGGAAATTGCCTGATTCTTACTTCGAGGGAACATGTCAAAACGAGCTTAAAACCTTGTGACAGAGCGATTTAGATGTCAGTGCTTGGCGAGTAGTCAGTTTAGATGTCAGAGGTTCGCGTGTGGTCGATTTAGATGTTTTTTGAAAAACCCGGGCTTGTGTGGTCGGGTTGAATGTATCTGTTATTTATCCATGATTTTTGTTACGTTTCTATTGTTTATGTTCATGGATAGGAAATTATAATTTTTACAAAGGAAGGTATGTATGGAAAATAATATTAATGATTATTTAACCAATGGTGAGTTATTTAGTAAACTCAGTGATTTTACGCGAATTGTAGATCCTTTACAAAAAAGAGTTATTGAGTACGGAAACAAGGAGGTTCTAATTAACAACATCCACTGTTTTGATTTTTGGGGTAAAAACAAAGTGTGCGATAATTGCATCTCCATGAGGGCTTATAACGACAACACGACATATGTAAAAATTGAGTATATAAAAGACAAAACATACATAGTGACTGCAGTCCCCTATATTTTAGATAACAGAAAGGTTGTAGTCGAGATTCTCAAAGATATTACAAACAGTTTATTTTTTGAATCGCTTGACGATAAGGGTAATGAATTGACAGGAATTCATGCGCTTATTGATAGTATGAACAAACTTGCTTTTAAAGATCAACTTACGGGGCTGTATAACCGACGATATATTATGGAAAAGCTACCTGTTGATCTTTTGAACGCTAAGCTTTTATCAAAAGAAATATCTATAATTATGGCTGACATTGATTATTTTAAAGCTGTTAACGATAATTACGGACATCCTGCCGGTGATCAGACTCTAAAAAATGTTGCCATAACAATATCCGGATGTCTTAAAAGAGAAATTGACTGGGTCGCAAGATATGGTGGAGAAGAGTTTCTGATTTGCATGCCTGGAGCCGATCTTGAGACTGCAAAGTCAATAGCCGAATGTATGCGAAAGTCAATTGAAAGATCTGTAATCGAATATAATGGCAAGCAATTTAACATAACTGCAAGCTTCGGTATTCATTACTTAAAATCACCAGAAAGTGAGAGCATTGACGAGTTGATAAAACATGCTGATGAAAAGCTGTATTTGGCTAAAAGTAACGGACGTAATAGAGTTGAATATTAAAAAATAAATGGGATTGTGTGGACTGCCGTAATCGTATTCATCGCCGGGAAATCATACAGGAAAATGAAAAGCATAAAGCAAGGCTCCCACACTGCCATCAAAGGCGGCGGGGAGCGGCATAATGACAAAAGCACCTCTGAACCAATCATGGCTCGGAGGTGTTTTTGCGTCTATGGTATTATTCTTCGATATCGATTGCAAGCCCGGATTTGAATTTCACAGTGAAGTGGTCGGCAAAGACGGTGATCTTCTCGATGAGCTTTTTTACCAGAGCTTCGTCGAACTCTGTGATGTCTGTTTTCTGCTTGGAGATAAAGTCCTGCAGTTCCTTGATCCGGTTCATGGCTTCTTCCCGGTGGTGGCTGTCGACCTCGGACTGTTCCTTCTGTTCCCTGAGTCTGAGGATTTCGTCAGCGATGGCATCGTAATCCTGTTTGTTGTTTGCCTTCTTGATGAGCTCTTTTTGCAGTTCTTCCAGCCGAGCTTGGATGCCGTCCGGCGAGAGGGTGTCAGCGCTGACTACAGCCTTGGCGATATTGGCTTGCAACTGTTTTAGGAAGGTGCCGCGCTCTGTCAAAATCTGATTGATGGCTGTGACCGTGACTTCCTGCAGCAGGAGCTCGTTAACCGTCCGGTTGGTGCAGTTTGTGTCTGCGGAGCCCGGTTCCAGACGGCTGATGCAGCGCCAGACGATGGATTTGCAGCCGTGGTTGTTCCAGTGAACGCGCCGGTAAAGCTCACCGCAGTCACCGCAGAAAACCATCTGTGCAAAACAGTGATTGCAGGAGAAACTGCGCTTCTTGCCTGTCGGGCTGACGTGGACTACCCGGCGACGGACAAGCTCCGCCTGCACCTGCATGAAGAGCTCTTTCGGAATGATTGCTTCATGATCGCCCTCAACGTAGTATTGAGGGACGGTGCCGTTGTTCTTGATCCGCTTTTTTGTTAAGAAGTCTGTGGTATAGGTCTTTTGAAGCAGCGCGTCGCCCATGTACTTCTCGTTGCGGAGAATCTTGTTGATGGTGCTGGTGTGCCATTTTGTCTTGCCAGCGCCGGTAAGGATGCCATCAGCCATAAGCCCGTCGGCGATCTTATCCATGCTGGAGCCTTCAAGGTATTCTCGGTAGATGCGCTTTACGATTTCTGCCTGCTCCGGATCAATGATCAGATGCCCGTTGTCATCCTTTGTGTATCCGAGGAAGCGATTGTGATTAACCTGAACCTTACCTTGCTGGTAGCGGTATTGAAGTCCCAGTTTGATGTTCTGGCTCATTGACTGGCTTTCCTGCTGGGCAAGGCTCGCCATGATTGTGATCAGAACCTCGCCTTTAGCGTCCAGCGTGTTGATGGCTTCCTTCTCAAAATAAACTGGTATGTTCTTGTCTTTCAGCTGCCGGATGTATTGGAGGCAGTCAAGAGTGTTTCGGGCAAATCGGCTGATGGACTTGGTGATGACCATGTCGATGTTACCGGCCATGCACTCGTCGATCATTCGGTTGAATTCGTCACGCTTTTTTGTGTTGGTGCCGGAGATGCCGTCGTCCGCAAATATGCCAGCCAGCTCCCATTCCGGATTCTTTTGAATGTACTCGGTGTAGTGTGTGACCTGAGCCTCGTAGCTTGTTTCCTGTTCTTCGGAATCCGTGCTGACGCGGCAGTAGGCTGCAACACGGAGCTTTTTCTGATCTGATTGTTTTACTGTATTTCCGACTTGTCGTCTGGCCGGAATCACCATAACATTTCCCATTAGCTTACCTCGCTTTCAATGAGGCTGTAGAGGTATTCTGCCTGCAGCCTCGGATCTTCATAATGTTGCTCTGCCGCTGCCATGCGAAAGCCGGTAGGAGGCAATGCGTGTTTTACATTCTTTTTCCTGTTCAGCCTGCCAAGTTTCCCGGCGCGTTCCAGACGGATGGCAGCAGCTTTATCGTAGGTTTCCTGATCGATGATGGCCGGGTAAAAATCGTCTCCGAGGTAGTGTCTGTTTTCCATCAGACGCTTTGCCGTGCCGTGGTAGGTTTCAATGCCAGCAGCGGCAGCGGCCTTGGCCAGTGCCATCCCGGAGATGTAATTCTCATAGAGCTTTCGTATCTTATTGGCTTCATCCTCTTTAATCGTGGCACAGCCGTTTTCAATGCTGTAGCCGTAGGGAGTATGTCCCATGCATTCACATCCTTTCCCGAAGTGTCAGACCGCATTTCAATTCAAAGCACACTTCATTTCTGGAGCGTACAATGATGCGGTTCACATATTCTTTAAAAAGGTCATCATCGAATTCCTGAAGTATTCCGCCTTTTTCTGTAAAGTGCAGAAGCGCTGTAGCTGCGGTGACCTTTGTTACATCTCCGGAAACAGCGTTTTTTAAAGCGTTGATCTCATCCCGGAAACTGTCTGCCTGCGAAAGCAGCTCGTTCGTTTCTTTGTTAAAAAGGATCGGGTCGATGATGCCCTGTGTCATGAGCTTTGTCAGCGTCTCGCGCTTTTCTGTGTTCTGCGCCAGTAGGGTCTGTATTTCCTGAATGCGCCGAAGCGAGTCATCAGACGAAGTGTTTTTCAATGCGTCCACATATGGTTTTAGGATGATCCTGTGCGCGTAGACCAGCTTGTTCATCATGGTGACGAAAGCCTGCTTCAGATCATCGTCTTTTACAAAAAGCATGTGGCATTTATCTTTATCCTTGATGTGGGTACTGCAGCACCATGCGATGTATTTGTATCCGGTGCAGCTGTGTATCCGGCGCTTAAAGGTATCGCCGCACTCGCCGCAGATGATCTTCCCGGAGAAGGTGTAGCGATTCTGGTATTTGTCGCTCCCTTTGACGACACCTTTTTCCGTTGCCCGCTGGTGAATAAAAGCGTGAGCAGCTTCAAAGTCCTCCCGGCTGATGATTGCCTCGTGATGATCCTTGACCATGTACTGTGTCTGCTCGCCGTGATTGTTGTGCCGGACAAAGCGTGAATCCGAGTACGTTTTCTGGAAAAGGCAGTCGCCGACATACTTCTCATTGGAGAGCATCCCGCGAATGGTTGTGGCTGTCCAGCGTCCGTTTCGCTTGGTAGGAATGCCGCGCCGGTTCAGGTCATCTGCGATGGCGGGGGTGCCTTTGCCGGAGAGCAGCGCTGCGAAGATTTCTTTTACCACAGCCGCCTGCTCCGGATTAATTACCATCTGCTCGCCATCCCAATCGTAGCCGTAGGGTGGGTAGCTGACTTTATAGGTGCCGCTCTCAAAGCGTTTCTGGATTGACCACTTGCTGTTTTCTGATATGGAAACAGACTCGCCTTCGGCCATGCTGGAGAGAATTGCCAGAAACAGCTCGCTCTCCATTGAGCCGGTGTTGATATTTTCCTTCTCGAAATAAATCGGAATGTGCAGGGCGAGCAGTTTTCTTACCAGTTCTAAGCAGTCCGTTGTGTTCCGGCTGAAGCGGCTGATGGATTTTGTGATAACAAAGTCCACTTTACCGGCCTTGCAGTCGTCAATGAGTCGTAGGAGCTCCGGGCGCTTGTCCTTCTTGGTGCCAGTGATGCCTTCGTCGAAATAGAGTCCAGCGAACTTCCAGTCATCACGGGATGTGATGTAATTTTCGTAGTGGGTTTTCTGTGCCTCAAGGCTTTCAAGCTGGGCATCGGAATCCGTAGAGACGCGGCAGTAGGCGGCTACCCTGATCTTCTTGAGTTTAACTTTCGAGTTCGCTGTTTCCGCGATTTTCGTAACTTTTTTCAAGGGAAGTACCTCCTTTCCGTACGTCTATACATCACTCTAAAGGGACTACATATCAAGGGATTTTCGGCATTATTTCCGCGAACAAGGGAGAGAAAGTTTCCCGATTGATGGCGGTTAATTTGTTGAATTCAGCCACAGAAATGAGGCCGTCATCGAGCATCTTCTTTGCGATTGTCTGCGCCCGGCGGTAGTCCAGATCGCCCTGAATCCGCTCCTGTGTGAAATATCCAGATTGAACTTTCATGTTTTCGTTTGGCATAACATATCCACCTCCAGTTTCCACTGGAGATGAACTGCCTTTTTGAGCGGAGGAAAATAAAAAAAGCCTGCGGGCATTCCGAAGAACACTCGCAGGCATAGCAGATTGGATATTCAGTTATTTCACTCTGATCTTCCAGCCGGTCAGAATAAGGTTGACGTTTTTGATGAGCGTCGGGTTGAGCTTCTGGATCGCCGAAACCGTGGTGCTGTATTTCTTAGCAATTCCGGAGAGGGTATCACCGCTTTTTACGGTGTAGTAGACAGGAGTAGATTCCTGCTTTTTCACCAGAGCATTGACCTTTGCCTGCACGGCAGAATAATCATACCCGGCAGCGGTGAGGCGTTCTTTGCGGTCGGTTCCGTTTCCCCATTTGCCGTCCAGCACCTCCTGTGCCAGCTCATCCACGGTCTTTGCCGGAGTGACCGGAGCAGGAGTGGCAGGCTTACTGTCATCGGACGCAGACTTTGTAAAGCCGTTGAAGCCGCCGTTCTGGATAATGGCAGGATAATCCACATAGGCGTAGTCCATATCCACATTACCACTGATGCCGTCAACAGAGCCCTTGGAAGAATACTGCCAGATGCCGTAGTCGCCTTTATAGGAGCATTTGCTGGCATACTGCGCTACCCAGTGGGCGTAGGGCGTGAGCTTCGTGTCATCCATACGTTCTTTGAAGCCGGAAACAGCGGAGCCATAGATCCCGACGAAGTATCCGGCATCCTCCATCGTCTTACAGAAAGCAATGGTGGCCTCAGTGATTCCGGCTTTGGCAGAAGCGGGCTGTGCCTCGTTATCCATATAGACCGGATATTCCAGCTGCTTGCCCTTCAGGATATGCAGGAAGCGCTCGGCATCTGCTTTTCCGGCGGCAGCAGTCACGCAGTCTTTTCCGACAAAGTAATATGCGCCGATGGGGATACCGGCAGCCTTCGCACCTTTGTAATTTGCTTCCCATTTGCTATCCGTATAAAAACCGGCATCGGAGCCGCCAGCCTTGATGATGGCAAACTCGATACCGGCCTTTTTGACCTTATTCCAGTCAATGGTTCCCTGCCAATGACTGACGTCGATTCCTTTTCTCGTCATGTTATCTTTCCTCCTCATCGTGACGGTCGTGGAGCTGCTCCAAGACCTCCTTTAATTTCTCCGGTACCGGCAGGCCGAGATGTGCTGCGTTCTCCGTCAGTGACAGTCCTTCATTAGACAGGTAAAAGAAGATGATCGCCGTGCGGAGCACTCCCGGATGTCCGAGCACCTGAACATCAATGACGTTCCCGATGCCCACCAGCAGGAAGATCAGCACCTTGCGGCAGATTCCCTTAAAGCCGACCTCGCTTGAGAGCTTTTTGTCGGCAATGGCACACATGATGCCGGTAAGGTAGTCGCAGGTCACAAAGATCACCAGCGCAATCAATAGCCCGTCACAGCCGCCTAAGAAATAGCCAAGCCATCCTCCGACAGCAGCAAATACCAGTTGGATCGTGTTCCAGAATTCTTTCATGAGAAAATCCCTCCTTTGTGCAAAATAAAAGCCGCCTGCATTTTGCAGACAGCCTCGTGAACTGTATCCGTGTATGAAGTTATATCTGTTTTGGTAGCGCCTCCCAGAGCCGCATATCCTCCTGTCCCAGCGACCACATGGCAAAGCCTCTCACTCCCCAGCGGTAGGCCGCTTCATTTGCCCAGTAAACGAGCGAATCCACGTCCTGATAGTAGAGGATGGAAAAGCCGTCAGCATCACCGAGAAAGAGCCTTGCTATCCAGATGTCGATGTCCTTTGGCGTGATGGTCACCGTATAATCGTTGCCACAGGTCAGGGCAAGCTCATGGGAGTGGTAGAACTCATAATCCAGAGAAATGCTCTCGCTGCGTGTCGCATCCTCCTCGATATCCGAGGTCAGCGTAAACACCTGAAATTCCGTATCCCATGTGGCGTTCGACCGGCTGATCCTTCCATACTGCGTAACTGTGCCGTCCGGGAAGGTAACATCAAAGCGCTCGTAGGGCTCGTAAGTCCATGCATCGCCAAGGCGGAGCAGTTCGCAGACCGTCCGGTTATCTGACCGGTATCCGGCATAGCCTCCGGAAAAGCCGCTGACCGTAGCTGTGAAGCGCAGCGTATAGGAAGATCCGGAATAGACACGCACCTTGTTTCCACGGATACGCATCTCGACTGTGTACATGGATGGATTGGTACGAAGGTCGGCATTTGCCGTCCGCTCTATGGTCTGGCTATAGCTTCCAAGTAGCGTGCTGCCGTTATATAATTCAACGGCCTGTGTGTTGTAATTCAGGCAGCAGAACAGATCACCGCAGAATACTCCGGCCTTGCCACTTCCTGTCGCAGGGAAGGCCAACCTTGCCCGCAGATGAATATCGGAAAAGCCGTCGTATCGCCATGCGAGCTTTCCGGAGCCGTCAAGCTGGGAGTAGACGCGGCTTTCGGAATATTCATCTTCGCGCCATACCGTCCAAGAGCCTGAAAGGGTCGCCCAGTAGTTTGTTTGCAGCACACCGTAGTCCCGGAAATCCTCATACCAGATAAGGGCAGAGTCCGGCTTTCGCCTCAGCATTTCGCAGGTGAGCTTGAAAGCTCTGTCCGGCTGACACTCGTTGCCGTCCACGTCGATAAAGTGGCGTGGTGAGAGCGTAAAGGTCGCAGTGCCCGCAGAGGGAGCCTCCGAAAAGTTGCTGCAAACACGGTAGCCGTAAAACTGTACGCCTTTTACATCTACGGATATCACAATGGTGTGCGTTCCGGCAGATAGTGAAATGTTGCTGGCGAGCGTTGTCCAGAAGGTGCTTCTCCAATATGGCCACCAGAGCCTGCTTTCCGTAAAATGCGTCGTGTTGCCATCAATCGAAATATAGATGCCGTTTTTATCCCAGAAGGGATAGCAGAGGCGGATGGCTATGTCGTAGGTTCCGGCGCTTGATACGGAAAAGGAATATGTGGCAGAGCCAGCGTCACCGAGAGTGGCCACGCCGTTTTCAAAGGACACAATGCCGGAGTAAGAGCTTGTCGTTCCATTCGCATCCACATAAATGGTGCCGAACTCTGTGTGTTGTTCTTTGCTGTAAGCCGTCAGGTAATGCCGCCTGTTATAGGTTCCGTTCATCAAAGGATACTCATAGCTTGTGGCGTCCCTGCCTTCCATGAAGTCGTAGACTTGCGGAAGCGCCCAAGGCACCATATCGTAGTCATCCCAATATGCGAGGATCGGGATGAAGGGCTGCGGAGGAGCATCGTCCGTGAAGTTGTATTGCCCGGTCATCCAGTTCTTTGCCGCGTAATAGGTATTTGATGTGCCGCGATAGGTTTTACCGAGGTTTGCAGGAAGGTCATAAATCTGCCAGTTCCATCCGTATGCAGGAAGGCCGAAGAATATCTTCTCCGGATTCATGACTGTGACCGCATAGTCGTAAATGCCCTCCAGCCAGTCCCTTGGAGAGACGGCTCCGGGAGCAGAGCCTGCCCACGCCATGCCATAGCTCATGATGGCCGCCGTATCGCAGTAAGCATTGAGGTCGCCGTAAACGCACCAGTTCTCGCCGCCGACCGAGCCGTTGATGGAATTCATACCCGGCAGGCAGATGTTTATGAGTTTGCTGTTATCATAGCCTTTTACTGTGTTATAGATATTCCGAAACATTGCCGTGGAGGCAGCGTGCGTGGAATACCCGTCGCCCTTCTCAAGGTCGATGTCGATGCCGTCGCACCACGGGTATTTTTCCATAATGCGGACGATCTCCGAAAGGAAGGTATCTTGAGCGCCGTCGGTGTTATCCCGGAGAGCAGCAAAGATACTGTTCGTGCCATCGTTGGATATCGTCAGCAGCCATTTGATATGCGGCCATCGGTTGATGTAGGTCAGCATATTGGAAATGGCCACGCCGCTTTCCGTGATGACACCGGTGCGCGATACCTTAAAAGAAAAGAGACCTACTTGCGAGAGGCGGTCTCCATATGCGGCAAGTGCCTGATACATTCTGGAATTGCCCATGAATGTCCAGACCATGCACTTGCGGCCTTTCAAATAATCATAGCTCACAGGGCATCACCTCCGTCCTGCATTTCCTGAAACTCAACATAGATGCGTGCAGACTTTTTATCTGCCACAGTAATCGGGTGCTTGCTGTCACCGGCAGCAGAGTATTGGAAAAAGCCGTCCTTGGATGTTGCAGAGCCGTTCTTCAGGCACTCCCTTGTAGAGGCAAAAAGGTCAAATTCATCACCGGCAGCAGCCGCTGCTTTGAAAGTTGCCTTATGAGCACCTTCACCCAGCGCAAGCGATATACACCCGGCAGCCATCGCCTGAATCGGATAGACCTTGTAGTCAAGACCGGCAGCAGTGGTACCGAGATTGAAGATGACGCAGGTAGCAGCGGAGCGGACGATACCGTTATAAAACCTCTTTCCGTCTGTAGCATCATCGCCATCGTATTTTTCCAGAAACGTTTCGGTGTTGATGACAAAGCCTGTGACTTTATCGCCTTCCTGCAGCATCAAGTCGGTAAACCAGACCGAACCGGTGCAATCTATGACGGTGGGCTTTACCGTGATGTTTACGACGCGCTTATCCTGTTTTTTTGTAATTGTCTCTGTAAAGCGTGTAAACTCCGGCATTTATCCGTCCTCCGTCCATTGAATTTCTGATACATGGCCTACCCAGCCGGTGGCGATGGAGCCGCCCTGCAGGAGCATATCTGTTATATATACAGTTCCAGTGCAGTCGGTCACGCATACCCGGATGGTGATCTTTGTGACGCGGCCATACTGAGGAGAGACATCCTGTGCCACGTGTGTAAATGAAGCCATAGAAATCCCTCCTTCAGATCAGGTCTATAAATCGTGTTTCCGTTGTTCCGTCCTCGTATTCAAAGGTCACCTCAATGCCCACCTGTCCATTCGTACCTTTTGAGAGATTCTCAGAGGCAATCTGCGCCGAAAAGGTATAGCACTGCCGGTTGGCGGGCGTTATGGTCTGTGAAAGACTCTTTGTGGTATTCAGCGCACCTTCGCATTTGAAGGAAGCCGTGCCGGATACGCCATTATCTGCATCCACGGTAAATCCGGAGTTTTGCCAGTAGGTAAGACCGGAATCTGCTCTGGAATTACGCAGGTGATTAAACGGCACCAGATCCTTCATTTCCTGACTGTCTATCAGATCGGTAGACTCCAGCGTATCGGCTGCGCTATCCCAGCGTGAGGAGGAATCGCCCAGCTCCCGGAGGGTAGTGGAAAGTTCCAGCACCGTATTCCAAGGCTCCTGCAGGTTGTATTCCCTGCGGACGATTCTGGTCTTTACAGACAGGTTCAGGTCATCATCCTTCACCATGACCGTATCGCCCAGCGCCCATGTTTCATGTTCATAGCCGGTCAATACTGACAGATCCATCGCCTTTAGCACATAGGAGATACGCGGAGAGGCATAGTCTGCAAGTCGCATGTTGGCATATTCCAGCATCTGATATGGATTGGTGAAGTTCGAGCAATCCAGCGTAGCAATTCGTATTTCGGAAGTATAGGTCGTGTCCTGCACATATTCGTTGCCGCCATTGATCGAAGCAAAGGTCATGCCGTCCTTGCCATAGGCGTAAAGCCTTGTAATCAGGCTGGTCGTATCAATGACGCGTTGGATGGATTTCATATTTTTCTTGTAGCAGAACAGCACGCCGGAATCCTCACCGGAGAAGGTCAGGAGCTTCACGATCCTGTTTGCGTTATCAAAAATCAGGTCGCCGCCGTGAATGTTCTGTACTGCACGCAAAATTGCCAGCGCGTTTTTCTCAGAGCAAGTCCAAGTACGCTTTGTGGAGACATTAACCGTGCCCATATCCCAGTCAGTTCCCTGAAGAGCATAAGCTATCGGCACATCAGCCATGTCTGCGTTAAAGGTAATCTCATCCTTTTTCACGGAATAGGCAAGATCATAGAACGCCGCTTCTGCATAGACCGTGGTGATGGCCTTGCCGCTTTCTTCCTTGTCGTCCGTAATCGTGCGGATGCGATAGGTATCGCTGACAATACGCACGGTCTTTTCGTTATCGATATAGGCGCGTTTGCTGTCCTGAAACGGCAGCTTAAATTCCAGCTCATCCACGCCGTTGATCTCACTGGTCACGATGATGTCATAGGCGTTATCCAGCACAGCTTCTACATTCCCGTCTGAGTCCAGAATGACCGGTCTTGCATAGCCAAGTTTGGTATAGAGCGGCTTTGGATTATCGTACAGACTGATAGATGTCAGCGTAGGCGTCCTTGCTGTATTTGTGGTAGAAAGCGTGACGCGGTATTTGATGTATTTCCTTGTAGGAGATTCCAGCTCGCCGTTTGCACCGACAGCCTGCCACTCTGTCCAAGTGGAGAGGTCATCTGAGGTGGCTGTTTCCACAAGCGAGATAGAGGTCTCTCCCGGAGAGTAATCTGCTTTTACAGAAACTCTGCCGTTGCCAGTCACGCCACAGTCCCTTGCTGCAGTAATGAGCTGTCCGCTTGACGGATAGACAGAGTCTGTAGCTCGAAGCGTAACGACATCCGGTGTCGTCAGAGCGTCCACATCACCGGTCAGATCTGCACCGTTTGCGGAGAGCGATTCCAGAAAATATTCTGCAAGGTCATCGGCGGTTAGATCAGAATCACAGTCGAGGAACCAATCATCAAAGCCGCCTGCATACCAGTAGGAGTCTGCGTGCATTCCCCAGATGAGGTCAGCCACGCAGCTACGATTCAGCTCTCCGGTAAAGGTCAACACATTTGACTGCCAAATCGTGCCGGAGCTCTTATCGCCAAGGATATACTGTGCTGTCTTGGCATTAGGCTTGATCACACAGGCGATAAAATACCAGTAACCGTTTAGCAAAGAGAATGATGGCGTTACCGACGTATCGAGGATCAGAGAACCGGAGGAGTTATACAGCATAATTCTCGGTTTTCCTCTGATCAGCGACAGATAGAAAATCGGCTGTCCAGAACCATAGCGGGTATTCAAGATCGGAGTATAGGTGTTGCCGACTGAATATGTCGTGGGCTTCATCCAGCCGCCGACCACGATGGTTTCACCGAGGCTTGAAAAGATGCTGCCGTCGTTTTCTACCTTCAGGTAGGTTTTCTCCGATGAAGGATTATTGATGTTCATCTGAAAATAGCGACCGAAATTGCCTGTTTTCATATCTGCGGTTGTTCCGCTCCAGTTATGAATATATGCCTTGCGATCCTTCCCGGAGGAATCCGCCAGATAATCATCTGCATCCGGTTCGGACTCGTTAAAACGCCAGAGACCGTCGGGAGCCCATGCAGCCGGGAACTCGCCGGTGAAGGCATCTTGGGTATTCAATATATTTTTAAGAGCCATGCAATATCACCTCCAGCGGCTTCTGGCTTGAATGTTCAGTTCCGTAAATGTTGTACTCGTACCGACCACAGCAATCACGATGGTATTATCTCCCGTATTTAAGACCGGGAAATTCAGCTCCGACAAAAGCGGGAGACCGTTTCGGAGGGTTTCTCCATTAGAATCAACTACTTTTGCCGTCATCAGATCGGAGTCAATAATCAATGTTTCTCCGGCGGCAAGCCGTCCAATGATCTGAAGCTCGCTGCCGTTTGTGGTTATGGAGATATACGAGTCCGTCCCGGAAGGAATTACACCCGTTAAGGAGTAGACCGGGTAAGACTCGATATTCCCAAGAGTGCGAGACGCAGTAAAGGTTCCGGTTTCCGCAAAATCAAAGGTCTCGTCTGATATGGCATAGCCATAAGGGTCTGGGCAGAAAAATTCCAAATCGAAGGTGCAGGAATTACGGACTGCCCGGTCAAAGGAGAATCCGGACGTAAGCCTTGCTTCATACACTCGTCCCGGTTCCTTGTCCAGAATGAGCTGGCAGAGGCCGTTATCCGGATTCAGCCATTCAATAATAGCGTCCTTCTTTGAAAGAAACTGCTCGTCTGTTTTTCCCGGAGGAATGAAGCAGGAAATCAGTATCTTTCGCTCGGATACCGTTTCTCCGAAATCAAATACACCGTGCCGTCCGGGCATGGTGATCGTGTTGTTCCTAAGATCCGGCATCCGGTATTCGTTTGTAATTCTTGTCGCAAGTCCCATAGACTGGGAGGTTGTTCCGTTAAATGAAAATCCCATGTTACACCAGTCCTTTCGCCCTGCGCCCGGCAGTCAGCAGAGTATTGAGCTGCTGAGAAATCTTCCGGATATCGTCGTCGCTTCTGACACTCATTTCCTCGATATTGATGAGAGGCTGGTCACCTGAAACACTGAGAGTAGCGCTGCTTACTGCATCCTGAATCATGGAGCGCAGCGAGCTCACACCGACCACAGCTTCATCACCGGCCTCACCGCCGCCAAGAAGCGTGCCGCCGCTCTGGCCGAAGATGGTCGCATCCTTTAAGATCATGCCGCCGGACATCGCCTTCTTATACCAGTCCACAGAAAAGTGCGGTATGGATGGCGGGTTCAGCGAAAAGCTGCCTGTGATGGAGAAATGCGGCAGCTTGATCTTCGGCAGGCTCCAGCTGAAATTGAATACGCTCTTTAGCTTGTTTACGATGCCGGATACCGTGCTCCAGATGGTATTGAACACATTCGAGATGGTACTCTTGATTCCATTTACGATATTGGACACCGTGCTCTTGATCGCATTGAAGCCGTTGCTGATGCCGGATTTCATGGTATTCACCACATTCATGACCGCGCTCTTTATGCCGTTCCAAACGGAAGTGACCACGCTCTTTACGGCATTGAAAATCGTAGAGGTCGTAGTCTTGATGGCATTCCATGCGGTGGTGATGACCGTCTTTATGGCATTCACGACAGTTTCAACAGCTGTTTTTATCGCGTTCCAAACAGTAGTAACCACGGTTTTTATCACGTTCAGGACGGTTTCGATGATCGTCTTGTAGATATTGAAGTAAGTAGTCACCACAGTTTTGATTGCATTGAATATTGTTTCAAAAAAGCTCTTGATGCCATTCCAGATCGTAGAGATAACCGTCTTTATGGCATTCATCACGGTTTCGACCGTGCTTTTTATCGTATTCCAAGCTGTGGTAAGAAAACTGCTGATTGCATTTACCACAGTGGTGAAGGTGTTCTTTATTACCTCCCAGACACTGACGAAGAAGTCCTTGATCGCCGTCCATACAGTAATGGCGATCTCCTTGACCTTTTCCCAGAGGTTGATCCAGAATTCTCTGAAGCCCTCGCAGTTGTTCCACAGGTAGATAAATGCAGCTACCAGTAGACCGATGGCCGTAATGATCAAGCCTATCGGATTTGCCGCCATGACAGCATTCAGACCAGCCATCGCCGTCTTTACTCCGGCCATAGCAGTGGTAACAGTAGGAATAATCGTCATAATGGTACCAACAGCGGATATAACTTTGCCGACGATTATAAGTACCGGCCCGATTGCAGCAGCCACGAGCGCAATTTTTACGATCATCTGCTGCATAGGCTCTCCGAGGTTGTTCCACCATTCGGCGAGGGATTTTAGCTTGTCAGAGAGCTCTTTTAGGACAGGAGCAAGAACTGACATCAGGGAGTTGCCGACCTCTGCACCGGTTTCCTTCAGAGAATTCATCGTCATCTGAAACTGGTCAATCGGGTCGAGAGTCTCATTGAAGGTGTTCTCGACACTGCCTTCAAAATCTCCGAGGAAGCTGGAGAAATCCGACAGGTTGAGCTTTCCGGTCTGCACGGCATTATAAATGGAGGCACCGGCCTTACTTCCGAAAAGGTCATAAGCCGCTTGCAGCTTTTCTGCATCGCTGCCGCTTCCCTGCATGGTAGCAGAAAATTCCGCAAGCACCTGATCCAGTGTTTTACCGTCTGCCGTTGCATTCTTCATGGCAGTCTTTAAACCCATCATAGCGGCAGAGGTATCAAGACCGGACATTTCAACCATGCCCATAAAGCCAGCGGCCTGCTGGGCAGTGAGTCCCATTTCCTTCAGCTGCGCGGCATTGGAGGAGAGGGCGTTTGCCAGTGTATCCATATCAATGCCGGTGGCCTGACCGGTGGCATTTAAAGCATCCAGAAGATTATCCGCCTCAGAAGCGTCCATGCCGAAGGCGTTCATGACGGAGGATACATTGTCGATAGATGTCGAAACATCGGTATCATTGAGCTGGGCAAACTTGATGAATTTTGCCGAGAGGTCATCCAGCGCCTGCTCGGTCAGGCCGAAACGGGTGTTGACCTCGCCGACAGCAGCACCGGCAGTTTCAAAGTCCGTCGGTATCTCCGTGGCGAGGTCTTTTACGATCTGGCACATATCCTCCAGCTCATCGCCGGTAGCACCAGTTTTCTGCGCAACGATGTCGAGGCCAGCATCCACCTCGTTAAAGGCAGCAATGGAGGCAGCACCGATGGCGACAATGGGAGCCGTTACATGCGTCGATAGGCTCGTGCCGACATCAGATATTTTCCCGCCGACCTCCTGCAGTTTAGAGCCGGTCGCCCGGAGTGTTGCCGTGATAGAAGTATCTGTTTCCCGACACTGCTGTTCGAGGTTTTTGAGCTCGTTTTCGGTCTCTATGATCTCACGCTGCCATGCATCATATTGCTGCTGGGTGACGGTACCGTTTTTAAGTCCAGCATCCATCTGGTCTTGCACGGACTTCAGCTGTGTGAGCTTTTCCTTCGTTTCGGAGACTGCCTGTTGTAGGAGCTTCTGTTTCTGTTCGAGCAGCGCGGTATTTGTCGGGTCGAGCTTTAGGAGTTTGTTGACGTCCTTTAGCTGCGACTGAGTTGATTTGATTTCTTTGTTTACGCCGGAGAGGGCTTTGGAAAGGCCGGTCGTATCGCCGCCGATTTCCACGGTTATGCCTTTTATTCTGTCAGCCATGCGATGACCTCCTTCCTGTTAAAATCGATCCATCTGCTCCTGTGTCGCGAGCGCAGGATAGTTGAAATCGTCGTTGCTCATTTCTGCATACATGTCATTGACAGTCCCGATAGTGAGCAGGTCGAGCTCCGAGATGGAAAGCCCGATCTGCACACACCGGAGTAAAAAGAGCGGGGTTGTCATTTCCCGCTCTGTCGGATGATGTTTTTTTTAGATTCCACCTGCTGTTCCACATTGAGTCCCCACAGCTCGATGATCTGAGGCAGGATTTCATAAATGGAGAAGGTGTTGAACTGGTCGAGCCAGTCCTCCGGAGTATCCGGGACATCAGGATTCTGATGCTTTGCCATCAGCCATGCGATGTTCTCAAAAAGCTCCAGACTGAAAGTGTCCAGATTGGAGCTTTCTGCGTCGTTTTCATTGATGCCTTTCTGCAGCTCGTTTAAATCCTTGTAAATATCCCTGTGGAACTTATTTCTGTAAAGGCGAGGAATGGCGGCTGAGGCGCGGAACTGCACCTCTTTGCCGTCAACCTCGATTGTTTTTGTTACTGCCATATCGCGCCTCCTTATTCACCGCTACTTACTGAAGCACTCGGCTCATATACAGAGCTGTACCAAGCGTCGTAAACAGCATTTGTAGTGTTCGTACCGGTTTTGACCTTCACAATGCCGGAAGGGAGCGGAGAAGCTGTGATGGAGAGCGTCTCTGTCTGCACCTCGGTAGAGTCCTCCTTGGTGCTGCCGGTGACAGAAGGGCGGGTCGCGCTGCAGTAATACATGCAGTGACGGATCTTTCTCTGGTCGCCAGAAAACTCAAAAAGCAGTGCGAAATGATCCGGCTCTACATCCTTGTTCTCAACAATGACGCCGTTTGCATCCTCAGTCTCATGCATGACATCCGTAAGAAAGCTCTCCGGGATCAGCGCCAGTTCAAAGTCGCCGGAATAGCCGTTGTTGTTTGAAACCATGTAATATACGGAGTCGTCCGCATAGAATGGATCATTATCTCCCTCAGCATCCAGCGAAAGGGATACGGCACCGGGCATTGCTACAGGCGTTCCAAAGGTAACAGTACCGTCTGCGGCAAGCGTAGCAATGGCGTAGTGGCAGTTTTTAAGGCCGAACTTGACCTTGTTACTCGTGTTAGACATAGTTTTTAACCTCCTATAATCTGTGTTTGATATAAGACCTCGTACAGCTTCTCCGACTCGATCCATACCTCAGATTTCTCATAAGGCAGGTCGTGGGCGATTAAGATGTCCTCGATCTGGGTTTCTGTTTCCGGGTCTTTTACGTCCGTGTATAATTCGATGTTCAGCTCATCAATTTTCTTGAACACCGTGTCATCCGCGAACATATTGTCAGAGCCCGGATATAGAAAAACGAGGAAGGGCGGGTCTGGTGACTCGCCTTCGGCAAAGTGGTCGTAGGCAAGCGGCAGACCGGCTTCCTCTAACATGGTGATTACATCGTCGTATGTCATGATCCACCTCCCAGTTTCTGCTTGATGGTATTGACGAGCTTTTCGTTTCCGCGCTCCTCGGCTGAGGCGATATGAGGCTGCGCCGGAACACGTCCGCCGCCACGTTTCACATGCCCGTGCTCCAGAAGGTGTGCCAGCTGATAGCGGTTTTTCGAATGCACCACGAGGCCAATGCTCTGTGAATCCTCATGCATATTCTTGACCGACCAGCTTTTCTTGTATTTGCCGGTATCGACCGGAGCGCCAGTCTGAATATCCTTGCGGACGGAAGCGGCAGTCTCTTTCACTGCAGCCTTCAGGTCATCTGTAGCGAGCTTTGAATATTTTTCGAGTTCCTCCATAATGGCGTCGCCCATCTCGCTTATTGATACATTTCTACTCATGCGTTCTTCTCCAGCTTGCAGTTGAATTTCAGGCTGTTATGCTTATAGCCCATCGGATTCACATAGGTGATGTTGTAGGTGCGGCCTTCCGCGATGATCCGGTATTTTGTCGATTCCACATCCGCAAGCTCAGAGCAGTGGCGGCAGGTGAAGTCCAGCGATTCCTCCGGATTGATGACTACACCGGAAGATTCGGAACCGGAGCTCGTGCCGACAGTCGCCCAGCAGGAAAAATAATCCGCCCAGCCGGTTTTGTGGTTTCCGTATTTGTCGACGATGACCGTATTTTTCTGGAAGGTGACTCGCACCCTCATAGCTGCTATATTCATGAAAACGCTCCTTCCCGTATTGCAAAAAGAAGAGAGCGCAGTGTCATGGTAAGAGCATGGTGGTCGGCTTCCTCCCTGTGCTCAAAGAGATAGGCACAGGTATAGAGGATAGCGACCTTCATGGTTTCACGGATTGCAGACAGCTCCGCCTCGGTATATTCATCAGAAGAAGCGGCATCGGAGTCGATCACTTCCCACTGATCATCCGAAAGTCTTGCAATATCAATACATAAGCGAATTGCGGAGGCCAAGAGGATACCGACCGTGGCATCCTCATCCGACGAATCTACGCGCAGATAGGCCTTCGCATCTTCAGTTGAAATCAAAGCCACGGTCGTTCACCTCCCTGTCTTAAGAACCGGAAGTTGCCTTCATGTCGAGAATCTTGATGCCTTCGGAAAGGATCAGCTTGCCGTCAACACGCTCCGTGCAGGTAAAGCCGACCTGACCGTTGGTAGCGTAAAGCTCGTTGAGACGCTTGATCGTGCGACCGGCTCTATCAGCGATCCAGTAGCAGGAGAAGTCGCCGAATGCGATGGCTCTTGCGCCTGCGGCCATTGTAGGTACCTTCGGAGAGGTGTAGAGCGGATAGCCAAGCAGTCTGTCGGGCTCTCCGGCAGTAAGTGCAGGCTGCCATACATAGACGCCGTTCAGATCCTTGAGCTTTCTGATAGCTGCGACAGTGGCATCGTTCATGAGGAACTTCGCCTTGCTGCGATAAGGAGCCTTGAGAGAGTACACAAGGCTGATCAGCTCATCGGCGGTAATTGCCGTAGCGGAAGCTGCGGTAACGCCGGAAGGAGCACCACCAGCGGCAGAAGGGATGAACAGGCCAGTAGGTCTGTCGATAGCCGTCTGGCCGGTCTGCACAGCACCGTTGATGAAGGCATCCTCTTCAGCTTCACCGAAGGCGCGACCGAATTCCTCAGAGATGTAGCCCTCAATATCAAAGAAGCTGTCGGAAAGCAGCTCGTCGGACACCTTGATGAGGTCAGTCAGCTTGAAAGCGTCAATGCTGGTCTGAGCGAAGGTCGGATTGCTCTCGGTGTAGGCACCGTTCTCGGCAGTCCACGCCGCCTGCGTGTGGCCATTTGCCACAGGGATCTTGCGTTCGTTCTGTGTGGTAATGACCTTGCAGCCGATAGTACGCATGATGTTGTTTTCATTAAGCGCCTGAACAAGGGTGTGCTCGAATTCAATCGGAACAAGGTATCCGCCGTTTGCATCGGTTCCTTCCTCAAGTACATCGCGGATTGCAGGATTGCCGGGATGACGGATGTTGTCCCAGAAGGCCTTCTTGTAGGCTGCAGAAGCTCTGCCGGGCTTATCCTCCGGTTCATCCTTTACACCGGGCTTTCCGGTGAGCGGAGTAGAAGTCGGTGCACTCATCATCTTGTCGATCTGCTCCTGACGCTGCAGGCGCTCGATATCCTTGGTGAGGTTGGTGACTTCCTTTTCCATCTTGTCGTAGGTTGCGGCATCCTCCGCAGAAACCATGCCGCCGTTCTGAGAGTGGCTATTAAGAAACGCCTTAGCGGCCTCCCATGCCTTCGCTCTCTTGTCCATGAGTTCCATAATCTGAGTCATAGTAAAATTCCTCCTTTAATGTGCGAGAAGCGAAAGGCGCTTCTCAAGATCGGTTACTGGTACCATGTGTTTATTTGCTTCCGGCTTCTTCTTAGGAATCAGTCGGGAAAGCAGCGAATCAGTGACAGCCTTGCGGGAGAAAAGCATCTCCGCGTCAGCCGTATCCTCCGGGACAGATTTCTCACCATCCCTGAACAGAATCTCGTCAGCAAAGCCGAGCTTCACGGCCTCCTTGGCGTTCATCCATGTCTCAGCATCCATGAGCTGTGAAATCTTGTGGCGGGAAAGCCCGGACTTGATTTCGTAGGCATTCATAATGGATTCCTTGACTTCGTTTAACATGTCGATGGCTTTCTGCATTTCCTCGGTATCACCGATGGCGATGGTCGCAGGGTTGTGTACCATCATCATGGCCACGGGGCTCATGCAGACCTTTGTTCCGGCCATAGCAATAACAGATGCCGCCGAAGCAGCAAGAGCGTCAATCTTGACCGTCACATCATGCGGGTAATCCATCAGCATGTTGTAGATCTGCGCAGCAGCAAAAACATCACCGCCCGGAGAGTTGATCCAGAGGGTGATGTTTCCATCGCCTGCATGCAGTTCATCACTAAATAGCTTGGGTGTTACTTCGTCGCCGAACCATGTCTCATCGGAAATTTCCCCGTCGAGGTAGAGTGTTCGGTCGGAGCCAAAACTGTCCGGCTCCTCGTTTCGCACCCAGTTCCAAAACTTTCTGGTCATAGTGCCTCCTTCTTTCTGAACCGGGTGCGCCCGTCTTCGGGTTCCGGTTCGGTTTGTGTTTCCTTCGTTTCATCAGCTTCCTCCTGCGTCTGTGCCGAGACCGCAAAAATGCCTGCGTCCTTGAGCTTGGTCATATTGCCATTGATCAGGTACAGGTCGCCGCCTTCCTCCTCCGGAATACGGTCGAGGTTTTCAAGCTCCCTAATATCGTTAGCGGACATCCAGCCATTCTGACGTCCGACCGCATAACCGTTCATGCGGCTCTGGTAGTCGCCTCTGAGAAGCCCGTCCACATTGAACTTAAAGAAGTATTCCTTCTTTTCATCCAGAGAGAGCAGGGCTCTCTGCATGGACTGTTCCCAGCGGCATACCCACGGGTCGAGCGTGTATTTTACGAATTCCAGCGACTGTTGCTCGATATTTGAGAAGCTCGATTTCTCAAGGTCGCCGATCATGTGAGGCGGGATGCGGAAGATACGTGCGATCTCATTGATCTGGAACTTCCTTGTCTCCAAAAACTGCGCCTGTTCCGGTGAGATGGAGATAGGCGTATATTTCATACCTTCCTCCAGCACGGCTACCTTGTTAGCATTAGAGCTGCCGCCGAAGGCAGAGTTCCAGCTTTCTCTAACACGCTCCGGATCTTTAACCACACCGGGATGCTCCAAGATGCCGCCGGGAGTCGCACCGTTTGCAAAAAACTTAGCTCCGTATTCTTCGCAGGCTATTGCCATGCCGATGGCATTCTTAGCTATTGCAATCGGGCTGTAGCCCACAAGACCGTCAAAGCCAAGGCCGGGAACATGCAGTACGTCGGACGGCTGGAGCCTCACACGACTGCCGTTCATCGTGTGCGCTTCGTCCTGCGATGTTTGGTATTCGTAATAAAGCTCTCCGTTTTCATCACGGTTGACCGTCATACGATTTGGCATCAAAGGATAGAGCGCGACCACTTCACCTTTGCCGTTCCGAATGATCTGCGCGTAGGCGTTTCCCCACAGGAGTAGATGCGTCATCAATGTTTCCCGGAATACAAAGGATGTCATTTCCGGATTTGGCTCATCGTGAAGCAGGAAGTATAGCGGATGATTTATCGCTTTTTCCTTGCTGCCGCCTTCGCCGTATCGATAGAGGTGTATCGGCAGGCCTGCAATTGCCTCGGACAGAATCCTCACGCAGGAGTAGACCGCCGTCATCTGCATGGCGGAGCGCTCCGTTACAGCCTTGCCGGAGGTCGTCCCGCCGAAGAAGAAGCGGTAGGAGCTTCCGGTTGTTGAATTGGTAGGCTTATCTCTTGAACGAAACAGTCCTGAAAATATGCTCATATTGATCACCTGCCTTTCAGATAAATAAAATGCCTCTGTCGTCATAGACAGAAGCACCGTTGTCATTGCCGCAGCGGATCGCACGGTCAAGCGCCATGATGGTGGCGATGGCTCCGTCGATCTTCTCTGTAGATTTTTCCTTGTCAGCCTTGATATTTCCGGCTGGGTCAGTACGGATGAAGATGTTATCCATATTCCAGCGGAGAACAGGATGACCGCCGTGGGCGAGCTTTTGCTCAAGTGTCAGCTTCATGAGCTCCTTTGTGGGAGGACTCATATCCTTAAAGCCCTGTCCGAAGGGCACGACTGTAAAGCCCATGTTCTCCAAGTTCTGAACCATCTGGACTGCTCCCCAGCGGTCGAATGCGATCTCACGGATATTGAAGTGCTCGCCGAGGCGTTCGATGAATTTCTCGATATAACCATAATGGATGACGTTGCCTTCGGTAGTCTGCAGCACGCCTTCCTTCTCCCAAGTATCGTAGGGCACATGATCGCGTCTAACGCGAAGATCCAGCGTATCCTCTGGCACCCAGAAGTACGGGAGGATCACATACTTGTCGTCTTCATCCCGTGGCGGGAATACCAGCACAAAAGATGTAATATCCGTAGTGGAGGACAGGTCAAGACCGCCATAGCAGACACGGCCTTCGAGGTCATCCTCATTGACTGGAAAGGCACAGGCGTCCCATTTATCCATTGGCATCCAGCGGACAGCCTGCTTTACCCATTGATTAAGGCGCAGCTGCCTGAAGGAATTCTCTTCACCGGGGTTTTGCTTTGCCGATTCGCAGGCCGCTTCCACCTTGTCAATGCCGACCGTGATACCGAGAGAGGGGTTTGCCTTTTTCCACACTTCCGGATCAGTCCAGTCCTCGTCAGGTTCCGCACCGTAAATGACCGGATAGAAGGTTGGATCGACCTTCCTGCCGTCGAGGATGTCCTGCGCTTTCTGGTGGACTTCATAGCAGATGGTGTTTGTATCATTTCCGGCTGTGGTAATCAGGAAATACAGCGGCTGCATTCTGGCATCGCCGGAGCCCTTTGTCATTACATCAAAGAGTTTCCGGTTCGGTTGGGTGTGCAGCTCATCGAATACCACGCCGTGGATATTAAAGCCGTGCTTACTGTAGGCCTCAGCGGAGAGCACCTGATAGAGGCTGTTGGTAGGCTCATAGATGATCCGTTTCTGGGAGGCCAGTATTTTGACGCGCCGATTAAGCGCCGGGCACATCCTTACCATATCCGCAGCAACATCAAAAACGATGGTGGCCTGCTGTCTATCGGCAGCGCAGCCGTAGACTTCGGCGCGTTCCTCACCGTCACCGCAGCAAAGAAGCAGGGCGACCGCGGCAGCCAGCTCTGACTTTCCCATCTTCTTTGGAATTTCGATGTAGGCCGTATTGAACTGACGGTAACCGTTCGGCTTCAGGACACCGAACAGGTCGCGGATGATTCGTTCCTGCCAGTCGATGAGCTCGAAGGGTTTTCCTGCCCATGTGCCTTTGGTGTGGGTGAGCTGCTCGATGAACATCACAGCGAAGTCCGCCATCTGCTTGCTGTAGTGAGAAGTCTCTGCCATGAAGCGGGTCGGCTTATAGTTTTTCAGTTTTCGCATTGGCACGATGGCCGCCTCCTTTCAGGGCAAAATAAAAGACCGCCATAGCGATCCGGTATCAGTACGAGAGAAAGAGCCTTCTGGCTCAGTCTCCCGGAATATTCATATTCAGGGTTTTAATGCTTAGTTGTGGTTCTCCAGCAGGATGCAAAGCGCCATCTCTGCTTCCTTACAGGTGGGATGAATGTCCCAGCCTCTGTCGTAGTTGCAAACGGTCTCGCCGTCAATCTTGATCATGAGCTTGCTGATCCTGCCGCCGTTGATGCCGTAGGTCTCGCTTGGCTCATCGTAGTGCTTTACCCAGTAGTGACACTTGGTGTATTTTTCCTTGTCCTTGGCATCCGGGATGCCAATAACTCCTTCGCTCCACATTTCCTTACGCCTCCTTTACCGTCATCTTGAAGGCCGGGATGAGGGCGTGTTCGTCGCTTCCGAAGTGGGTGTAGCGCTCCTTGACCTTTACAATTCCGTCCAGTGTGCAGCCGAGCTCCTCAAACTTTGCAATGGTCTCGATAAGGCTTGAGAATGTGGAGCTGATGGTGAATTCCTTTACTCCGAGCCTCTGGCAATCTGCAAGGATCGCTTCGATGTCGTAATCCCAGATGACTTCGGCGAAGTTCGGCAGGTCGTTTCCGGCTTCCTTACTGTAAAGGTAGGCCTGTCCCAGTGTCCGCTGGCATCCGATCTCTTCCCAGCGCATTCCGGGCTTCGCGTTTTCTATGGCTTCGATTGTGTACTTCATGGTGGTTCCTCCTTGTGGTTGTTTTCCCTTTTGGTATGTACATATATCACTCTGAACGCCTGTAATAGCAAGCTATTTATCGAAATATATGTGACAATCCTGCGGGAAGTTTTGAGGCCCAAATTGTGTAGTTTATGCCTCGCCGGTCAGAATGAAATTCACGTATTCTTTCCGGTGATCCTCAAGGTATAAAACCAGTTCGTAGAAGTCTCTCTCATAGGCCAGCCGCTGCACTGTGTTTACATCGAACATATTTGTAAGGCCGGTATCCCGTATGGCGAGGATCTGCTCCTTTACCTTTTCATCCATATCAGTCCACCACCTTCCGCACACGGTCGATGCCGTAGATGACATTCAGGCCGGAGCCGTTGTCCCAGTTCACCATGAGGCTGCCGGTATCGTCGACTCCCGTAACGGTTCCCTTGGTGCCGATAGGCGGAGCCTGCACATCGTCCATCTGGAGAAGTTCCACGCGGGTGCCTGCCGGGTAGTGGGAGCGGAGCGCTTCAAGCTGCTCTTTTGTGATCATTCGCATGCTGCCACCTCCTTTTCCGGTGCGCCGTTCTTCCAGCTGGAGTTGCCGGAGAGATTCTTAAGGAGAATCTTGCGCTCTGCCTTATATTCGTTTCCGATGAAGCCAAGCCGCAGGAGAAAGCAGCGGAATGCGTACTTCTCGTTGTCAACTTCCTTTTCAGTGGCACTGATGCGCTTCAAATCCCGGCTCATCTTGCCAAGGGATGCAATGAAGTGGGTGTAGGCCTTGACCACGTCCGGCTCCGGCATCTCAGTAAACCAAGGAAAGCTGACCGTATCCTCTGTGACCTCGATGCCAAGGTCGTCAATGCCGAGTGCCTTCTTGATGAGGCTTTCCTTGGCTGTGAGGAGGTTGGTGAGGTTTCCGACCGCCACCTTGTCGAGTGGGAGGCTGACTGTAAGGCCAGTGGCTTCATCGTCGCTTTCGATCTCTTCGGTATCCTCCGGTGTGAAGCCATCCGCGATCAGGCTGTGGATGATGCGCTCCAGCTTGTCTGCGTCCTCGCAGGTTACGCTGCCTTCCTTGTCGACCGTGACGTCGCCGATCTCGTAAGCGCAGGTCGGCATACGCATGTAGATCGCCTTGTCGCCGGTGAGGTTTTCGATGGCTGCGACCAATGCTTTTCTGTCGTTTCCGGTTACGTTGTAATTTGCTTTCATGAGTGTGTTCCTCCTTTGTGAAATTAAGGTTTTAGGCTGTGCCTTTTGGCATGTATATACATCACTCTGAAAGCCTTATTTATCAAGCGATTTCCGACATTTTCTGAGGTAGAAAATTGCCGAAGAATCCGGGCAGAAATTGTGTATTATACACCCGCCGTCGGAGAAGTCTCGACTTCCTTTGCCAGAGCGGAATAGAGGAGCTTTTCGCCGTTCCTTATTACATACACATTTTCCTCATCGCCGGTATCCTCCACGTAACGGCGAAGGATGACAGAGGCGTATTTCGGATCGAGCTCCATCATGTAACAGACGCGGTTCAGCTGCTCGCAGGCCATCAGTGTGGAACCGGAGCCGCCGAAGGTATCAATAACTACAGAATTTTCCTGAGAGGAGTTCTGGATGGGATAGCCCAGAAGATCCAGCGGCTTGCTGGTCGGGTGATCCTTATTGCGCTTTGGTTTATCGTAGTTCCAGATGGTGGTCTGCTTGCGGTCGGAATACCACGGGTGCTTGCCGTTTTGCAAAAAACCATAGAGCACAGGTTCATGCTGCCATTGATAATCGGATCGACCGAGCACGAGGCTGTTCTTTACCCAGATACACACACCGGCGAGATGGAAACCTGCGTCAATGAATGCCTTTCGGAAAGTGAGCCCTTCAGTATCCGCGTGGAAGCAGTAAGCGGCTCCGCCTTTTTCGAGGTGGTCAGCCATGTTCTTAAACGCTGCCAGCAGGAACTTGTAAAATTCCTCGCCCTTGAGAGAGTCGTTCTTGATCGTAAGACCATCCGAGGCTTTGAAGGATACGCCGTAGGGCGGATCGGTCAGAACAAGGTTTGCATTCTTGCCGTCCATGAGCTTTTCCACATCTTCCGGAGAGGTGGCATCTCCACACATGACTCTATGCTTGCCAACCGTCCAGATGTCGCCGGGCTCTACGAAGGAAGCTTTCTCAAGGGCAGCGGTGAGGTCAAAATCATCATCGGCGATGTCCTTTTCGCTTCCGGTGCCGAGCAGTTTATCCAGCTCACCGGCATCAAAGCCGAGGAGAGATAGGTCAAAGGACTGATCCTGCAGATCAGACAATTCGACCGACAGCATTTCCTCATCCCAGCCTGCGTTGAGCGCCAGCTGATTATCCGCAAGGATATACGCACGCTTTTGTGCTTCCGTCAGGTTTTCTGCAAAGACGCAGGGCACGGTTTCATATCCTTCCTCGCGGGCAGCCGTAATGCGACCGTGGCCGACGAGGATGTTATAGTCCGCATCAATGACAGCAGGACTCACAAAGCCGAACTCCCTGAGAGAAGCCCGGAGCTGTGCGATCTGCTCCTTGCTATGTGTCCGGGCATTCCGGGCGTAGGGCACCAGTTTATCAATAGGTACCTGTTCTAATTTCTGTGTGTTCATTTACATATTCCTCCTGCTTCGAAGCAGCTGCTCCATCACGCTGTCCTGCGGACTACCTTCAAATGGCTCGGTGCAGTTTTGCTTCACAATGTCGTAAATCTCATACCAGAGCAGGTTGGCCTGCTTCTGAAAATTCATCAAAAGCTGTGTGAATGGGCTCGCAATTGCAGCGCCGGTGGTCGGGTGCTTTCCGAGCATGCCGTATTTGCTGACAGCTTCGGAGCACTGGATATACCGGGCAAAGGCCTCAGAGTAGCTTTCAAGCAGGCGCTTGTTTACCAGCCTCTCGCAGCCGCGCTCCTTGAGCCACAGCCATGTTTCCTTATAGATTTCATCTGCACCGAGGGGCTTACCGTCCTTCTGAAGAGCAGAGAGGTAATCATCCGGGCTTGGCATATCCATGCCTTCCAGCTCCACGCCGTCACCGATGTCGTCAACATCGAAGTCGGTCATGTCGTCAGTGAAGTCCGGCAGCTCCATACGCTTTGCAGGTGCGCCTTTCATAATTTTGTCGGCGAGGGCGTCCGGCTTGGAGCCAGCTTTGACACGCCGCCCGCCGCGATAGGTTCCGTCTTTCGCCATGTCGATCACTTCCATTTCTGTGGTGCAGGGTTTAATACCCTGTTTGAATTGCAATTTTTGCGTAAAAGACCCCGCGCCGTTTTCCGGGGAAAAGGGTCGTAGAGATTTTGACCGCCCTACCGGTCGCCGCGCTCGCGGTGAATCTTCTCGTGACACGAACGACAAAGACTCATAAGGTTGGACTCGTCATTCGATCCTCCGTCAGCAAGCGGCACGATGTGGTGGACTTCCTCGACCGCGACGTAGCGTCCTTCCTTTAAGCACTGCTCACAAAGCGGGTGCTTGTGAACGTAGCGGTCACGGATTCGTTTCCATGCTCTGCCGTAGCGTTTGCCGGTAGAGTAGCCACGCTGGAACTTCTCGTAGTGTTGATCCATGATCTTTGCGTGCTCTTCACAATAAACGCCGTCCGTAAGGTGTGGACATCCGGGATAGCGGCACGGTCGTTGTGGTTTTCTTGGCATAAGCCGTGCCTCCTTTCAGGGCATAAAGAAAGCCCTGCAGGGTGTTCCCGCAAGGCTCGTGTGCTGCGTGTCCAGCTGTTCTTTATTCTGTTTTGCTGATTATATACTATCATAAAGGACGGGTGGACATCTTAGGACAAAGCAGGACATTTCGGGCGCATTTCAAATGATAATCGGATCATCCGGAAGCGTCACATGAAGAAGCGCCTTGCCATGCCAGCGGCGAATGGTACGGGCATCTGCACAGAGCTCCACCCCGATTTGCTCCCATGTATAGTTATGGATGTACCGGTACTTGAGTACCATGCGCTCGTCGGTATCAGGAACTGCCTCAATGACCTCCCGTATCTGTTTCTTGAGGTCTGATAGCATTTCCAGCTCACCGGCGATTTTCTTTTCCAGTGTCCACAGTTTCTCAAGCGTCCGGACAAAGGGAGCTTCCGTATTTCGTGATGTTTGCACGCGGTCTTTATCATATTGGATAGCCGACACGCTGCCTGCCATCTCACGCAGGTTTTGTGCTTCTATCGTGTCGGACTTGATTCTCTGATCAAGGCGGTAGGCCTGATGGAGATATTCTTTTACTGTCATAAGGGCTTCGCCTCCTCTCGTAGTTTTTGTATGAGATACTCGCCGTCTACACTTGTTAAGGTCTTGTACCAGCCGGAGCGGAAGAACCGTTCACATTCCATTGCGTCCAACATGGCAGTTTGATTACCGGGCTTCTTTTTCAGGCGCTTCAGGGCGTCCCGGTAATCCTTCACGGCCTGCAGTACGATGGCATTGGCGAGGTTTTCATAAGGGGTGATCATCAAACCACCTCAAGGTCTGCCTTGACTGCATCAATCAGTGCGGTCTGCGTCATTTCTTTCTTGGATAGCGCCTTTACGATCCTTTCGTCGATGGTGCCCTTGGTAATAATGTGTTGGATCACGACAGTGCCGGATTCTTGACCTTGCCGCCAGAGACGGGCGTTGGTCTGCTGATATAATTCCAGAGACCATGTAAGGCCGAACCACACAAGGGTGGAGCCTCCGGCCTGAAGGTTCAAACCGTGACCGGCAGAGGCCGGATGGATGACTGCTACAGGAATCTTTCCCGCATTCCAGTCAGCAATATCGCGGCTGGTCTTGATCTCCCGGACATTGAAGCGGTTCTTGATGCGGCTAAGGTCATGCCGGAACCAGTAGGCCACAAGGAGCGGTTTTTCATTGGCGGCCTCGATAATATCCTCCAAAGCGTCCAGCTTCCTATCGTGGAACTCGATGACCTCACCGGTATCGGCATATATGGCACCGTTCGCAAGCTGGGAGAGCTTGCCCGTAAGTGACGCGGCATTGGCAGCAGTCACCTCACCATCAGGGAGCTGCAATATGAGCTCCTGTTTCAAATCATCATAACGGCTGCGCTCGGAATCGGAGAGCTGCACTTCATATTCTGTTGAAACCAGCTCCGGCATCTTCAGATGGTCGGTAGATTTCATGGAAATCGTGATATCCGAGATCCTCCGATAGATGGCATCTTCCGCATAGGGCAGCGGCTTGTAGGAGTAGATGATCTCGCCGTTTCTCTTGTCCGGCATGAAGTAATTTGTCCGGTACTGCGTGATAAAGCGTCCGAGGCGCTCGCCCATATCCAGCACTTTAAACTCTGCCCACAGATCCATGAGACCGTTGGAGGAAGGAGTGCCGGTCAGGCCGATAATCCGGTGAATCCGTGGCCGTACCTTCATCAGCGACTTGAAGCGCTTGGATTTATGATTTTTGAAGGACGACAACTCATCGATAATCACCATATCGAAGTCAAAGGGAAAGCCGGACTCGTCAATGAGCCATTGCAGGTTCTCACGGTTGATGATCGTGATATCCGCTTGCTGCATGAGGGCGGCTTTTCGCTCCTTCGGTGTACCGACTGCGACCGCATAGGTAAGACCTCTTAGGTGCTCCCATTTCTGGATTTCTGCTGGCCATGTATCGCGGGCAACTCTTAAGGGGGCTACCACCAGCACGCGGCGGACTTCAAAGCTGTCAAATAACAGGTCATTTACTGCCGTCAGGCTGATGATCGTCTTGCCAAGTCCCATATCTAAAAGGACTGCGGCCACAGGGTGCTTTTCAATATAGCGGATGGCATAGTCCTGATAATTATGTGGATTGAAGTTCATTGATCATCCCTCCAATCTGCTCCGGATCGTCAATGACGTATACCCGGTAGCCCAGCTCCCGCAGCAGCCTGTGGCGCGAGAGCTGGAGAGGGCGTGGCTTTTTGCCGGGTGCCTTCAGCTCTGCGAAACCGATATGGCCGTCAGGGAGTAAGATCAGGCGGTCGGGCATTCCTGCGAAAGAGGGACACACCAGCTTAAGTGCAATGCCGCCGTTCTTTTTCACCGCCATAGTTAACTTGTTTTCTATCTGTTTTTCTATCATTGCAAACCTCCGTCAGGCGTTAATTTCAGGGGATGTGCAAGGTGTATCAATGGTATTTACCAAACTTTTTCTTAGAGCTATTTTTTTAGGCCTAAGAGAGTTTTTATATAAGACCTTGATACACCTTGTCATAGTCCCGGATTACTGCAGAAAATCTTCCTCTGCACCGCTATCCTCATGAATCTTTAAGCCCTTGAAATAGCGCTTCCGATTCAGTGTCAGCCGCTCGAATCCGGCTTTCTCCAGCGCAAAGTAAAAATCTGCCGTGCTGCGCACATACTCATTGCAGTCCAGCGAGTAGTTGCGGTATGCCTGATAGAGAGCCGAGGAGCTTTCCTTAAAGGACTCATCCACATCGCACTTCTCGTCCAGAAAATGTCCGAACCAGTCGTTCTGGCTGCGATATTCATCGATGGCCTTTGTCACGCAGTCCGGTACCGGAATCTGGTAGTCCAGCGCGATGACCTTTTTGGCTCCTTCGATGATCCATGCCAGAATGCTTTCACCGGCATTTTCATATAGGTACTCACCGTAATTTTTGATGTCGGCCTTGCCCTCGATCTTGGCATTGAACGGAATCACGATAAGCCTGCGCCAGATACCGTCATCGGAGGCGGAGACGCGAGGCAGGTGGTTCGTATAGAGCACCAGCGTGTGGCAGGGCTTGAAGGAAAACGGATCTTTATACTTTTTCTCCGCGAACACATCATCCGTGGAGCAGAGCTGCTTGACGGTAGAGTCGTTGAGCCTTGCGCCTTCCTGCATTTCCGCAGCGATCAGAAGGCGTTTGCCTTTGACCTCAGCCATTTCCGGCTTGATGTTTCTGCGGCAGCCGACGGTCAAGGTATCTGCGGATATATTTCCGCTGTAGAGTCCCAGCACGCGGGAGATGGCATTCCAGAAGGTGGATTTGCCGTTGCGTCCATCGCCGTATGCGATGATGAGCGCCTCCACAAAAACTTTCCCGATAGCAGCAAGGCCGCAGATCATCTGTACATAGTCGATAAGCTGCTGATCCTTCTGAAAAATCAGATCCAGATTATCCTGCCAGAGCTGCGCTCCTTTACTGCCGGGTGACACGGACGTGATTTTCGTAATAAAGTCATCTGCAGAATGTTCGCGGGCACCGGCCATACCTTTGCGAAGGTCGTAGGTCGCTTCCGGTGTGCAGAGCAGGAAGCAGTCTGCGTCCAAGTCTCTCGGCGAGATTTCCAGCATCGGGTGTGTCTCTTTGAGGGTAGATGTAATGTTCTTGGAGTCGCGTCTGCGAACGGCAAAGCTCTGGTAGGCCTTGGCGGCAAGGAACTCCTGATAGGCCTCCATCTGCTCGTCGCTCATCAGCTGTTCAGCTTTGGCCTTGGATGTGTTATCAAGTATTTCCTGTGCACCACAGTTTTTGAGCTTTTGCAGAGCCTCCATCATATTTCGATTGGCTTCTGCGAGCTGCCTGCGGGTGAGTTCATGAGCGACGGCCTGAGCGCCGGGCTCTGTTTCCTGCCAGTAGTGGTCACTGTATCGGATAAAGTGGGTGGCCGGTGAATAGCGCAGCTCGTTTGCAAAATACTTTGAGAGCACCTCGGCCTGTCCTACATCAGAAAAGTCCTCCGGCTTATAGCTGTTCTCGTCGTTATAAACTTCCGGAGGGACATAACCATCCTCGCGGCTGATCTTGGAATAAAAGCGCTGGGCACTGTGCCAGATTGTATTAAGCTCGCTGTTATCCAGAGGCGGCACGCAGATCGCGGCCTTTTCCAGAAAACTTTGGTAGGCTTTTTCCGTATCGCCGTATTTCTTAATGACAATACCGGCAAAGCGGGACATGGTAGCGTTACGGCTTCCTTCAGGGATCACGACATCTTTTTCATGCCCGCCGGGCAGGTCTGCATCGAACTCGTCGTCATTCAAAAAATCCGTGAGGTTCATGCGACCGGGATAGAGCTCTACATTCGGCTCCTGTGTTCCGAAGAAGAAGCGAGCAGCATCCAGAGCCTTCGTATCAAAATACGGAAATATGGAATTGACCAGCTTCTTCATATCGCTATAGAGGGCGGCATCCGTCACTCGGTCGATGGGAAAGAGCACATGGAACTTTGGCCTTGCCGGTTTGCCGTTTTTCTCGCGCTGATTAAAGCGGCTGTAATGGATGGCGAGGCTTACTCCCGGAAATGCCTCCAGCACGTCTGCCGGTGTGATCCAGTCTTTCGGATCTTCTGAATGGTCGTTATCACAGTCCACGGGAAGACAGTCAGCGGAGAGGAAATTGTCGCTGTTGCGGTAGTGATTTTTGTACTCCGCGCAAACATAGTCGTGACCGACTGCAGCTCTTATACTGTCCGCATCCATAACAACGGTCTTATGCGGATAGGAGCAGTTTCCGGGGTTGCCGATAAAATCAGCGCTATACAAAGTAAACATCAGTCGTACACCTCCTCAGATTCTTCCTCCAGCACCTTCGTAATAAATTTCAGGGCACGGATCATGGTTTCCAGCTCGCAGTCGCCGCCAAGGGTGACCTCAAAGCCGTTACATCCGAATCTGTCCATAAAAGGCGTGACATGGATATCAGTGCTGGCTTCATCGGAAATGCGGAAATAGGTACGTCCGCCGTGTCCGGTGTCGCCGCCCTTATAGCCTGTCGTCCCGGCTTCGACCTGCAGGATATTGGCGCTTACCACATCGCGGGTGTAGGTTGTGATCTCAGTGCCATCGAAAAGCTCTCTGCGATTTTCTTTAATTTCATACATAGCGTTAAACCTCCTGACATTCTTCTGTGAAATAGCGCAAGTGATAACCTTTCCACTTGGCGCGTTTGATTTCTGCTTCCATACCGGATGAGATACGGCTGCCGAATACCCAGACCTCGGCGCACTTGCTCATGAGGGCGTTTCCGAAAAACAATCCCAGCTCGCGTTCATCCGGATTATCATCATCAAGGAACTGCGGAAACAGCAGATGCGGTGTGATAGGGATATATCCTTTGTCCACGGCAAAGCGGCTGTAGCGTCTGGCATTGGCCACGTTTGTCTCCACATCTCCGGAAAACGGAGAGCAGATGTAGACGATAGGCCTGAAAGCACGAAGGGACTGCTTTTCATTTGCAGCAATCCGGGAGAGCGCTTCGCCTGCAGTTGGGTCAGGATAGCCTTCGCTGTTGCGATAATCGTTGCTCACTCAAAAGTCCTCCTTTCCGGGCAGACTTAAAGGCGTCCACCTCCAATTTCCACTGGAGATGAACGCCTGATTTGAGCGGACGATTTTTAATCTTTTTTGTAGAAAGGTGTGATGTAGCCGTCGGCGCGGAGCTTCAGGCCTTTTGCCCACGGCGGAGTCCTGCCCATCTGTTCACAGAGAACGTCAAGAGACATGCGAGGGTCTGCTTCGATGACCAGTTCGTCGTGGATATGCATGACGATGGAGCAGCAGCGAAGCGTCTTCATGGCATAGCAGAGAATATCGCGGGAGGTTGCCTGCACGATATTTTCCACGAATTTCGGCCCGTATGAATCGAGCCGTTCCCATTTTTTCGTGCTGCCGATGCCCTCATAGGTAATACACTCACCTCCGAATTTATTCGTACCGACCTTTGGCTTCACATAGGCGAGGTTCCGTCCGGAGGGCAGCGTAATAAAGAGCATCCCGGAGCGGCAGGAGAAAGTAAGCCCGTAGCTGCTGGTTGTGTGTTTATACTTCACAGCCTCCATGACAGCGCGGTCGACATCCCACCAGAATTTTACGATGTTAGGATTTGTCTGCCGCCATGCATCTACCAGCGGAGGAAGCTCATCTTCGGTTAAGCCCATCTCGATGGCTCCCATTGCCTTTAATGCTCCGACCGAGCCGCCGTAGCCGAGTGCGAGTTCCGCAATTTTGCCTTTTTGGCGCAGGTGGCCGTTAATGCCATGCTTCTCGACCGGAACATGGAACATCTGACTGGCGCTGGCGCAGTAGATATCGCCTCCTGTTTCAAAGACTTTTTGACGCCATGTTTCATCGGCATACCACGCGATGACTCTTGCTTCGATGGCGCTGAAGTCGGAAACATAAAACTGCGTACCATCCTTCGGGATGAATGCTGTCCGGATCAGCTGGGAGAGGGTGTCCGGGACATCCTCATATAAGAGCTTCACGGCATCAAAATCTCCGAATTTTACAAGAGCGCGTGCGTCAGCCAGATCCGGGAGATGATTTTGCGGGAGGTTTTGTAATTGTATAAGCCTGCCTGCCCATCGCCCGGTACGGTTGGCTCCGTAAAAAGCGAACATGCCGCGAGCTCTGCCATCATCACAGACAGCACGCTCCATCGTCTGATATTTCTTGACGGAGGATTTGGCAAGCTGCTGCCTGAGCTCCAGAACGGTCTGAAGTAGGGGTGGAGCGGTTTTAATAAGCTCTGCCACAACCTTTTTTCCAAGGCTGTCAGTTTCGAGACCGTTACCTTTGAGCCACTGTTTCATTTGCTGGACGGAATTTGGATTGTCAAGTGCTGTCATATCTTTCATAGCAGCAGTCAGCTCTGACCGGGAGCGCGAGTCCATTTCGATAGCTTCCTTCACCAGAACCATGTCGAGCCGGACGCCTCTGTCGTTGATTTCCTGATCGATGTGGTATTCATTCCAGACCTCCTCCGGCACTGGGAATTTAGCAAGACGTCCCTTTATGCCGATCTCGGTTTCCACATCACGGATATTATATTTCTTGAAGGCCTCCCACTTGTCCGGCGCATGAAAAGGGTGGTTCCTTGTGCGACCGCCATTAGCCTTTGTTGGAGCGCAGGGTACAGAGAAGTATTTGATCAGGTCTTTACCTTCGGTGAGCTTTTGTTTTTCAAGACCGAGGACTGCACCGACGCCTTCCAGAGAAAGCGGCAGTCCCATTGTGGCCGCCCAGATCATAGAGCAGCGCCAGCTTTCCGGATTTAAAAACCGTGCGCATTCGGTCGAGAGCGGATGGTGATCATGGAAGGGGTCAAGGCTCACTCCAAGATCACGGAGATACCGGGATAAGCACACCCGTTCAAAATTTGCATTGAAAGCCCATTTGATGACTGCATCATCAGTCAGGGCTTCTATAATTTCATGCGGCAAATGTTCTCCCTGTGCAAGGTCGATGACCGTCACATCGGAGCCGTTGACGCTGTAGCCGAACAGCAGTATTTCAAAATCCGGTGACTCGGCATATTTATAAACGCCGCACTTGGATAGATTCACGCTGCTGTAAGTTTCAATATCAATACTGAGTGTTTGCATAGATTTTCACATCAATTCAAACAAGCGGCTTAAGATCACTCCTAAGCCGCCTGCCGTTACTGGATTATTTCAGGGCTTCCATACGCTTGATATGGTATTCGTCGTCCTGTGCGGCTTTTTTCTCCTCGCGTTTCTCACGCTTGAAGTCATTGATCACCGTCTGGATAGCAACCACTGCCCAAGACAGGACTACGATGCAGAAGCACCCGATTAAGATGTTGCAGAGAAGGGATGAAATCATAACAGTGTTTTCCATTATTTTGCGCTCCTTTCCTTAGTTCAGAAAATCTTCATCGTCGTCAGTTGCAAAGTCGGACTCAGCGCTTGCCTTGCCGCCCAGAGGCTCACCGTCGCGGATCTTCTGCAGATTGTTGAGACCGCAGGCGATTCCCTTGTTGCCGGAAGAGTTGAAAGCATAAAACGTGATGCTGGCTCTGCCGTACACGCCGCTGTACACCTCGGAGCGGGTGAGAATCGGATTCAGGTCTGCGTCCACGATGCCGGGAGCAGAGGTTGCATTGGCGTTGACGAAGTAGGCATTCTTGTATGCCTCGTCATCCGGACGCTCTTCATCGCCGTCGCGCAAAGGTGTTTTAAGGACAGAGAGCGCCGGTACGGACTTACCGTTGCCCTTGAGCTTGGCCTCGCCCTCCTTGTAGGCGGCCTCGATAGCGGCCTGAATCTTGGCGATGGTCTTGGTGTCGGACTTTGGAATGATGAGGCTCACGCTGTACTTGGGAGTGCCGCCGTTGATGGACTTCGGCTCCCAGACGTTTGCGTAGCTCCAGCGGGTGTCAACACCGGTGATAACCTTCATGGGATTGCTGATTTTTACATTCTTATTCATTGTCGTTTTCCTCCATAAAATCATTTTTTGCTGTGTTCATGGCCGGGCGCTTGTCGCTATCCGGCACAAGTGTGGGTTTGCCCTGCGGCTTTTCGATATAGGCCGTCAGGAGTTCATCAAAGCGAGACTTGCCGAGGAGCTTCTGCATGGCGGTAATGCCGAGCAGCTTTTTCTCATACGGGTCAAAGCCTGCTTTCTCGACCGCGTCAATGACAGCGGCTTCGTTGCTGTATCTTCGGTTGCTGCGTCCTTCAACGAGCTTGAAGCCTGTCCATTCCTTACCGAAGAGAGCCTGCTGCAGGGCGTATTCCTTGATATCGGAAGCCCAGCTGACCAGCTCATCTACCTTGCTGAGAATGACTTCAATCTCGGTATCCGTAAGCAGTGGCGGGAGCTTGAAATCGTGCTGTGCGAGCTTAAGGTTTGCCTCGGCTCTGGCTCGGCACTCATTCTTGGCCTTACAGAAGCCGCACCATTCACCGCAGAGGAAGTTCCCGCCACCGGCAAAGGCCAGTTCTGCGGTAGGCTTTAAGACTTCATCTGCCCAGTGGTACAGGTCGTCCTTGCTGATCTCGTAGGTGCTGACGTTCTGACGTCTCGGTTGATAAATGGTCATGGAAACCTGATCGATGTCGTAAATATCATCGAAAAGCTCCAGAGCTCCGAGGGCGTAACACTGCATCTGCGGATTCTCCTCTGCTGAGACCAAGACACCTAAGCCGTGCTTGTAGTCGATCACCCGGAGAGTGCCGTCCGCTATGATGATGCAGTCGGCGGTTCCGAAGCCCTGTTCTACCCAGCGGGAGAAGTCTACACGCTGTTCGATAAGAACTACCGGATCGGCGCAGGATTTCTTGGTGGCTTCGACCTGCTCCAGCACATATTCGGCATAGCCGGAGGTACAGTCATCCATCTCTTCGGAATACCACTTGAGGCTGTTGGTCGGATCTTCTGAGGAAAGTCCCAGCGCGGATTTCAGCTTGTGCTCGCCAAGTGAATGAGCGTCAGTACCTTCTGCAGCGTAGTCTGATCCTTTGTCCTCATAGGTTTCGCAGAGCCTCGCTGACGGCGGGCAGTGCAGCCACCTGTCGGATGAGGACGCAGAGAGGATCGCGTGTGCTTTAGTTGCCATTGCTGATCACCTCCGCGTCCTGAAGCAGGGCTTCATAGTTGGCCGGATCGATTTCCGAGAGCTTTGCAGCACCGTACTTTTTAAGCAGGGCGCGTACCTCTGCGGTGTGACCGGCGCGGGACTTCTCAGCAAGGACGGCTCTTACATCTTCCAACTTGAGCTCACGCTTCGGTTCATTCTTAAGGGGTACCTTCGCGGGCTCTTGCGTTGAATCGCCGTCACCGGAAAACTGCTGGTAGAGCCAGTCGGCTGCGGCATTAATAGAAGCAGCAGCGGTGCGGAGCTCTTCGATGGTTTGTGCCATTTCTGCCATCTTTGACATTTTCTTTTCCTCCTTCCTCGGATTGGCGTGCGGCAAGGAGTGAGAGGTTCCTTGCCAGTCTGGCGGATACGTGACTGATGGAATTCAGTAGCTTGATTTCCTCATTCACGTTGCCGCCGGTGTCTGCGTAACTGCGGTACATCATGTTCACCTCACTTTCTGAAGGCTGTGTTCTCTTGCCTTCACCTTCCACTGGAGATGAACTGCTGATTTGAGCGGATGATTTAATAAAAAATTTCCGACCACTATCCCAAGGCGGGACAATGGCCGGAAAGAGTGTGATTCGTGATGCTTATTTTACTTGTCGCCGGTAATTCTACGCAGGTCGGTGCGGTACTTCTTCATCTGATCCGCGAAGGTTTTCTGTGGGCGACCGAGCTCTCTTGCAATGGCGCGGTCGGAGATGCCCTCAGGGTGATCCTTCCAAAGCTGAATGATGGTATCAGCTTCCGGGTCGAGCTCACGCAGTCTGGCAAAGAGCTGCTCCAGAAGCATCCGGTCGGCGATGACTTCCTCCATCGGTTTACTGCGGTCTGGAATATAGTCGCCAAGCGTGCCGTTGCCATCGGGGAGAGGCTGATCCAGAGAAGTAATGTCGCCTGCTGCATGGTATTCGCAGCCGATACAATCACCGTCGCATTTCCAGATAAAGCGGTAAGGACACATGCACCTGCCATGATCCTGCTCCTTGTGACGAATACGGTCGGCTTCCTTATAGAAGGAGTCGTGCTGTTCCTTGGTGACCGGCACCTTCTCGCCGGTGCTTCGAATGTAAATGAAATAAGTTTTTTCTTCTTTTGACATGTTTTGCCTCCGTTGTTTTTCTGAAACGGAGCCAGCACATGTCCTGAAAAAGGCGCAAAAGGCCTACCGGAATAGAGCTACAAGCTCCGTTTCGATTGGCCAGCAAGTTCGCGCCGCTGGTTTTGTTATTTGGTTGTATCCGTTATTCCCACTGCGAACGGCTCTTGATCAGGGAACCAGTGTTAATAACGGGGATAGATAAGTGTCGGTTTGAGTGAGTTTGTGTGAGTTAGAGCTGGTTTAGTATTGACATTTGCCTGTTTATTGTGTATAATATATAAAGTAATATCGCTCTTTGTCGGTTTCGCCGTCTCTCATCTATCTGTTCATAGAATACTTTTTGTGGATGGGACTTACATCAGGTTGTGAAGGGACTAATGGGACTACTGAAGGGACTTTTTGAAAGCAGAGGATATTAGATGAATTTTGCACTTTGTGGTTCAAAGATATATCCCTACTGCAAGGGGATACAGAATCAAGGTATCTTTGTCGCTAAACTTTTTCGCGCGGGAGGAAGTAATCAATTTTCTGACTCTCCGTACAACAGCCATGAGTACGAGAAAAAATTGATTAGCGGCAAGAAGCCTAAGCCGTTAACAGATAAACTCAAGCAGACGTTTCCGTCTCCTGTGGATGTTGATGGGATTTCAGCATTCTTTGAAGAACATATCGACGAGAACAGAGTCTCGGAAGCAATGAATGCCTATGGAATATCAGATGTGCTTGACTCTGATAAGAAAGCACTGGCTGGAGCTGTAGCAAGGCAGTATCAGCTCATCTTTGAGAGTCCAGATAGCGAAGTAGAGGATATCGTTTCTGCTGAATACAAAAGGATACTCACAGAGAAACCGGCAGAGGATCTGCAAAAGTTCAAACCGTTATATCAAGGGGACAGCGTTTCAGTATTCGGAGGAGAACAGGAGTACCAAAAACAAACAGATGAGGAGTTCCGACATACGTGGGAATTAAGAAATATCGGAACGGTTACTTGGGAGCAGCGAAAGCTTATTTTTATAAAGACATATAAAACCGGGCCACTTGCAGAAAAAACAGAGATAGATATTCCGAAAATGGAGCCCGGAACAAATAAAAAAATTGCCGTGGTCATACAGACACGCGGCAAGGAAGGCAGATTCGATTGTCATTTTGAGATGCATGATGCTGATGGCAGAGACTGTTTTCCAAATCATAAAAGCTTGTTTGATATTAGGGTAAAGGTTGATTTTGTACCAAAGGATGCAACGGAGGTGTAGAACGTGGCAGAGAATATTGAAAAATGGACAAATCTCAAAGACGTGCAAGAGTATCTGGGAGTGGGCCGAGAGACGATTCTTCAGTGGATTTCAAAAAGAGATATGCCAGCATACAAAGTTGGCAGGATGTGGAAATTTAAATTGTCAGAGGTAGATGACTGGATTCGTTCTGGCGGCGCATCCGATGACAATGAAAAGAAAACAGCAGAAGAATAATCGATAAGTCCTGATTAAGGGACTGTAGGTTTACTACAATAAATATGTGCCTCATCATCATGGGGCTGGAAGTGAGGAAAAATATAATGGCAAGAGCAGCAAAAGCTAAAGATACACAGGTTTCTCTTGAAACAGTTTTATGGAATTGCCGCGTGGCACTACGTGGTGTTGGAAGCACGGAAAAGAACAGGGATGCGGTTATTGGACTGGTGTTCCTTAAATTTGCGGGAGATAAATTTGAAAAGCGTCGTGCTCAGATTGCGGAAGAGCATAAAGATGATGATCCAAAGCTGGTCGAGATTCTGCAGAACAAGGTATCTTCTTACAATGCTGAAAATGTATTCTATCTGAAAGAGACTGCCCGCTGGTCTTATATTGTGAAGCACGCATCTTCTGATGACATAGCAGTCATCATCGATCAGGCAATGGCTGATATAGAAGAAAGTAACCCTGCTTTAAAAGGTGCTGTCTCTAAGAACCTTTACGCCAACCTTGGCGCTGATAAATCTAAGCTGAAGAGCCTGATTGACGAGGTCAATAAAATCGACGAGAAACGCTTCCAAGAGGAAGACCTCATCGGCAGAGTTTATGAATATTTCCTTCAGGTGTACGCTGCTTCCGGTACAAAGGAAGACGGTGAGTTCTACACGCCAGCTTGTGTTGTAAAACTGATTGCTGAGATGATCGAACCATATAGCGGAACAGTATATGATCCTTGTTGTGGCTCTGGAGGCATGTTCGTGCAGTCTCTAAAATTTGTTGATAGGCATCATGGCAGCAGAAAGAAAGTATCTATTATCGGTCAGGAAAGCAATCCGGATACATGGCGTCTTTGCAAGATGAATCTTGCTATTCGTGGCATTGCTCATAACCTTGGTGAAAAGAACGCCTCTACATTTACCGAAGATCTTCATAAGGATAAGAAGGTTGACTTTGTCATGGCCAATCCGCCGTTTAATCTTAAAGGCTGGAGAACTGAAGATGAGCTGACAGATGATTATCGCTGGCATGGGTATACTGTTCCTCGTGTGGCAAATGCAAACTATGCTTGGATACTTCACATGATTTCCAAATTAGACGTGTCTCACGGTATTGCCGGGTTTCTGCTTGCAAATGGAGCGTTAAATGATCCTGATGAGTATGAGAACCGTAAGCGATTAATTGAGAATGACAAGGTGGAAGCAATTATCGTTCTTCCTCGCGATATGTTCTATACAACTGATATTTCTGTCACGCTCTGGATTGTCAATATGAACAAGAAGGCTGGAGAGTGGCATGGAAGGCAACTGCGTGATCGCAGTAATGAAGTTCTTTTTGTGGATCTCCGTACATGGAATGAAAATATCGAGGAGATCGTTATTGATAAGGGGAAAAAGAAAAAGAAAATTGTGCTGACGGATGAACAGATATCCACAGTTAAGACTCTTTACAGTAATTGGCAGGATGTAGATACAAGCAGGTATTCTGATGTTGCAGAGTATTGTAGATCGGTCACACTTGAAGATATAAGGGAAAAAGACTATTCTCTTGCTCCAAGCAAATACATTGAGTTTATAGATCACGATTTGGACATTGATTATCCGACTGAGATGTCCCGAATTCAGTCCGAAATGCAGGACGTAATGAAACGAGAAAAGCGGTCACAGATAATGCTTGAAGATGCTTTCAGGGGGATAGGCTATGGGATTGACTAAACTTGGGAAATACATAGAACCATCCGATTTGAGAAATAGTGATGGTCAGTTCGGTGAAGAGACTGTTGTAGGACTTTCTACGCAGAAGCAGATGATTACTACAAAGGCAGACTTAACAGGTGTGAGCTTGAATAATTATAAATTGTTTCCACCCGGTTATTTTGCTTACGTTCCTGATACATCGAGGCGCGGAGATAAAATGTCTTTGGCATATAACAATACAGATAATACTTTTCTTGTATCCTCTATATCTGTGGTGTTCGGTGTTTCAGATGAAGATCAGCTTTGTGCAGATTATCTTTATATGTACTTTAATCGTCCGGAATTTGATAGGTATGCTCGCTTCAATTCTTGGGGATCTGCACGTGAAACTTTTTCATGGGAAGATATGTGCGATATAGATTTCTATCTTCCACCTATTGAAATTCAAAGGAAATATGCGGATATCTATAATGCTATGGTTGCAAACCAAAAAGCATATGAATTGGGGTTGGAGGATCTAAAACTTGTTTGCGATGGATATATTGAAAACCTTAGAAAACAATCCCCCAGTGAAGAAATTGGAAAATATTTAAGAGAGTGTGATGAAAAGAATACGGATTTATCAGTGACGCTTGCGCAGGGAGTGGATGTAAATATGCAGTTTATTCCTGCAAAGCGAGAAGCTGTTGATAAGGAAAGTACAAGGATTGTTCGTACAGGACAGTTCGCTTTCAATAAGGTGGTAAAAGCAAACGGAACGAAATTGCCTATCGCGCTCAGGCAGGGCGAAGACTGCATTATTTCAGGGTCATATCAGGTGTTTGAAGTTGCCGATAAAAAACATCTTATTCCAGAATATCTAATGATGTGGATGTCACGTCCAGAAACTCAAAGAAGGTGTGGATTTAATGCATGGGGATCTACGCGGGATGTTTTCCCATTTGATGAACTTGGAAAACTGAGATTCCCAATTCCATCCATCGATATTCAGCAGGATATAGTGAACATTTATAATGCTTATATCGAAAGAAAAGATATAAACGAAAAACTCAAAGAACGCATAAAAAATATTTGTCCAATACTAATAAAAGGATCTCGCGAAGAGGCTGAGAAAGAGGTGGTTGCCGGATGATATTTTCTCAGCGCTATAAAGATCTGATCGAATTCGGTAATGGCGAGTCCAAGGATGAGATTTGTGGTGATATTGACTTTGCGGTAAAGCAAAAAATTGTTAAAGCATTGGAAGACTTCAGGGAACCGCAAAAATATCATCCGAACAGGTATGACAACTATGAAGAGACGACGGATGCTCTTGAGATTGCAGCAAACAAGGTGAACGAGCTGGTTGGGTATCCGGTTGCCAATCTCGCTGCAATGGATTTCAGTCCAATGGGTGATAGCACAGTAGTGTTGGCTTCTATGTTTACGCCGTTTCTTTTTGATCTGATTGAACTCCAATATGAAGCTTTGTCAGATAATGAAAAGGAGCCATTCAGGATAGCGATAAACGCTGTTCTCAGGGAAAATGATATCCCGTGGATCATCACTGATGGCGTGATGATAAAAATAGATGCAAAGCAGTTTGAACAGGATTTGAAGCGAAAGGCACTGGAGCAGCTTCATGAGCTTACGGACTCGGCACCGGTTTTTCAATCCGCATATGATGAATTGATAAAGGCCATAGAGTTCCTTGAAAAAGATAATTATGCTGAGGCTATTACGAATGCCGGGAAAAGCTATGAGAGCGTCATGAAAATTATTTGTGGGGCTGATAGAGGTAATGCGGATGCGCTTACGCAAAAGATATTGAGCGATAACCACATTACACTTCCTGCGGCTATGAATGGGAATGGATTCAGAGAAAAAGTTCTGATGTCCTTACCGTTCATCCGAAATAATTCTGCAGCTCATGGAGCGGGCATGAATAGTGAAGAACTTACGAGATCGATTGCCAATCTCGCTGTTAATTTGGCGGCGGTACTTGATACATATCTTATAGAGGAATACGGCGAGGAGAATTAAATGGGAGGAGGCGTCCCGGATGGATTATATTTTTGAAAAAGGAAAATTTACAGAGGGTGAGCTTGAACAGGCTATCATAGAACTGTTCGAGCAGCAGGGCTATACCTATGTTCCCGGTGAGAGCATTCACAGGAGATATGAAGATATCCTCCTGACGGATGATCTGCGCTCATATCTTGTGTCCCGCTATAACAATGATCTAAGTGATGTTGAAATCCAGAAGGTCATAAATAAATTACGCCTTATAAACTCGACGCCTCTGTACAGTGGGAACCGTGAATCTTTCAGGCTTGTCACAGAAGGATTCGACCTCGGACGTGATGATATCACTCAAGTCGCGCTTCATGTGGATTATATTGATTTTGATCATCCGGAGAACAACATTTTCAAAGTAATCAATCAGTACTCTGTTCAGGACAAGCGTCTACGCAGACCGGATTTGCTCGTATTTATTAACGGAATACCGGTGACTATTTTAGAGTTTAAATCGGCCATTGAAGAAGATACTACTATTCACGATGCTTGGGAGCAGATTACAATTCGTTATTGCAGGGATATTCCTAAGCTAATGAAGTATTGTTTCTTGTCAGTTATAAGCGACGGTGCTAACAATCGCATGGGCAGTATCTTTACACCTTATGAATATTATTATGCTTGGAATAAAGCGAACGATCAGGACAAGGTTTCAAATGGCATCAGCTCTTTGTACACGATGATAGAGGGCGCTTTTGCAAAAGATCGCGTTCTACAGATTCTGCGTGATTTTGTTTTCTACCCTGATGATAGTAAGAAGGATGAAGCTATTGTCTGCCGTTATCCTCAGTATTTTGGTGCAAATAAGATGCTTGCGAATATTAAGGAGCATATGCGACCAGAGGGTGATGGTAAGGGCGGTACGTACTTCGGGGCGACAGGATGTGGTAAGACATACACCATGCTGTTCCTGTCCAGACTTATTGCACTCAGAGATCATGAGGCGTTCCATAATCCTACAATTATCATAATTGCTGACCGCGAAGATCTGGATACTCAGACTTCGGAGCTATTTGTAACTGCAAAGAAGTATCTACATGAAGAAGATGTGCGGAGCATCGAAAGTCGTCAGGATCTTCATGATACTCTAAATGATCGTCCAAGCGGTGGTATCTATATTACTACGATCCAAAAATTCTGTGAAAGTACGGGCTTGCTTTCAGATCGAAGCAATATTATATGCATTTCTGACGAGGCACATCGCACACAAACCGGAGTCGGAGCCAAATTGAAAAAGACGGATAAGGGCGTTTTTACGACATACGGATTTGGTCACTATCTGCGCACCAGCTTTCCGAACGCAACATACTGCGGTTTTACCGGAACACCGATTGATGAAACAATAGCTGTCTTTGGAGATGTTGTTGACAGCTATACCATGAAAGAGTCGAGCGATGATGGAATCACTGTAAGGATTGCGTATGAGCCACGCCTTGCCCGCGTTATTCTTTCGGAAGAGCAGGCTAAGGAAATAGAAAAATACTATGAGCAGTGTGCTCAGGAAGGGTTGACCGAGGAGCAGATCGAAGAGAGCAAGCGTGCTATGAGTAAAATGAACGCCATCCTTGGTCATCCGGATAGAATTAAAAAACTGGCTGCAGATATTGTGAGCCACTATGAATCGCTTTGTGCTGAAAAGCCTGAGATTGTGCAAAAGGCGATGATTGTGTGTGCAGACAGGAAAATCGCCTTTCGTGTATTGAAGGCAATCGAGGCATTGCGTCCTGATTGGAGAGTTAAAAGAAAAGCCGAGCATGAAGACGAATTATCTCAGGAGCAGTTGGATAAGCTTGAGGCTCTTCCCAAAATTAATCTTGTGGCGACACAGGGACAGAATGACGAAAAGGAGTTGTATGACCTCTGTGGCTCCAAAGAGTATCGGAAGATGCTTGATAAGCAGTTCAAAAATACGGATTCTAATTTTAAGATTGCCGTCGTTGTGGACATGTGGATCACCGGTTTTGATGTTCCGTCGTTGGCAGTAATGTATATTGATAAGCCGCTTCAAAAGCATACTCTCATTCAGACTATCTCCCGTGTGAATCGTGTTTTTGATGGAAAAGATAAAGGACTGGTAGTCGATTACATCGGTATTAAAAACGACATGCTGGAGGCTGTTAAAAAATATGGCAGTCCGCAGGAAAGTCCTATTGATGAGCTTAATATTTCTCTTTCCATTTTCCGCAATCATTTGTCATTGATCGATGAGGTGATGAGTGGATTTGATGCCAGAAGATTTTATGCTGGATCTCCTCTTGAAAGATTAAATTGTTTAAATGATGCGGCAGAGTTTGTACAGGTAAAAAAGGATACTCAAACTCGTTTTATGGGTCTCTCACGTCGGCTGAAGGGAGCCTATGTGATTTGTTTCCCGTCTGGGGAACTTACCGATGAGGAAACTTCAAAGGCTCAGTTCTATTTGGCTATTCGTTCCATTATTTACAAGCAGACCAAGGGCGATGCTCCGGACGCGGAAATTATGAACCGTGTTGTTGAGGATATGGTAAGGGAAGCTATTACCTGTACTGGAATTGAAAATATTGTTGATGAGCATAAATCCGTAGATTTATTCAGCGATGATTTCTTAAAAGAGCTGGAAACAGTAAAGCTTCCGATTACAAAGTTCAATGCGCTGCTCAAATTGTTGAAAAAGGCAATTTCCGCTTATGGAAAGACCAACAAGGTAAAAGCGATTGAGTTCGATGAGCGTCTGCGTCAGGTTGTTGACGCTTACAACAGTAGAGACAAGCTTGTATTTACAAGTGAAGTCGTTGCCGATTTCGTAAATGACTTGTCTGAGCAGCTTATTAAGATTATGAATGACCTGAATGCTGATAGAGAGTCCTTTGAGAAAATGGGTATCACATATGAGGAAAAGGCTTTCTATGACATTCTTGTGAAAGTACGTGACGATCATGGATTCCCATATGCTGATGAGAAATGTATTGTTCTTGCAAAGAAAATAAAAGAGCTTGTGGATGATAAGTCTCAATACGCTGATTGGTCTACTCGTGAGGATATAAAGAACCAGCTGAATATGGATTTGACCGTACTTCTATACAAGAACGGATATCCGCCTGAGTGGGATGAAGAAGTGTTTGAAAAGGTTATGGAACAGGCTGAAAATTTCAAAAAATATAGTCCTGATGGTGATGATTCTATTGTGGTAAGAGAAACAAGCGCACCTTATCACTATGATATTCATAATTACGAAATGCCTACATCTATGGTCGCGGAGGATACCGCTCCATACGGAAAGAAAGACGAATAAACACAATCTGTTATGAGGAGTGAGCATATGCTGAACAAGTCAATCAACGACAAAAGGTTTAATGAAATATTTGTCGAGGTTCCCCATTCGGAGAGCCTTGGTCAGCATGCTAACGAACAGTTGAAGCTTTTTAAACTGAAAGAGGTTATAAGCAACAGATTCTCTAAGGCCAAACTACAGCAGTTCCTTGGATGGAATATTGGTCAGTATGTTTTTTCGCGTTCACAGATAGAGCAGTTCGTACTTGATGGAAATGAATTTAGCGTTGGTGTTGAAGCACTCGATATTATGCATAAGAATGGTGCGGCTGACGAAAAAGGTACAGGAAATGAAGTGGGAGAGATCTTACTTTATGCCTTTCTGGAGTCTGTCCTTGGAGCACCGAAAATATATAGCAAGGTTGAATTGAATATTACGGCGAAATCTGATAGGAGTGTAACTGATGGAATGCATCTACTTTCGCTTGGTGGAGATGGGGATGTTTTGTCGTATGAGATGGTTTTCGGTGCTTCCAGTGTCGTTGGTGACATTGGTATTGCAATTGATGAAGCGTTCGAGCGGATTGCTCAAATAGAGAAAAATGCAGCTACAGAGATTCAGATTGTAGATAACACAATCTTTGAGCTACCGGAAAACGATCCTGTTGCACTGCAGCTCAAGGACATAATTACTCCAGATCCAAACAAAACAGTAAATCGTGATACGGCTTACGGTATTTTTCTTGGATATGCCCTTGGGTTGGATCCTGAAAAGTATAACAGCAATGAATATCGAGAACTTATCGATAAGAAGATGACTTCCGATATTAGTCATGCGCTTCCTGCAATCAAGGATAAAATCAAAAAACTTGGACTGACAAATAGATCATTCTATGTTTACATTCTGCCATTTGATGATGCAGAGGATGACAAAAAGTCTATTATGCAAAAGATTATGAGAGAAGGTGAAGACCATGCCTGAAGAGAGAAATTTCGGGTACGGATATTTTTCCGACCTCAATAAGAATCAGTATTTACGGACAATCTATCAAGACATCCTCTTTAATTATGCGATTCATCTTTTTGGACTCGACAAAGGAAGAATGCGTGTATTCTCCCTTGCAGATGCCCTTGCTTTTGCAGATATTCTGTCAAAATCGAATCATCCGGAACTATCCGATTCACAGAAAGAATGGGCGCAAGAGATTATTACAATGCTGTCTGAGCTTTATCCAAATGATAGTAGAGTTTCTTATGTTGGTGGTTCAGTACTGACCACGATTAACAACTATCGGGGTAAGAAGATATTAAAGTCCTCATTTGATGGAGTGGATATTCGAGAAAAGATATTTTCGAGTTATAAGCGTGAAAAGTTATCCATTCCGGCAGATCCGTCCAATGCTTTTATGAGTGCGCAACGGAAAATATACGATCATCTGACAGATGGATACTATAGCTTTTCAGCACCTACATCGACCGGAAAGTCCTTCATAATGAGAATTTTTATGAAGCAGCAGATTCTGAATGGAGCTAAGCAGAATTTTGCGCTGATTGTTCCTACGAAAGCACTCATTAATGAAGTGAGAGCCAAAGTTACAGATGATCTCGGAGACAATCTCAGAGCGTTTGGATACCACATAGTTACGGCGGCAGGAGATGCAGCGCTTCAAGTGAAGCCTAAATCCCCGGAGGAACGCAGAAACTATATTTTGATAATGACGCCAGAAAGACTCCTTTATCTTTTGATTAACGAGAAGGAGCTACATATAGATTATCTGTTTATTGATGAGGCGCATAAGGTGTCAAGCGATGATAACAGGAGCCCGTTCTATTATCAGGTAACGCAGATGCTTTCGGAGGAATCGCCGGACACACATATTGTATTTGCGTCGCCTAATGTGCCGAATCCTGAAATATATCTAAATTTAATCGGGCAACTGGATAAGGAGAGTCTTCAAAAGCAGAAGCTGAAGACATCCTTGTCGCCTGTTACACAGATAAAATTCCTTATAGACTTAGTAGATAATGAGGTCAGTGTATATGATGAGCACGCTGAAGAATTGATACCGATAACGTTTGTACCACTTCCCGATGCTGATCTGACGGACGTTTTATTACGGTTTGAGCGTGACAGCGAAGGTAACAAAACTCAGTCCATTGTTTATTTTCCATCTACTCGTAAAACGGTTACAGCAGCAAGAGATTTTGCTGCCAACAGGATAGATCAGACAGAAAATAAAAGGCTCATGGAGCTTTCTAAGGATATAAGTAACGAGGTACATGGGGACTATTACCTTGCGGAACTTGTCAAAAAAGGCGTTGCATATCATATAGGTTATTTGCCGTCATCTATTCGTCAACGGATAGAAAAACTATTTAAAGATGGCGACATAACAGCACTGTTTTGTACAAGTACGCTTGTTGAAGGCGTTAACCTCCCGGCAGATAATTTGTTTGTAACTGATTTCAAAAATGGCTTAAAACATATGAAAGCCGTTGATTTCAGGAATCTGATAGGGCGCGTGGGAAGGCTCGATTATAGCTTGTATGGCAATGTATTTCTTGTTGCTTCAAATGAAAAAGCCAATGAGAAATATATCAGCCTATTGAAGGAAAAAATTCCTGATCAAACATTATCAGTGGAGAAACAACTCACCAAGCCGCAGAAAAAGCATGTCATTTCGACGCTTTTATCCGGAACGGTTGAGCTGGAAAAGTATCCGGCAAACCAGAGTGCTGATTCTTATGATATGATGCGCAAGTTTGCCATTATTCTCTTGAACGACATCTTAAAAGATCGTAACAGCAGAGTAAGGCGTGAATTCGTTGCTTTGATGCAACCGGGTGATGAGGACAGAATTAGAGAGTTGTTTTCTAATCAGGAGTTCCAGCAGGATGACGACATAACTGTATCTGTTGATCAGTCTGAGTCGTTATATCAGGCAATAGCTCATAATGGCCTTGAATTCCCGAAAATCGATGTAGACGGAAAATATGATAAAGACGAACTCATGGATTTTCTGGAGAGGCTTTGCAAGATATTTAAATGGGAAGTTTATGAGTTTGATACGCTTGGCCATGTCGGGAAAACCTCTCATAAGCACGGAAAGTTAAGCTGGTATGCGGTAATTCTTGGGCAGTGGGTACAGGGTTACGGTCTGAGTCAGATTATGAATCAGGCACTGCAGCACAAAAGAAATTTTCCTAAGAATGCACTGTACATAGACAGGCAATACATGGATTACAACGATTCACGTGAACATCGGAATTTAGTGATATCTGATGTTTTGTCGGTCATTGACGATGTTATTCTGTTCCGGCTTTCTAATTATTTTCTAAAGGTGTCGAAAGCCTATAAGGAGATCAAGGGCGTCGATAAGATAGAAAATGACTGGTACGAGTTTGTAGAATACGGATCTACGAACCGAGCAGCCATAAACATCGAGAAACATGGATTTACAAGAGAATCCGCAATATATATTTTGAAACATCCGCAGTACATTGCTGCTACAGAACCAGAATTGAAGCTTAAGAAGAGCATAGAGACTTGTGGCAATAGAGGCGTCCGCGATGATGTAGAGCTTGTTAAATATAATCTGCCAGATCTATTCGTAGAGTAAACATAAAATGAGGAAGGTACACTTTTATGGGAAAAGAATTATTTGACAATATTCCGAGCAAGGTCGGTGATCTGCTCAGTGATGTAAAGAATGGAAAGGTTGGCCTTCCGGATCTTCAAAGACCATTTGTTTGGAAGGATAGCAAGGCGCGAGATCTGTTGGATTCAATGCTTAAAGGATATCCGATAGGTTACATTATGCTTTGGCAGTCTCCCGATGGGTATGAAACCATAAACCACATCGGTACTAATGACAAGACATACATCCAGCCGGATTATCTGGTGATCGATGGCCAGCAGCGTCTGACCGCTCTTTTGGCTGCTATATCCGGAATTAAGGTTAAGGACAAGAATTATTCTGAGCGACAGATTCGTATTGCCTTCAATCCTCTTACTCGTGAGTTTGCAGTTTGGACAGAAGCTTATGAGCGTAATCCGGAATGGATCAGCGGAATCAGTGCCGTGTTTGAAGCCGATGCAAACCATGACGTTCCGAAGTTTCGGAGGCAATTCATCAAAGACTGTAATGCCGGTAGAGAGAAAAACGGAAAAGATCTCCTGACCGATGAAGAAGAGGAAGCAATCGAAACAAATCTGAATGATCTGCTCAATCTTTCCATATATACATTACCGACGCTCCGCATTAATGCAAAGGCGACTGAGGAGGATGTTGCAGAGGTCTTTGTGCGTGTTAATTCAGGAGGACAGAAGTTAACGGAGAAGAACTTCATAGAAACACTTCTCGCTGTTTATGATAACGATGTACATGACAAGATTGATAAATTCTGTGCCGAATCGCGTATCCCGAAAGATGGTACTTCCTACAACTTTATTCTGAAGGCAGATCCGTCTCATCTGATACGTATGGCGGTTGCAGTAGGTTTCCGTCGTGCGAGACTTCGTTATGCATACATGCTCATGAGAGGTAAAAACCTCGAAACAGGTGTTGTAACAAAAGAGGAGATGGACACCAATCTCACTAAGTTCAAGAACGCGCTTGATGAGGTTACAAACCTGAACAATTGGTATGCGTTCATGGGCTTGTTTGCGGATGCTGGGTATGTGAATGGGAGCATTGTTGCATCTACAAATGCGGTTGTGTTCTGCTATGTCCTTTACCTGATAGGGAAATATGATTATAAGGTTCAGCCTATTGCGCTTCAGAAAGTCATTAAGAAGTGGATATTCATGTCGACAATAACATACTTCTATACCGGTTCCACAGAGTCTGAGGTCGAAAAGCAGTTTGCTGATTTGAGAAATGTACATACAGCGGATGAGTTTGTTTCTTATCTGGACGGAGTGATTTCCACAAGATTCTCCGATGATTATTTCAACCTTACACTTCCTTCAGATCTCATGAGTGCTGCAGCAACATCTCCTGCGTGGTTCGGGTACATTGCTGCCCTTAATGTTTTGGGAACTCCTATGTTGTTCAGTACAACAACACTTGCAGCAAAACTCCTACCGGGAGCAAGCGGAGACAAGAAGGCCATAGATAAACACCATATCTTCCCGAAGAATTATCTGACAGGAATCGGTTATACAAGCGACCGTGACCGGAACCAAATAGCAAACTTCACATATCTGGATTACAACACGAACATCGATATTTCAGATGATCCGCCAGCTGAGTATGTTGACAGATATCGTAAGAAACTTGGCGAGGAAGGGTACAAAAAGACCTGCGCTGAGAATGCACTGCCTGTCGATTTTGAAAAGATGTCGTACCCGGATTTTCTCGAACAACGTAGAAAACTTATGGCCGGTATTGTAAAGAAAGCCTATCAGAAACTCTGCGAGTGATTAGTAACACAAAGGAGTTAGCGTATGATTTCAGAAGAATTTAAAGCTATCATTGATATGCTGAATGAACAAGGCAAAATGATTTTTCTTGAAGGAGCAACTGGAGAACAGATTGCTCAATTCGAGAAAGAGCATGAAATTGAACTCCCTGAAAAATATAAAGAATGGTTGCAGTATTCAGACGGTGGAGAATTGTTTCTTCCCGCCGGAGTACAGTTTTACGGTGTGGCACACAAGCCAGTAATCAATGTAGATGAAGACGACAGACCTGATAAAAAATATATTGTAATTGGCGCTTTGGCTTCAGGTGATCCGGTATTATGTGAGAAGTCGGGCGAGAAAATTTCGATATATGATCATGAAACTGGGAGTATCGATGATGAGCTAATTTATGATGATTTTTATGCCTTCTTGAATGACCTTTATGACTTGCTTGGTATAGGAGAGTGAGCCTATGTCAAAAACGAGTATAAAGGAAAGAAATAAGGCGATAAGACTTGCTTGGGAAAGAAAGCAAAGATTAGTTGCTGAAGGCAAAGGAACACGGGACTGGTCGGCAGATCAGCAAAAGGACATTCTTGATCCTGATAAAGGGAAAGCTTACGACGAAAATGGACGTGCATTTGAAGGCCAGCACATGAAGAGCGCTGCTGAATATCCTGAATTTCAGGGCGATCCGGATAACATACAGTTTCTTACAAGAGATGGACATCTGGAGGCTCATAAGGGTAGTTGGCAAAACCCAACCAATTGGTACTTCAATCCGGATACTAAAGAGTTCGTGGATTTCGGGGATAATAAACCAGTTCCCTGCGCTGCGATTAATCTCAGTGAACCGGTATGTAGTTCTGTTATTGACAGTCAGAATAAAGGCGACGATTTAAAAGAACCGTCTAAAGCGGAGGCAGAATCTACAGAGCGCGTGAAGCCCTCACGTCAAGAGAGCGCAGCGCATCACGCAGAAACTAAATCGCAAAGTAAAACTACGGTAGTTCCACCGGAGGTACATGAAAGCTTTGGAGACAAGCTTCTCCATGTTGTTGACATTGTAAAAGAATTTGGTGAGAAGCATCCTGTTCTTACAAGCGTACTAAAGGTAGTAGGTATGGCTGCTGCAGCCGCCGGAGCTGGTGCAGTGGCAAATAGCGCCAGAGGGTCGGGCGGTGGAGCAGGTTCGTCATCGTCAGATGATTATTTCAGTAGTTCTTCTGACGGTGATTATACAGACTTTTTGGATAGTGATGATTATGATAGCTCATCATCTGATAGAGATTATCCAGATGAGCGATCCTCGCCTGAAGAGCATACTGTGCCTGCACATGGACAGCATTATCACACAAAGGACGGTGTGATCTGGAAGGAAAAGGAACCCTACCAGCGCGGCGGCAAACACGATGATGATTAGAGTTGAGGCGATGGGATTTCGGACTTGTTCCCCCAGAGCGAAGTCTTGAAGCGGTTGGCAAAACTGTGTGGTTGTATATTATAGGTAGGAGCAAGGTCTTTGACCTGTTTCCGAGAACGCACAAGGGTAAAAATCGGTGTGTTTTAAGTCAAAAACACGCTTTGATAAATTCCCGCGAACGACCGCAAAAATCTGACATCAATCTGGAGCAATCGAGCCATGTGGAGACGGTAGTATTGATGTCAAAGGTTAAAGGAGAATAACCGCAAAAGCCCAGTAATACTGCGGTTTTCGGGCAATCGGGCAAATTTGGCATCGGGCAGGCAAAACGCTTCTCGGTAACTTATCCAAGGGCAATCCGGCTCAAAAAGTGTGAGAGTTGAGTTGCCAAGTTAGATGTCACTATGTTGAGTTGCCGAGTTAGATATTGGGGTAGTTGTGGCTGTGAGATAGATGTCAGGAGGAGTTGGATGGAATTCACTACAGATATATTTTCATTAGATAGGCCGTCGTCGGTAACATATAACTTGGTTGGAACAAGACTGCCAAACAATCACGATTTGTATTTTCGTTCAAAACAAAAAGAACTTGTCGAGCAATACTCAGCTGCTCGTATATTTTTAAGAGAGACCGAAACCGATGATTGGGATCATTGGTTTAATCCAGTTGAGGATGATGTAGCTAATAAAGCTTTTAAGTTGATATTTCGGTCACATTTTTATGAGACTGCATTGTTCTATTATAATGCCATAGTAGATTTGTCTTGGACACTATGTTATGTGTCGGCAGAATTTGCCTGTAGCCAAAAGGGAAAAAGAGTAGATTTATCCGGAATACGACCTATTGATGAGGCAGCAGCATTACTTAGAAGTGCTGAACGAAACGTGACATCACCTACCGCTGAGAGTAATCCCTTTGAGTACCTGAAGATGATGTGTCCTGATTTTATTCCTGCTTTCGATCAGATTATTGATTTTTGGAATGATTTTTCAGATTCAGAAATAAGAAGGCGATACAATTTTTGCAAACATAAAGGGAGACCGGCATATCGGGAAATTGAAGAGTTATCTTCTGGACGAGTGATGGGCTTTTATGTTCAAAATAGCGACACGGGAGAGAAAATACAGATGGCGTCAGATATTAGTGATGTCAGGTATTCTTTTTCACTGGAGGATGCAATTGTGCAATTGGCGGATTTTGATGATAATAAGCTCTTCCCATACATCAGAAAGTTGATAGATACTCTTGAAGATATACTGAAACCATCGCCGATGATCTAAAGATGATCTAAAAATGAAAGAGCAAGTCGCCTATATGGTTAATGACCATTAGTGTGACTTGCTCTTTTTATGCTTCGATGTTGATTGAAATCCCGGACTTGAATTCCACGGAGAAGTGTTCATCGAAGACGGTGATCTTCTCGATTAGCTTTTTGACCAGAGCCTCATCAAACTCTGAGATGTCGGTTTCCTGCCCGGCGATAAATTTCTGCAGCTCCTTGATCCGGTTCATGGCTTCTTCCCGGTGATGGCTGTCGACTTCGGACTGTTCCTTCTTGGCGGGAGCTTCCGTGGTCTGTGCTTCATTGTTATCGCCGGAAAACTGCTGGTAGAGCCAGTCGGCTGCGGCATTAATAGAAGCAGCAGCGGTGCGGAGCTCTTCGATGGTCTGTGCCATTTCTGCCATCTTTGACATTCTCTTTTCCTCCTTCCTCGGATTGGCTTGCGGCAAGGAGTGATAGGTTCCTTGCCAGTCTGGCGGATACGTGACTGATGGAATTCAGGAGCTTGATCTCCTCGTTCACGTTGCCGCCGGGGTCTGCGTAACTGCGAATCATCTGTTGTTCACCTCGCTTTCTGAAGGCTGTGTTCTCTTGCCTTCACCTTCCACTGGAGATGAACTGTCGATTTGAGCGGAGGATTTTATAAAAAATTTCCGACCACCATCCGAAAGAGGGACGGTGGCCGGAAAGAGTGTGGTTCGTGGTATTGGTATTACTTATCGCCGGTAATCCTGCGCAGGTCGGTGCGATACTTCTTCATCTGATCCGCGAAGGTTTTCTGCGGGCGACCGAGCTCTCTTGCAATAGCACGGTCGGAGATGCCCTCCGGGTGATCCTTCCAAAGCTGGATGATGGTATCGGCCTCCGGGTCGAGCTCGCGCAGTCTGGCAAAGAGCTGCTCCAGCAGCATACGGTCGGCGATGACTTCCTCCATCGGCTTGCTGCGGTCGGGAATATAATCACCGAGGGTGCCGTTGCCATCAGGGAGTGACTGATCCAGAGAAGTAATGTCGCCTGCCGCATGGTATTCGCAGCCGATGCAGTCACCGTCGCATTTCCAGATAAAGCGGTAAGGGCACATGCACCTGCCGTGATCCTGCTCTTTGTGGCGAATACGGTCAGCTTCCTTATAGAAGGAGTCGTGCTGTTCCTTGGTGACCGGCACTTTCTCGCCAGTGCTGCGAACGTAGATGAAATAGGTCTTTTCTTTTGTCATAAAAATTGCCTCCTGTGATTTGCTTTTGGTGAGCAATCACGGAAAGCGATTCATAGATCGTTCATCTTTTATTCACAGAAGTGCATTGTGTTTATGTACACTTTCTGATATAATAGGAATTGGTGGGAATAAATCGGAAACACCACGAACCACAGTACCCGTCTATCCAGCCACTTCCCAGACGTCATATCGCCCTTGTGACTACTCACAAGAGCTATCCAATCGTTCGGTAGGTCAGCTGCCATAGTTCGTAAGGTTCTTAGGGTTCGACTTTGAAAATTGGAGAGAAAATCAATGACAAAAGGTGACAATCCACGGATTTGTGGCGGCACCTTCTTCGTGCTTGTATTGCAGGCGCTGAAGCAGCGCGTCAAAGCAAGACAGCACTATAAAGGAGAGAGGGACGGCCTCTCAGATCCGGAGGTTTTAATCGGACTGATTAAAGTAATCAATCCCGACTATCAGGAGTCGAAGGAAGGTGCGCTGAAAGGAAAAACAAACGACTTTAAATCTTGCAAAACCTCGACCGGTCAGTATCTGCCCTTTGGCAATACTCCGGAGATTGAGGCTTTTGACGAGCGTGTCCAGAATGAGTATCAGGACGCACTCGGTGCGATGACAGAGTTCGTTGCCCTGTTCCTTGAAACAGGCACAAAGGTAAAGAAAGATGAAAGACTCGTGAAGGCGCTGATCGACCTAATTGAGCAAGATGACAGCATCAAGCAGGATGAGGAGTTTCATATAGAAGAGAACGGTCAGAAAATAAAAAAGATCGCACTTGGCGGTCTCGATGATGTCTGCCTCCCGGCATTCCTGCTGGGCGTATGGCACTATGTGGTTGTTTATAGGAAAGACAACAGCGTAGGCAGAGATACCTACGACAGGTGGTGTCCAGAGAACGGCGGAGCTCCGAGAACATATTCTGGCGATATGGGCAAGCACATCACAAAAACGATAAATGTTCGTATGCCTGAAACAAGCATGGCCGAGGACGATGAGATATTCGATTTTGGAGAAGAAGATGCGGATCAGCCCTCAGATAATACAGAGACAGATTACGATTTTGATTTCGGAGATGAGGACGCTAAAACCGGCACGCCTCCTCCCCGGCAGCAGATCATAAACAATCCATTGTTTATTTCACAGACGGGAGACAACAGTAATGTCATCCCGAATTATGGAACGATGAATCTGACGCTGGGCAAGCATGGAGGTAGCTCCAATGAGTGATGAAATAAGAGTAATATCTGCGGCTAATCTCCCGGCGAATGGAAAACCGCAATATTCTCAGAGCGGAAACGACGCAGTAATGATTCCGAACTACGGCACCATCAACATGCAAATTACGCAGCAGACTGCGTCGATGCCGTATTTTGGTGGAAACATCTATCTTCCTCCGAAAGTGGATCGGGAGTATTACAACATTTTTGTACTTGCCGGAGAGGAATTTGACAGGCCGTATATCAAGGTTCCGCGTGACCGGGCGCTAAATCAATGCATGACGCAGGAAACAATGGATAAGTTTGCGCCGATGACTGAAGAAAACCGCGAACAGATAAAAACCATGCCCTCGCTCTTTATGGCAGAAAATAATCAGTACGGGAAAGCTGATGAAAACCAGAATGTGATCTACGGGTTTGTGCCCGATATAAAGGTTTACGACAATTATGTAAAAGTTTATTACTGCGGCTATAGACTCGATGTCCCGCAGTGGAGACTGAACGAATTGTTAGAGGAGCTTCAACTTGTAGGTAATGATAAATTCAACGAACTGAACCGGACTCACTGGTCAATCAAGCGCTGCGATCTGATTCAGGAGCTGCTTGAAGGCGGAGTCCAAATTCCCGTATTCACCATTGGTGATTCGCATTGATGGAGGAAAGCACATGAGTAACGAAAACGAAATTATTACAAATGAAGCAATGCCTGAAAAATGGGTAAATCTTGAGGATATAGCTGAACACTTGAGCGTAAGTACAGATACCGTCAGGAACTGGATAAAAGACGGAAAACTGCCATTCTATCGCGCGGGCAAACGCTATAAATTCAAAATTTCCGAAGTCGATGAATGGCTACGTGATGGGAAGATCACGGATTAAATGTTGCACGCAGAAATGTGGCAGAAGGGAGAATGCCTATGCAGGACAAGATGAAGTCCCTCATAACAAATATAAAATTAGATGCTGCCACTTTTCATGGTGAGACAGTAGAACCTACATATATCAATTTCTTTTTCGGGAAAAATGGAGCTGGTAAAAGCACGGTAGCATATGCGTTTGACCACCCGGAGTGCCTTGAATGGCAGACCGGTGTAAATCCTGCCGACTACACGATCCTCATTTACAATCAGGAGTTTATAGATTGCAATCTGGCAAACTACGGTGATCTCAAGGGCGTATTCACGCTCAGCGAGGAAAACGCTGAGACAAGGAAGCAGATTGATGATAAGACGGAGGAAAGAAAAGGCGTTATAGCTGATGGCAAGCAGGCTGCTGAAGACCGCGACAAAAAGAGTGGTGAGCTGAAACCGCTGCGCGACGCATTCGAAACTACCTGCTGGGATGATACGGAGGATATAAGAAAGAGCTTTGACCAGACGCAGAATGGCAAGAAAAAGAAGCTCCAATTTACAGATGAAGTGTTGTCCGGGAAGCACTCGCCGGTTGAACACAAAAAAGAGGATATTCAGAAGCTATACGATATTGCCTATGATCCAAAGGCTCGGAAATATCCATTATTTAAGTCCACTGGTGATTTGGAAGGCGAATATGATCTGTCCGGTGAATGTCATCTCGGTGAAAAAGTAACCAGCCGGAGCGAGACACAGTTTGCACAGTTCATGAAGGCACTGAATGCGACCGAATGGGTGAAGCAAGGCCATGCTGATTATGTGGTTGGCCATGATGACGACAAGTGTCCGTTCTGTCAGAGAAAGTTGCCGGACACCTTTGAAAAGGATATCGCAGAGGCCTTTGACGAGGAATACCAGAAGGCTCTTGATGCTTTGGAATCTTTCGAAGCGGAATACGCAAGAAAGATGGCAGACCTGCTTGAGCTGCTGAAAAATAATCTGAGCGATGTATTCCCGAAGGTTCAGACCGCAGAATACGAAAAGCTCGTGGCGCAGCTTGAAACTGTCATTACAGAGAATGAGCAGCTGATAGCAAAGAAACGGACTACACCGGGTGAGGCCGTGGCGCTCAAAGATACAGATACCATTCTCTCTGATATTGATACAGCCGTAGCGGGTATCAATGAACTGATTCAGGAGAATAACGACATCGTAGCTACCAAGCCGGATAAGCAGCTCGAATGCTTCAATATGGTATGGGAGGAAATCGCATTTATCCTGAAGGATAAAGTGGCGGCCTATACAAAGAGCAAGGGCGATATCGAGGCTGAAGCTAAGAGACTGGACGGAGATGTCAAAAAGCTGCAGGAGAAATATAAATCCTTGTCGGCTGAAATTAATAAACTCAATGCCAGCGTGATCAACACGGCGACTACGGTGGAAAGTATCAATGCTCACCTAAAGGATTCTGGATTTGAAGGATTCCGGCTCCGCGAAAAGGAAGGCGTCAAAGGTACTTACGAGGTTATCCGGGAGGATGGCAAGGTTGCGGAAAAGCTCAGCGAGGGTGAGCGTAACTTCATTGCTTTCCTGTACTTCTACCACTTGGTGCGCGGCAGCCAGACCGAGACGGACTCCGGCAAGGATAAGATCGTGGTCATCGATGATCCTGTTTCCAGTATGGACTCCAGTGCGCTCTTTATCGTCAGTGCACTGGTGCGTGAGATGTTGGGTGTATGTAGCAATAACGTCCGACTGGAAGGCCACGAATACAAAGGAAAGTATATTCAGCAGATATTTATTCTGACGCACAATGCCTTCTTCCACAGAGAGATCACATACAATCAGGTTAGCCATTACCGATATGTGTCGTTCTTTAAGGTGAACAAGAAGAACAACATCTCGACTGTGGAGAAATGCGTAATCGAGGCCACAAAAGTCTCTGAGAAGGATAGGAACTTCAATCCGGTTCAGAATTCCTATGCGGCTCTCTGGCGGGAATATGAAAAGCTGGATGCACCGATTCCGCTCATGAACGTGATCCGGAGAATTCTTGAATACTACTTTCTGCAGCTGTGTGGCTTCGATAGTAGTTTTCTAAGTGACACAGTGCTTAGTGCCATAAAGAAGCAGATCATGGACGAGGCTGATGGTGGCGTTCCGGATTACACGAAATACCATCTGGCGCAGGCTATGCTATCTTATATAAACAGGTCGGATGCTTTTAACGACGGACTCCACTTCGTAGATGAGAGCATTGATTGTGACCAATATAGAAGCGTGTTCTATTCTATCTTTGAGGTGATGAATCAAGGACAGCACTTCAAGCACATGATGGAGGAAGCGGAATAAAACAATAAACAGTAATTCAAGATTGGGATTCAGCTTTTGCTGTGATAAGTGGCAGGCTATATCTCTCGTAATACAACAAAAAAATGGAGGAAAAGCTATGATTTACACATTGGATGATTTTGTTAGGGAGTACACAAAAATCTGTGGTATGGGTTGGGTTAAGACACATAGGTCTGGCCCGACTGGCATTGGAAAGACTTTGGAGGATCTTCTTGGCATAGCTGAAAACAATATAGATGGGCCGGATTTTGGAGATTATGAGCTAAAGTCATGCCGTTTAGATTCTAACAGTATGCTAACTATCTTTACGAAGACTCCACAGCCTCAAGGAGCTGCCAACACTTTGAGAATGACTTTCGGTTATTCAAGTGATGCATATGACAATGATGAAAAAGTGCTTCACTCTACACTTTCTGCAGACCGTTTTGTGTCTATTGCAGATACTGGTCATAGTTTGAAAGTCTCCTGTGGTGATACAAAGATATCTATTATCGCTGAGGATGGAAAAGAGTATGCGTTCTGGACGAGAGAACAGTTAAAAAAGGCATTCGAAAAGAAGTATAAGAACAAGTTTGTTTATGCAAAGGCTCAATCAAGAGGAAGCGGAGCAAACGAAGAATTTCGATTCGTCGAAGCCTACGAGGTATCTGGCTTTAACTATGACGCCTTTGTTAAGCTCTTGGAACAGGGGAAAATATACATTGATCTAAGGATTGGACAATATCATGGCGGGGCTAAGAATGGTCAAACTCATGATCATGGAACGGGTTTTAGGATCAAAGAAAACGATCAGCCGTTGCTGTTTAAGATTAATAACAAAATTGTGTAGGAGGTCAGCATGGCCGAAAGAAGAATAGTGGTATCTGGTGATTTGACCACAGATGCTAAATTTAAAGAAGCGATGGAAGAGATAAGGGATCGTGGTTTCATAGAATCGCATCGAACTGGTGATACGGGAATTGGGAAAACACTTGAAGACGAACTTGGTGTTGAGGAAAACTCTGTTCAGGCGGCTGATCTCGGTAAGGTCGAATTGAAAGCCAACAGAAAAAATTCCAATAGCAAAATTACTTTATTTACCAAATCTCCGGACAAAAGGGGTGTTAATAATAGAGTTTTAAGAGCCAAATATGGATACCAAACAGAAGAATCAAGAGAATTAAATCCGAACATTAATATCTTGCATACTACTGTGAATGGTAAGGAATTTAATTCATTAGATGGTGAGCCCTTTATGAAACTTACGGAGAAGGATGAAAAAATATACTTGGAGCATGCTACAGATGGAATTATTGAAGATGCATGCTGGAGTAAGGATAGCTTAAAGAAGGCATTTGATAAAAAATATCCAGCAAAGAAAATGTATCACGTGCAGGCGGATTCTAAAATCGAAAACGGAAAAGAAAGCTTTCACTATAATGAAGCATACAGTCTGGAGAATTTTAGCTCAGACGATATGGTGGATTCATTAATGTCCGGCGATTTAGAAATGGATATTCGGCTTGGCGTTTATGCGTCTGGCGATAGAAAAGGTAAGCCCCACGATAATGGAACCGCATTCAGAGTTTCTCCTAATAAATTGGATGAGTGCTTTGATGAGAAAAAGAAATTGCTTTAAATATCCTCATAATTATGAATTTGAGTGAGGAATGGGATCGATCCTTTGGTGAGATATCTTGCCCTGAATTTGCCTTGAAAACAGGTTGATTTCAGGGCAAATTTATGGTATAATAAGATGGCAGTCAAATTGAAAGGAGAAGATCATGAAGAACGACCTTATTTATCTTGATACATACACACTTCAACAAGACATGCGTTTACGTTTACCGAAGAGCGTATTGTCGAACATGAATATCGAGAAGGGAAAAACTAAGCTGGAAATCTTTTTTGATAAAGAAGATAATGTTCTGGTGTTGAAGCCGGAAAGCTCGCAGGAGGTTTCCATTGAAAAAGATTAATGACACACACGGAATACGGATCGAGCGCATCTGGTCAATGCCAAATAAGAACACCTTTGAAATAGCTCCTATTAAGGCTTTGCTGGAAGAAGAGGTTGATCTAAAAAAATATTGGATTGATCCTTTTGCAAACAGAAACAAGATAGCAAGCGTAACAAATGATTTAAGCATGGAATATGACACTGATTATCATTTGGACGCATTAGATTTTCTAAAGATGTTTGAAAATTCATCGGTTGATGGGGTTTTATATGACCCGCCGTATTCCCCACGGCAAGTCAGCGAGTGCTACAACGATGTTGGATATACGGTCACTTGGGATACAACTAAAGCTTCGTTTTGGGGTAATCATAAGCGAGAAATATCTCGTATAGTTAAAATTGGAGGTAAAGTAATTACTTTTGGTTGGAACAGCGGAGGAATTGGGTACAAGTATGGATTTGAAATTGAAAGAATTTTACTTGTGCCGCACGGGGGCTGGCATAATGACACAATATGCACCGTTGAAGTTAAAACTCATGAAGGTGAGTTTCGCAAAAAGAAAACGGAGCCTATGGAAGGGAAAACTGAGATGAGCAAAAAGACTCAAAACGATGAGATGCTGATAAGCAAACTAAAAGAACTTCCGGCAGACTACTGGGATTTCCGCGAGGATGACACAAAAGAGTTTACTCATGGCCTCCATAACTATCCTGCGATGATGGTATGCCCAATTAGCCGGAACATTATAAGACTGGTAAAGGAAATACAGCCGGTCAATGCGCTGCTTGATCCTTTTTCCGGATCAGGTACAGTGCTTGTTGAAGGCATGCTTAGTGGAATCGGAACAGTCGCGGGTAACGATATCAATCCTCTTGCCTTGTTATTAACTAAGGTAAAGACAACATCTATCAAGAACGAACCACTAAATAAAGAAGCAGATGAACTGCTTACGCGTGTAAAAATCAGAAGAGAAGTGCTAAAAGAATCCTTAGATTTTGTTGATTCATATGTAATTGAGACGCTCGGCTTGGATGTAGCAGGAAAAAAAGGCTGGGGCGATGAGGCTCCTAAATATCTGCAGCAATTTTGTGCTGAAAGAGGACTTGATGTTACAATCCCGGATTTCAAGAATCTTGGCTATTGGTTTAGGCCTCGTGTGATTCTCGAACTTTCCATCCTTAAATCAGAAATTGAAAAAATCGAGGACAAGGATATTCGAGATTTTATATTTATAGCTATGAGTGAGAGCATACGATTTGTCTCAAATCGTAGGAACGGAGAATTTAAGATGTTCCGTATGCCAGCTGCTAAGGTTCAAAGTTTCAATCCGGATGTATATAGCGAGTTTGAAAAAATTCTATATAGAAACATAAGTAAAATGCAAGATTTCTCTAAGGCGCTTGAAGAAGCAGACGCGCATCCGGATGTGTCTGTTTTTAGAAATAACACTTGTACACTTCAGGATGTTCCTGATGATACATATGATCTTATTGTAACTTCTCCTCCATACGGAGATAGTCGAACTACCGTTGCATATGGTGAGTACAGCAGACTTTCGCTCCAGTGGATTAATTTGTTTGATCTCACGGAAAAGGAAATTATGGGTGTCGACAGATCACTAATGGGTGGAAAAAAATATCGAAATGGATTCGAATTTACCTTGCAAAGCGATACTTTGCGTAAGTCACTGGAAAAAATTAAAGATGTAGATGTTGAACGTGCTGGGGATGTTTATAGTTTTTATGACGATCTTGACGCAGCCATAAGAAGTGTTGCTCTAAAAACTAAATCTGGAGGGTATCAGTTTTGGGTGGTAGGTAACCGGACGGTTAAAAATGAATTACTTAAAACTGACGTGATTATAACTGAACTTGCGCCACAATATGGGCTAACGCCTATATACACTGTTGATCGTAACATTCCTAATAAAGTGATGCCTTCTCAAAATTCACCTACGAATGTTACTGGAGCGACGGGTTCCACGATGACTATGGAGCACATCATTGTTCTCCGAAAAAATTGATTGGAGGCTGACGATATGGCAAATGAGCTGCAGCCGTTGTCGCTGCTCTTTCAAAATAGATTATTCCGGATACCGGACTATCAGCGTGGTTATGCATGGTTGCAGCAACAGTTGGTGGATTTTTGGGATGACCTTGTAAATCTTCAGGCTGATCGCTATCACTATACAGGTCTCCTGTCCCTTAAACCTCTAAAAAGCAAGGAGACCGTCAGCTGGGGCGAGGACTTGTGGCTGGTTGAGAACGGATATAAGCCTTGTCATATCGTTGATGGACAGCAGCGCATCACCACGTTTGTCATTCTCTTGAATGAGATTGTGGGATTTGTGCGCGGCTTGGATGAGAACAAGGGTAAGTCAGATAAGGAAATTACGCTGGGGTATGAAACGGTCGAAGAAATCGTTTCAAAATACATCTGCCGAAAAAGACCGCCAAACGGAGTAGTAACAACATACCTTTTTGGCTATGAGGTCGACAATCCCAGCGCTGAATACATGAAATATAAGGTGTTCGATGAGCCGTATTCCGGCGCGGTGAATGAGACCTACTATACGAAGAATCTAAAGTTTGCAAAGAACTTTTTTGCAGAAAACATCAGGAAGCTATATAAAGAGTCTGGAGAAGGCGGACTTGAGGCAGCAAATACGCTGTATAAGAAGCTCACACAGCGCCTGATGTTTAATCTCCATGAAATCGACGACGATTACGATGTATTTGTAGCTTTTGAGACTATGAACAATCGTGGTAAGAAGCTGACGAATCTTGAACTGTTGAAAAACAGACTGATCTATTTGACCACGCTTTATGATGATGAGGTGTTTGACGAAAAGGACAAGTCTGCTCTCCGCAAGAAGATAAATGACGCTTGGAAGGAAGTCTACTATCAGCTTGGTAGGAACAAGAGTGTTCCTCTTTCTGACGATGACTTCCTGCGTGCTCATTGGATTATCTATTTTAGGTATTCCCGTAAACGTGGCGATGACTATATCAAATTCCTTCTGAGCAAGTTCTCGTCAAAGGGAATATTTGAAAAGGCACCAGTTCTGGTTGAGACAGAGGCCGAGTCGGTTATCAGCGATGATGTTACTGATGCAGACGACACGGAAGTTACTGAAACAGAAGAACAGGAAATCATAGAGGTATCCAAACTCCAGCCAAAAGAAATCGAGGACTATGTCAATAGCCTCAAAGATATGGCGAAGTACTGGTATGACACCTATTTCCCATTTGAAAGTGCTAATCTTACTCCTGAAGAGCAAAAACGAGTCGATAGGCTTAACCGTATCGGCATCGGACATTTCAGACCGCTGGTTACTGCGGTCATCAGTCGGCGGGATATTTCTGCGAACAGCAGAGTTAAAATCTTTGAAGCAGTTGAGCGCTTTATCTTTGTCGCATTTCGCTTGGGTAATTTTAATGCATCCTATGGCAGCAGTGATTATTATCGAGCTGCACGTCAGGTGTATGTGAAAGAAACGGATGTTGATGAGCTCTGTAAAGAAATATATGACAGGACAACGAACGATATCGATTTTGCCACGCAGAACTTTGTCACCAGAATTGAGAAATATTTTTCTACAGGGAATGGCTACTACGACTGGAACAGTCTGCGATACTTCTTTTATGAATATGAGGCTAAGCTGGCAGAGAAAAATAATATAGATCGTTTCTGCACGTGGTCAATGTTTACAAAGTCCGAGAAGGATAAAGTGTCTATCGAGCATATTCTCCCTCAGACACCGACGAAGTATTACTGGCGTAATATGTACCGGCAGTTTAAGGATTCGGAAATCAAGATGCTTTCTGGAGCACTTGGGAACCTTCTACCGTTGTCTCAGAGCGTAAACTCGGCTTTGCAGAATGACAGTTTTGAGGATAAGAAGCATTCCAAAACCACAGGACGTCGCGGATACGAGAATGGATCTCACTCAGAGATAGAGGTATCCAAGCTGCAGGATTGGACTGCATTTGAGATATACAGCAGAACTGAAAAGCTTCTCGTTTTCATGCAGGAACGCTGGAACCTGCAATTCGACGAAGAACAGTTGGAAAAGCTGATCGGCATTTCGTTCGTCAAAGATGGACGAGAAATCCCGGAGGAGTTGGAGGAAGTATCGGCAAACGTACCGGAATCCGAGGAAAGTGCAGAAGGCTCCGGAGATGATCAAAAACTGCAATTCTGGACAGCATTCGTAAACTATGCTAATGAGCACGGCAGATCAAGCAATATAGCAAAACAGAAAGCTGCTGGTCGAACATATTACGATGTGCACATAGGCGCGAACGGCTATCACTTATTCTTTTCCATTCCCTATGGTAAACGAATCAAGATGGGCATCTACACCTATAATGTGGATACCTATAACCGTCTGAAAGAATTGAAAGATCAGATTGAGACCGAATTTGGTGAGAACCTAAATTGGGAATACTCAAAATCGACAGGTACAACACGTTCCATCGTTATTGAGGAGAAGGCTGATGTATTCAATCCAGCAGAGCAGCAGAAAATATTTGATTGGATCATCGACCATTTTGACCGGATCACGACAGCATTATCTATGGCCGGAGAACGTCTCAATATAAGCGGTGATTCCTCTGAAACGAGGTTTGAGATTAGAAAACGCTACTGGACGTATGCCTTAGCCCAAATCCATGAGGCACATGGTAATCCCGGCTCTTTCAGCAATGTGAATCCGAGTACGGACAACTGGATAAACGGATTCTTTGGCATTGGAGGTTTCTACCTCTGCTGTGTTGCGAATTTTGACTCTGCCCGTTCAGAGGTCGTATTTGCCAGAGCGGAGAGATCAGAGAATAAAGCTGCGTTTGATGCTCTTTACCAGCATAAAAGCGAGATTGAATCGAAGCTGGGAACGGAGCTTCAGTGGAACCGTGGAGATGATATCAAATCCTCGAAGGTATTTATTCAGCTTGATAACGTGAGCATTGAAAACGAGGATGACTGGCCGCAGATGGCAAAGTTCCATGCAGAATGGTCAAAGAAGTTCTACGATTTGATTGTGCCGTATATAACGGTAGATTGGCAATAGTCCACTCAGGACGAGGAGCACTGATGGCAAATTTAAATTCTGAGAATCCGCACGTCGGACGCAAGTTCCAAGAATTTGTGCAAACGATTCTCAAAGAAAAATATAATACATATTTTGAGCAAGAAGCAGCAATCCCCATCGGCAGACCGCCAAAGGAGCACAAGTTTGATCTTGCCAATGCTGATAGGTCTATCGTGGCTGAATGCAAATGTTATACGTGGACTGATTCCGGGAATGTTCCGAGCGCAAAGTTGATGGGCTTGGACGAGGCTGTATTTTACTTTGGCTTTCTGCCTTCTGGGACAAAGAAGCTGCTTTGTATGAAAAAAGCAGTGTTTCGTGGCAAGCAGGAAACACTGGCTGAGTATTATGTTCGAGCACATGGGCATTTGCTTGAAGATGTCTCTGTAATAGAAATTTCTGATGATGGAACAATCAAGATTGTCAGAGATGGATCATCGATCCCAGCAGAGGCATATTAGGGCTACGACGATGAAATCCCATGCACTTGTGGAGCCGTCAAAGGTTGAGGCGATTTAATGCTTGATAATATGAATGGAGAAAATGCATGGTTTTTAATACATTTATAAAATGTCAGGTTTGCGGAAGTATTACCAGAGTCCGATTACAGGTTGGATGGCAAGAAGAACATCCTATTGTTGTGGCTTGCGGTAAATGTGGTACTTCCTTATCTGGCAGCGTTAAGATAGGACAAGACCGACCGGGGCTAAAGTTTTCTTTTGACAATGCGGATGAAATCCCGGATGCTGAAGCTGATTACATGGTTGAATGCTCTGGTGAATTTCCGACCGTGAAACAAGGCAAAGCAGCGGAGTTGGAAGAAGTCGTCATTACTCCGTTTATCCGCTATATGAATCGTATGAAGACGGATGATTCATATGAGCAGTTCGGAAAAGCGGTATCACAGCTTAATGCAACAGAAAAGAAATGGAAGAGCTATAAAAGAATCATTGACCTCTTCAGAAATAATAGTGAATACCTTGTTCAGGAGATACAAAAGGAATTCTCCGGACAATACTTTCAGTGCAGAGATGAGTCTGAGGTATTGAGAGCTATTCATATGATTGAGGTTCATGGGTTTTATTCTGCACTTAAAAAAGACATCTTGGATAATCTCTCTTTTAGTGCAGGAATTATGAAACTGGACTCTGTTCAGCTGAAGAGCTTAGTAGACTTCTTAAATTCACATGATGGTTATCATCTTGAGGAGCTACAGGATTTGATATATAAGGTCTATGATGATTTTATAAAAATATACCAGCGCCTCATTCCTGCTCTCGCTTTACAGTATTGCAAAGATGATTCTTTTGATTTCGAAGTTGAAGGCTCGACAACAAGTAGCTTTGATAGTGTAAAACAGTTCTATTTGGATGTTTATGAAGCCCTTGGTAATTTGCTTGTTATCCCGGTCGCTCTTAATAACATAAAATACAGGGCTGACGCGAATTCAATGAATCCTTTGGAAAAGAATGTATCTTCTTTAGAGGATTATATAAAGCTCACAAAGGCATCAAGGTATCATTTTTGCTTGAACACAGAAGTCTATACCGATTTCTTGGATGTTGTAGTAAATGCAAAACTGAGAAATGCGATTGGACACAATGATGTTGAATATGACGCGGTGAGTCAGGTTATTACTTACATTCCAAATCCAAAAGACAGAACCGTAAAGAAAACGGAATACCTTCTCGAATTTGAAAATGAAGCGATGCACATGTTTCAGGCCTTATTGGGTGTTTCAGAATACCTGTATCGACTAAGAGAGCTTTCTCTTATGTATGATGGCAAAATACCACTTATGGTTCAGGAAAGAGCAAACTGGCCAAAGAAGATAGGACGTAATGATCCATGTCCATGCGGAAGCGGAAAAAAGTACAAATTCTGTCACGGGAAGAATTAATGTTGAGGCGATGGGATTTCGGACTTGTTCCCTCAGAGCGAAGTCTTGAAGCGGTCGGCAAATCTGTGCGTTTGCATATTATAAGTAGGAGCAAGGTCTTTGACCTGTTTCCGAGAACGTACAAGGGTAAAAACCGGTGTGTTTTACGGCAAAAACACGCTTTGATAAATTCCCGCGAACGAACGCGAATTTGGCTACGCACTTGACATCAATCTGGAGCAATCGAGCCATGTTGAGACAGTGGTATCGATGTCAAGGGTTGATAAGTGAGAGTAACGTAGCCACTGATAATTTTGCGTATACGTGGTACGCAAAATCTCGTTATGCCTTTAATTTCAGCATCTTAAGCCATGTAGAGTAAGGGGACATTTTGTTTACCATGGTGTGAAAAGTCACCATGTCATCACTGCTGTACCAATAATGATAAGAGGAGGTTTTTTTATGAAAACTGAAGTCATGTTTCACTGCAGGAACGCGCCAAAAATGGAACGAGTTATTCAATTGACGATTGCGCTTGCGAAAAAAGACGTTAACTCGGTGAAGTCACATGTGTGCAAGGATTTTGTTTGGAAGGCCGTTGGTAATAATGATGTGATTTCATTCGATGATTTAACTCAAGAGCTAGCAAAGAGACCTACCGTAACGGAACTAAATGTCGAAAACGCACTAAGTCACGGCAACGGTGCTATGTGCGAAGGGACGTTTTCATTTGAAGATGGAAGCATTCTCTATTTCTGTAACGTCGTTCAGTTCGTAAATACCGCTAAAGACGCCTTGGTCAAAGAAGCCCATACCTATTTTGTTAATTAGGCATAACTTTGCCAAAGGCGCTACTATTCAGTTGTAATCTAGGAAGACAGTAAATTTAAAAAATAAAAGGTGATGAACTAAGATGAAAATATTGTTTGTTGGACTATCAAATAAAATTAATAAAGAACCATTCGATAAAACGACGAATTCGGGAGAAGTAATTCATCAAATAATTAATAAAACGGGGCATGAGTGCTATTTAATTAACTTAGTACAGTTTGCACCCTTAGATAAAAATGGCAAATTAAGATATCCAAAAAGATCAGAAATCAAACAAGAAATTCCTAAATTTATTGAATATATTAATAAACTTAATCCCGATTTAATTATAGGGTTTGGCAAAATCGTTGAAAGGGAACTGGGTCAAATTGATATTAAAAATAAAAATATTATTTTTAAAGTTCATCCTTCCTATATATGTGTATATAAAAGAAAATTATTAGATATATATATAGATGATGTAGTAGAGTCGATCGAAAAAAATCTACAACATAGAAATTGATATAATAAGAAGATTAGTACTAGTGTGTGCTAATTTTTTTATGTGGAATAAATTGCTAATTGCATAAAACGTTATAAAAAGAACAAAATATTAAAATAATAATATGTGAGGTGAAATAATGTCAAACAAGGTAACAAATAGGCAATTATTTTTTATTCTTTTTTTAACTTTAACTACCTATACAACAATAGACCTTCCTAAAGTAATGGCACAGACAACTGGTAGAAGTAGCTGGATACCAATTGTTATTGCTTCATTATTTTTTGGATGCGTCGCATTAGTGATTTCAAAATTGAATAATATGTTTCCTAATAAAGTATTCTTTGACTACAGTCAGATGATCATTGGCAAATCATTTGCTTATTTTATAGGAATATACTATATGCTTTATTTTATCGTAATTGGAGTTTATTTAAAAATTAAAATGGCTGGTGTTGTTACGTCAAATTTTATGCCCAAAAGTCCTCATTTTGTATTTTTAGTATTTGGAATAACATTGTTTGGATATATTGCATACAAGGGAATAACTAATATTGCTAGATTATTTGAGATATATGGTGTTACCTTTCTACTGGTGACTATATCTATTTGTGTACTTATGTCGCTAGAAGGTGATAAGTATAACATTCTACCGCTTTTTAGTTCCACAGATTTTAAACAAATTCCAAATAGTTTAAAGAGTTTAATACTACCATACGGAGGAATAGAAATTCTGTTTGTAATACCATTTACGTTACAGAACAAGAAGGCACCTAGAACTGCGCTATTCACAATTTTATTTATAGGTTTATTATATGTAACAATAGTAGGAAGTACCATATTTGTTTTAGGTATAAATAACACAATAGTATTAAATGATTCTTTTATAGAAGCAATAAAAATAACTAGTGCACCAGTTATTGAAAGGTTAGATATGTTTTACCTTATCTTTGGTTTATCAAGTTTATTTTGCGGAATGATAATGGTGTTTTCAGCCACTGTTGAATATGCATGTAAAATATTTTCCAAAGTTAAGCGACACATTATTGTGATTACTATTGCTATAGTATTGTTATTACTTACCCTATGGTTACTTAATATGAAAAATGCCAGCACTGTTTTAGAAACATACTTGCTTTTGCCTGTATTGTTTTCAAGCACCATTATTCCTGTTTGTATATACATTTTAGCTAAGGTTAAAAAAGTGGAAAATGTTTTAGGAGGATGTAATGAAAAGAATTAATAAAATTATGATTATACCTATATTGCTTTTCTATTTTAGTATCCTTTTAATGGGGAGTAAAGATTCTAAAGATATCAATGACAAGATGATACTGACAGCAGTTGCTTTAGATAAAAAAGATGATTTAGTATACATATATGTAGAAATAGCTAATATTGAGTATGGAACGAATACGGAGGGACAAAGTGGCGGGGAGGCCAAAAAATATGTATATGTCAAAGCAAAGGGAAAATCAATTCCAGAAGCAAGAGAAAATCTTGATCGAAAACTGAATAGGCCAACCTATCTTAGTGCAATAAGAACAATATTAATGACTCGCGAATTTGCCAATGAACATCTAGTTGAATATTTTTATAGGATAAGATCAGAGGAATTGTATAGAAAAAAAGTAGCTACTGTCGTTGTTGATTCTGATATAGAGGAATTATTTGAAAACAGTAATCAAAAGGAAATGTCTGTAGGATTTGCAATTGAAGAAATGTTGAAGAATCTTGAAGATATAGGTACTGATTTTTCAAAGCCAACGTTAGCAATGATAGAAAATGTTTCTGGGAAATATAGTAGTTTTTTAATCCCAACAATAGCTTTGGAAGAAGGAGAAAATTCGCTAATAGGTTACTCTGTTGTAGATGATATTACAATAAATGGTTTTATTGAAGTAGAAGAGGCTAAAGGTGTATCTTTTTTTAAAGCTAAGAAACCTCAATTTTATTATATGGTAAACTATAATGAAAATAATCTTACAATAGAAGTTAATTTGAAAAAAAGAAGTATAACCCCAAAAAGTGGTAGTAAAGAAATTAGCTTTGATGTGAAGATGGATTTTGATGCAAGTATAATGTATGGCAATAAAAAAACTCCATATGGATTTGATAAAAGTGATAATGAAAAAATTACCGATATTCTAACAGCACTCTTAAAAGAGGAATTAGAAAGTACAATAGAGCGTTCTCAAAAAGATTTTAAGTGTGACTATTTGCAATTTCATGATGAATTTAGAATTAAATATCCTAGTAAGTTTGAAAAAATAGATTGGGGAAAAGAATTTGTAAATGCAAAAGTCAACATTAGCGTGAAAGTTGATTTAAGTGAATCTTGGATGATGGATTACAAGACTGATGAAAGAAAGTAAGAAGGGAGTAAAAAGTGGAAAAATTTTATTTTAAGAAGGAAATTGCAGCATTGAAAGAAAGAAATTTAGATATTACGGAAAGAATAATCCCATTTGCAGGAGGACAAGTTAAACTTTTTTACATTTTGCAATTAACTGATAGACCTTCACTTAGTGAGAACGTATTAAAACCGCTTATTCAATATTGTTCTGGGTCAGAAAATAATTTAAGTGCAAAAAAGATATTAGACAGCATTATTTTTGCTGATGATTGTAAATTAGATTCTGATAAAAAAAAGATTGAAGAGTATGTCCTTTTAGGAATGGTCGTTATATTGCTCTCTAATGATAAACAATATGTGGTCATTAATTTAAAAACGGTAGCACATAGAGACGTTCCTACACCGCAGCTTACCTATACGGTTCGTGGTCCTCAAGATTGTTTTACAGAAAATTTAGATACAAATTTATCACTTATTAGGTATAGAATAACTGATAAAAATATACAAATAAAAAAATATGAATTAGGAAAAAGGACTAAAACTGAGGTAGCCGTTATTTATATTGAAGATATAGTTAATAAAACTGTTGTCCAGGAAATTCAAGAACGAATTAAAACTATTGATGTTGATGGTATAGGAGAATCAGGAGAACTTCAATCTTTCTTACTCAACAATAAGATGGAGTTTTTTCCTAACATTGGATTAGTGGAAAGATCAGATATGGCCTTTCATTCACTTCTTGAGGGTAAGGTTTTAGTATTAGTTGATGGAAGTGGTGTTGCGTTATTGGCTCCAAAAACATTTCCAGAATTTTTTCACTCATGTGATGATAGATATGACAATAAATTTTTTGGTTTTTTTGCTAGATGTATCCGTTATCTAGCAATATTAATAGCCTTTACATCTTCAAGTTTATTTGTAGCAATAACATCTTTTCATACTGATGTTCTGCCTAGTAAGTATGCAATAGCATTAGCCGAAATGCGTATCAGTGTACCCTTCTCAGCATTTATTGGTGCTCTTATTTTAGAAACAATTGTTGAATTATTAAGAGAAGCGCTACTTAGAGTTCCAAAACAAATAGGGCCTGCAATCGGTATAGTAGGTGCTATTGTAATTGGTCAAGCAGCAGTTTCAGCTGGTATTTTTAGTCCTCTATTATTAATTATTGTTTCAACATCACTTCTTGCATCCTTTGCCATCCCTGATTATACACTGGTCAATCCATTTAGAATCTTAAAGTTTATTTTATTAATATTTACCGCTTCGATGGGATTTTTTGGCTTTACCTTATTTCTAACATTTGTTTTAATAGAACTTGTATCACTAGATAGCTTTGGAGTTCCATATATGGCCCCATGGGCTCCTTTTAAAGCATATGATTTTAAAAGAACACTCATATATAATACAAGGACTACTTCTAAAAGGCCTAATTATCTAAATGATAAGGATAAGAAAAGGCAAAATGTACCTGGGAAATAAACTTAAACACACTAAAAAAATAATAAATAAATATAAATAATTTTATAGTGAAGAATCATCGATTAATAACTGCTGAAAAAAGCAAATTCTATTTAATAATGAATTTGCTTTTTTTTGCTTGCTTATAGCAAAAAAATGTGTTAATATTATGTTAAGTAAGAATAGAAAAAAATCGAATTTTGGAGGTTGTTTATGAGCAAAAAAAATAAAGGGTTCACCTTAATAGAACTATTGGCAGTAATAGTAATACTAGCTATTGTAGCTGTTATTTCGGTGCCAATCATTTTAAACATAATAGAAAATGTTGAAATGGGAGCATTAAAATCTAGTGTGAAAAGTATTGACAAAGCTGCAGAATTGATGTATGCAAAGGAAAAATTAAAAGGTAATCAACCTGGCGATATAGTTATTGAATATGAAAACGGCGAAGAATTTACAAATATTGCTGGAGTTAATCTTGAATACAAAGGAAAACATCCTGACAAAGGCAGGTTAATTGTTAAGCAAGACGGTAATACACAAATTATTTTTCACGACGGTAAATATTGTGCAATGAAAATATATGGTAGCAATGATGTTGAGGTAGAAAAAAAGACCACTGATGAATGTATTGGTGAAATTTTTATGCCTTCAATTTTTTTAAGTGGTCCATCAGATGTTGAAATTGAGTTATATAGTATATATGAAGAATATGGGTACAATGCTCTAACTAGTTTAGGAGCACCAACGGATGAAGTTTCTTTAATAATATATAAAGGAGGAGAAGAAGTTGACTTTATTGATACTTCTGTTTTAGCAACCTATACAATTGTATATAGAGTATTTGAGGGAAGCAAAATAAGAGATGCTGTTAGAACTGTAACAATAGTAGATAAAATAGCTCCAGTTATAAATGTTCCAGAAAATACATCAATAAATATAGATCAGGTTGATAGTTTTGATCTGCTTGATGGTGTAACTGTAACAGATAATAGTGGAGAACAAATAAATGTTATTGCAAGTGGAAGTTTATCAAGAATAGCGGGAAGCTATATTATAACTTATAGTGCTACTGATTCAAGTGGGAATATGGGTACGGCAACTAGAGTAATAAATGTAATTGATGAGGAAGCACCAGTTATAACGTTAAATGGTAATTCAACGATAAATTTACTAGTTGGTGAAACATATATAGAACAGGGAGCTACTGCGGTTGATGATGCAGATGGTGATTTAACAAGTAGTATTGTTATAACAAGCAATGTTAACACTGCTGTAAGAGGAACATACTATGTTACATATACAGTTGTAGATTCAAGTGGTAATGAATCAAATGCCACTAGAACTGTTGTTGTTGATAGAGAACCTTTAATTAACCCTTCGATTGTGCCGTCAACTACGGAACCAACAACGGGAAGTATAACTGTTACGATAATATATAATAATAGTCTTAATATACCTCGAACATACAAAATTGATAATGGGGCATGGCAAACATATACAGGACCTATAACACTAACTTCAAATCAAACAGTGTATGCAAGAGTAACAAATGATGTAGATGAAAAAATTGTTAGTTTGAAAATAAGAAATATTATTCCAAGTGGATGGATTGCAATCAAAACGCCGGCAGAATTATATGGTGTTAGAAATAATTTAACAGCTAATTATATTATGATGAATGATATAAATTTATCAGGAACTGCATATGCAACCTGGGAACCAATAATAGGATTCCGCGGGAAATTTGATGGTAATGATTACAAAATAAATGCCATAAGAACAACGAATACGGGTGTTAATAACGTCGGTTTATTTGGAACAATAACAACTAATAATGTTGAAATCAAAAATTTAGAGCTTACTGGTTTAGATTTAAGAGGAGCAAGTTATATTGGTGGAATAGCAGGCTATGTAACAGGGTCAAATCTTCAACTATCAAATATCAAAGTTAGCGGAATGATAAATGGATCTAGTTACATAGGTGGTTTAGTTGGTAATACATCAACTACAATAAATATAAATAATAGTAATAATAATGCATCTATATCAGGAACCAGTTATGTAGCGGGACTAGTGGGTTATACAGGAGGACTAGCTACAGTAAATAACAGTTCAAATACAGGAATAGTAAATGCAAGTTCAACATACTCAGGAGGATTAATCGGATACGCACCA